>OAUF01000373.1_pt1 | contig 38065 bp, 52 predicted proteins | sample 1495111 | NCBI WGS metagenome assembly OAUF01 (sample SAMEA2580002, study PRJEB22360) | human gut metagenome | reverse complement strand
CCAAGGGAAAGAGCGTTGTTTGCTGCGCCGCCTGTACCTTGGGCCAGCCCCGCCGAGATCAATTCCGACAGCAAAATATCGTCTTGCAAATTAACTCCGGCAATTTTGCGAGTATTAGGCACAGCGTTTTGGTCGATTTTTAACATATCTTCGTTGTAATTGGTTAAAAATTTTACAGGGTCACTCGCCGCATATTGCGACAAATTATAATTTGTGGTGTGGTTTGTCGTTGCCAATTAAGACACCCCCAATATTGTTTTTGCGCTAGTATCAAAGCTCAGTGCCCCAATGTCCAGCGCATCAAAGTCTTGTGCCGTGATTGCTCGCGTATCCAGCTCTGCCGCTGTGATACTGCCCTGGAAGATATATGTCATCAAGCCGCTGATGATATTTGTTACATAGTCTGCCTGCCCGGTGAACGGGCTGACCATTTGATACAGCGATGCGGCGTCTTGCGCGGCCTGATTTGCTGTTGCTGCGGCAGTATTTGCAGCGGCCGCAGCGGAATTTGCACTTGCTACAGCGGCGTTTGCGTTTGTAACTGCCGTTTGGGCGCCCACTACAGCCTGCTGTGCATTTATCACTGCTTGTTCCGCCTCTGCTACAGCACTGTCTACGCGGTTTAGGGCTGCAACGAGGGCCGAAAATTCGCTGATACTTTCTGCTGCGCCCTCCAAATTATTGCGAGCGATATCTAGCGTTATCCCAGTAAATTTCAAGGCGCGGTTGTCCGGCCATGTGACCATCACGGTGCAGCGGGCTGTTCCCGGTGCTGATAAAGCCTGATACCCAAGCACAAACTGCATTTTGCCGTTTGCCGCATCGGTAAGCATACCGTCGGCAAAAATTTTGGTTTGATCTGACTTTTCAATGTAAATTCTCGGAGTGGCCCCAACGAGATTCACGGGCACACCGGACGCATCCACGCCGGTGATGATCAGCGTTCTTGATTCCGTTTCTCCCTGCACCGCGTGGAGGTTGATCGGCGTTTGCTGCCAAGCGTTGAGAGTGATATTTTTTTGTGCCAAAATTCCACCTCCTCAAGCATCGTTGTCAACCAGAATACCATCCTTGAAGAGCAAGTCCCGGAACTCTCCCTCATCACGCTGGATACGGACTCGCCCGGAATAAGGGCTATCCCCGTCCACAGTCAGGCCACCGTCTATTTCCAACGTGCCGCCTACGGTAACGCCACCGGAAATCATGGTATCGTCGCTGATGGTCACTGTATTATTCATCAGTTGGATTCGTACTCCGCCACCCGAGGCTATAGTAAGAGCGGTTCCAACCGTACCAATAATTGATGCGCCATTATCCCATTCGAGATTACCCGCGTAAGTGCCACCGGATAGATAAAAGGTTCCTTTCTCCAAATCCAACCAAAACTCGCCGTTGTTTGATTCAATTCGGCCCGTTGTGATGTTATCGCCGTTGATGGTTGTTTTCCCACTGCCGGAGAGGTCGGAAAAGGATACCTTGCCAGCTATCGCGATTTCGGCTCCATTAATTCGGATACTCGCCTGTTTTACCGCATCCATAGCACTGTTTACAGCTTGATCTAATGTGCTTCCTTTCGATCCAACAGAAGGTATGACAACACCAAGCGTGATCTGATTATACCTTTGCAAAATACTGTTGTACTCATACGATGCAACTCTAAGCGCAAAATTGATTCCTAGCGGCTCATGGTAAACATGCACTGTATCCCCAATATAGACTTGTTCCAGTGCGGCTAAGTGCTTATATTCATCTGTCTTTTCCAATGGTATAAATTCTACCTCGGCGCTGATTTCTGGCTGGTCAACATTGTTTTCCTCATATTCTTTTTGAGCAGCTTCTCGTAATAGTTCTAGCGCATCTTCTTCTGTGATGATTTCTGGATTATCTTCCGTTATTTCATTGATAATCTGGATTTCGGGATAGTCAAACCGTTGTATTTTGGGCTTAGAATAATTTCCAATCAATGGGCTATCCACGTACTTTTCCGGTAGGGTCAAAAGGGTTTGACCATCGGCTTGCCTGCCTGTGGGGTATATTCTTGTAACAACGTTTGACAAATCGGTTTTCACCGTCATCCCAATAAGATTTTTACGATATCTAATAGAGACGTTTCGGTCTTGGCCGACGCGCTGCAGCATCCGCACAGCAAAATTATCTCGCTCAATCTCTCCGCCCCACCGGCTGATGAAACTGTTATCCGCACTGAGCAGCGCGTTTACTGGGGATATCATTTGATATATCGCTATTGATGTTCTCGATATATCTGAGTATCCTGTAAAATCGGTACCGCTCAAAATTGATGTAATAGCAACCGCTCCGTTTCCTTCCGGCCTTTTGTCCTCAATAAAATCGTCCAGCAGATCATAAAAAATATGCCGAGCGTAATACGTGTTGTTTCCAAACACATCTACATCCGGCATATATACCCTAAACAATTGACTACCTTTTGGCGTGGGAGCTTTTATGATCATTTCCGGTTGGATTGTGGCATCTCCCTCTGGCATGACTATTTTCAATGAATAATCTCCGTTGATTTCTTCACTTACCACACATGATATAGGCTGTAATGTCATAATGCCGTTCGTAGAAAAGTCTGTAGTGTTTTTGGGATACAAGTTAATAATTATAACCACCTCCAATTAGGCTGTATTTCTGCGGTGCCACCGGAAATGGACAATGTGTTACCTCCTAGCTGCAACTTTGGGTATTCTCCGGCTGTTATTAGCGCGGAAGTTCCAGCATATGCAAGCAGGTTTTCACAGTCAATCACCGCTGTACCAGGAACATTGTAAATGGTGAACGCTGCCCCATTTACAGTTAATACCACGTTTCCGATTCCGCTACGGTTTATATTCATAATTGGCTGCGCGGGAAACGTCCCGATATTGTGCAACACGATTGTGTTAGTCAGGCTTACAGATTGCGGATACAATTCATAAGCAAACGGCTGGCACTCAAACGATACTGACAATCTGCGCCATTTGGGGGTTAACCATTCAGGCCGCAGTTCTGCAGATGCGCGCGCCTTGTATCTTTTGTCCGGTTCGTCCCCAAAAGTAAGCCACCCGGCCCCGGTGTATGCTGCGCAAATTTCGATCACTCTTGATAAATCATGTACAACAAAATCCACACTTCTGGTAAATGTGTCGTACGTTCCATCCGTAACTGTCAAATTTCCGCTGCGGCCCGGAATGGTAACTGTATCATACCTTGGCTTTGCCCTCACGCGGGGCGGAAGTCGCTCAATTTGCAGCCCCAACCCCCGCGAATCTATACCATTAAAAATGCAATAAAACATCATTTACCCCCTTGCCGGAGATAAATTTCGCGCGTTTATCTCCAAATTTTTGCCAACAAACGGGGCGATATATTTACCAAGCGTAACGCCATCCGGGGTTACCAGCGTAAGGTTGAGGTATTGCGTGGATGCAAAATCGTTCGCATTGTTTTGGCTTGTCACCGATTTTACCGCGGCAGTTGCCGCACTGACGTTTACCGGCACAGACATATTTTGTGCGATGCCTTGTACCGCGCTACTCATCTGTGCGGATATGGATTTCAGATTATCTTCAAATCCAACACCAATGCCCAATGCTACATATTTTCCAACTTCATCCGCAAACAAGCGCGACGGTGAATGGATTTCCAGATTTTCCTGAAAGCCTTTGAGTATCCCGCTGCAAAAGCCGGATATTTTTTCCTGCAGCCACTTAGCCGCTCCGGTAATTCCGTCCCAAATTCCGTACACAATGTTTTTACCTATGTCCTTCATTTTCGCCGGTAGCACCCCAACAAAATCCAAGACTCGGTTTACAAACTTTGGTACTTCGGTTGCTGCCGTGGATACCATGTTTTGCGCCCAAGTAACAGCATTGGACACAACAGCCGCAAACTGCGCCGCTACCTTTCCCGGCAACTGGTTAAACCAGACCATAATTCCAGCAATTATCAACGGGAGCTGCGTTGCAATCCACGTCATTGTGTTTTTCCCAAAATTGACGATGCCAGCCAGCACCTGACCAATCGCATACCCGATTTTTTCCGGGAGCTGGTTAAACCAGTCGATGATTCCCTGCACGATTTTAGGTACTTCTGCCGTGAAAAACGTGCCAAGGTTGTTCCATGCGTCGGGCAGCGTCTTTGTAAAAAAACCAACCAGAGCATCTACCACCCCGCTGATCGTTGCTTTCACGTTTTCCCATATACCAATTATGGCGTTACGAAAATCTTCGTTGGTGTTCCAGAGGACGACGATTGCGGCGACGAGGGCAACTATGGCGGCTATAATGATTCCAGCCGGGTTTGCTGCCATCGCCGCGTTTAACAGCCATTGCGCAACGCTTGCGCCCTTGGTTGTGCCTGCAAACAATTCTAAAGCACCCTTTGCCCCCAGCGCTTGAATGGCCTGAATCGCAAAAACTGCATTTTGAGCTTCTGTTACAGCAATCATTGCAAGCGCTGGAATTTTAGTCGCTATCATTGTTGCTTGATATGCAACAAATGCCGTTGCAATTCCGGTGATGCCCGCCGCTATGTTTGGCGCGTTGTCTTTTACAAATGTGAAAAAACCGCTTACTATGCCACTCAGCTTTTCAGTGTCAATAGACCCCATCCAGTCCTGAAACGCTGTTACCATCTCTTGGATTGTAGGTAATAGGCTGCTTATTAAATCACCAGCCATGGCGGTTACAGACTGCTGTACTTGTCCCATGCTGTCGCCAAAATCATCCAAGGCAGCGACGGTGTCACCAGACATTACCGACCCGGTATCCTGCGCCTGCTTTGCCAAATCAGCAAGTTGATCCGCTCCTGCAGAGATCAGCGGGTTCAGGTCCGCAGCGGATTTGCCAAAAATATTCATAGCCAGCGCGTTTCGCTCGGTTTCGTTTCCTACATTTCCAAGCGCGCCGAACGCTTCCATCATGACAGTTTGCGCATCCCGCAGGTTGCCGTTGCTATCAACAACGGACACGCCAAGCGCCTTAAAAGCGTCGGCCTGCGTTGCTGTGCCTTTTGCAGCGCTTTGCATATTTTTAGTCAGTTTCATTTGTGCGCCGGTGATAGTATCAATCGACGTTCCCAGCGTGTCGCCGACATACTGCCATGTTTGAATTTGCTCTGCGCTCATACCGGTCTGGTCGGCCATCTGCTGGATGCTGTCCGCCGCGTCCAGCGCGCCGGTCGCTAAATCCTTAAATCCCCCGACGAGATTTCGAATTCCATCAACAATAAAATCAGCAAGTACATTAGCCTTGAGTACGTCCCCGAAAGACAAAGACTTTTCGCTTGCGTCGTCAACAGCTTCTCCAAAATCTTTTATACCGGCGGAAGCATCGTCCGCAACCTCATCAGCCTTGCCAAGCACATCATTGTTGTCTTTAAGGCCGCGCTCCATCTTGTTAAGGTCTGCTGTGGCTTTATTTACAGCCTGCTGCCAGCCCTGTGTAACCTTGTCGTTCTCTCCGTATTTCTCGGCAGCGGCAGAAAGGCCATCTTTCAGCAGGTCAAGTTTCTGCTTCTGCGCTTCGATCTGTTTTGTCAGAACTTTGTTTTGTGCTGTCAGGTTTTCCTGCGATTGATCGTTTTTATCAAAAGCGGAGGTTACGGCCTGCATTTCGGTAGCAAGGGTTTTCTGCTGGGTTGTAATCGCCTGTATTTGCTTTCGATATTCGGCTTCGCCCTCAATCCCGATGCGAGGGCCGATGTCGTATGCCATAAAATCACCAACTTTTTATAAAAATAGCGCTTCCGCTTGAAACGGTAGCGCCTGCATGGTATTATTTGGTAAAAGGGGGATGATCACGTGAAAAAGAAAAAGCAACTCAAAACTGCGTGGATTCTTGGTATAATTTTTGGTATTATTCTTTTGCCGATTTCTCTTGTCGCGGCGTTTGCTGCGTTTCCGTTCGGGCTGATTATACTAGCCCTCAACGTTTGGATAGTTTGGTATGCTTTACGATGCCGAAAAGAATATAAAACGTTCCAAATCAGCAATGCAGAATTACCACAACCAAATGTTACAAAAACTATAAACTTAAAAGAAATAAGCGCCAAACCCGAAAGCTTACCGGAAATCGAAAAGAAGAAAAAGATTGAAATTCCGGATCATATAGGAGAATATGAATTAAAATATCGTTATTCAGATGTTCCGTTTGCCGTATTGGATGGATTGGAAAATACGGTTGGTGGAGAAGATCTAACATTTTTAATAGACGGGAATGATGTTGATGTATATTTAGAAAGTAAAAAAATAGGCGTTATGCAAGAAAGCCACAGAGATATGGTAAAAGATTTTTTAAATCGGTCAGAACCTATAAAGGCCGTTTTATCCTCATATGATGGTTCAAGTAGCGCCAAAATGTTCCTTGCTTTCTACAAACCGCCTAGATACACGATACTTCTTCGCGCAAATACACCGCATGAAACCGTAAAACTCGCAGGCACAGCAAACGACGAACGCCAAGAAACAATATTGTTTTGTAGCGCTGGTGATGTGGTTGAATCTGACTACGATGAAGAAAAAGAGAGATATTACGCTGTATGCTCAGATAGGATAGGCTATTTCCCCAAAAAACTCAACGACAAGTTAGAAAATGATCCGGAAATGTTTATTTCGAAAATTGACACTGATGATAACGGAAATAATATAGTGTTTGTTGATGTTTTTGATTAAAGCCACTTCGGCACACCCTGCGCCCGCCGGTACTCTTTCCCGTTTACAACCCTGACGTTTGGATCTTCGTAGGTTAAAAAGTCAAACAACGTTTCAAGGTTGGTTTCGTCGATTTCTTTTAGGCTCCATGTAAACCTCTTGGCTATGTCGCGATACAATCCGATCAAAACCATTTCCGGGTCTGCATCTTCATCAGGGGCGCTTTGTGCGCCCCTTTTCAGTTTTTTTGAACTACGCCCATGATTCCGTAGGTGATCTGGTTCACCTGTTCCACAATTTCGTCCATCGAAAGCGATTTTTCCAATTCGTCAGCAGTAAATTTGTTCCCGTAAACTTCGCATACCAAATTCGTGCGGCGGGTGGATACGTTGTCTAAGGCATCGAGCACCTCTACCATCTCCGCCTCTCCAATATCTCCCATTTCTTTCGCTCTCTGCGCAAATTTCAAAGCATCCTTATTGATTGCAAACGCTTCCCGCGACTGCCAAGCCGTGATCCGCCCAGTCGTATAAAGCTTATCTCCAAGCTGCAAAGTAAGAGTTTTCACAATTATTTCCTCCATGAATTTTGATACCCTTTGCGCTCATGCACGCGCAGGATTATATTTAAGGCTCCCTTTTGCGGGGAGCCTTTGCTTATGCTGTGGTAAATGTGATAACACGGTCTTTGATCGTCTGCCCAAAAGCATCCGTTACTTGGGCCAGCGCAAGCGCATACTTTGACGCTGCTGTAAGGTTTGCGGACGGCTTTACCGTCACAACTTTACGAGTTGCGTCAAAGGTGATCTGCACAGGGGCCGGGGCCAAATCAGGGCCGATCAGAATTGCCGTAATCTCGCTGATCGCATTGTTAAATGTCAGCGCAACAGACGCGTCTACCGCAACACCTGTCGCGCCGTCCGCGGGTACGCTGGACACCAAATTAAATGCAGTAGGAGGCACGGCAGTTTCCGGGGTCTGCACCTGCGAAAACCAGTTTGCCGCACCGGTAAACGCTGCATCAGTCGTGTCTGCAAAGATGCGCTTCAAAGGCTTCTGCTCCCCGCCGATGGGCCATTTGTGAGTGGTAGCAACTGCGGTATAGGTCATCTGATAGGTACGAATGTCAACGCTGTTTGTCTTGGTGCCAGCCTCTTCCGTGCCGCCGCTGAAATTGCCTTTCAGATACTGATAATAGCGGTAACCATCCGGGCCTTTGTTAAAACGGAATGCCAGCGCCACATCCGGGGGCGTGGGAATACCGGTGTCAAGCACCCTACCGGTCGCCGCGTCGTAATGCTTGCCGAGGTACTTTGCTGCCAGCGGGGCGGGAACGCCGGAAAACGTACAGGTCAGGGTCGTAACGCCCTCTGTTACATAGTTAATTCCCGGCACATTGTCGTAATAGGTCGGAGTGTTTTCAATTTCGCTCTCTGCCGAGATTTCGGACGCAGGTGCAAAGTATTCCGGGGCCGCAGTAATGTAATTGTCTGCGCTATCCTCGGTGACAATAGCGGCATATACATTATCAACGCCGACAAATTCGCCGTATTTCTTATCCAATCATCATCCCTCATTTCATCGTTTTTTTGATTTCTTCATCCACAACGCGGCCCATTTCTGCTTGTGCCGCCTTTTTGGTAGCATTTACAGCGGGCCGGACAAACGGAGTAGCGGCGCGCACGGAAGAACCGCTTTCAGTCGCACGGGCCAGTAATTGATTTGGCACTCCTTTGGGATATGCCTTTGTCGGGATGCTTCCATAGCCATCAAATCCGATTTTGGCGTTGTAGTTACCCTCACCATCCATCGTGATAGGTGTAATTCCAAAGCTCTCAACAAGATCATCCTTTTGGCTCTGTGGCAGACCGTTAAATCTCTCTCCGTTGGGTAAATGTCTAAATTTATCCTCCGGTATAGCCTCCAGGTTATCCTTTATTTTGTCGGCTACGATATCGGCAGCGGCATAGATTGCTTTCTTAGCAATTTCATCACTGCCTGCAGCTAATCGCGAAAGTTTCAGCGCCCATTCATCGCCAGCTTTAAATGCAAATCGTGCCATCAGCGCACCACCTCCCACGTCCATTCGTAATGCGTGTATCCCGTGCTATCCTCGTACTGGACGCTGTTCAGAGCCCACGCAATATCAATGCCGTCGAGTGCGTTTTCGATATCATCAAAAAACGGGTCGCTTTCCATTTTTGTGAAAAGATGGATTGTACCAGTCATGATTCTGGTGGTGGGTTTGTTGTCACCGTGGCCGCTGTACCCGCCGTCCTCTGCCCAAACAATATACCGGTCTGTTTTTTTAAACGCCTCATAATGGCCAACGTTATCCGTGACGGTCAAAAGGGTGTCTCGTATCATGTCAAGGCACTGCATAATCTTGCTCCAATCTTTCCAGCTCCAAATCCATAGCAGGCGGGTTTGTGTCCTCCGGGTATTGCACCATTGTAATCCGGTACTGCCTGCCATCATTTGGGATAGCTACGTCTTGAGGTGACACGTCGCGGAGCCGGGGACAGCGCAGCACATAAGATATATTCGCGCCCGTCTGCAAAGCAAGGCGGACACGGGTGATTCCTACGGTACGCTCTTTGTACCGGAGTGCATGTTTCAGCACAAGGCCCTCTTGCGGCTTGTTTCCGGGCTGCGCGATGTTGTCTACGCGGTAGACCTTTACAAGGCCGTCATTATGTGTCTGCGGTTTCGCCTTAATCATCAGTAATCACCGTCGTTTCCATTTGCAAGGAGAGCAGCTCATGCAAATAATTGGTCTGGTATTCATCAAATGCGTTGCTGCGCACATAGCGGCAGTAATCAAATAACAGCGCTCTTGCCTGACCTTCAACCGTGTAATCCAGCTCCGCCCCTGCACGAGAATCCAAATATGCAATTCCACGCGCAATAATCCCGGACAGCTTTGTATCGCCGTCCGGGTCACTCCACGTAATATCCAGATAGTTTTTTACAGCTGCAAGCAGCCCTTCGGGGAGCGGCATCGTCAGCCCTCCTTTTTTCGTCCGCGGGTCTTTACTTCCTCGACAAGCGGGGCGGCAGGGGCGGTGTTCATTTCAACCGCCCGTTCCTCTGCCACCTCAAACACAGAGCCCTTTTTATACAATTCCTTTGTGTACTTGTCCCGGAAGTCTTTTAAGGCTCTTACTTTCATTTATTAACCCTCCGGTGTAGTCCCGCCGGGAAATTCTGCGGCGTTGGCCACAAACACCTGCTGCACATAAGGCACAAGCCCGGTGATATCCAGCAAGATAAATGCGTTTTCGTCCATCGGGCGACCGTTACCATACAGCTTGATTTTGTAAACCCTCTGATCTTCGAGGAATTTGTACTCATCGCTGTACTCGATCTTTCCGCCCTTGGCAGTTCCGGTTCCCAAGCCCATAAAGTAGCGATCCGCAAGGCCCATCACAGCCTTACCGGAAGGTACAGCCGAGGACTGTACAACAGTAGTCGGGAACGGGAACACACCGTAGCTGAAACCACCGTCTGTGGTGCGGGGCGTAGTTGCCGGGAACACCTTTGTAAAATAATCTGCCGGGTTTACGACAAGCAGCACGGAGGAAATCGCACGGCGCTTGTTGTTGGGCGCCTGAGACAATGTATTGAGCAGCGTTCCGTATGTGGTAGTATCAAGTGCGGTAATCGCAACAGCGGTTTTCTGCGGGTATACGCCGTCCACAGCGCCGGTCAGCGCGCGGGTCATACCAATGGGTTTCCCGTTGCCATCACCATCAACAATAGCTGCCTCCAAAGCAACAGCAAGCGCCTCAGACAGCAAAGTTCGTACATAGCTATCCAACCACACCGGGCCGAGGTCAAGCATAGCTTGGCACACAGGGATAAAAGCAGACAGCTTGTATTTGCCAAGCTCGATAACGCTAAACGCGCCAGACAGCTCATCGTCAATGGTGCTGCACAGTTCGCCCCATCCAGCAACGCCGGAAGAGGTGGACATGATCCACTGCACAATTGCGCCGGTATTTTGGAACGTGATCGCGTCAAGCAGCGGGTGGCTTTCGGTGAGATATTTAAACACCTCATCGATAACCGTTTTAGGCATCACATCATCAATCAGGGTGATTGCCTGCTTGGGATCTTTACCCCTCATAGCTTCAATCACCTTGCTGTAGTACTTGTTTTCCTCGTTGGTCAGCTGGCGCACTCCGCGCTGAGCCAGTACAGCCGTATCATTGGATGCGATTATCTCTTTGGATTCCTCTAGCACCGCAGACTGGATAGTTTCCGCAAGGTCTGTCCAAGCCTGAGAAAACGATTCGGTATCGTTGCTCTGGATAGCAGTGCTCATGCGCTGCAAAATTCCGGTTTTCTGTTCCTGATCAATAACAAGATTTTTCATTTAATCATTCCTTCCTGCCCTGTAGGGCGGCCAAAAAATTCGTTAGATTGTTTGCTGTTGGGGGAGTGGATTCCTTTTGTACGGCCTCTGTGATCTTTTGCATAACGATCTCAGCCACTTTTTCCGCATCGACATGGATGTTTGCAGATAAATTCGCTGATGGTTTCGCTGTTACTTTTTGCAAAATCATGCCCATGGCGCTTTGATTGGCAATATTGCTTGTCTGCTCAGATGATACAGATGTAGCAAACCCCATGCTTACGGCTTCATCTGGCAAAATCCATGTGCCCTCGTGATTTTCGCCGTCCAGCATAGCATCAAGTTCTTCACGGCTGATTGTGACCTTTTCGGCGTAAGCGTTGCCGGCAGCCTGAGAGATTTTTTCCAGCGTTTCGGCGTACTGCCTGAGTTGTGCCGCGTTTCCGGTAGCCTGATTCCACGCGTTATGGATCATCAGCACAGATGCAGCGCTCATCACACGTTCGTCGCCTGCCATAAATACAATTGATGCCGCAGAGCAAGCAAATCCGTCGCAGTATGTCACAACTCTTGCCGGGTGGCTTTTCAGCGTGTTGTAAATTGCCAATCCCTCAGATGTGTAGCCCCCGCAACTATTGATATGGACGTTGATTGTATCCACATCAAGGCCTTTAATCTCATTTGCAATTGACAGCCCGGATACTTCGCCGAGGCCGTCCAGCCCCCACGCCTGATTTAATCCAGTTTCAAACGCATCTACAATATCGCCAAAGATATAAAGGTCGGCTTCCCGGCCTGCCGTCGCCAGAGAATAATACTTTTTCAACTAATCACCCCCTCCCATTTGCTTCATTGCCTCTTCAAAAGTCATATAATTTCTTGTCACAAAATGCCTCCAAGCCCAAGGCTCATCTATGATCGGCGATCCAAGCAATTTCAAAATGTCGTTGACGCAGAACACGCCTGATCCGATAAGCTTGTCAATGTTATTTGCCGAGCTTAAAACATCAATATGCTTCACCGCGCTGGTATCGATAATTAGGTCATATCCTTTTGCAATCCCTGCCTGCCCTATGGTCTTTCGGACAATCTCTTCGCGAAGCATATCTGCTAATGGGTCGATGCAAAAAGTTAAAAACTGGTCAAGCGCATCCGATATGCCTTGCACGTCACCGCGTAGCAGTGCGGGAGGGATTCCGAATGCCTTGGCGGTAAAATCAGATATATCATCGATCATTGCGCGGATGTCACGGGTAGTTTCGTTGCTGTATGTGGATTTACGGTCAAAAGCATCCAGAGATAAACCCTTGCCAACGGTAGCAACTCCGCCATCAGCAGATAAAAACTTTCCGTATTTTTCAATCTGGCCTTGTAGCCATTTGTTAGCATCTTCTTTCGCGACGTGCGGGGGAATAGCTTCATATTTAAACAACGCTTTATTTCCGCGCGACGTTTGATAAGATTTCATTCCGTATGCCAACAACTTAGCGTATGACTCCGCTACGCAGCGTACAACAGACTGGATAGACCTTTCATCACCAAGACTTTTCAAATTCCAGTACAAAACTTCATTACCATAAAACTTTCGCTGGAACTGTAAGTTTCCGACGGTAACTCCCTCAAACACATCATCATATAACGCATATGGTGTGCGCTGAAAGCTGTCTGCAACAAGCAACTGCCCTCCGCTTTCAACGACCAAACATTCGTCTGTAAAAAACAAAGTGGCAACAAGTTTTCGCAAGAACGCACTGCTGTTTTGGTTCTTATTTGGCTCGATATTCCACCGATACCATTCCGGATTATTTTTGTCCTCTTTGCCTTTGATAAAAGTTTTGAACTCGCACTTGCTGATTGATTTTGCTATCAGATCAATGCCTGTCCATAAAGCCAAGTCTCGATAGCAGGCTTCTGTGTACAGTTCAGCAAGTGTTTCATCGCTACACCATCCGCTGCCGCTGACGTTTACCATTCCTCCGTTCAGCTTTTGAGACAACCAAGATATTAGGCCCAATCAATCACCTCCTTACCATGTGAATGCCGGTAGGTCGTCGCAAATGACTTCCGCACCATCATCCAGCTCGTTTTCAATACACATTCCATGCACTACCGCCATCCAAGGATCGGTTTTTCGACTCTTTGATTCAATTTTCGCATAGAAAAAATTGCCGGTGTCTGTTCCCTCTTTTTTTCCATGCGTTTCTTTTTTGGTATTGCGCACTGCCCAGCGCAGCGGAGGATAATCTCCCCACGCAAACGATTGGTTGGTAAACGCGCTTTCGATTACCGGAATTGCTTTAGAGATATCATTAGGCCGGACGCAAACAACATTTTTGTAAACGTCACGGTCAAACCCGATGTTGCGCAAAGATCGAGTAACTAAAGCGTACCGGTTATTATCCAGTGCCAGCCTTTTAATGTTGTACTTTTGTGCCTGCTCCGCTATCCAGTCCGCTATCAAATCAGGGTTTATTTCCTTTTCATCAACCAGAGTCAACCAACCTCTTTCCGCCCAATCTTCCCACGGTATTTTCAACCTGTTCAAATCCTTTGAGCGTAGGCACAGCCAGGAGTGATTGATATCATACCTCACTCCATCAACTTTAAAATGCAGGTTTGCGCTGGCAAAGTCATTGATTGTCGCATAGTCGATACTGGCAACACAGTTTTTTCCAGTCAAATCAGGTATAGGCTTATTGGTAGCCTGTACATTTTCTTCATCGGTGACCGGCGTTTCTTCACCGCTCATGGGGAGATTCATACGCTTGGTGTAAAAATCCAACCGCACCTGATTTTTATAAGCCTTTTCTATAAACTCCTTATCCATCTGCTTTTTAAGCTCTGGAAAGTAATTGATAGAGGGGCAAGCCTGTTCCCACAAATCAGGATCGTCGCATTCCTCAAACGAGTTCATTTCATAAATCAAAGGGCAGAGGCCGCTGTTGGGTATTATCCCATCAAGCACATCATCAGACAGCCGTAAATCATCATCGAGCACACCGTCACGGACATATCCGTTGGTGGTGATTTTAAAAATTCGGCTGTGCTTTCGCTTGCCAAAACCCGACTGAAACACGCCGATGGTTTTTGAATTTTCATACTCATGTTCTTCATCAAAAATTAAACACGCCGAACGCTTGCCGTCTTTTGTGCGAGCGTTGGACGTGTTGTATTTGATATATGACCGGGTATTAAGGTTTTGGATAATCTCCTTGGATTTGTAAAAAAACCTCTTGGACTTGGCCCATGTATCTTCAAGCATCGTGTAAATGTCGTTAAAAGAGGTCTCAGCCTGGTCTTGGCTGTTGGCAATAATATCTACGTTATAGCCTTTTACACCGTGATACTTTGTGGTGAGATACCAAGCAAGACCGGAAATAAAACCGTTCTTTCCGTTGCCACGGCCCATCATGATAAAAAACTCATCAAATACCACTGTGTCATTCTGCCGGTAGTAGCAATGCACTAAGGCAATAATAAAACGCTCCCATGGCAGGAGCGTCATTTCAAAGTAGCGTTCAATGAGTTCAATCGCTTTTTCGGTTTTATCAGTGTCAATCCGCACATCGGCAGGAGGGGACAATTTACGGTCAATGTAATCCATAGCCTTATGCAGTCGCTTAGATGCTTTGATTTCGCCTGAGCGTATTCCCTGCATATAGTCATCTATGTACTTACATTTCGTCATCTCCATCACCGCCCGTCTGCGTTGGCTTGATTCCCAATTCAGACAGCAGTTTCAGCATTTGGGCGTTCACCTTGATCCGTTGCTCAACGCTATCGTTTTTCTTTCGGCCTTTCTGGCCACCGCCGTTATCATACTCTACGCTGACACCGCGCTCTTGGATATCCTCCACCAGCAGACATTTTGTAATCCATAAATCCATGTAATCAGATACCAGATCAACGTAATATTTGCCCGTTGTGCCGTTGCGGTCGAGCTGATCAAGCAGATCGGTTTTGATTTCTGTGTAAAGGTCTGAGTTGAGATATTCTTGTGTTTCCACACTAACCACTTTCACCACCCCCCTCCGTTATGTGTGCGAGGCAAATATCATTTGTCTTGAACCCACCCGAGTAACGCCATTTGAAATTAAAATGCGTTTTATTTTGACCGGGGGTGTACCGTAAACGAATCCAAATAAGCGTCAAATTGCTTTTTATAATCCTCGTTCCCAAACATAAACCCAAACACAGCAGGAGGAATACCAAACGACTTTGCTATGCTTTCGGTCATGCTGTCATGATCTCTCGCAAAATTCGCGGCATGATTAATATCAGAGGTGTGGTTACATCCATCAGGTTTATGATCTGGATTGTTGCACGACTCGCACGCTTTCCTGTCGCAGTAATAAAATACTTTCTTGTCACTCATGTTCTCAACTCCAGTCATTAGTAATCAGGTCGCACTCCGAAAAACGTCAAACGCGTCACCATAAATCTGTTTTCGCATATTCTCTTTTATCTCTTCTAGATCAATGGTGACGGTCGTATTCTCTGCTATCTTCACATCTCGGTAATCGTGCTTTACCATGATCGGAGCCGCAGCGTCTTGCGTAAGTGGAGCAGCGGCATCAGGAATCATGCGTTCGTTTTCCATAGCGCCAACAAAGCAATACTTGCCGCCATTTACGCAAGGATTATATTCTGAGCACTCTTTGCAATCCTTTGAGAACTGCGGATATTCCTTTTTGATGCATGTGTATCTCATAATTCTCAACTCCAATCTTCCGCCCATGGTTCAGGCTTTGCTTTTCTCAATCTCTCAGGATGGCACACCGTCTCATGGCAGTTGTGGCAAACACTGATAAGATTTCGCTTGGCCTGCCCCTTGCCGTCCACATATATCTTGCTCAATGCCAGCTCTGGATGCAGCCGCACATAGTTTACATGATGCACATGGTTGGCTCGCGTGTATCTGCCTTTGCTCTTGCATATCTGGCACTCGTTCTTGTCCTGCGCCAATACTTCCCGCCGCAGCTTGCGCCACTCTGGCGATACATAAAACTCATGAATGTGGCCCGTTGCTATCAGCTGGCGGATATATCGCTCTGTCATTTGTCCTTAAACTTTTCCCAAAGACCCTGTGCGTACATCATCGTTCTCCGTGCAAACACAAGTGTCAAATGCGCTATAAATCTTTTGCTCAGCCACCGTTCCGCCTCCTTATCTCCTGCACAATCATCCGCCACTCTGCGCCCCTATCATTTGTACCCGAAAGCTCCCGCAGCCGTGCAAGTAATACCTCCGGGTCTTTATTGCAATGAGGCAGGAAGCAGGATGGCACTCCGGTATGTATCTTTCTGCTATTTGTGCATCTATCGCAAATCATAACCGTGCATCAGCTCTCTTTTCTACGCCGCTCAAATAGATTACAGGCGTGTCCGTGCTATTTGGTTTAAACTCTCCTTGCTCACCGTATCCGCCATAATTTAGCGTAGCTGCTGTATTAACAAATAGCCTTGTGCAGTATCTCACACTTGCATTGCTATCTGACGGCCTGTAGAAGCCCTCTTTCATCACCATTGGCAAATGAGTATGTGAATGTATATAAACATCAGCATCGACTATGCTTGCCATATCAGCCAATCGAATAGCTTTGGCCCCCTCTTTGCGTCCGCCACCTGACCCGTGATTACTGAATAATCTGTACTGAATCTGCCGGCCACGCGATTTATATTCGCTATCCTCGCCAACGTGCAGAAATAAAAGAGAAGCCCCGGCAGAATATCTATCGGAAACTCCTAGTTCTCTCGCTATCAATTCCGTCAGATTTATGCCCTCTTTGTTGTGCGTTCTGCGCTCATGGTTGCCGTCATTGATTGCCAGCACCTTACCTTTGATAGGTGTAAGCACGTCCATAACTTTTGTAAGCTGCTGCATCGGCGTAAGCAATTCGGCGTATGAATCAGATATTGATGTCTTTGTGGCATTGTTCATCAGATCGCCATTTAATATGGCAAAGGCATTCTGAGTTTTAGCAACATAATCAACCCGCTCTTTAATGAGTCTGTAATCACATTGAGCGTCACCCATATGGAGATCAGCAAAAACATGTATTTCGCATTCTTTTAGTTCTTTCGGTAGGTTGACTTTGATTGTTGTCAAAACTCTTCACTTCCTTTTTTGATATGAGAAAAGCGCCCACCCTAAGGTAAGCGCTTGATTTTGTTTGGTTATCGGGCAAGGATTTGCACCTTGCATAACAATGTTAACCGATATTTGTTCGCGCCCAACACGATTATGCGTATTACTGTTATCATCCACTCGTACGCACTTAATACGTGCTCTCGCGTCGGTACGGTGCTGGAGGATGTTTCCATCATTGCATACCCACGTAGCGTCTACCTATTCCGCCACCGATAACCATTTGTTTTGAGGTCACGCCTCATCTATGCCGGGTTTCCACCGTTACCCCACTTGTTTATACTCCGTTTGGTGATTCCGTTTAGAGTTGTGCGTTGAGCAGATACCGCCCCGCTGCTCCGTGTGTGGTTTCTCCCGGAATATTCTGTCGCCGCGCTATTCCTAGCGCCGATACGCTTCCCACAGCATCTTGGGGGCCACTGACGGGATTTTCACCCCTGTACGCTGTCAGCTTTGCCAATTGGCAAGGACGGTATGGAATCGAACCCACCTCAATCAGTTTTGGAGACTGATTCGCCAACCTTGGAACATTCGCCCTTATGTTGCCGGTCTTTCCCGGCTGCCAGTAATTCCACGCAAGTGATTTGCGTTGTGGTGCGATAATCAGGTAGTGAGCCTAATTCACTCTGCGCTGTTTCACTAGTACCAACGCTTCATTTCGCCATCGTGGCTATCGCATATGTGACGGCGGCCAATATCTCATTGATACCAAACCGCCGTCCAAACTATACAATATGTGCGCCGTCGTCATCACCGGCGGCGTTAAAAGGAGAATGGCCCGGTATTACCGCCCCGGGCAGGCGGAGAAAGGAGCGGCGACAAGCTCATGCACTCTTTGCCGCATATTGCGCCCCAAAGTGCCATACCATCGGGGCGCGTATAGAAAGGAGGTGTAAAAAGGCTAGATGTTGTGTAGGTATAACTCTACATTCTTATTTTATCACAATATAAAGTAACATGTGTAACATTTCAGGATTTTTCTAAATATCTTTTGCAGCGCATCTTAATACTAGCCTCGGTATAAATCTTGCCGTCACTCTCTTCTGTCATTCGATCTGCAACCTCTTGCCATTCCATCCCTTTGATGTATTTATATCGCAATGCCGTCCGAATGGTAGCATCCCAAGCATTAAAAATTATCTTTTCCGCTTTTATACGAACGTCTATTGCTCTAATCCGCTGCGCGTCAAGCAATTCTTCGAGTTGATTAACTCTACGCTTGATCTTAGGGTCTTGTGCTATCCCTGCAATCTGAATAGATCGCACTCCGTATGGAGGATAATCCGGGCAACCGCTTACAGCATCGGTAACGTATTCCAGACCCTTATCTCGCAATCCAGAGAGTTCTTTTTCCAGCGTTCTGCACTCAGCTAAGACCGCCGTGTACTGCTCCAGTATGTCCTTGTTGGTCATGCACAACCTCCAATCTTTTTGGCCTTTTCTCTCAACTTGCGGCGGCGAGAACAGAGCAAATTAAGATCACGCCCCATCTTAATTGAGAGAGCCTTTAAACCATTTGCAGCCATGATCTGCGCATCTTCCTCTGGCGTAAACCATCTGCCTTTGTTTTTGACCCGAGGATCATCAAAATCAGCACTGCGGTCAAAAAAGAAAGATTCACGCCATTTTCCGCCCGCCTTTCCATTAAACTCCATCACGTAATATATCTGCCCTGGGTGCATATACACCACCACGCCGGTGCGCGTCTCTCCATCATAGCAGCGGGCGCGCTGTTTATCTCCTATGTTCATACGCCCTCCAGCAGTTCGGGATTATCCCAGCGGTTTCCGATCACTTCAATATCGCTAGATAAGTGTCTGTTAACCCCAATGCTTTCTGCTCCGCTTAATCTAACACAAAACCTGTTCCATTCTGCATCGTATTGGACACACGATGACCTTTTAATGCCTTTCCAATCCACCCAACTAAGGACATCCCCCTCAAAAATCTTCCTGCCGTTTTTATCCGTCAGCCCGGTAAACTGCCCTACGGTTTCGGGGTCTACCTCATACCAGCATCCAAAATTGAGACCAACATCGATTATTTTACCTTCATCTTCCATGTTAACTTCGCAAACGTTGGTTTCCGGGCAAATATATACCTTGCCTTTATTTATTCTGGTGCATGTAAGTAAACTTCCCTCAACCCACTCACCGTTATCTAATCGCTTTCCACGAAACAAATATTCACGCATTGTTTTTACTCCTTTCAAAGTCTCGATACATCATGCTTGCCTGTATCCCCGTATTGTTCTGGTACTTCCCGCTGCGATACGGGGTGTAATCACCATCTAGCGTGTGGTAATAAATCTGGCATATCTCCACGCCGGGGTAAATAATCAGCGGCTGCACCACGAATATTTCCAGCGTCCAATACCCCGCGAATCCCACATCCCCGAATCCAGCCGTTGCGTGTATGCACATCCCAAGGCGGCCTACACTTGACCGCCCCTCTAGCATGGGAACAAAGCCGTCTGTCTTGGTGTACTCTGCTGTGCGCCCTAAGTACAGCTTGCCGGGCTGTAGTAATAACCCATGCTCTGGTATTGTGATTATGCTGGCTTTGTTAGGCTTGCTCATATCGAGTAGTGGATCGTCGTATACCATCAGCTCATTGTGTAGGGTGAGATTGTAGCTGTTGGGATTGAGCCTTGACGGCTTAAATGGCTCTATGATGATGCTGGAACCAAGCTTACGATATATTTCTTGGCCTGATAAGATCATGTGTCACGCTCCTTTAGTGCCTGTTCAGTAGCTTCGCGGGTAAGAAATACAGATTTTCCGAAATCATCTTCCCGGGCCAAATGGGATTGATATGAATGCCCGTTGTGGTAAAAATAAATTATAATCAAAGGCTTTTTATCATCAACTCGATATTGATAGCTTTCTATTCTTCCGGTATATTTTTCTCCCCCACAATCTACCGTGACTGGAGTCCCTAATGGGTATTTTATTTCTATAACTTCCCCATCCTCCACCGCCTGAAACAAATCAGGCAGCAGAGAGAGGGCAGATGCTGGGTTTTGCTGGTATGTGGTTTGGAGGGTTTGAAGTAGGTTATTCATGGTGTATCATCCTTTCCTCCTGTTCCTGAGCCCTAGACCTAAAAACTCTATTGTATTTCGATTGCGCATCCAATTAGCAATTACTATCTTAGGCTCATCAGCATTGCGATACTTGGCGAGATCGGTTAATGAAATATAGTCGTCCGAGCCATCTGTAAATGATATGACTGATTTAAAGGTATCGAATTCGATACGGTTAAAATCTTTATTATTCAACTGCTCCCAACAGCGTGAAATACTCCTGCACGCACTTGATGCAAGGCCTGTTTGCATAATCACCATTATTTTTCGGTTGGTGCTTTAAGTGAATGGGATCCGGTATATCGTCACAAAGGAATTGATCAACTCGCCCGTATTCAACAATAAACTTCGATGCCAGCTCCAGCGCCTTTTCCAGCGTGGCGATTGTAGTAAGAGCACCGTCATAAAGTTGATAGCGTTGCTCTGCAATCACATTAAGCCGTTCCACCTCTGAAATCAGGGCGGGGATATCGGTGCGGGCGTGGGCGATAAAATCAGCGTTACCTTTTGCGTCCTCTCCAAAAAACAGCGCATGCCCGTATGCGTCTGTTATCAGAGCAGATATTCCAACTTTCCACGGCCCCTGTGCAGCTCCCTGCTCCCGTGCCTTGATCTCTGCAAGATATTTAGCGTCCATTAGATTTTCAGGCTCCTTTCAGCGGTTAGTATTATTTTTCTCCCGGCCGGTATTGTCATATTGGCAACGTATTCCGTGAGCGATGCCATCAGATTTTCTACCATATCACGGCCTGCGGCATCATTTGTGATGTATACTGTTTTATCCCATGCGGGCGGCTGTGAGAGAGATTGACCGGGTCGGTAACACTGTACGTTAAAATAAATGGTTTTCCCGTCAATCCAAGGAAAAGAGCGGACTTTATAGCCGTCTATCCATGCGTCAATCTCCATCATTTCAGCCTCCGGCCGCACATGGGGCAAAATTTTGCGGCAACTCCCCACGGTACTTCTGCGACGCTTGGATGTTTCATGTAAATCTCGTTTTCGCAGTATTCGCACCCTTTTTCCCTCTCTGCCTGCTCCTGCAAAGCGGAGATTGCCAACTCATTTCGACTAACTTTCACGGGATTCCTCACGCCTAAAAGAGCATTCTCCATTTTAAATTCCGAAATTGCTTCTTGAATATCCATCACTTTTCCTCCTGTTCAGGCTTGCCTACGCCCGCAAGCCATTCTTTTATGCAATTATTGCAATCCTGTCCCAATGTGCAATCTTTATCTGGAGGGCAACCGTTATTTTCGCAAACTATCTGTATAGCTGTTGCAATTTCTTCAAGCGTCAGCGGATTGTTTTCCGGGGCGGGACGGCGGTTCCGTGTCGCTTTTTCGTTGATTGCAGCTATCGCAATTGCCAACGTTTCAGCGGATAAGCGTTTCTTTACGCTCTGGTGCAGCGCCATATCTTCAAGTTCTGTCACAGCGTTCCACATAGCGCGGCGGCTGCACGGTTTTAATTCATCCATCGTTATTCTCCTTTCCGCTAATAGGCGGTTCTGCTTCCCCTGCCCACTGTTGCGCCATAGCGCTGGCAACACCCGGGAAAGTTTTGGCTCTGTTTCTCTGCCGATCTTTTCCACCCTTCATAAACCATGTTCCGGCCTCATGGCATCCGCAATGGTAATCTACTATTTTGGTGGGTTTAAGCAAAGGCAATCCTTTAAGCCAAAGCCGCGTTTTCTTTTGCACCGGGTGGCCAAACTGCCACGGCTGAATTTCCTGCGTGTGTTGCGGCATTTCAAAGATTCGGCTTGATATAGGATTTTCTACTGCGATTCGCGGGCAATCCGCATTTAAAAAAGAAAGAAAAAACTCTTTTGCTTCAAGCCCTTTCTGGTACCGTTCTTGGTTAAGACTTCCACCCCTAAAAAGGTGCTTTGCTCCGGCATTGCTTAAATAAGTACATGGAGGAAATGCAATAATCATATCCCAGCGCATTTTCATAAGTTCCAGCGCGTCAACCTGTAAGTGCCATTCCGGGTGTCCTCCACTGCACGGAATAATGTCGCAGGAATAGGCTTCGTGGCCTAACTTCCTAAGTTCGATTGTTACTGCCTGCGATTCTTCGCAGGCTACTAAAATTTTCATCATAGTCCCTCCATCGTCATGGAGGCGGCGCGCCTTTAAAAGCTTACCTATGACTTATTTATTTTTCTTTCGTTTGCCTGCCTTGCTCCTATCTTTGCACTTTCCAAAATTGTTCAGAGCTTTCCGATTGGCACGGTAGGCGGTTTGCTGCTTGTTGGCGTGCTGGATATTTCTCATGTTGTCACCTCAAATAAACTCGGCTGCTCGCATTCCAGTTCCGCCTGCTTGCAATTCAGCACAGCCTGATTGTAATAACTTTCTTTTAGCTCAACCCCGATCGCATTTCTCCCCATGCTTACGGCTTCCCTCACTTCTGATCCGATACCTGCAAAAGGTGACAAAAATGTATCCCCGGGGTTTGTCCACAGCTCCAGCGCCCGATCAATCACATCAAGCTGCAATGGGCATATGTGCTTTTCGTCCTTTTCTTCCCGTGCCGGCTCCCGGTTGAGTGTGCGAGATTGCCGAATATCCATCCACACAGGGGATGCGTATCTCCGCCACACCTCATGTGAAAATACCGTTTTACCTGCTGGCTTATCCTCACCAATATAAGATTCAAAGCCGTTTTTGTGCGCTACTGGCTCCGGGTTATTCCCTGGCTTACGCATGACGATCAGATAATCAGGTAGTCCCTGCCGGCACATGGACGAATCTTTCACAATCTGCTTGTGCATCAGGCCGAGCGCTTTGGTTCTGGTGGCTTCTGTGAGCGGGTCTTTCCAGATCACAACACGCGAGTGATAAATAAACCCGGCTAATTCAAAAAGCTTTATCAGTTCCCCGGGTAAATCTTGCAGACCAATAAACCCGTCCCGCTCTTTCATGGCCGGAATGTCCATGCAATGGCACCATAATATCCGCCCCGGCATCAGTGTTCTGTAAAGCTCTGACACCGCAAATTTAAAGTTTTGCATAAACTCGTCATTTGTGCGGGCGTTCCCCATATCTCGATCTGATGCAGAATATGTGTACAGGCTGGCAAACGGCGGAGAAAAGCCCATGCCGTGGATAGAGTTGTCCGGTATGCCTTTCAGCACTTCCACACAATCTCCGTTATACAGGGCAAAACTTTTACCTATGCACTGGTTTTTTACATTCAAGATGCGATACCTCCTAACCATGATGGCAATATCATTTTTTCGGTAGCAATATAGCTTTCCTGCTGCCGCACCGTTCCGCGAACATCAGCCCTCAAAATATCCTTTGTGTACTTGACCATTTCAGATGCCATGCGGAGTGCATCAGCTTGTTTACGCTCTATGTTGGCTTTCACGGCCCCCTCGGCCTCGCTGGTCACAATATGCACATCAACGGGATTTTTCTGCCCGAAGCGCCAGCACCGGCGCACCGCCTGATAATATGCCTCAAAACTATCCGACAGCCCGCAGAATATCTCCGTATCGCAGTTTTGCCAGTTCATGCCCCATCCCGCGATTTTTGGCTTGCTGACTAGCACTCTAACATCACCGCTCGAAAACCCCATCATTGCATCCGCCTTGTGATCGTCTGTATCGCTGCCGGTAACCTCTACCGCGCCTTTGATTGCCTTAGTCAACTCCCGACTCTCGTCGTTAAGATCGCACCAAACAAGCACCTGCTTATCCGTGCTGTTTGCGATTTCAGCACATCTTTTTACGCGCTCGATCAAGCTTTCGCGGCGAGCTGCGCGTCGGTCGTTCAGGGTTTGCACGGATGGAGCAAAAAGCATCTCCTGCCCGTAAGCGTCGCATTTTACATCAGTTTTGACGATATGCTCTATCACGTTCAGCGGCGGCAGGTTGTATGCCTCTCCGTCATACCCTAAATCAACAGGGTTTGACAGCACCACGGCCCACGACGCTACCCATCTCCAAAAATCATCCTGCGCGTGGCCTTTGAGCCTCCAGCTTTGCGTGGATCCTCCATCATGTACAAAAAACGTTGAGAGCATCTCCGACCGGCTCATGATGCCTAAAAACTCTGCATGATTTCCAAGCTCCATAAAATCATTCGGGGCCGGTGTAGCGGTGCAAGCCAGCTTATAAGGCGTAGCCCGAAACATATCAACAATCTGCTGCTTGATCTTTCCGGCGTAAGATTTGAGGATTGAGCTTTCATCCAAAACCACGCCGCTGAACGCCCCTGCATCAAAATGCGAAAGCATTTCATAATTTGTAATATTGATTCCGGGCACCGCATCGGCCTGTGAGCGGCAAACATTGACTTGGTAACCAAACTTTACGCCCTCGCGCTTTGTCTGCTGTGCGACGGCCAGAGGGGCAACAATTAGCACCAGCTTGTTTGTGTGCTCATGCACCTGCCGCCCAAACTCTAGCTGTTGCAGCGTTTTGCCAAGCCCGCAATCCTCAAACAGTGCCGCCTTGCCTTTACGCACGGCCCAGCGGTCAATGTCTTTTTGCCACTCAAAATGTGGGCCGGTGATTGGATAAGGCTCAAAACCAGCAGGCGGGATTATCAGCCTTTTTGATCTCAAAAAATCATCATATGTCATTGGATTTACTCCTGTTTTTAGTTTTTATCAGCTCGCACCCAACCCCAATACCCGGCTCCGTATGCTTTCCGCATTTAAGACAGCAGTACCGGCAGACAGGTTTACCTTTGGCTGGGCATTGCCTGATCTCACAGGCTGCATACGATGTACCACAGTGGTAGCAAGTGCCTGTACGCTCCATCACAGCGGGGTAACCTCTACCGTGATGCAATCGCCGTCATAAAACTTGTGATGCACCTCTTTGACAAAGCGCCGGTCATCGTCGCGGATCAGATAGCCTTTGAGGCTATCCAAAATGTACTTGCCTAAAACAGCATGGTTGTCTATGTCAAGCCGGTCGTTCCAGTAAAATGATATTGACACAGGTTTGTCATAAGGCTTGCACGGCACGTTCTGACGCATTAACTCTGCTTTTATGGTAAGATGCCAATACTCCGCATCTTCGCGGCGCTTAGACCAGTGCTTGCCGCTGTAAATAGCGTTTAATCCAAACCTTTTGCAAAAGGCGCTCATGCCAGCTTTTGTGCGGGGATATGGGATTGTAAACGTCATGGTGTCACCTCGTCGTCAGGCAGATCGCGGAGTTTGATAAGCAGAGCGGTCATATCCTCGTCTACGGATTTGATTTCTGCGCGGCTCAAGTGCTTACCGTGTGACAGATCGTACACGCACCCTCTAACGCGCACGGCTGTTTTAAGTGCCTCCAATTTAGTCATATCTGGTCTCCACCTCCGAAAAGCGTTGATGCTGGCCGTCAAATCTCAAAATCATCTTTCCGACCTCACCCTCTTTGTTTTTGGCGATAATCAACTCTCTATCAGCGCATGGGTCTTTGGGATCTGTTGACTGCAAAAGCAAAATGCAATCTGCGTCCTGCTCGATCTGTCCACTCTCCCGCAGGCTGGTCATATCCATATCTTTGCTGCCGCCACGGTTAAGTTGCGACAGAGCCACAACGGCTATTTTGTGCTGCTGCGCCATGGTGTGCAGCCCGATAGAGATATTGGTTACCTGCTCCAGTTTTGATTTTCCGGCTGCGGTAATCAGCGACAGGTAGTCGATAAAGATCACCTCTGCCCTCGCCTGCAACGCTTTGGCCTTGATCTGCTCCACCGTCCAGCCTGCCGCCTCTACCACCTCAAAATTGAGTGCCGTAAAGGCGTCATAGTACGATAGGATCTGCTCCCAGTTTTTGATCTCGCCTTTTTTGATCTCACTAAAATCTGTGCGGGTATAGTTAGAGATAAGCCGATCAAACACTTTGCTTTTGCTGGTTTCCAAGCTAAAATACACGACTTTTTTGTTACGGGCCATCGCCATCATCATTTGCAGAGTAAATGCGGTCTTACCAGATGATGGGCGGCCGCCAAACACAAGGTAATCGCCCCGGTCAATGTACACCAGCTTATCCAGCCGGGATAAACCGGTCGGGATATATGTCCGCGGCTTGTCGCGTGTTTCCAAAAAATCCATGAATCCAGCTTTTGCGTCGAAAGAATCCGAAAAATCTTTGTTTGCCAAGCACTCGGATATGTCTGCCACCAACTCGCTGCACTCTTCCATTTTCCCGTTTTCTAGCAAATCCAAAAGATTTGCGGTGTTGTTCCACGCTCTGCGGCGCTGTGATGACTCTTTTACAATCGCAATGTAGTTTTCGTAATTGCTGATTGTAGGCGTTTCCTGGCACGCCAGCACCAATGTGGATTGATATTCTGTCCCGGCCTTGGCAATCACCGTTACTGCATCAATCGGCTTGTTATTGGCGTACAGCTCCGCGCAAGCCTTATAGAGTGTTTTAAACTCTCCAGTTGCAAAATCGTCAGGGGATAAAGTCTGTGTCGCTACCGGCATCACCTTATCAGGCTCAAGGAGTATATCCCCAATCACAGCCTGCTCTGCCTTAAAATTTGTCTGTATCAAAGAGGTTTCCACCCACTTTCTTTTTTCTCCGGCGTGTCTTCCCACCGGCGCTGGTTAAGCCATGTTGCTGGATAAGGGATAAACTGCCCGCCCTCCTTGTGCCACTGCTCTGATCTCTTTTGAGCTGATATAGCTGACAGCATCTGATCAAGCAAGCTATCATCAGGCTTGTACTTTTTAAAAGCCTTTTCAGCAGCGCCTTTTCCTACCTTTCGGGGGTAAGCGCTCCAAAACTTTTCAAAACGCTCACTTCCCCCTGTGGGGGATATAGGGGGTGTATTATTACTTGTATTATTAGATGTAATATTATGGGTGAAATTTTCTTCATCCCCCCCCTGAAAATTTTTGCATGGGGGGGTGAAATTTTCTTCATGGGGGGGTGAAGTTTGTGAAAGTAAAATATACCGCTGACTACCCGTTTCAGTTTCTTTTAATCTGGTTTTTATGTACCCCAATTCTTCCAGTGCAGAAATCCACATCTGGACAGTTCTAATAGAGGCTCCATATAAATCAGCAAAGTATTTGTTCGTTGCCCAGCAATAGCCTTTCTCGTTACACAGTGCAGTAATTTCCCCATACAGCAGTTTTGCATTTGCTGTAATATTCTGATCGTACCGGATATTTGCAGGGATAATGGCGTAATATCCTCTTGTTTTATGTTCCAGTTGTATCACGCTCCTTTGACTTTCCAAATCTGGCACAAATAATCATCCAATTTGATTCCAAATAGATGATACTTTTCAAAAAACGTGTCTTTTCCGATCGTATGAAATTCGGTGTGATGCTTGCGGCAAAGAGACAAAGCGTGCATACCTTTATGGATTATTTGCTTACGGTCTCGACCCGCGCCTATTGCATCAACATGGTGCAAATCTGCTTTTTTGCCGCATAACACACACTTTTTATTTGCCAAGCAGCAATACAAATAGCGCGCTATATCAGGCGATCGATCAAGTAGACTATCCAGTGTGGGTATATCCCACTCGATGCAAAACTCAATCAAATAGCTCAAAAACTCGTTTGCTGTTGTCATATCACAGTCAGACAGTGAAAAATATTCACATCCTGTCTTAGCTATGAAATCGTATTTTGCAAGCGCTTTGATTTCGTCTGGAACGTGGCCCGACCATATGGATATATCTCTCATAGTGGCGTATATCTTTTTGCGCTGATCCACGCTGATTGTTCTGCCGTCAAGCAGCCGAATTTCACACTCTGAAATATGTTTTCTGACAAGAAAACTATCATCTTCAAACGGAGCAATGATTTTCAGATTTTGCCCATCAAATCCGGTTAGCTGCCCTTGAATAATCATTGCCCCGCCCTCCTTCCTCGTTTAGAACGGCAAATCATCATCTGTAAGCGGTGGTACATCATCATATCCCGCATTGTTGTTTTGCTGCCGCGCTCCGCTCAAAAGCTTATCTTCCGGTATCTCTACACCTTTCTTGATTTCCTCCACAGATCGGATAAACCGGCACTCTGTATAGAACCCGTGGCGACCTTGAAAATCGTACTCTTTACGGCCAAACACACCACCGAACAATTTCCCTTTCAGGCTGGATTCGTCCCAATTCCAGGTATAACCGGGATTAGATTCTTCGATGCAATTCATAGCAGTTTTAAAGATACTGACTGTCTTTACTTCTTTTTCGTCTGCAGGGTTTTCCGCAGGGATTGTGATACGGTAAGTACCTTTCCACTTGCGGTTTTCCGTCTGTTGCGCCTGGAAATTGCGCTGATAAAATCCGTCTGATGCGCTTCCCTCTGCAATGTCAAACGCGAGAATAAGGACATTTCCCCAATCATAAGTATCAATTCGAGTGGTTTTGATCTTGCAAACATGTCCGCCAAGAGGGAGCTTTTCAAAATCTCCGTATACCTGGGCTTCGTCGTATCCTACAGGTTTTTTAATCATCAATAATCCTCCAATGCTTTCAAAACTTCGGTTATGTCGTTCGGAATTTCATCCTGTTCAAATGCACCGAGTGGGGTTTTAGCTGTGCTGTTTTTGGCATGAGTTTCAAAAATGTATTTTCCGTCCACGGCCTTTGCGAGTAGCACGGTTGTAAATTTGCTTTCCAGCACAATCTTATCCAGCTTTTTTCCGCTGGTGCGGATTCGGGTAAAAGCAAATCCGCTGTCGTCACGCTCGGTCTGTGTATGTGCCGTGAAAATCACGGTCAAATCTTCTCGCAATGTACTCGCAAGGCTAACCAGATTCCATACCGCCGTAGCTAAATCCTGCCATTTGTCATACCCTTTTTCTCTGGCGCGGGCAAACTCGTCATCAATCATGATGCCGTTTATGGTATCGATCACTACAACTTTGATATGAGGGCTTTTTTCACTGATTCCTACCAATGCGCCCTCAATAAATTTCGCGTCGCTAGTAGCCTTATAGTTCTTGCTGGTGGAATTGTACTGAGATTTCCAACCTTTCCATGACAAGCCCTTTTTATCGCAATCAAAGTAAAACGTGCTTTTGGGGTCAAGATTGCGCATAGAGGTCGTTTTCCCGCTGCCGGATTCACCAGCTATGCAAATTGCTTTACTCACCGATTAACACCTCACTTAATCGCCAGTTTTTCGCCCTGCTCCAGCTTCACGCCGGGTATTTCCGCGCCGCCCTGCAAGGCGTTCTTGATCTCTTTTTTGTTAGGTGTAGGGTCTTTAAAAGTAAGCAAATCAGCGTTGTTTTCCTTTGCCCACACCACAAAAGATTCCTCATTTTCGATCTGCACAGAGGGCGGATTTTTACGGATAGCAAGCACGTTTCGGGCGGTTTCCAGTTTGGATTTACCTGACAATTTAAACTGCTGGAAGAGGTACTCTGTCAGTTTGTCGGCCTTGTGCTTCTTGGCAGCGGCGCGTTCCGTCAGAGTGTCGCATTCCGATTTCATGGCCTGCGCTTCGCTCAACAGCGATTTGATGTAGCAAGCAATATCATCCGCTTTTTCGTCAAACTCTCCATCTATGCCAGCCAGCGTATCGGAAATAGCTTCTTCCGGGATTTCTCCGGATTCGATAGCCTCCAAAAAGTGCAACCTGGTTTCACTGATTTCGTAAAGTTTCATTTATAAAATTCTCCTTATCATCGTCAATATATGGGTCAGGCGGTTCCTGCCGCTCTCTCATACGCTCTGCAAAATCAAGCCCGTTGTCAGACATTGGATTCACCTTGCGGGGCGTGGGTAACCCTTAATCTTTGGTATTCATCAAACCAAAGATCAGATTTTTTATTGGACTCTGCGAGCTTATCCTCAAGCTCGATTATTTTTTGCGCCTGTCTGGCGATGACTTCCTTATAATCGATTTCCACTTGACAATCTCCTTTCAGACTGTTACTTTATAGATAAGTTGTTTTTCCATGGCCGTTAAGCTTTGCAGAGCTTGGCGGCTTTTTTCTTGCGCTCTCTCAATTGTTTAAGCCGGGATTGGTTCCCGCTTTTTGCATTGTCCTCGCGATCTGCTTCCTTGCATTCAGCAAGTCAGGATTCGTATACGCCAGGAGCATAGATCATAAAGCGCCGCTGTTCACGCATTGTTTTCACCTCCTTATAGCTTTGAGCACCCGATCTGTGCGGGCTGCGTTGATCTCGTGGCCAGTCTGCTTATCCATTACATATTTGTACAAGGTGCAAAACTTATGGCAGGTAGGACGCAACTTGCACTTGCAGCGATAGCAAGGTTGTACATGTTACTGCCTCCTTAATACGGCACTCCAATGTAGTCAAGTACAGTGCCAAGCCCTAATTTGTTGATACAGTAATCGTATTGTTTTGGGTGCGTAATTTTCATGCGCTGGAAGCGATTAGGCTCTTTTTCAAGGTGCACTCCAAACATGCAAAACATGCAGCCCGTGCGTTGGCATCCAGTGCAATGCAACTTTGATGGGATTAGGGTGTTGTCGTAATCGCACTCTCCATCTGATGCAACGATGTCACCATAAACGGAGCAGTACGGTATTTTTGTGATTTTGAGATATGCGAGTACATCTTGCTCTGTCCAAAAAGCCATAGGAGCTCCAAGAGGCTCTTTTGCATCAAAGGCGTTGCAACCGTACTTTAACCATTTGCGCACCCTTAATCTGCTTTCGTCTGTCATGGTTCCGTTTATTCCGTGTTTTCCAGTCTTTTTAGAGTAATCGTTAAAGGGTTGCTTTTTCATAACCTTGCAGCAATGCCCGCTTGATTCAAACGGAGCGTCTAACAAAAACTCGTACTTTTCGCAATTGTATTTGCTTTTGGTACCGTCCGGTTTGAGGAGTTCTCCTTTTAGCCTTTTAAGCGTGTTGCTGTCTGTAATCCCGTTTCTTAGTTGTCGCCTTCCTTCGTACGCATAATTCGCAACTTCTTTTCCAATGACAGGATACCCATACTTTTTGATAACCTCGTCAAATCGCATCTTAGGCCGCAGAATTGTTACATTGTCGTGCTGTTTCACAAACTGCCTGATTTCCGGGTACTCAAGACCGGTGTCCACAAACACCGCCTCAATATCAGGGTAAATGCTTCGGGCAATATCCAGCAGTACCGTACTGTCCTTGCCGCCTGAAAACGATACATAAACCTTGCCTTGCCAGTGTTCGTACCACTCGGTGATTCTGACTTTCGCTGCCTGTATCTTTTGCTCTAATGTAAGGGATTGCAGCTTTTTGAGCTGCTCGCGGGTGTGGATTTGATTGCAAGCAAATATTAGGTCAAACGCCTCTAAATCTGTGATGTTATCGCCTCCTTGGCTCAAGCCTGATGCACACCGCCGTGGAGTATCCAAGCAACAGGATGGATGCTATCAGGCCGATGATGTTGGACGTGCCTGCGCTGACGATCAGCAGGCCTGTACCAAAAGATAAAGCAAATACTGATGCTGTTTTCATGGCGTAGGCTCCTTTCCTCCGGCCTCCGCCGGCCTTATCACTCCCGCCCTCACGGCGATCTACCGAATTTATACTTAGTGCTTAAATCGCGATCTGTCCGACCCGGGCGATTCTCCCAACTTCCGTTTTTACTCTTGGATTCAGAAATTTTAAACCAGTTGTCTGCGAGGTAGATAGTACCCTTGTGCTTCTCGGCAGTTGAAGAGTAAGCGATCACACCGGTAATCTGCGGGTAATGCTTGCGTATGTACTTTCGTGCCATACCGAGTGCGCGGCTTTCTGCAAACCGTTCGGTATCGTCAATAAAGTACATTCGCGAAAGTTCCAAGATGTGTTTCTGGTCAATCTTTGGACTCGTTGGCCTGCACCACATCATTGCGCCAATTCGCTGTTGCTTGTCGTCCAGAAATTCGAGCCGGAGCACAGCGCCCGCTGGCGTAGAATGCAGATAATGGCGTTCCTTTATCCACCGATCAATTTCGGTCGTGTGGACTTCTCGCAGTAAGATTCCGATTCACCTTCTTTCAAAACTCCCACCGCTACCATCCTCTCCCGGTACTCGCAGCCCGGGCGGACATAACCGGAGGGGCTTGTCCTGATGCTGACGATCCAGGCCCGCCTGCAGCGGGTGCAGGGGGCGGTCATGGGGCTGGCCTTTCGTCAGTTAAAAGCGATTCGATCGGGACGCGCAACTTGTTGGCAACCGCCCTGAGTTCCTGCAATCGAAATGTGCCGGGACATTTGAGCCTGGCATATACCGTCGCGGGGCTTGTCCGCATTGAGAGTGCCAAGCCTTCCACTGTTGTGCCGGTCATTTCCATGCCGTATTTGATCTTAGCTATAATCGCCCGGTTCTGTGCTTCTTCTGCGGGGCGGCGGAGTTTAGGCACTACTTTTGCCCTCCCAATCTGTGAGAATTCTGTCCGCCTCCGCCAGCACAAGCTCGGATTTTGGCGGGTTGTCCACACCGTTGACATACATACTAAACTGCTGAGGGGTTACTTTGATGTGGCGGCGATGCAGTTCGCGAATAACGTCAACCTGCTTTTTGCCCAGCGTAACCAGCCGGATAGGAATATTGTAGTTTTGCAAAATTAGACCTCCTTTTAGCCGTTGAATTTGTATGAGAGAGCATTTTCGCGGGCCTTGTAATTGTATTTGTTGCGGATCACACGGGCATATTTCAGCGCCATTTCGCGTGTGCTGATGTCAGACTTTCCCTCGGTGATGATTTCGGAGGGGGAAACTCTGGACAACTTTTTGACAAACGTTTCCTCTTGTATCTCCTGGCCATATGTTTTAACAAACAGGCTCATACCTGACAAAATGTAGCTGTTGAGGGATTTTGCTTCTCCGCCCCACGTGGTTTTAATCAGCCGGATCATCTGTGCAAATCCATCCAGCCCTAAAAGGCTGTAAGCGTTGAGCAAGGTTCGTGCAGATGCTACCCTATTGTTTCCGCCGTAGCCGCCGCCGTTTTTCAAGCTCCAAATAAGGCCGTTTGCTTTCAGCACCTTTTTAATATTCTGGATTTCCGGATCGTTGTTGGCTTCTACCTTGGCACGCGTGGAGTCTGCAACGCTAAGCTTCTTTTTGCTTGCATCCAATCTTTCGTACAGATCAGCTTCTTGCTCATACGTAAGCCCAGATGCCACCTTGCAGGTAACCATTACGTCCGCGCCGCCGTTCATCGCTTTCAGCGCTGCAATTCTATGCTGCCCGTCTACGACGTTGTACTGTCCAGACCGATAGCTTACGATCACTTCATCCAGCAGCTTCGGATCAAACTCGTCCATGATCTGCTTGACGCGTGCCGGGCGCACCTTGCGCTGATAGGCTTGTCCAGAAAACAAAATTCCTGTGGAGAGTTGCTTTTTTTCATATGGGGTAGTAAAATGTAACTGACCTGCAATGGTGGGTTTTCTCAAAGTTTTCATAATTAAAATCCTTTCTGCATTTGATTTATTTTTTCAACGGCTTTCAGCATTGCGGTGTTGAGGGCCGTTACTTCTTTTAATTCTGCTTCCGTAAATTTCGGGTACAGATCGGTGTACATAGGCTGCTTGTACCATTCAAAATGACGGATTACGTCCTCCACAGTGGCGGCGTATTCCTGCAAAAACATTTCTGCGGTTAATACAAACCGCCCAGTTTCCGGGTTCTTCATCTGGGCGACGCTGTCCTTGATGCTGGAGTAGTCTGGTTTTACCGGCTCCGGCTTGTCCAACGGGATCCCCGCCGCCAGCTTTTCAGCGGCTTCCTTTTGCTTCTCTGGCTCTTTGATACGGGCAAGCTTGAGGGAGTTTTTTTCGCTGATCCCATGCTGTTTTACGATTGTTTTGACTTCGGGAGAAAGGTCGCGGGCGACTTGGATTTTTTTGCGAATAGCGCGAGGCGTCATTTGCATCTTTTCAGCAGAATCATCAACAAAAGACCTTGTTGTGGTCGCGGAATTTGGTTCCGTGACCTCTTTCGTATGCTGATTTCCACGGAATGCGCCTCCCTGGTTGGTTGCTTTTGTCTCTGGATACAGCATTTCGTAAATCTCTTTCTTTCTCAAAAGCTGCTCGCCCTCGTCGATGTGGTTCAGGTTGTGGCGGATCAGGTTTTCGTCGATTTCAGCGAGTTCGGCTTTCAGGCCGTCCAGCTCCGCTACGTTGCATTCAATCTCTGCCCAGCCGAGCCGCTTACACGCTTCCAAGCGGTGTGCTCCGGCGATCAGTTTGTTCCCCCGGGTGACGGTGATAGAGTTGATAAGGCCGACCTCGCGGATGCTTTTCATGAGGTTGGCGACGTTTGCCTCGTCGATTTCGCGGCGGTTATCACCTACCTTTATTTCAGCAATTTTGATTTTCATGGGTGTGGTTCCTTTCTTTTGGGCTTGTCCTCCCCTCGGGAATGATGTAAGATATTGGTAATGAGGGGAGGTGATAACATGGAAACAAAATACGAAAACATAATAGCAATTAGAGAAACTACTGACGGGAAAGATGCTGACAAGTATTTGCAAGCAGGTTGGAAACTTTTAGAAACTGTTGGAATGAGTTTTTCTGAAAGCGAAAGCTATTACGTTTTGTACTCTTTTGGTTGGCCTAAAGAAAAAGGAGAACCAAAAGAAATCCCGGAGCAGTATAGCGGTTACAAAAAGCTATAAATCACAATTTGCCTAGAACAAATTTAAATGAACCATCTGCGTTTTCCGGTGTCGCGAATATTGCTATCCAGTTCCCGCTGTTTAGCAAGTTCGCGACTTCTTTTACATCAGAAGTTTCTTTTATAGACTTTACCAAAGGATAAACTTTGGATTTTTTGATGCAGTTTTCCATGTATTTCACCTCCCATCTGCATAAAACGCGAATTATTTGTGAATACTTGTCACATTGTAATAAATTACCAGCCCCCCTTTTTATTTACGTTACCATTGACAAACAAAACGCATTGAAATATAATGTTGAATGTTGAGGACAATATCATATTTCAGTCGCTTTAAAACGGGATTGTTTTAAGGCTTGTTTTGTTATTGTCTGTTTGATGAATAATTTATTGCTGTGAACATAGTATATCCCAAGATATTTGTGAAGTCAACGATTTATCCCAAACTATTTGGGATTCTATTTTTTATACAAATAAGGATGGTTAAAAATGTTAAACATTCCTAAAATTGAAGCTTTAATAAAGGAAAAAGGCTGGAGCAATAGCTATTTTTGTTCCTTGTTCGGCAAAAACCCCGGATGGATAAAGGATTGGAAGAGGGGTAAAGGGTTGCCAGATGAAAACACTTTGCGAACTATATCCGACAAACTTAATACCACCGTTGACTACCTGACGGATAAAACGGAGCAAAAAAATAAGCCCCTTACCGAAGTAAGAGGCTTATCTCCCGAAGCTATTAATCTGGCCGAACAGATTGAGCAGCTTTCTCCTGCCAATCGCGCCAAATTGAATGAGCTGATTGGCCTTTACCTATCCGCTCAAGACAAAAAGAAATGAATTCGGCGCCGTTTAAATCTTGCAACGCCGTTATTTCCGCATCCGTCATTACTCCACCCCATGTATTCGCACGTTTTATGTACTAAGATAGCGTGCTTTCATTTTAGAACATATATTCGAACAAGTCAAGATTTAATTGATAGAAATATGTATATTTTTATAACGATTTATGTTGTTTAATTTGTCTATATTAATATAATAGCTCTGGTAGCACCAGATTTTAACAGGAAATTATTGTCAATTTTTAGTAAATACTGGAAGGTGGTTATAATGGCAAACGCAAAGCAGCTCCCCAGCGGCGCGTGGAGAGCGCAGGTCTACGCTGGGAAAGACGTCAACGGGAAGCGACAGTATAAATCCTTTACAGAAAGCACCGAGCGAAAAGCGAATCTCGCCGCTTTGGAATGGCAGGAAAAATACCGCGATGTGTCATCTGATAGTGCAAATCTCACAGTAGAAGAAGCAATTGACGCTTATATGGCGCTCAAAAGTAATCTGTTATCCCCATCTACAATACGCTTTTTAGATAATGTGAAAAGAAATCACCTGCAAGGAATAAAAGCAACCAGACTCAACAAGCTGACACAGAATATTTTGCAGGAGGCGATCAATGCTGAAGCGGAAAAAAGTTCGCCTAAAACTGTGAAGAACGTATATGGCGTTATCACGTCCATTTTGCGCCAATACCGGCCTGATTGGGCTGTCCCTAAAATAACACTGCCCCAGCAAAAAAAGGTGTCTGGCAAAGCTCTGAATCGTCAAGAGATAGCCAAACTCCTGAACAATATCGACGGGGACATAATAGAAACGCCTATCCTGTTGGCGCTATGGCTCGGCCTGCGCCGGTCTGAAATATTGGCCTTGAAATGGGATGATGTCGACTTTGAAAAAAGCACCATCCGAATCGATGAAGCCCTGGTACCAAATAAAGACCACAAGATGGTTACGAAGTCCACAAAGACCACTGACTCCACCAGAACGCTGAACTTACCGCCTTACATCGCAGGAAAATTAAAAGAGCTACCGCACGAAAGCGATCGGATTTTTAATATCAGTGAAGGTCTATTAAGCAAGCACTTCCCGCGTGTTTGCAAAAGAATTGGAATCGGCCCTTTTAAATTTCACGATCTCCGTCGATCGATGGCCACGGTAGGGCTGACTCTTAATATAGCTGATAAGCTCGTCATGGCCCGTGGTGGATGGAATAATATGCAAACTATGAAGAAAATATACCAAGTCGTGCTTGACAGTGATATGAATGAGGCAGATATGCTTATCAACAATTACTTCGAAAGCCTACTGCCGAGGGTTGGCGAAGGTAAAACCGTGCAACATGAAATGCAACACGACAATTGAACATTCAGTTATACAGCCATTTTTAAGACTATATTAGAGGGTTCAAGTCCTTCTGCCCCTGCCAGAAAAGAAGCCGCATATTCGTTGATTTTTCAGCGTGTATGCGGCTTTTCTTGTGTCTCTGCCTTATTTTAGTGTTATAAAAATACAATTTTTCAAAGCCGTGCAATAAAAAATATCTTCGCTGGATTTCCCCTGTACCCAGTGTACATAAATTCACTCTTTGATTGGATGCCCAACATATCACTCAGCCCTGTTATCTGTGATGAATCCGATAGGGTATAAACCCTCCAGCCGTTTTTTATCTGACCTCCTTTGATATCTCCGAAAATTTTTGCTTGATTGCTCTAACGGCCGCATTCGTGATACAATAAAAATATCCCTGCACCACACAAAGGAGTCGATACCATGAAACAGGTAAAGCCGGAGATTTTGGAAGCTTTTTGTCTGAACATTTTAAAAAAGCACGGAGTAGAATCGCAATGCGCCCAAACGGTGGCCCACTGCCTGGTTGACGCGGATCTGTGCGGCGTCAGCACGCACGGCGTCAGCAGGCTGGCGATTTATCTGGAACGGCTGGACGCCGGAGTCGTTTCCAAAGAGAATCGGATCACGATTGAAAGAGAGAGCCCCGCCGCCCTGGTGGTAAACGCGGGCAACAGCCTTGGAATGCCCGCGGCCAAATTCACCATGGAAAAATGCATCGAAAAGGCCCGGGAAGCCGGCTGCTGCTTTGCAACCGTAAAAAATTCCAACCACTTTGGGGCTGCGGCCTATTACACCCGCCTTGCGGCTGAGCAGGGCATGGTCGGCATCTGCGCGGCAAACCTGACCTCGAAAATCGCTCCCTACGGCGCGTCGGAGCCCTATATGGGCACGAACCCGATCTCGATTGCCTCTCCCGGCGAGGAGGGCGCTGTTGTGCTGGACATGGCCCCCAGCGTCGTCGCTTTGGGCAAGCTGATTATGGCCCAAAAGCTCGGGAAGCCGATTCCAGAGGGCTGGGCGCTGGACAAAGACGGACACCCCACCACCGACCCCGCCGAGGGCCGCAAGGGCTCCCTGCTCCCCATCGGCGGCCCGA
>OAUF01000351.1_pt1 | contig 39931 bp, 33 predicted proteins | sample 1495111 | NCBI WGS metagenome assembly OAUF01 (sample SAMEA2580002, study PRJEB22360) | human gut metagenome | reverse complement strand
TGATACAGATGGGGCGGATGGATTGTCCCAAGCCGATCCGGATGGAAAATCGGGCTATGAAGCCAATCTGGACGCCTACCTTAAAGAACTGGAGGAAACGGATACATACATCCGGAACCGGGCGGCAGAGTTGCCAGAGAAACAGCGCGTATTGGTGACCGCACATGATGCGTTCCAGTATTTTGGCAAGGCTTATGGCTTTGAGGTGCGGGGCCTGCAGGGCATCAGCACCGACGCGGAAGCCGGAACAGCCGACGTAAGCGATTTGGCCAATTTTATAGTGGAACGCCAGATCAAGGCCATCTTTGTGGAGTCCTCCGTGCCACCCAAGACCATCGAAGCACTTCAAGCGGCGGTAAAGGCGAAAGGCTTTGACGTGGCCATCGGCGGAGAGCTCTACTCCGACTCTCTGGGTGATGAGGATTCCGGTGCCGGTACCTATCTCCTGACCGTTAAGGCCAACATTGACACGATTGTAGATGCGTTAAAGTGACGGGAGGGGACACCTATGGAGAAACAACAGAATTATGCAGTGGAGGTGGAAGATCTCACTGTCGCCTATGACGCCAAGCCTGTGCTCTGGGATATTGATCTGAAAATTCCCAAAGGGCAGCTGATGGCAGTAGTTGGCCCCAATGGAGCCGGAAAGACAACACTGATTAAGGCAATGCTGGGGCTGCTCAAGCCTGTCACCGGAGCAGTGCGCTTTCTGGATGGAAGCGGTGATATACGCACATTGAAAAACAGGATCGGTTATGTGCCCCAGAGCGGCAGCGTGGATTGGGATTTTCCGGCCACGGTACAGGATGTGGTGCTCATGGGCTGCTACGGTAAACTGGGCTGGGTTCGCCGTCCCCGCAAAGCGGATATTGAGCTGACAAAACAGACGCTTCAAAAGGTTGGAATGCAGGATTACACCACCCGGCAGATCAGCCAGCTTTCCGGCGGCCAGCAACAGCGGGTGTTCCTTGCCCGCGCGCTGGCGCAGGAGGCGGAGGTTTATTTCATGGATGAACCCTTCAAGGGAGTGGATGCACAAACGGAGCGGGCCATTGTTTCACTGCTGAAAGACTTGAAGGAACAAGGGAAAACGGTCGTTGTCGTTCACCATGATCTGCAAACGGTGCCCGATTATTTTGATTGGGTCACCCTGATTAATTTGCGGGTGGTCGCCAGCGGGCCTGTGGAAGAGGTATTTCACGAGGAAAACCTGAAAAAGACTTATCACAGCTCTGGCACGCTTCTAAGGAGCGTGGTGTGATATGGACAGTGTGCTTGCTTTATTTTCCGATTTTACCTTTCAGACGGTTGCTCTCGGTTCCGCTCTTTTGGGCCTCATCAGCGGGGTGCTGGGCAGCTTTGCCGTCCTGCGCAAGCAAAGTCTGCTGGGAGACGGGGTATCCCATTCCGCCCTGCCCGGCGTGGTAATGGCGTTTGTATTATTGGGCAGTAAAAACACGGAGGTTCTGCTGCTGGGCGCGCTCCTCTCCGGCCTTCTGGCAACGCTGTTGATTGTGGGAGTGGTACGGCATACCCGGGTGAAATTTGACAGTGCGCTGGCGCTAGTGATGTCCGTGTTCTTTGGGCTGGGGCTTGTGCTGCTCACCTATGTACAGAAAATCCCCAATTCCAATCAGGCGGGGCTGAAGCGTTTTATCTTTGGTCAGGCATCCACCCTCTTACAGCGTGATATTGTCCTCATGACCGTCTGCGGGCTGATTTTGCTGGCACTGGTGCTGCTCTTTTGGAAGGAATTTAAGCTGTTTACCTTTGACGCCGACTTTGCCCAGAGCCTTGGCTTCTCTTCCAAAAAGCTGAACCTGCTGCTGTCATTCATGATCGTACTGGCTATCATCATTGGGTTGCAGACAGTAGGGGTGATTCTTATGAGTGCCATGCTCATTACGCCTGCGGTCGCCGCGCGCCAGTGGACGAATAAACTGTGGGTTATGGTAACGCTCTCAGCCTTGTTCGGAGCTATCTCCGGAATTGCGGGCACTGCCGCCAGCTCTCTTGTGCCAAAGCTACCTACCGGCCCGGCCATTGTGGTCTGCGTCAGTTCGATTGTGATTGTGAGCGTTCTGTTTGCTCCCGGCCGCGGCGTGCTGCATCGGATTTATCAACACAGAAAAAACAGGATTTTATATAAACTGGAAGGAGGCGAGATGGATGTCCCCTCAAATTGAAATTCAAATCATTGCTGTTGTTGTCGCAGTGGCCTGCGCCCTTCCCGGAGTATTTCTGGTACTTCGTAAAATGTCCATGATGTCGGATTCCATTACCCATACGATTCTCTTGGGGATTGTGCTTGCCTTTTTTGTCACCCATGACCTTTCCTCTCCGCTTCTGATCGTCGGGGCGGCGCTCATGGGCGTGGTGACGGTCTGGCTGACAGAGATGCTAAGCAGGACACGTCTTTTGGCGAAAGATGCCGCCATCGGCGTGGTGTTTCCGCTGCTTTTTTCCATCGCTATTATACTGATTACCCGCTATGCCGGTTCCGTACATTTGGACACAGATTCGGTGCTCTTGGGAGAACTGGCGTTTGCACCCTTTGACCGCATGGTCATCGGTAGTGTAGACATCGGGGCAAAAGCAATATACACCACCGGAATCCTGCTGCTCATCAATCTGGCAGCCATCATCATCTTCTTTAAAGAGCTCAAGGCAGCGACATTCGATCCTATGCTGGCGGCAGTGCTGGGATTTTCTCCTGCGCTGGTGCATTACGGACTGATGACGCTGGTGTCCCTTACCACAGTGGGTGCGTTTCAAGCTGTGGGTTCGGTACTGGTGGTGGCCTTTATGATCGGCCCTCCGGTAACGGCGTACCTGCTGACAGACGATCTCAAACGCATGCTGATAGTAAGCGGAATCATCGGAGCGGTAAATGGAATTCTCGGCTATCAGGCGGCGGCGATTCTGGATGTTTCCATTGCCGGAAGCATGGCGGTTGTGACCGGACTGGTTTTCCTGCTGGTGTTTGTGTTTGCTCCCCGCAGAGGTCTAATCAGCTCACTGCTCCGACGCAGAAAGCAAAAGATGGAGTTTGCCAAGATGACTCTGCTGTTCCATTTATATAATCATGCGGGAAGCGACGAAGAAGCATCGGAATGCGGAGTGGATACCATTCCAGCCCAATTGCACTGGGACAGCGCCTATACCGTCAAAATGATCCGCTTCCTTGAGCGGGACGGTTATGTCCAACTCTTAGATGGGTTGGCAAAACTGACAGAGGAAGGTCGAAACGCCAGCATTCGGAACTATAACGCACTTTTTGCAGGATAAGATATCTCAAGAAGAAAGCCGGAGTCTTCCGCATTGAAAGGCTTCGCTTTTCTTTAATATCTTTTAAGTAAACACTGGATATGACTTCTATATCGACACCGGCTATATCGTCGTATCGTTGTACATGTGAAATAATTTTCTGTTAGATAAAGGCGCAGGGGTTCCTACGCCTTTGTCATAATACTTAAAAGATATGCCCCCGTTAGAATATACTTACAATCAATCTTGACAACGACTATGTAAGTTGCTATACTGATAATCATATTACCGGTAATTAAGTTATCACTTTGTGATGATTAGGAGGTACAGTCGTTGTCAAAGCCCGATGTTTCTATTGATCCACGCATTTTGGATAGTGCAAAAAAAGAATTTCTAATGTGCGGATATGAAAAGGCATCTTTGAAAGCAATCTGCGAAAACGCGCAGATCACCACCGGCGCTTTGTATAAGCGCTATAAGGGAAAAGAGGAGCTGTTTTGTGCTGTTGTGGCAGATACCGTTGCCGACATGAATGCTGTGGTGGCACAAAAATCAGCCATTGCCGTCGAAAAACTTACCGACGCTGAACTGGTGGAGGCGTGGGATTTACAGGAATCTATGCTGTGGTGGTTCCGGTTCCTCTATGAGAGAAGCGAGGGATTCCTCTTGCTGATTAAGCACGCAAATGGAACCAGATATACCAACTTCCAGCATGACTGGGTGGAGGTCATGACCGGGAAAAGCTACGAATACTTTATAGAAGCAAAAAAGCGCGGACTGACAAACGCAGAGATATCCCGGGATGAAATGCATATCCTTCTTTCAGCCTTTTGGACGACTGTTTATGAGCCTTTTATCCACGGCTATACCTGGGAACAAATTGAAACACATAGCAAACTGATTTGTGATCTGTTCAATTGGCAACTGGTGCTGGGTTTATCACAGCGGTGAGGTTTCAATCCATCGATAGGGGCGAAGTCTGCCCTGTGGTTTGCTTAAGCTAACATAGATGAAGGGGAGGAGCTTATTTTGTTGAAAAAGGTGCTCGAATATACCGGCGAATACCGGAAAACCACCTATGCAGCCATTGTCTCGATGCTTGCGGGTATGGTAATGAATGTGCTGCCGTTTTTGTTTATCTACCAGATGATACGACCGATTCTCTTGCGGGAGGATTTCACTACAGGCTATCTCCTCGTGCGAATCGCGGCGATTGCCGTTTGTGTGTTGCTCTATGCCATACTCTACATCAGAGGGCTTGGGCTTTCGCATGAAAGCGCCTATCACACGCTGAAGAACCTGCGCATTTCGCTTCAAGGCAAGCTGGAAAAACAGCCCCTTGGCGTCATTCAGGAAAAGGGTGTTGGTGCGGTCAAGAAAATGTTTATAGACGATATTGAAACCATTGAGCTGCTCCTGGCACACACCCTGCCGGAGGGGATTGCGAATTTGACGATTCCTGCCCTGGTGTTTGCAGGTATGTTTTTTGTTGATTGGAAACTGGCACTGCTGGCGCTGTGCTCTTTGCCCCTCGGCGTGGTTGCCATGATGGTGATGTATAAGATCGGCATGAAAAGCATGGGACAATATTATGGTGCCGCACAGAAGATGAATAATACCATCGTGGAATACATCAACGGCATGGAGGTCGTAAAAGTCTTTAACCGGGACGGGGAATCCTACCATCGCTTTGAAAAGGATGTAATCAGCTACCGTGATTTTACGCTGGCCTGGTACAAGGTGTGCTGGCCGTGGATGGCGATCTATACCAGTATTTTGCCAATGGTAGCGCTCTTTCTGCTGCCGGTGGGCGCACTGCTTGTGATGCAGGGCTATTCGACGCTGCCCAATCTTATCCTGACGCTTTGTATGTCGTTTGGGATTGGCGCTCCCCTTCTGCGCTCCATGAGCTTTATGTCCACCATCCCGCAGATCAATTTTAAAATCAAAAGCCTTGAGGATGCGCTGAATGCCCCGGCGCTTCAGCAGTCCGAGAAGGCGTTTACAGGGAAAGATCACAGCGTCTCCTTTGAGAATGTGCGTTTTTCTTACAAGGAAGATGAGGTCCTGCACGGTGTATCGCTCGAGGTTCCACAAGGCAGCCTGACCGCGCTGGTTGGCGAATCGGGAAGCGGTAAATCCACACTGGCAAAGCTGTTGATACACTTTTATGATATCAGCGGAGGCGCCATAAAAATAGGCGGCCAGGATATTCGTGACATGAGCGTTGAAGCGCTCAACAACGAAATCTCCTATGTGGCGCAGGAGCAGTTTCTCTTTAACGTCAGTCTGCTGGAAAACATTCGACTGGGAAAGCTGGATGCCACGGATGAAGAGGTTATGGCAGCGGCAGAAAAAGCGCAGTGCGGTGAATTCCTTGCCCGGTTGGAGCACGGCATACACAGCATGGCGGGCGACAGCGGCAAACAGCTTTCCGGCGGAGAGCGCCAGCGGATTTCTCTTGCACGGGCCATTCTGAAAAATGCTCCCATTGTGGTGTTGGACGAGGCAACCGCCTTTATGGATCCGGAAAATGAGGAAAAGATGAACGAAGCCATTGCGGAGGTGATCCGCGGAAAAACCGTAATCGTGATTGCCCACCGGCTGCACTCGATTGTTAACGCGGATCAGATTTGTGTGATGAAGGCCGGCAGCATAGCGGCAATGGGAACCCATGAGGAGCTGCTGGCGCACAACCCCGAATACCAGGTGCTGTGGCGTGCCGCCGAAAGCAGCAGTAACTGGAAGGTCACCGCACAGAAAGGAGATGGAAACAAATGATTGCTTTAATGAAACGGATTCTTGCGGTTTCGGAACAATACCGAGGCAAAATCAAGTTGGCTTTTGTATTCTCCTTTCTAAAATCATTGCTGGCAAAAGCGCCGGTGGGGCTGGCCTTCTTTGCCTTGATCGCTTTTTATTACGGCACGGCAACGCTGGAGATGATTGTTTGGATCGGGGTTACCATGGGCGCTTGCGCACTGCTTCAGATTCTTTTTCAGTATATTGCCGACCGTCTGCAGTCTGCGTCAGGTTATATGATTTTTGCTAAGAAGCGTATGGAACTGGGTGCGCATCTTCGTAAAATGCCCATGGGCTATTTTACGGAAGGCAACATTGGGAAAATCAGCTCGGTTTTGTCCACCGATATGGTGTTCATTGAAGAGAACTGCATGAATGTGCTCGCAAACATGATGAGCTATATCTTCTCGCAGGCGATCTTGCTCGTGTTTTTAGCGTTTATCAACGTGTGGCTTGCCGTAGCCGCCACTGCAGTCCTTCTCGTTATTGTTCTTGTGGCGAACGGTATGAATAAGGACAGCATGAAGTACTCTGCCATACGACAGGAGCAAAGCGAAAACCTTACCGAGGCCGTGCTGGATTTTGTCGAAGGGATCGGCATCATTAAAACCTACAATCTGTTGGGAGAAAAATCGAAGGAGCTGTCCGATAACTTCCGGGAAACCTGCAAGCGCAGCATTGATTTTGAGGAAAATGCGGCGGTGTGGCAGCGCGTGCTGAACATCCTGTACGGCCTTGGAGCCGTGGTTATCATCGCTCTGGCTGTTTACCTGAACCTTCAAGCTTCCCTGCCAGCCGTTCTTCTAGTTGGCGTTATGCTGTTTGTATTTGATTTATTTGGCCCGTTAAAGGCTCTGTACGATCAGGGCGCACGCCTTACCGTAATGAGCAGCTGCCTGGACCGCATAGAAGCAGTATTTGCAGAAAAGGAACTGCCGGATAACGGAAAGGGCTCCATTCCTGCACATAGTAGCGCACCGGAGGTGGAATTTAAAAATGTCACCTTTGCCTACGGCGAAAAGGAAGTATTGCACAATGTATCCTTCCGTTTGGAAAAGAACCGGATGCTTGCCCTTGTCGGACCCTCCGGCGGCGGCAAGTCCACCATTGCCAGCTTGCTTGCCCGCTTTTGGGACGTTAAGTCCGGACAGGTTTTGATACGAGGCAAGGATGTGAGAAAAATTAGCCTAAGTGATCTGATGAATCACATCAGTATGGTGTTTCAGCGTGTATATCTGTTTCAGGACACGATTTATAATAACATCAGCATGGGGCGGCCCGATGCCACTGAGGCCGAAGTCATGGAGGCCGCAAAAAAGGCACGGTGCTACGACTTTATCATGGCGCTTCCCAACGGATTCCAGACGATGGTGGGCGAAGGCGGAGAAACGCTCTCCGGCGGTGAAAAGCAGCGGATCTCCATTGCGCGCTGCATTTTGAAGGACGCACCTATCGTGATTCTGGACGAAGCAACCGCCAGCGTGGATGCCGACAATGAAAGCTATATTCAGGAAGCAATCAGCGAGCTGTGCCGCGGGAAAACGCTGCTGGTTATCGCACACCGTCTGGGAACCATCCGCCATGCCGACAACATCATGGTGATTGCCAAGGGAGAGATTGCCCAGTCCGGGACGCATGCGGAATTGATCGGTCAGGAAGGCATCTACCGGGATTTTGTCACGGTTCGCGAAAACAGCCGGGGGTGGAGCCGGAGAGACAGCGCCACAGCAGGATAATACCGCTACTCCCAACCAAAAGATACTGATGCACCCCGTGTCTTGATCCGAAATAAATAGAGGCCGTGAAATATCCTTTTTCTAGTCTGGAGGCAAAGGAAGAATGACAATGGATCATGTGATTGAAGAAAAAGAACAATAGGAACAATTTGTCTTAACCGGAACGCTGTGAAAGGTCATGGTACAGCTTTCGTGGCCAACCGTTATCGCTATGGTTAGGAGAGAGGCCATCCCCAAGTGCACAACAGATATTGTAATCTTTTTATCTCTTTTTAAGGAAAACGGCTTGCTTTGGAAAGTAGCTTTCCCTCTGCCATAATAAAAGGGAAATGGACGGAGTGAAATTATAGGACTTGGAGAAATCCAGTAATACCAATGGCTGCGGGCAGTTGACAAGTAGTATTTACGCCTTGGTCTATATTGTTCTGCTCCATACTGTAACCTGTGTAATGACATCCCGTAACCTATCATCACCAACTTTGTACTCCAAAGCTTCATCCGCAGTGCTACACAGTTTTTCTGTTTCTTGTTTATTCGCTTCGCTGATGCTAATCTTGTCAGGATGGGTAATGCTGTAATTTTTCCCATTCCATTCAAATTCGACTTCACCATGCCAACGCATGCAGTCCTTAAAATCGCTGATTGTTTTAAATCTATTTGCTTCAAAGCTGTTTGATTGAACAATTGTAGATTTCATATAACTCTGCCTCCCATATTGTTTAAATTCCGGGACATTGTTCTCCGGGTAGTTAATTGGTCCCTGTGGATCAGGATGTCCTGTTGGATTATCCCATCGAATCTCATGGTCATGTGGGTTTGTATGTGCCCACGGTTTATTATGGTCTGTGTAATGGCGCTCTCTCGTAACTCTTCCATCCTCGCCAATTTTTGTATCTATCCTATTTCCGTTTTATCATAGGAAATTTTAATTTCTCCCGGCTCTCCCAAGAATCGTTCATCTTCCAGCTTAGCAGGTTTCCACTGCCCGCCATAGGCGCTGCCCATTCCGGTTTGTATAATGCTATTATAGTCCCTATCATTCTCACCTACAACATATCCGCTTTTCATGATGAGGTTGCTTCCTATCGGAACAGGTTCTTCTCCGCAGATGTATTTCACGTATTTTGAGGGTGCATACGGATCATCGTTCATGAACTTCCACGAGCTTAGTTCATAGTCGACAAACACAATGTCGCCCTGCATCTCGGGGAACGGTGTATTGTAGCAGATAATTTTTTCCGGTTCGATCTTGCGGAGCATCTCGTTATAGCCCTTTAGGAAAAACTCTTTCTGGTCCTGCCGGTTGTCGTGTTCCGACACCATATAAGTGGACACCGCTACCGTTGAGCCTTTTTCGATTCCGTCGAAGCAGAACTCAAACGTATTCTCGTTTCCCCAGCTAACGGTTGGAACGACGCGGATTCCCTTTGACGCAAAGTAAGCGCCACACCAGCGATTCCGGAACATATTGTAAAGCTGCAAAACGGGTGCCATTTCGACATACATACTGAAATCAGGAGAGAGCACCGCACGATAGTGTTTTAGCTTTTCCAGATCGGGATCGGGATTTTTCCAGACACGCTCAAATTATAATCATACAGGAAGAAATGAACCATTCGGCTGAAATGCTTTGTATCATTTGTGCTGATTTTATCAAATGCAATAAGAAGCAAATCGTTGAAATCGTTTGATCGAATTTGAAATTTAGGAATAACTGGAATTTGCAGTTTCTCCTTTCCTTTGAACTGATTGCGAAGGAAAAGAGGACTTGTGCGATACTTATAATTTTCTTCCGTCATCTTATTGCCTCCTTCAAAAAAACACCCTATCACTTAACCCGCTAAAATAAGTGAAAATTTCCCTCAAGAAGGCAAATATTTAAAAAATAATCGAAAGCGAAACAACGTAGGATGAGGCTGCCTAAAAACCTTTCAAAGTCGTGAAAAAACATAAACATAAAAATTGACAAGTCCTGTAAAGACTTGTCAATGGTCGGAGTGACAGGGTTCGAACCTGCGGCCTGATGGTCCCAAATGTCGGTCTGAGCGTTCAAATAGCAGTGTTTATCGGTGTTTGGCACTGTTTTCTCCATCCCTAACGGAGGGTTCGAACTCTTTGACACTTTCTGCTTCACTGAGTACTTTCGTCTTTTGGGATTTGTTAGGGATGGATTCTGTATATTAAAAGATGTGGCGCGATTTTTAGGGGAATGATGACGCAACAATTTCATAAGCCGGTAGTACCTGCTATCCTTCTAAAGGGCATCAACGACACATGGCAAAAATTGCGCCGCTATAACCAAAGAAAAGCGCACGGCTTAAAATCAATTCAATTATTTCACTCCACATGTTTTTGCAAATGGACATATATTGATTTTGAAATAGGTTTGGTTGTGAATTTTATTTGACAAAAATACCTATATCGAATATGATATAGGTAAACATGTATTCGGGAGGTGATGGTATGGACTCTATGCAAATATTAAAAATAATCGCTGCTGAAAATGGCGGTATTGTAGAAACCAAGGTTGCCGGCCAGCAGGGCGTTTCTCGCGCCATGCTGTCAAAACTGTGTGGTGATGGGCATATTCAGCGTATTGCAAGAGGCCAGTATATCTTCCCCGATGATATGCAGGATGAATTGCTGGGAATCAGTAAACGCTCCCGGCAGGTCATTTTTTCGCACGAAACCGCTTTGTATTTGCATGGAATTTCAGATCGTACGCCCTTTGAGCATACAGTGACTGTGCCGTCTGGCAGTAAGCCCGCCTCTTTTATCAGAGAAACATGCAAGCTCTACTACATTAAGCCGTCTTTGTTTCAATTAGGAAAAACCATGCTGTCAACGCCAGCGGGTAATTTTGTGCCGGCATATGACCTTGAACGCACCATTTGCGACACCGTGCGCAGCCGCAATAAAATTGGAACAGAGACCTTTTTGACTGCACTAAAATCGTATGCGGCGAGTCCTAAAAAAAATTTAAATTTGCTCCATTCCTATGCAAAAGAGATGGGGGTAGAAGGTGTTGTCCGTAAGTATTTGGAGGTGCTCCTGTGAGCAATGCAATGAGCTTGAAAGCAAAAATCCGCAACATTGCGAAAGCAAGGAATCTACCGGCACAGGTTATTTTGCAGAACTATATGTTTGAACGTCTGCTTGTTCGACTGTCAAAATCCCCTTATAAGGATAATTTTGTGCTCAAAGGCGGGATGCTGGTTGCCGCTATCGTTGGCCTTGATAACCGGGCCACAATGGATCTGGATACCACTCTGAAAAACCTGCCGCTGACGCCTGTAACCATTGAAAAGGCGTTAAAGACAATATGCTCCGTTTCTGCTGAGGACGGAGTTTCCTTTGAGGTGGGGACGATTTCGTCAATCCGTGAAGATGACATATATGGGGGATATCGCGTAGCTTTAAATTCCAAATTCGATACAATCCTGACACCGTTGACGATTGATATCTCTACCGGTGATGTACTTACGCCGGAAGCGGTTCGATTTTCCTTTTCCGAAATATTTGATGATGAGAAATCATTTGAGCTCTGGGCCTATAATATTGAGACTGTCATGGCGGAGAAAATGGAAACCATTCTCCGCAGAGGTGTATTCAATACCCGTCCAAGAGATTATTACGATGCCTATATTTTGGCAACTACACAAAAATACGATGTGGAACTGCTTTCAGATGCGTTGAAAGCGACTGCTGAGCATCGTGGAACAGCAGCTCAAATTGCGAACACGGAGCGTATCCTGAAAAATATAAGCGACAGCCGAGACTTGCGCTTGATGTGGGAAAAATACCGAAAGCAATTCCAATATGCCGAAGAAATCTCCTTCGATGCGATCATCACGGCATTGACAGATCTGATGCGGAAGCTGTCATAAAACGGTCGAACGGTGATGGCTGTTGGACCTCGCATTTTCAAGTATACCGAAAGGAACAGGTTGATACAAGGAGGGCCGGCTTATGAATGAAAAGGCAATCATGAATGGGGAAGAATATTCCTTGCTTGAAGTCCTCCCTGTGTTGAACGAAAAAACAAAAATGGTTCTCTGCGCTGATGCCGCCGGAGGTAAATTTGTCTGCCCGGAAGAAGTTTGGTTTTGCCATGCGCGCCAAGTACCGGTTGAACCGCCCGCGCCTGTTTCCCCAAATAGCTCCGCACAGGAAAAGATTGAGTGCTTTCTTTCCATGTTCCACGGGCGGGACGATCTTTATGCCAAACGCTATTACAGCGTGAAAACAGGAAAAAGCGGCTATACGCCCGTCTGTAAAAACGAATGGGCCGCGGGAATTTGCGATAAAAAGGCGCACAAGTGCCCCGAATGCCCGAACCGGGCATTTCAGCCTCTGAGCGCAGAGGTTGTGAAATCCCATCTTGTGGGACGGGACCCCTATTGCAGAGACGTGGCTGCCATCTATCCGATGTCGGAGGATGATACGACCCGGCTGCTGGCCGCGGATTTCGATGAGGCCTCGTGGCAGGCGGATGTGGCGGCGCTCCGGGAAACCTGCGTGGAGTATCATCTTACGCCCGCTGTGGAGCGTTCCCGCTCCGGAAACGGTGCTCATGTGTGGTTTTTCTTCTCCCAGCCCGTTCCGGCGGCAGATGCGCGCAAGCTGGGAAGCGGTCTTCTGATGCAGACGATGGCACGCCGGCATGAGCTTTCCTTTGCGTCCTACGACCGGCTGTTTCCGGCGCAGGATACCCTGCCAAAGGGTGGATTTGGAAATCTGATTGCCCTGCCGTTTCAGGGGAAGGCCCAGGAAAACGGAAACACGCTGTTTGTAGATGCGCAGTTTTCCCCCTATCCCGATCAGTGGGCATTTCTTTCTTCTTTGCCGAAGATCGCCCCGGAGCAGCTTACAGAGTATCTTTCAAAGCTATGCACGGATGGAGGGGATACGGGGCCTCTCCTCAACACCGGCGAGCAAAAGCCTTGGCCAGGCAAACGAGAGCGCCGCCATCTTCATAAGGCGGATTTTCCAAGGCAGGTGCGTCTCATGATTTCCAACCTCATTTATGTGGACAAACAGGGTTTTTCCCAAGCCGCGCTGAACGCAGTCAAGCGGTTGGCCGCATTCCGAAATCCTGAGTTTTACAAAAAGCAGGCGATGCGGCTCCGCATTTATGATACGCCGCGCATCTTGACTGCAGCTACGAGGACGAGAGCTTTCTCGGCATTCCGAGAGGCTGTATGGATTCTCTTGCGGAGCTGTTAGAGGCACAGGAAGTTCCCTTTTCTCTGGAGGATCGGCGTAACGCCGGGCACTCCATCGATGTTTCCTTTTCGGGAACGCTCCGGCCGGAGCAAGTACCTGCCGCAAAGGCGCTTCTCTCCGAGAACATTGGCGTGCTGTCGGCCACTACCGCCTTTGGTAAAACGGTTATCGGTGCCTGTTTAATCGGTCAGCGTAAGGTGAACACATTGATATTGGTTCACTCCAGCGCACTTTTGGAGCAGTGGAAATCCTCCCTGAACCGGTTTCTTGCCATCAAAGAAGTGCTGCCTGAGCTTCCAAAAAGCGCGGACGGAAAAAGAAGCAGTGCCTGATTGGACAAATCGGTTCGGGCAAGAATACTCGCAGCGACATTGTGGACATTGCAATCATGCAGTCGCTGTTTGAAGGCAAAGAGAAGGATGTCAAAGCTTTTGTGGCCGAATATGGCATGGTCATTGTGGATGAGTGCCATCATGTGGCGGCGTTCACCTTCGAGAGCATTCTGAAAACCGCGGAAGCCAAATCCGTCTACGGCTTATCCGCAACGCCGGTGCGTCAGGACGGACACCAGCCTATTATTTTCATGCAGTGCGGCCCTGTTCGATATTTGGCAGACGCCAAAAGTCAAGTGGAAAGCAGAGCTTTTTCGCATTTCGTTTTTCCGCGCTTCACCAGGATGCGGCTCCCAAGCGCAAACGGCATTCAGGATGTGTACGCCGGCGTTGTCGAAAATGAGACACGAAATGAGCTGATTGCTTCCGATACCCTGAACCTCATTGCGGAGGGACGCACGCCCATCCTTTTGACCGAGCGCAAGGAGCATGCTGTGTGGCTTGCCAGCAAATTGGAAGGCAAAGCGCAGCATACATTTCTGCTTCTGGGAAGCGACCGGCAAAAGGATAAGCGGGAGAAACTGTCCGCGCTCCGCGCCGTTTCGCCGCAGGAATCTCTTGTGGTGGTTGCCACGGGCAAGTACATCGGCGAGGGTTTTGACGAGCCGCGGCTGGACACGATGCTTCTTGCCATGCCGATTTCATGGAAGGGAACACTGGCGCAGTATGCCGGCCGTCTGCACCGAAATTATGCCGGAAAGCAGGAGGTGCGCATCTACGACTATGTGGATGTCCACGTTCCCATGCTGGAAAGAATGTATCATAAACGGCTGAGAGGCTATTCCGAACTGGGCTATCAGGTAAAAATGAGCGAACAGGATGAAAGTACCAGCAAAATTTATGACAGTCGGGGGTACGCCGCCGCCTTTTCCGAGGATTTGTCCAACGCAGTAAGAAGTATTCTGATTGTCAGTCCTTACCTCCAGAAAAACCGCATGACAGGACTTCTGCCTGTTCTGGAGAATGCGGTATCATCCGGTGTTTGCGTTACCGTTTATACGAAAGCCCTGGAAAGCTACAAACCCGGTCAGGAGTCTGGAATTGCGTCGGCAATCGCCATGCTGGAACATGCGGAAATTACCGTTACCATGCAGGCAGATCTGCAACAGCACTATGCCGTCATTGACGAAAGCACCGTTTGGTACGGCAATATTGATTTCTTGGCATTCGGCAGGAAGGACGCGGATGTGTTGCGGTTTGAAAGCACCGAGATCGCCGGGGAGCTTTTGGAATTGTCAGCAGAGTCTGCACCTGTAAAGTCAAATTCTGCTCCTCAATCATAAAAATATTCGGATTTGTGCTGAGAGGTGGAAAAGCCTGATTGATTCTGAACATAAAAGATGGGGATCGGTTTTCAAAGCGATTTTCTGACAAAGTGCCTCACTGCTTTCACCTGCTCCAGGCGCAGCTCCCAAAAGGTTGCTTGAACATATTTCCCATGACAATCCCAAGAGGTTTCACGTGCGGGGAACACATCAAATATCTTTTCCCAGGATTGCCGCTTAACAGCTATCTGCTCCTGTGCAGGCAGACTGTCAAACCATTTTCCCTCTGCCTCATATTCTTCGTCACTGCAAGCGTCACCATAATACCCGCTATTCAATACGATGGGCCACATATCCTCGTTGCTCAAAAGGACGGCTTTATCGGCAATCTCAACCTCTAAACACACCTGTGGGGTTTTATAACTGCGGAATTCGCTGCGGCGCAAATCCGGCTTTGTATGTTTCCACTCCACAGTGTGCCATGCCCATATTGGATATTGAACGCCCTGCGGCGGCTGTCCAATGCGCTTGCACATTTGCTCTGCCATCCAGTTATAAGCAGGGCCAAAGCCAAACGCTGTAATCAATTCGGATTGCTCTGGAACGAAATACAGTGCCTTTTCCGACTGTAATTTTTCATAAAGTGCTTTTGGTTGTATAGTCCATAGTCGCATAAAACCCTCCGTTGGATTGATCGAGAATGATGTCGTCAAGCGAAATCATATAAGGAAAATAGAATTAAACCGCCGTAGTGACTTCTACTCAGATAACAATCCCCTCGCAGTGGTCAATCTCATGCTGGATAATTTGCGCCGTCCAGCCTGTGAAGGTCTTGAAGCGTGTCTGAAAATGCTCGTTTTGATACTGCACCTTGATGGACTTCCACCGCTTGGTTTTTCTCATGCCTGTCAGGGAAAGACAGCCCTCCTCCGCCTCGTAAGGCTCTAAGCGCTTGATAATTTCCGGGTTGAACATGACCATATAGCTGCCCTCATTGTCAAAGGCGATGATACGCTTGTTCACACCGATCATGTTGGCTGCCATACCCACGCAGCTGTCCTTGTGAGAGGCTAAGGTGTCCAGCAAATCCTGCGCTACGGCTAGATCAGCCGGAGTGGCGGGCTCCGCCTTTTGAGCCAGAAACACCTCGTCCCTGCAAACTACACGAATCATTGGGGTTTCCTCCATTTATCCAAAAAACATCATTTGGACTCAACTTTTCCGCTTCAAAGTAAAAACCTGCACCGGGCATCCAAACTCCTCAATGAGCGCGCCCGGTTCAAAACCCAGGCGCTGATAGAAAGCTCTGGCAGCGGTGCCGTTCGGGTCATCCTCCCGGTATGTAGTGACTGTGATCTCCTTTTTCGGATTGGTAAGCGGTAACATATAGCAGATCAAATCCCGTGCAATGTGCCGCCGCTGATAACGATCGTCCACTGCCAGATAACACAGCACATTTTCGGCTTGAGAAAAGAGCAGCGCTCCTACAATCTGCTCACCGTCTTTTGCACAAACCGCACTGTTTGTGCCCATGAATTCCAGCACCGTCTTTCGGTGCTGTGACAGCGCCGGTTCTGTTTCCAGTCCGGGAAAAAGATCGCGCATCCGCCGTACCAGTAGCATCCAACTGTCGATATCCGCGGCGGTACCATGCGTAATTTCTATGGTGCCTCCTGCTTTGTTTGATTGTGTCTGTTCTTCCTCCCAGTTCCGCAAAACCACCAACTGCTCCGGCGTATGAAACCAATGCTCACCGTCCTCCAGAACGATCAATCCACAGCCGAAACGGCGGACAAATTCATCCACTGTGGCCCGGTCGGTCAGGTTGTCCGTGCCCGCATAGAGAATGGCGGTATCTGTGTTCCAATCGGTGATAGGATGCTCTCTGGCGTATTGAAGGTAGCGCCAGGAAAGGGTTTCTCCAAAATCGGTAGGGATTTCTCCCTCCTGCTCCAGCCGTGCCACATCCACGGATGCCCAGAACATCATGTTGCGAATGAGCTCCTCCATGTCCAGTACCGGGGAAACAAGCAGAGCCTTTTCAAACTTCTCTTCTGCAAAGGCCTGCATAGAAAACCATGCGCCGATGCTGGTAGCCCGCAGTGCAATATGCTCCCACCGCTGTCGGGCAAACGCCAGAACACAGCGCAGCTCCGGCACCACATGCCAAGGGTCAAATCCGGGATCGCCATCCTGGCGCTCCCCATGTTCGGGCAGGTCGATGGCCAGCACCTGCCAGCCCTTGGGGCACACAATTTCCGCAAAGGCTTTTCCATCCTCCTTGCAGCCGCATTTTCCGTGGACAAAAAGATACAGCCTGTCGCTCGGCTCTCCATACAGTACAGCCGGGATGTTGTCAATTTGAAATCTTTCTTCTCTCATCTGTAAATGTCCTTTTTTTATTTGCAATCCTCAAAGATGTGTGGGGAGATATATCAGCAAAACAATTGTTAATAGTGTGATTTCTTGCTGTTCCCAGTTTACTTCAAGACGCCGGAGTTGGCAAGGTATCCCGGACAGGATACTCTTTCCGGGGATTCAAATAAAGTAGTAGCTATTCTTTCAGAACTATGGTATTGTGTGTCACTAACGAGGGGAGGTGACGACCATGCGCAGGATGCTGGAGGAGTTTTATTACGGAAACTTGAATCCCAATGAACGCTCTTTTATCAGAGACAGTGACTGTAGTCAGGCGATTCGGACCATTTCCGAAAACGAAGAAAGGTTGACCGAGCTGCTGGAAGGTAAGGAGAAAAAGCTGCTGCTTGACCTGATCAACGCCCAAAGCATTGCGGACGGCACCACGGCGGTGGAGAGCTTTATTCATGGCTTTCGCTTGGGCGCCAGAATCGCAATTGAAATTATGAGTGACGAAGACGGCTGTTTGCGTGAAATCACGTGAACAGCCGTCTCGCTTATCTCTGAAAGTGGAGCTTGCACAACTGAAAAGGCTCCGACCTGTGCCTTTGTGCGCGCGGCAGAGCCTTTTCAACCTGTCGTTTTAACAAGTAATTTTGTTCTGCGTACTTGCAATAGGAGAGGTAGAAATTCCGCACACTTTTATGGTGGCTTTGTCGGATAGCTATTGCGCGTATTCTGTGATATTGTTGCTTGCTGATAGGAGGCGATTCAATGCAGAAAGATAACATGACCGTCAGCGTATGGACAGAGCGATGGTTTGCCCAGCGGGTTGGTAAATGGAATCCCAATACCGAGGGCGGCTACCGGAATCTGATCTATAAGCACATTATCCCCGGTATCGGCAGGGCAAAGTTGACAGATTTGACCACCCAGCGAATCCAATCGTTTTACAATCGGCTTTTCCAAAATGGACTTAGCGCCCGGAGTGTATGGTGCGTTCATCTGCTTCTCCGGCGGTGTCTGGACGAAGCCTGCCGGGAAGAGCAGATATCTTTTAATCCGGCACGGTTTTGCGATGTACCGCTAACGGAAGAATGTCAGGCCATCCCCCTGAGATTGGGGCAGATTCAGCGCTATTTGAACGCAGCGGAGAATATGGGCGTACTCCCCATCATCTATACCGGACTGACCAGCGGCCTGCGGCAATGTGAATTACTCACCTTGTCGTGGGCCGATTTTCATATCCGTTATCGCTACATCCGTAAAGGGAAACGCCTGCTGGTTCTCAATGATAAGGTAAGCGCCCTTTTGGCATATCTGCCTGCCTCTGAGCAGCCAAACGTGTTCCTAAACCCCAAGAGTGGGGAGCTGTACCAGCTCTATGAGTTTTACTACCTACATAAGAAGATTCTAAAAGAAGCCGGACTTCCATGGATTGCCTTCCGCGACCTGCAGTCTCGGTGCATGGAGGTGAGAATATGACTGTCCGGGAATGGGTTGTGCACTGGCAGGAAATCTACGACAAACCAAAATCACGCCCGACCACCTATGCGGCACACGACTATGTCTTCAAAAACCACATCCTGCCCGGTCTGGGAGATATGAGGCTTGCTGAACTGACGGAATCAGTGGTCGGGGCTTTTCTGGACAACCGAAAGCGATTCGGCAGCCACCGCCCCGAGAGCACCAATTATCCGGGTCTCGGAGATGACGCCATGCGGCACATCCATCGGCTTCTGCAGCAGTGTCTGGATCAGGCGGTGGAAGATTGCGAGATGGAAAAGAACCCGGCAAAGGCGTTCCACTATACAAAGCCCAAAACGGTAAAAGCGAATGTTCTCTCCGCATTGGAGGTTGAAGATTATCTGGATGCCGCCGCGCAGCTGGGTTATCTGCCCATGTTTTTGCTAGCATTGACGGCGGGACTGCGGCAGAGTGAGCTCATCGCACTGAAGTGGTCGGACTTGAATGTCCAAGAGGGCACGCTCACCATTCACAAAGGACGCGTCGTAGAGCGCCGTGAGTTGGCAGAATACGTCGGCGGGATAAGGACAATTTCACTGCCGTATCAGACGGTGCAGCTACTGGAGCAGGAACACACTAAACATCCCAGCAGCCCGTATATGTTCATCCACCCCGGTACGCTGAAGCCATATTCGCCCAACATGGTACGGCTACTCCACAAGCGAGTGACGGAACTGGCGGGGCTGGATCATATTCGCTTCGTCGACCTGCGTCACACCTGTGCCGCCCTCGCTTTGCAAAGTGGCATGGAAGTCAGCGAGCTATCCAATATGCTGGGACATTCCCGCGCCTATATGACCCGTCAGAACTATGCGACGTATCTTCCCTGTAAAAGCCGGGAAAAGGCAAAGTCACCCGTTGTGGAGGTGCCATCCGAGGAGCTGACAAAGGCGGCAGAACAGCTAAACAGCCTGCTGAAATTCTGAAAAATACAAGTGTGTCTGGATTTCAAAATCGACATGGGTGTATTGCAATATTTGCATCGCTATAATCAAAGAAATACGACGCAAGTGAAAAGACCGCATGGACATATATATTTGCTCATTTACCTTCCACCTTGGTTTGTTATTGAACCATGTGATGTAGATATGCCCGATGGCGAAGAGAACGCTGGACGCCGTCAGCAGCCAGTGGCGCAGTAGCGCGTTGTGCTTATTCGCAAAAGAGCATATACTACGAGAAAAGCATCAGAATATCGGCATAACCGTCGAAAGGCAGCGACGCAAGGTTACAAGGGCCCCCAACAATCGGGTAGCATCCCGCTGCGTCCCAGGCATACGTCCTGTGAAGGTGGGACGTTTTTTGTATTTTGGCACGAGGTGTGAATTTATGGATTATATTTCAATCGCCGAAGCCGCCGCAAAATGGGGCATCACCCGCCGCCGCGGGCAGGTGCTGTGCAATGAGGGACGTATCCCTGCTAACGAAGTTCGACAATCCCTGCGATGTTTTTATTATAGCATGGCAGCCAGCAGAAGTCATTCCTTTTTCTCGTTTTCCGACTCCGGCAGAGGTATCACCTTCAGTCTGGTTCGGGCGACGAAAGATACAACTCCTCACACTCCCGCTGTGCCGCAATGGGTATATTGACCGCTTCCTCAGGGACGCGAAATAGCTTCAGATACATCTCTTTATAATCGGCATTTTCATCCATTACATAGCGTCTTACTTGGGACGGTTGAGATCGTCCTTCTACTAAAAGAGTAGAAACGAACCACTTTTAAACTGCAAAGTGCAATATGGATGAAAATTTCTTTGCAGCTAACCCTTCCAGTGGGTCAACTGCCATAGCCGTCAGGGAAACCATCCGAGTTGGACCCGCTGCGGCTCGTAACGTCTGCAAATAATTTTCTTTGTGGATTTACGTAAGATTTTGTGAAAAAGAATTAGTTTTTGCCGAAAAGTGTGCTATAATATTCTTTATATTACAACAATTTCACAGAGGAATGGGGGAAAGCTAAGCAGTCTTACAGGACTGGCTGCGAGGCGGAGGACGCCGCCGGGCTTACACCAGGCAAAGAGGACAACACGGCAGTCGGCCATGTGAGACGCTGAACTTTTGGCAGTCTTTTGTGGAAGTGCTGTATGTACTATGTGAGGGTGCCTGCTTTCAGCTACTGCCAGCACCGTTTCCTTCGTCAATCCACACATTAATTATATATGAAATCAATCGAGATTCCTTTTCCCTCGATAGGCGCTATGGCTCATCTTTGTTTCGGAACATATGGTATGCAAATTAAAAAAGCGAAGCTACCACCAAACAGCAATGCGAAGGTAGTTGTGCTTCTGCTGTCCCTTATTTCCGATACGATCCCTATTTATAACAAGCAGTCGAAGAAGTACATTCAGCTTACGAAGCTCAAGGGGCCTTTTGTTATCCACGATAAAATCACCAGTAATTATCTGAATTGCAATGATCCGATTTTGGCGTACATCGTTGAAACTTCCAGCTGCGTTATGGTCGCTGACTATGCGGAGGAGTATTTTACGGAATGCGTAATTCCGGAGCTGGAGTAGCTGCTAATTGAAAACCTGATTATGGATTTAAGCGGGCTTTTTGAGAGTTCGGTTTACGGAAAGACCCGACTACAGGACGGGTCTTTTATATGCACCTTAATTGCTGTGAATACACATTCTGATGATGGGGGTAAAACATGGCTGATATACAGCAAACAGAAAACTGGGTTTCGATGAGGGACGTTACAAAATATCTCGATGTGAGCCGTGAAACAGTTCTTCAGTGGATAAGCAATCGAAATATGCCAGCTAGTAAGGTCGGGCGACTTTGGAAATTCAAGATATCAGAAGTTGATGAATGGATTCGCTCCGGAGGCTCCTCAGATAAGAGCTGAGAACTATTATTCGGATATGCAGTAATTTATAATGACTAACACGGAGGACGGCTATGGCACAGGGCAACAGGCAGCCCAAATGGGATATATACGAAGCCGTCATTCTTCTTGACGGTTACCTTGAAGTGCTACAGGCAAATCAGCCAAAGGCACGAATCGTGAAGCGCATTTCTACGGATTTACGTCGGATGGCAACAAATCGAGGTATTGAAATCGACAATATTTATCGGAACGAATCTGGTGTTTCATACCAGATTCAGAGTATGGATTCTGCATACAAAAACAAGAAGGTTTATGTTCCGGCAACGAGACTATTTCAGGAAGCGGTGGCGCTATACCGCATGGATACAGAACGGTATCTTCAAATACTGGAGGAGGCAAAAAATATGGTTGCGGCCAAGCAGAATAACAAGGATGCTTTTTTTGCATGGGCTACATCTGTTCTTCCTGCTAAGAGATGCAAATGGATAGATGAAAACATCCTGAAAATGGAGCGACTCGCGGTTGCCACTAAGCTGATATCCGGCTCGATATACGATGTTACCGACACGACAACATTAGAGACGATTTATAGGGCTGCTGAGAAGAATAAATTTTTCCAAATAAAAAACAGAAAACTTATCCGGAACATAAACGATGATTTCAAGGCGTATATGCAGTATTGCTTGCAAATGTCGGAACGGGGGGAGCAAGAGAATGAAACAAAGGCGCCTGCGGTTGAAACTCCGGAAGAGTCCGTGCTCACTGTTTCTGTTTCGGCTGCTTGCGAGTCCGAGTTCTATTCCTATTTAAAGAATGCTGCCAAGCTTGCAGATAGGACTTGTTCCTCGTATGTTTCATCCATCAGAAGCGCGGAACGCTATGCTGCAGATAATGGGTATGCGTCCTGTGCACTATTCAGTGAGGACAATGAGACAACAGTAGCAACGGCAGTGGAATTATACGGCGATTCCGATTTTATCAGATACAACGAACAGCAGCACAATCGTTTCAGTGCCGCCATTAACAAGCTGCTGGAATCGATCGGTGCGGAGATTCCTGAAAAAGTAGTCGTTTCCCATAGTGGTGATAACGGACAGAGCACTGCTCCGGCAGATGTGAACAGCGAAATAGCCTCGGTGTTGAAACAGCACTATGAGTACGGCTTCAAGTATGATTCCATCAGGGAGCTTATGCGCTTCCGGCAGTTTGCGGATGCAATGGGAATTACTCTCCCGGAAGAGAATGAAACATTGAAGTCTTCTATCCTGTCCTCCGGTGTTGTTATTGATGATAAGGTCTACTGCAAGAGCGATGATATGCCGCAGGAACTTCAGCGCATTGTTGACGATGTTTTCTCCTCTGGCGCGGGCGTTATTTACTATGAGAGTCTATTTGAAAGCGAGCAGGAATGGATGGAGTCGCATGTAATCACCTCTTCTGACATGCTTAAAGAGTATCTGCAGAAGAACATCAACGGGTGCTCCTTCTCCAAGAAATTCATGGTCAAAGGGAGTAGACTCTCTGAAAAGGAAGCTGTCACTGATGAATTAAGGAGGGTCTGGGGATCACATACGTTGGAAAGCGTATACAGCCTACACGATCGACTTCCGTATATCCCACTGAGTAATATTTGGCGTGTGATATCAGGAAATAACCTTTTTGTGCTTGTCTCCGAGGAAAAATACCTGTTTATTGATTGTTTCCGCATCACGGAAGACGAAGAGGAAGATATTCTCGATTTTGTGGATGAGGCATGTGAGGAGAACGGTTTCGCTTCCCTTAGCGATGTTCCTCTTGGCGGTATTGAAGAAGAAAACTACGAGCTGACGCAGCTTGCGATATATAACGCAATTTATAAAAAGGTACTGTCCGGCAAATATCATCTGAATGGAAAAATCCTCACCAAGGAAAAATCCAAGCTGGATGCCGTAATGTTGCTGAAGCAGTACATAAAGGATAAAGACGAATGTACCTTTGATGATGTCGCAGACAAGGTGGTAGAGCTGACCGGAGGCACGAACCGCCAGTACGCATTTCAGGCGCTCTATGACGACATGGTGCGGGTGGACAGAAATCGTTTTGTGGCCAACCGGCTCGTAAACTTTTCTGTGGATGAAATTGACGCTGTGCTGTCCAGATTCATTACCGATAACTTCCGGGCAATTCGGGATGTGACCACCTTTGCCATGTTCCCGCTTTGCGGGCAGAGCTGGAACCACTATCTGCTGGAAAGCTTCTGCTATAAGTACAGCAGGGAATACAGCCTTCATGTGATCCATTTCAACGACAAGAACGCGGGAATCATCGCAGAAAAAGATTTTAATAGGAACTACCACGAAATGCTCGCTATTGCCCTTGCGAGAACCGATGTGGATCTGTCACCAGAGGTTATCGGGCAGTACCTGTTCAGCACCGGCTATATGGCAAAAAGCAAATACGCCAAGTTGAGCGAAATCGCACAACAGGCTATTAAACTTCGGAAAGAGAGGTGATGGTATGTATTCTTATACTTTTGATTCGGAGACAGGCGGAATCGTATTGAATTCTACTCCTACGATTTTTTCCAAGGAGCCGAGACCCGTTTACGCTATGGAGCTGGACATCCTTGGTTTTGATAAATACTGGGATTATGACAAACAGAACGATGCGCCCTATATGTGGGCAGAGTCCAATATCTACTGGTACAGAGGCGTACAGATAGCCAAGACAAAGGGCGGTGACCTTTATACCGCGCCGGAGCTCCAGCCGGTCAGAGATGAAAGCGGCTCTATACCCTTTGGCAAAGATGACGGCGTTAAACTGGAGCCGATGGATATAGAAGCCATGTGCGCCGCCAATGAGGACCTGTTGACTGTCATAGAGGATTCCACTGTTAAGAAAATTGTCAAAGAGTACGAAAAGTTCAAGGATAAGCTGGATATCTTCCATGTAGCCTTTTCCGGAGGCAAGGACAGCGCGGTGCTGCTGGACCTCGTGAAAAAAGCCTTGCCGAAGGACAGCTTTGTGGTCATCTTCGGGGACACCGGCATGGAGTTTCCGGATACCTATGAGGCTGTGGAGGAGACGAAAAAGCAGTGTGAAGCGGACGGCACTCCCTTCTACATTGCCCGCTCACATTTTGAGCCCAAGGATTCATGGGAGCTGTTCGGACCGCCCGCCAGAGTACTTCGCTGGTGCTGCAGTGTGCACAAGAGCACACCGCAGACTCTGAAGATGAGAGAGATAACCGGCAAGGATGACTATATCGGCATGGACTTTGTCGGTGTTCGAGCCCATGAAAGTTTAGCGAGAAGCAAATATGACTACGAGAATTTTGGGAAGAAACAGAAAGGTCAGTACAGCTTCAATCCTATTTTGGAATGGACATCCGCAGAGATATGGCTGTACATCTTTCTGAATCACCTTAACATAAATGATGCCTACAAAAAGGGCAATTCCCGCGCCGGATGCTTGTTCTGCCCTATGGGTGGAGGAGCCAGCGACTATTTTAGAAGAAATGCGTACACACAGGAGATTGATGAGTATGTGGGGTACATCAAAGAATCCTACCTATCATCAGATCCCAAGAAAGTCAATTCGTACATCACAAACGGTGGCTGGTGCGCAAGAAATAATGGTCGAGATTTAAAAGAAAATAAATTTCGGTGTGTAGAAAATGTTACAAAGGGCTTTATTACAATAACCGTTACAAGCCCCAACGAGGACTGGAAAGAATGGATAAAGACGTTGGGGATGCTCACGAAAACCGACGGCGGTTATACGGTGCGCTATGAAGGTGAAGAGATTGCGTTTCAGGTTGAGAACACAGAGAATGGATATATCGTTTCTCTACCCGAAAGGCTATCTGTAGAAAAGCCAAAGTTTTCAAGATTATTCAAGCAGGTCTTTCGTAAGGCGGCATACTGTTTGGCATGTAAGGTTTGCGAAACAAACTGCAGAAATGGCTGTATTAAGTTTATTAATGGAAAACTCAGTATAACCAACTGCTTGCACTGCTACCAATGCCATATGATCGAAAGTGGGTGCCTGCTGTACCATTCACTTCGTCATCCACACGGAGGAGGGAAAAGTATGAAAAGCTTAAACTCGTTTGCTGACCATGCGCCAAAGCGCGATTGGTTGGTTTCATTTTTTGAATTAAAAGAGGACTTCTTTACAGAGCATACACTCGGTCCCATGATGTATGACATGTTCAGAAGATTTCTCAGGGATGCCGGTCTGAATGAGAAAAACCACTTCACTGAATTTGCAGAGTTGATCAGCAACATTGGGTGGGAGACGGATACTGCACTTGGGCTTGTGTTAGTTAATCTTGCAATGGAAAATCCTCAAATTGCTTGGTACATCAACAACATGGATATTGGCTACTTCTATGAACGTAAGCAGATTGAAGAAATGCTAATTTCACTCGAAGTAAAGCCAAAGGATGCAAAGTCTATTGCAAAGGCATATAAGCGTATTGTCGAAACTCCTTTCGGAACGGTTCTCAATTTTGGTTATGTGACAGACGAAAATGATATGGTACGTACCAAGTGTTCCATCAGTGACAGCCGTGTTGTTTTATATGCGCTGTATAAATTCTATGAGAAGTGCAATCTCGATAAAGAATTCCACGTTTCATACCTCAACGATGAAGATGTAGAGCGGGATGGCGTCAGCCCAGTGCGCATTTTCGGGCTGTATGAGGAAGAAGAGCTGAAGTCTATTCTGCTGGGCCTCTCCTCCGCATATCCGGAGTTCATCAATGCCACATTCACCAACGATCTGCGGACGATCACACTGCGGGACAAGACCAGCAACGATGTGCTGAGCCTGTTTAAGGAGGGGTTATAAGATGCCGGTACAGAATCTAAAATATTGTGAATACTTTGATGTCAATGAAAAGTATTTCCCTTGCATTGACGAATCCGCCATCAACAGTGGCGCAGCATGGGATACCACTTACCCGCATCAGACCTTCATTGATCTGCTCAATCTGACGGAGAAAATGCTGGGCGGCAATACAAATCGTTCTATTTGGATTCACGGTGCCTACGGCACCGGTAAATCTCAGTGCGCCTATACGCTCAAAAAGTTGCTGGAGGTGTCGGAAAACGAAGCCAGAGCTTATTGGGACAAGTTTGAGCCACTGAAAAATAATCCTGCCCTGCTGGAAAAGATAATCGGTCATAAAGCGCAGGGGATTGTGACTGCCTATCGCTATGCTTCCGGCAGCCTCACCACACCGCAGCAGCTTTTCTTTGCGGTGCAGGAAAGCATCAAGAAAGCTCTGGATACAAACGAGGTTTCCTATAAGGGCGAAAACTCTCTGAAGGAAAGCGTTATAGCTTGGTTGGAAGATCCGATTCACAATCAGTTTATGGACGCTCTGCTTCAGAAGGCAAAGTGGATGTCCACCTTCTCTCAGTCTTCTGCGGATGAGATTATCAACGCCCTGAAAAAGAGCAGCGATGTTTCCTCTCTGATGGATAACATTTTCTCCCTTGCCGCAGAGGAAGGCATTACGGCTCTTGACCTTTCTGCAGATTCCCTCCGGAACTGGATTGTGGATATTATCGATAAAAACAACATCAAGCTCGTTCTTATCTGGGACGAGTTCAGTGACTATTTCCGTCAGAATAGCACATCTCTGGGCGAGTTCCAGAAGATTGTCTCTATCTGCCAGGAAAAGCCATTCTACTTTGTCATCGTTACGCACCCGCTGTCCTCCCTTGCTAAGAAGTATGACAGCGGAGACAAGACCAATCCGTGGTCCGTTGTACAGCAGCGCTTTGACAAGGTAGAAATCACACTGCCGGACAATATCGCCTTTGACCTTATCGGTCATGCTTTCAATGTGAAGCCTGCAGCGAAAGCAAACTGGGTGCAGATGACCGGAGACCTAAATTCCTCTGTAAATGGTGCCCGTGCCGCAGTAATCAAGGCGGCAAATATCAGCGGTAAAAATGTAATGCGGGATATTCTACCCATTCACCCGATTGCGGCGCTCGTTTTGAAAAATATAGCCTCGGCTTTCCAGTCTAATCAGCGCAGCATGTTCGACTTTATAAAGACACCGAAGAATATGGATGTAAAGGCGTTCCAGTGGTTTATTCAGAACACCAGCCCGCTTTCTGATAGGCCTTTCCTTACTGTGGATATGCTGTGGGATTTCTTCTATGAGAAGGGCAAGGATTACCTGTCCTCCGATATCAAGCTCATTTTAGACACCTTTCCGCAGCAGACACAGCTGAACGATAAAGAGAAAATTGTCCTGAAGACTGTTCTGATTATGCAGTCCATTGACCAACGTCTGGGCGGTGCTCTGCCGATTCTGAAACCAACGGATCAGAATCTCAGCTACGCATTTGAGGGTGATACTGGTGAGCTAGAATCCTCCTGCAAGAGCATCGCGAAAGCTCTTGTGAAGAAGGGCATCCTGATTGAGAATCCGATTGCGGACGGCAAAAAGGTATATTCTGCTGCTGTTCTCGCAGGTGACGGCGCAAAGATTGAAGCGTTCAAGAAGGATATCCGTGAAAAGCAAGGCACAACTGCCAAACTGGTCTCGGAAGGTGCCGCCGTTGCTACAGCGCTCAGCCTGTCTCCTGCGCTGAAGCTCCGCTATGCGCTGGATTTGGAAAGCGGCAAGCTGCCGGTTGTCACCATATCAGACTTCAAGAAAGCTATGGATGCCCTGAAGAACAAGGACGTGGACTGGCATTTCTATGCCGTGCTTGCGCTGGCAAAGACCGATGAGGAAGCGCAGAGTTTCCGCACATTGATAAAGAAAACCGTTGCTGACCCCGCATATAAAAACATTGCTGTTATCGACGCTCTGTCCACACCTCTGGGCATAGAAGCCTTTGAGCAGTATGTGGATTACTCCGCTATGTCCATGTATTACAATGGCAACAACGGACAGCAGTCAAAGGAAAATGCGAAAAAAGCAAAGGATGTAATGGAGCGCGATTGGAAAGACCGCATTCACGACGGACAGTTCATTGTCTTTACCTATGCAAATCAGGATGGTGAAAAAGCTACCGGTGCCGGTGCCGTTCAGACTATCCTTCAGACGATTGTCCTGAATCGCTTTAAGCATGTACAGGACTTTACAAAAGGCCTTTCTGAAAGTCAGTTGAAGCTCACCACTCAGTCAAAGTCTGTTGCGAAATACGGCATGGGTGTGATGGAGATTAAGGGCCTGATTGCCGGATGCGAAAAGTCCGTTCTGGGCAAGTTCTGGAGCAAGAAGGAATACTGGAAGGACGAGTCCCTTGTCGATGAGCATATCGTCATCATTAAGAAATCCGTTGACAAGATGATTGAAGATGCCTTTATGAGAAGCGGCAAGATTTCAATTGGCGAGATTTATGATCATTTGGAGAACACCTTCGGATTTTCCGTTTGTAATCTTTCTGCTTTCATTACCGGCTTTCTGCTGAAGGAATACCGCACAGAACCGTATCGCTCCATGGATGCGGAAGGCCGCCGAGATTCCATGACACCGGATAAGCTTTCCGAAATGATTGGAAACTATATCGGCAAAAGCCCAAAACCGACCTATATCGTCAGCTTAACCGAAGAGGAAAAGGCATTTTATGAGCTTACGGAAAGCGCATGGAGCATTACAGCCAATACCTGTTCTTCGCCGCAGCAGGCAGGTACACTGGTTCTTTCAAAAATGAGAGACTTGTCTTATCCTGTTTGGTGTTTGGAGGATATGGATACCGCAGGTGTATTCGACCTCGTCAAGCTTTACATCAAGCTTGTGCAGAGCAAGGGCGATGAAGCACACGATGTGGCTAACGAAATCGGTAAAATTGCAATTCAGCGCCCATCATCCGCGCAGAATTTGAAAGACCTGCTCACCCTTGATAACTGCAAGAACGGTATGCATATATTCCTTGAGCGATTTGAGAGCGGTAAGCTGCTGAATGTTGCCAAAGAAATCGGCGCTGAGGATTCAGTGTTGACGGATATCAAGAAGCTGTTCAGCGTTCAGTATTCTGCTCTTTGGATTGGGTCAACCGGTGAGGACGAAATTAGAAAGCTCATATCGGAGTATGAGGTGGTGAAGTCTACCAACATTCTTCTGAATGTCGCTGCCCATTCCAAGGATGCCGCATTTAAGGAATGGCGTGAGACTTTGAAGTTTATCGGCTTCTCCTGCGAATCCGTCAAGGCAAAAAAGCCCGCGCTGGATAAGTTTTTCCATTACTTGCTTCGTATTGCAAACTATGAGGATATGCTTCCGGAGCATGTGAAGTCATTCCTTTCCGAAATGACAAATCATATCGCGGATATCCGGGAGGTGCTGGATAATCCCCTGACTGTCTTTATGGATGTATACGCTCCTTATCTGGAAGGTTTTACTGAGGCAGAATGTGAGGAAATCAAAAACTCCATCACATCTGAAATGTTTACCGCATCCTCTACGGCAAGCAATGCCACAGTGAAAAAGGCTGCAGAGGACTACAAAAAGAATCAAGTGAAGTCACAACTATATAAGCTGTGGAGTGACAAGACCGGAGGAAGCAAAAATCCGCGTGTCTGGTCCGAAAAATACCGCACGCCGATTCTGTGCTGTATGAAGGCCACTCAGTATGCCGAAGCAAAAAAAGCGTTTGGCACACTTAACAGCAGCACGCAAAGCGAAGCAGATATCAAAGAGGCTTTGGCGTTCTTTCAGAAAGTGGACTTCTTTGATGACATTGCTTCCGCTGATTATCGTGATAAGTGTTTTGCAAAGTGTGTCATCGGGGATTTCACGAGCCTAATTTCTGATATTGATGCGGTCAGAGACGTATTGGAAAGCACCGGAATCAGCGCTTATGAGTGGAATGACAATCCGTCTATTAGAAGCAAGGTTTCCAGCATGGCGGCTGTCGAATATAACGCAGGCGGCAGCGATAAGGTTGTCGACATCATTGAAGGTATGGATGATGCCGAGCTAAAGAAGTGGCTTACTGACATTGTCAGAAAGGATATGGGTCTTGGAGTAAAAATCATCATTAACAGGGAGGAGTAAGCGATGCTTTGCAGAGAAGTGCAAAACTACATATCAACTGCAAAAGGGCTGCCGTTTTTCTATATCGTTGGTGATGAGGACTATTGTTCCGTACTGGATGAGTTGAAGCAGGCGAACATCTCCGTTGTGAGAATGAGCGATTTCTGTTTCAAGGATGATAAATTTCCCAGCGTCGATGAGTTGGTAGATTATTTCCGGACCTCCGATGTGAATTACAGAGACAACAGGTTTGTTGTAGTCGGGCTTGGTGAGTATCTTGCGCTTAGAGGACCCGCCATCGCAGATAAGGAACTCCGCCGGTTGAAGAATACCACCCTTGGAAATACGAGAGCCATTCTTCTGCTGAGAGGTGTACCTGCGCAGGCTGCAAAGATTATCCGAGATGATAATAAGATGGTGGATCAGCAGAGGGTATATATCTCCGACAATCCTTTCACAAGCATATCCATTACAAATATGCCTGCGGATGTTGGGCTTGTTGCCAAAACCGGTGTGAAGCATCTGCTGCGGGCTATGGAAGACGGTGCTTTCGGAAACATATACGCAAGTACCTCGCTGGTGCTTGATAATACACTGTTCCCGCTGGCCACCCTTTTCGGAGCATATTCTGTCGTAAAGTTGCTTGTAGAAGACTGTACACTTGACAGCGGGCTCGGAACGGAAGAACAGTGGCAGCGGCTGCTGAAAGATCTTAACAAGTGCGGCAAGGACATTAAAGCTGTATTTGATAAGAACGCCATCGACGAAAGAATCGTTGATGATTTATGTTTGGCGGTTTCCGGTCTTGAGTATCGGAATTGGCTTGCTTTCCTGTATTTTAAATTAAATGCGGCGCAGATACAAAACTCCTACCTGAAGCTTGTAGTTGAGGAAACTCTAAGCTTTGAGGAGTTCAAAACCAATCTGATGGTAAAGATTACGGAGCTTTCTCATAAAAGCAGGCATTTCAGGCAGTTGTATGAGGAGAGAAAAAAGCTGCTTAAGAATTTTCCGGAGGAGGATGTTGCCGTCTTTGTGAAGGCAAATGAAATTGATCCGGAAGAGAGCATCTATCGCTTGACCGATAATACACTGCTAGAGAAGAAGATGACTGTTAAATGGGTAGCACGGAATGGCTTCAGCGAAGCCATATCCTATGTGTATCCTGCCCTTGACGCATATCTGAAAAAATACATATTTGACTGCCCTGTACTTGCGAGTGAGATGACAGAATACTTCGATTCTTATAAGTGGCAGAAGGTTTCCAACCATATCTCGGATGATTTTGTCAAGCTTGTTGAGAAGTATGCATCCGACATTTCCTACGCACAACTGCCTACAAGGGATAACGCAATCAAGGCCGTCGCAGATAAGAACAGTGCTTACCTGTATTGGATTGACGCGTTAGGCGTGGAATACCTGTCTTACATTACAGCCCTTGCAAAGAAAAAGGGTCTGTCGATTCATACAGATATTGTCCGCTCCGATTTGCCGACAATCACATCGATTAATAAACAGTTCTACGAACAGTGGCCGGGCGGCAAGAAGTATAAAGAAGAGCAACTCGACAATATCAAGCACAAGGACAAGGGCGGCTATTTCTTCACGGATGATGAGGATCCGATTCATATCCCGGCAGAGCTTGATGTCATCGAGAAAGCTCTGAATACCGCTGCGATGGAGCTGGGCATGCATCACTGCAAATCTTTTGTCATTGCGAGCGATCACGGTGCCTCCAGATTGGCTGTTATAAAAAAGCAGGAAGTACCGTATGAAACCGACACTAAGGGAGAGCACTCCGGACGCTGCTGCAAGGCTTTTGATGGATGTGACGTTCCTTATAAGGTTGAAGATAATGGTTTTATCATTCTTTCCGACTATGGCAGATTTCGCGGCAGCCGCCCTGCCAATGTGGAGGTTCACGGAGGCGCCAGCCTTGAAGAAATTGTCGTACCGGTAATTACGTTGACACTCAAAAAACAGGCAGGTGTTCAGATTACGGTCATGTGTCCTGATGATATTACTGCGGATAGGCGTGACGGTGTTATACTGAATCTGTATATTTCGGATGTGGATTCGCCAGATAACATCAGCCTTGTGGTTGAGGATAAGCCTTATCAGGGCAAGTCGGAAGACGGAATACATTATACTTTCGGGCTTAAGGAAATTAAGCGGGCAAAGACGAAGCCATATACAGCCGATGTCTTTGATGGGGCTGATTTGATTGGAAGTATTTCCTTCAAGATAAAAGGTAAGACTGCTACAGTCAAAGATGATTTTGATTTTGGCGATGAATTCTAAGGAGGAGAACTATGGAGCTTTCCGAAAAGCTAAGAGATAATTTTGACGAGATGGTCGTCTATAAGGATTTGAAGAAAACCAATTTCTTCTCTACATTGAGTCTCCCTTCTTTTATGCGCGATTGGCTGCTGAAGAAGTTTGAGGATGACGAGGGTGAATTCGATAAAGACGATCTTGCCAGATTCGTCAAGAAATTCATTCCAAGAAAAGACGACTGGAATGCGATAAAGAATGACATTGTTATCGAAGGCAAGACGGTGAAATTTCTTGCTAAGGTATCTGTAAATATTGACATTAAGACCGGCGAAGTCTCTTTTTCCCTGTCTGACTTTGGATTGGGATTTAAGGAGACCATCATCGAAAGCGATGTATGGGATTCATGCAAGGATGACCTTGTAAAAGGCAGAGATATATGGGGAATGGTGGAGCTCGGATATCGCTCTCCAGACGATTTTGATGTTACTTTTGAATACGAAAGGAAATCTTCCAAGGCCAAGAATTCAAAGGACGGAAAAATCAAGCTTGTTTCCTTCAAGAATTTCTGTCCCTACGAGATTGATCTTGAGGACTACAAAGAAGCCCGCAAGGAATTTACTACAGATGAGTGGATTGATGTTATCCTCGGAGCTGTTGACTATAATGCTGCCGGTTACGAAACTGAAGAAGAAAAGCTCACTATGCTTACCAGACTACTTCCGTTTGTGGAAAAGCGTCTTAATCTGATTGAGTTGGCTCCCAAGGGTACCGGCAAATCTTATCTTTTTGGAAACGTTAGCCGATACGGATGGCTTTCCAGCGGTGGCGTTATGAGTCGCGCCAAGATGTTTTATGACCAGACAAAGCGTAGAGAGGGTCTGATTGCTGGGAGCGATTTTATCACACTGGACGAAGTACAGACAATTTCTTTCACCGATACGGATGAGATGCGGGCTGCTTTAAAAGGCTACTTGGAACAGGGAACCTTTACCGTAGGCGATTATAAAGGAACTGCAAATGCCGGTATGGTGCTTTGCGGCAACATTCGCAAGGAAATCATGGATGCAGACGGCTATGAAAACATGTTCACTGAACTGCCGGTTGTTTTCCACGAGTCGGCATTGATTGAAAGATTTCACGGATTCATCAAGGGCTGGAATATCCCGCGCATGAAGGACGATCTGAAGGTGAATGGCTGGGCATTGAATTCGGAATACTTCTGCTCTATCATGCATGAACTCCGTAGCGATATGACATACAGGAGCATCGTGGACGAATATATTATCGTCCCGGAAGGAGCCGACACACGTGATACGGAAGCCGTGAAGCGAATAGCTACGGCTTACCTTAAGTTGCTCTTCCCGAATGCCCAGCATGTGGAAGATATAACGCCGAGAGAATTCAAAAGATACTGCTTCGACCGTGCTCGAAGGATGAGAGATACGATTAAGTATCAGCTCGGCTTGCTTGATGTGGAGTATGCTGGAAAGGATTTGCCGCCATTTAAGATTTACGGCATAGACACAGAATGACATGGAAATGAAAAAATGCTATGTATGCGGAAAAACTCCGCTGACAAAAGATGAAGTAGGACTTACAAAAAAGATAATCGATAAGAAAGCTACGACTTTTTACTGCTTGCCCTGTCTGGCAGAGTACCTTGAAGTTACGGAAGAGGAACTGCTCGCCAAGATTGAAGAATTCAAGAATGAGGGCTGCACGCTATTTAAGTGAGGTGTTAGCTGATGAAGCAACATATCTATGCCGATAATGCGGCAACAACAAAGCTGGATAAAGCTGCGTTTGAGGCGATGATGCCTTGGCTTCTTGAAGAATACGGGAATGCCTCACAGCCCTATGCTTTTGCACGGAAGCCGAAAAAAGCCCTTGCGGATGCAAGAGCAACAATCGCGGAATGTATTGGTGCACGTCCGGAGGAGATTTATTTTACCTCCGGTGGCACTGAGAGCAACAACTGGGTCATCAAGAGTTTAGCCTTTTCAGACCCCAAAAAAAGAGCAACGATAACCTCCGCATTTGAGCACCATGCTGTTCTTTATACCTGCGCGGCAATTGAGCGGCTGGGATACGCGGTTGCATACATGTGGCCCTCAGACGAAGGCTACATTACTCCGGAAATCTTGGGAAAATATATTGCAGACAATACACGACTCGTTTCTGTGATGCTCGCCAATAACGAGATTGGCAGCATTCAGCCCATCCGTGAGTTGTGCGAAGCAGCCCATGCTCACGGTGGGTTGTTCCATACAGACGCAGTTCAAGCAGTCGGGCATATTAAAATCGATGTTCATGAACTGGGAGTGGATTTCCTCTCGGCTTCTGCACACAAGTTTAATGGACCGAAGGGTATCGGGTTCCTTTATATTCGCAATGGCGTGGAACTACCGCCTTACGCAGATGGGGGTGCGCAGGAAAGTGCACATCGGGCAGGAACAGAGAATGTGGCGGCGATTGTCAGCATGGCTGCGGCATTAAAGTCAAACTGCGATTTGCTGAAGCAGAATCAGCAGCATATTTTGAGTCTGGAAAGGCAGCTCATATCAAAGCTTAATGAATCCGGTGTCGCGTATAAACGCAATGGTGGAGACAGCAAGCTGCCCGGACTGCTGAGCCTTTCATTTCCGGGGAAGGACGGAGAGGCAATCCTTCATCGTATGGACCTTATGGGCATCAGCATTTCAACTGGCTCTGCCTGCCACAGCGTGAATACAGAAATTTCCCATGTCCTGCAGGCCATTCAGCTCAATGAGGATTATGCTAAAGGTACGATTCGCATCTCGCTGGGAAAGAATAATACTGAGAAAGAGGTCGAGAGGATTGCCGCAGCGCTGGTGAAGATTCTTTTGTAACGCTTCCTTCGAAAAAAGTGTAAAAGAGAATTAAAATGTTGACAAATATTCTGAAAGACTGTTTCAACAGATATGAAAACATACCGACTGGTCCTTACAGTTATTGAAGATAACAACTTCTGCAAGAGAAGGTATATCGTTAGTCAATTCTTGGATTAAGCAACGCTATCATAAGAGTTGGAGTCGAGCACAGCTAGTAAAAGCAATGAGTCCAGAGAATGTTCCAGATGAGATGAAGGCTGTTATTTTCTTTCTTATGAGCAAACAAATGTAAACCGGATTTTTATGGTGGTAAAAGAATCTACAGCGTTTCTGCTTCTGTTATAAATAGTATAATATGGCAGATTTTTGCGCCAGCGTCAACAAAGAAACACGGCGGAACCGAATTTAATCAGGCCGCCACCTAAGATGAAAGTTCCATGAGTCAAACTTTACATCGCTATAAGCAAAGAAAAGCCCGGTAGCTATCAAAGCGTCTCCAATCGCCGGCGTAGCTCCGTGTCGCTCAGCTTTCCCCGTTCCGCCTGCTCTTTCAGTTCCTGTGCTTTCGCCACGGCGTCGTTCCAATCGTCCCCGCTGATTTTGCCCCTGTTTTTTCTCGACTTCAACCGATTATAGGCCCTCGTGTACTCCTTCTGAGCAGGAGTAGCGGAGGCCCTTCCTTTTGCCTCCTTCCGGTGGGCGCCTACCTTTCGGCAGGTGCGCTCTGTTTCACCCGGCGCTAAATTGTTGCAGTAACAGGTGTTGTAGCCTTCGGTCAGCAAAAAATACCGTTCGCAATTGTGGCAGCGGCGTGGGGTGTTGCCCACCATCAGGCCACGGTAAAAGTCTGTGTAGAGAAAATGCGAGAGATAGGAAAATTCCGCTTTTTCCGCCAAGACAACCTTTCCATCCTCGGCGGGATGCACTTTGGGGACAAATTTGATTTGCGTAGGAAAGCTCTGTTCAAATTCCGGCATATTAAAAAGCCCTCCCGCTGCAGACATATCAGAAAAGTATCGTGCATAAGCCGCCGCATAGCTGTCGATGCTTCTACGCTTCAGCGGTTCGAGGTACAGCTCTAATATTCCGGCGACCTGCCCCCGAAAATTGCGAATGCTCTCGGGAAAGTACTCCAGACCGTTTAGAAGTCGCTCAAGCATGGCGTGACCTTCGGAATGAATGTCCTGAACTTCATTCCACTTTGACTGGTCGGAGAACATGAGCGGCAAGAGCCGATAGCTTGTCTCCAAATCCATCGGCAGCTCCCGATAGACGGGCATCTTAAAAATCAAATCCCAGACAGCGTTCAGCTTCTCCTGTGCGGAGCAAGCGGCGCTGTTCGTTTTTTCCCGGAGCAAAGCTGCTACCGTAAGCAGAAACGCCTGAACCCGCCGGTCAACTTTGTTCAGCACTGCCTCATCCATATTTAAAATGTCGGTGGTGCATTGCCCCAAAGGAAAAGACTTACTCTTTACAAATAACTCACCCGTTCCAAACAGGATCGAAAACTGATCCCAATAGTCCGTCATCATGCCGTCCCTCCTGTATCCGATAGAATTTTGGGATTTACCCATTCCAGCCCGGAAGTATTGAAACTTTTTTCCAGCTATGTTACGCTCATTGTACCAGATAGAAAAACAAAAATCAATCGGAAGAAATGGAGTGAGAAAAATATGGTGACAAAAACGGCAAGTGAGTGAAGCGGAAAAGAGAGGGGATGCAATTTGAAGTTCAACCGATGGCCCAAGCGTGACCCAATCAAAAACTATTTCCCCGTACCCAATGAGATTTATCACCTCGGTCTGGAGGCCGGCGAAATCGCCATCTACGGTTACCTGCTCTCCATTGAGGACAGGAAAACCTACCAATGCTGGCCAAGCTATAAAACCATTGGGAAAGCGGTGAGGATGAGCCCCAACACGATGCGAAAGTATGTTGCGGCACTGGAGGAAAAGGGGTTTATCTCCACCGAGGCAACTATGATTCGCCGCAAAGACGGACGGCCCATGAACGGAAGCCTGCTCTACACCATTCGTCCTATTCAGGCTGCAGTGGAAATGTTCTATGTACGGCAGTTCCGTAAGATGGAGGAAGATGCGGATAGGCAACGCATCACCGAACAACAGGCAAAGCTCCCACACAGAAGCCCCTATGAGCCGCTGTGTGCCCCTTTGGACAAGAAGTCAAGTCCCAGCTCCACCCGGCCAAACGGGCGATATTGAGCCGATTTCAGAGGAGGGGCGGAGGACAAATGGGTTTCTACCGAAGCCCAGCGAAGCGGTTTCGGGGGATGAACGGGAGGCGAAGGAAAAAGCAGGATAAAGGGCTGGAGCCGCCAGCGGCACCCGCCCGGCCACAAACACCCGCAGTGCGGGCGTTTTACGAGAATTTAGGCAGGGGTCAAAAACAGAAAAGAAAAGGTGCTTGCGGTCAGAATCCGCAGAAAGCCCAAAACAGCAGGATTTTAATCGGGGTCAACCCCAGAAAGGAAGATGAAATGAGCAAAAAAGAGAAGTTTGCGCTGTACCTGCCCCCAGAACTTCGGGAGGAGATTGACACAGTTTACGCCGTAGATCATTGCTCCAGCCGGACGGAGTTTATTGAAAAAGCAGTCCGGCATTACCTGGGCTGTCTCCATACAGAGCAGGCTGGGGCGGTGCTTCCGCAGGCGGTTAGCTCCGTCATCGAGGGACGGCTGGGCGTGTTCCAGGACCGGCTTTCCTCGCTGATGTACAAGCAGGCGGTGGAGCTGGATATGCTCCTGAGTATCCTCGCGGAGAGCCTTGAGGTGGATGAGGGGAGCCTGCGCCGGCTGCGCGGCAGGAGTATTGCCAACGTGAAAGCGACCAACGGCAGGCTCAGCCTGGAGCAGCATGCGCGGAGGGGAAGCGAGGCGTAAATGGCAAAGCTGATTCTCAAAAGCCCCTATATCAAATGTGATGGGAGCGGAAAAATCAAAGGGTATCTGCAATATATCGCCACCCGCGAGAATGTTCAGCGCATTCCTGACGGTCGCCCGGCGACCAAAAAGCAGGAGCAGCTCATCGCAAAGCTCCTCCGGGACTTCCCGGACAGCCAGGATTTATTTGAACATGAGGACTACGAGGCGGCCCGCACCGGGGCGGCCGCCTCTGCTTTCATCAGTACAGCGCTGGAACTCAATTGGGATGCGGCAGGTTGTTCGGATGTATATATGAGCTATATTGCCACCCGCCCCGGTGCCCAGCGGCTGGGAGATCACGGGCTGTTCGGAGATAGAGATGTCGTGGATTTGGCGAAAGCCATGGGCGAGCTGGATGGTTACACCGGAAATGTTTGGACACATATTATTTCTTTGCGGCGGGAGGATGCTGCCCGGCTGGGCTACGACAACGCCGGTGTGTGGCGCAATCTTCTGAAAGCTCACCGCAACGAAATTGCGGAAGCCATGAAAATTCCACAGGAAAACTTCCGCTGGTACGCCGCTTTTCATGACGAAGGCGGGCATCCCCATGTGCACATGATGGCGTGGTCAGCGGACCCGTCACAGGGATATTTGACTCGGGACGGCATCCGGCATATCCGATCCAAGCTCACCAATGACATCTTCCATCAGGAAATGCTGCACCTCTACGAGCAGAAATCCGTGTCGCATGACGAGCTGGTGCGGCATGCACGGCAGGCAATGCTGGAGCTGACGCGGGAGATGACGCGCGGTTTGTGCGACCATCTTGAGGCAGAAGATCTCCTACTGGAGCTGACCCGGCGGCTGGAAACAGTGAAGGGGAAAAAGCAGTACGGGTACCTGCCAAAGCCGCTCAAGGCGCTGACGGATGCGATTGTGGACCAGATGGAGCGCCTGCCTGCGGTGGCTAAGTGCTATGACAAATGGCTGGAGCTTCAGGGACAGGTGCAGAGCTATTACACCGGCGAAGCAGTGCGCCGTTTGCCCCTTTCCAAGCAGAAGGAGTTCCGAGCCATCCAGAACGCGGTGATTCAGGAAGCGGAGCGCATCTGTATCGGCGCGATTACCTTTGAGGATGAGTCAGCGGAGCGGCTGGACGAACCGGAAAATATCTACCGTATCGTCGAGTATTATCGGCGGATGCGGGACGCCATCCACGATGAGAGTCTTTCGCTGAACGAGCGCGACTATGCTGTAGAGCAGATGCGACTGATCGCTGAGCAGGGCTACCCCTACGCCCAACACCAGATGGGGAAGCTCTACCGAGACGGCATCGTGGTGATTCCCGATGTGGCGAAGGCAAAGGAGTGGTTTTTGAAAGCGGCTGTGCAAGAGGTTGCGGTCTCTCAATATGCCTTGGGCAAGCTGTTTCTCTCTGATGATGCAGAGGTGCGCTCACCGGAAGAAGGCTTATGCTGGCTGGAAACGGCAGGCCGAAATGGCAGGAGCGTCTCCCGGAACT
>OAUF01000308.1_pt1 | contig 43442 bp, 35 predicted proteins | sample 1495111 | NCBI WGS metagenome assembly OAUF01 (sample SAMEA2580002, study PRJEB22360) | human gut metagenome | reverse complement strand
CGCCCGGTCCCTTTCCGAACCCGGAAGCTAAGGCCTGGCACGGTGATGGTACTGCACCCGGCAGGGTGTGGGAGAGTAACACGCCGCCGCAAACATTCTTGCGGACCTCTTTTCCGGCCGGGCCCTGTGCGGGCTCCCGGGAAAGGGGTCCTTTTTTCGTTGTTCCGGGTTTTTCCCGGGATCCCCGGGAGTTTTTGTTTCCAGGGTCCCCGTTCTCACTTCCCGTTCCCGCTTTTGGTCCTCCGGGCCGGTGCCCCCTCTGCGTGGGGGATGAACCGTACCCCGATTGTTGGACTGAAGAAAATCAGAACATGGAGCAGCAGAAACGCCTGCTCGCCATGCTCGCGGAACGATTGCCTGCCGACACGGGGCCTATACTGCACTCGGACATGGGATGTCAGTACCAGCACCCGTGGTGGAGGAAGGAGTTCGAACGGCTCGGTATCCGCCAGTCCATGAGCCGCAAGGGCAACTGCCTGGACAACGCGGCGACCGAGCAGGTGTTCGGCCACTTGAAGGATGAAGGACGAGTTCTACAAGGGGCGGACGTTCGCGACTCGTACGAGCAGTTCAAGCGCGAGTTGGACGCGTACATCGTGCACTTGAGCACCAGGCGACGCCAGATACGACTCGAGGGACGCACCCCGGAGGAGTTCCGGAGCATGTCCCTCGAGTGTTATGGGCGTATCCTGATTAACAACGTCCAACAAATGGGGCGCAGTTCAGCTCATACCGGAAGGCCCTTTTTCCCATTCCACCAGACAGACTCTGGATGGGCTGCTTCCTGTTTAGTTGGATGGAATATCAACTTTGATTCGGTCTATAGAAGACGTATTCCCATAAATGACCTATATAGAATTTATATAAAACTTATATGATTCCTATATACAACGCAGCATCGGTCGGCAGGACACTTCGATATTCATATTCCAGACGTGTCCTATAGGGTTTCCCCATCGTTAAGGACCTCCCATTCTGCTAGATGCTCCTGCGCCGTCTCCTTGATTTTCGAATACACATCGCCGAGAAGCAGCTCGATCATCACTGTCGTCGACGATAGTCCGATAAGAGGAAGGAAACTCTTTGTCGAGACCGGTATGACAATGGACGCGTCCACCTTGATGGGGGATATCTCCCCATCGGATACAAGCACGACCGTCGCCCCGCGCCGCTTCGCGATATTGGCGGCTCGGATTGCTGTTTTCTGGTAACGGTAGAAATCGAAAACCACGAATACCGATCTGCGATTCATGTCCAAGACGCAGCCTTTGTCCCGCTGGCCGAGGTCGTCCAGCAGGATGACGTTTGGCCGTAGAAGCTGAAGGTTGAGAGCGAGTGTCCTGGCCACGGCGGTGCTGAAGCGTCCTCCCGCTATGTACACGGTTTTCCTGGTATCGGCAAGCAGGTCGGAGAAACCCTGCCAGTCCTCTTCTGGTATCGTCGCAAGGTCATGGTTGATCTCGGAGAACAGGATGTCCAGTTTTTGCTGGATTCGAGGGGTGTGTGTTTCCGTGGGAAGAGTGCGCGCGCGATTGAGGGGTCCCTTGCTCTGGCTGGCGATCTCGTCCAGGACGGCTTCCTTGAACTCGACGAAGGAAGCGAATCTAAGCGTTCTCGCGAATCGCACCACGGAAGGTGCGGAAACCCCGGAGCTTTTCGCTATTGACGCCACAGAGCCGAGGCATGACGCCGGATAATCGGAGAGAATGTTCCTCGCGACTTGCCGTTCGGCGGGCGACAAAACGGAGAAGCTCGATCTTATCCGGTCCTTAATGGATGCGTGCGTGTCTTGGTCGGTCATCGTCTCCCCCAAATGGACGTTATGGTCCTCTTCCCTCCGTTTTCCTCTATTACAAATATATGTCCTTCGGGAAGCGTTTCCCATTCCCCGTCTCGAATCCCCGAGGAGGCGACGACCACGGAGCCGCCGGTCTCCCGGACCATAAGATCATGGTAGTGCTCATCGTCATGGGCGTATGGGACTTCGAGTCTTTTCTCGGGATAGCCCGATAGGTCGAATCCGGCCCCATGGTGGACGTTGACCACATAGATTCTCCCATCATGAAGGACCATCGAGTTGAGGCTCCTCTCCGGGAAATTCGAGCTGTAGAACTGGACCGCCCGGATCAGTCCTTCCTCCGTCGATCCCTCGTGGGCGCAGCATTGGAGGATGTAGGCGAAGAAACGCTCCGAATCGGTGCTGCCCAGAAGCTCGCGCCTCGATTCATCGTCGAGGTACCGTTCGAGCTGCTCGGCAGGGGCGATGTTCCCGTTGTGGATGAACGCGTATCCCTTCCGGACGAAAGGATGGGAATTGTCGAGCATGGTCGCCATCCCCTTGCTCGCCCAGCGCAGGTGGACGATTTGTTCGGTGGATGCCACGTTCCTGACATAGGAATCGAAGTCCGGGTCGTCCGACGCCCTGACCGTCGACCGCAGGCGTCGTATCCGGCCTTCCTTGGACCAGGCGGCGCCCCAGCCATCGTCATGGAACGAGCTCAGTCCTCTGAAATCAACGGTTTCCTCGATCCCAAGCGCATGTTCAATCGTTTCCTCGTCAATGGACGCCACTGCCAACAAGCGACACATACTTTCCTCCATGTAATCCAAAGGGACAGCCAAATTATATACATTACAAAACACATAGATTTATTAAAAATGAAACAAGTTGGACATACTTGGGGACGACAGTTTCGTCTATGGAAACCAAGAACAACACATCGGAGCGCGGCGATATCCGTCCCATGCTCCTAGGAACCTATGTCGGGTTGGATGGCGTGGCACGATCCAAGACAGTCCCTTCCACGAGGGAGGACACCTTCGTCAGGTCGGGAATGGGCGCATCACCGACCTGGGCCGTCTTCTGTCCGGACAACCAGATCGCGTTCACCGAACGGCTGAGCGTCGTCGGTGATTGGCGGCTGCGTCTTGATGGGGACATGAAACGTCCGTTGGATGATCTCGTGATGTGGGCCCCGACCAATCTCACCGACCAGGAGGGGAATGCGTCCCCATACTGCCCGCGGACGTTCCTCTCGGAACTGGAGTCGAAGGCTGCGGAGCAGGGGTTCAAGACCCTGTTCGGATGTGAGTTCGAGTTCTACCTCCTCGACGGGGAGGAAGGCGAATCGTCTGATTCGTCGTCGGTGAGGGAGGCAAGATGGGACGCCTATGGAGCCGACAGCTTCCTCGAGAGGGAACGGTTCTTCGCGAGGGTGCAGGATATGTGTGCCGAGGCCGGAATCCCACTGGAGCAGCTACACTGCGAATACGACAGATGCCAGCTTGAGGCGTCCACCGCTCCCGTTTCTCCGGTCCGGGCCGCCGACCATGCCGTCCTCACCAAACTGATTATCAGGCGTGCGGCACGGGAATTCGGCATGTCTGCCAGCTTCTCTCCGAAGCCGTTCGTCGACCTGTCGGGCAACGGCGGGCATATACATTTCTCGATGACATGCACGTCCGACGGCTCTCCGGTCTTCTCCACGGGCACGGGCCTATATGGTCTGACAGAAGACGGCAAACATGCCATCGCGGGCATCCATGAGCATCTTAACGAACTGCTCGCTGTCTATGCGGGCTCCCCGGTCTCCCAGCTCAGGCTCTCTCCGGATTCGTGGTCCGGCGCGTCGGCCTGCTGGGGTCTCGAGAACAGGGAGGCGGCCATCCGTTTCTGCGCGGCGACGAAGGGTAATCCACTGGGCGCCAACGTCGAGCTGAAATGCGGGGATTTATCCGCGAACCCATATTATGCAATCGGATGCATCCTCGGTTCGGCTCTCGACGGTATCGCGAAGCGCATCCCTCTGGCGAAGGAGACGACCGTGAACCCCGCCCTTCTGACGGAGGACGAGAGAAGAGAGCGCAACGTCCGGCGGCTGCCCTCGACCTACGACGAGGTGACGGAGGCCTTCTCCCGTTCCATGTTCGCCAGGGAGCTGCTGGGCGAGGAAGTGGTCGATGCGGAGCTGGTCATTCGTAGACTCATGTCGAGTACGTACGCGGACACGAGCCCGGAGGAGCTGGCCAGGAAGATGCGTTTCACTTGGTGAGAACGGAGAGGGAAATGGTTGACAGCACAATCGGACTATGCAGGCTCGACGAAGAGGTGATCGCGGCCGCGGAAAAAGTGAGGTTCTTCGAACGCCCTCTCGCAGGAGGGAAGGGGTCTGAGCTGTACACCCCGGAGGGAGGGATCCTGATCGACTTCTCCGCGACGTGGACGGCGGCCGGCCTGGGATACGGAGACCCCCGGATCGCGGAAAGCGCCTATAGGACCCTTCTGGACTGCCCCGGCCTGGGGATCGGCTCTCTGATCAACGGTCCGTGCCTTGAACTGGCGAGGAGGCTCCTTGCCATAACGGACACGGCCGGATACGACAGGAAGGAATGCGGGAGACGTGTCTATTTCGGACACAGCGGCTCGGACGCCAACGACATCGCCATACGTCTCTGCAGGACCGCCAGCGAGAGGAAAGGCGGAGGCCGCCGCGTCCTAGCGTTCGAGCACAGCTACCACGGAGGCTTCGGTGAGGCGCTTGGACTATCCGGGGTCCAGGTGGAGGGAGGAGCTAGGGAGGACCGGTGCGTGACCTTCCTGCCCTATCCGAACAGGACTGATCCTCATGTCCAGACAGGGGGCATCGGGGACGAGCTCGACTTCTGTCTGAACGAGGCGAGGCGCGTCGCGTCGGATGGCGGTGCGGCGTGCCTGATCGTTGAGCCGATCCTTTCAGACGGCGGGATGATAGTTCCACCCGACGGCTTCCTGTCCGGACTCCGGTCGATCTGCGACGAATTCGGCATCCCCATGATTTGCGACGAGGTAAAGGTCGGACTGGGACGGCCGGGAACGGTGCACGCGTACCAGCACGAGGGTATACACCCCGACATCGTCACGTTCGGCAAAACGCTCGGAGCGGGCCTGCCAATCTCCGCGATCGTCGGTCCTGCGTCCATCATGGACTGCGCCCCGGGGTCCGCCCTGCTCACCATGGGAGGCAATCCGGTCTGTGCCTCGGCGGCGCTGTCCTTCCTGGATGTCCTGCTGGGCGACGACCTCGCGCGGCAGGCAAGGGAGAAGGGACGTCACCTGGAGGGGCGTCTCAGAAGGATTCTGGCGGAACGCGGCGGACGTGCCTCCCTGCATGTCGCAGACGTCCGCGGTCGCGGACTCGCCATGGCGATAGAGCTCGACGACAGGGAAAGCCCCGAACGGTTTGCCGAGAAGGTGTGCTACCGGGCCAATCAGCTGGGCGTTGTCGTCTATTACGTCGGTGGCCATGTCCTGGAGCTCACTCCCGCCCTGACCATCCCCTACGGACAGCTCGACGACGGGGCGGACATGATTGTCCAGGCGATCGTGGACGTTGCCGACGGCGCTGTGGACGATGACAAGATCCGCGGATTCGGAGGTTGGTGATGGAAAGAGAACTGGATCATGGAACGGGACGTCTCGTCCGGATGGTCTGCGAGCATATCGGCGGCATGCCACTGGTGGACGATCATGTCCATAGCGTTCTCCGGGAAAGTCCCTCCGAGGAACGCTTCGAGGGACTGCTCTGCGAATCCGCGGGACCGCTCGGGCGTGGTCAGAGCAGGCTTGACAGCCAAGCCGGATTCGCCCTGGTGTCCAATTGCTCGCCGCTGCTTTTCGGGAAACGCTGCGGTGCCCGGGAATACTTCGGGAGAAGGCGGCGCATTCCCGAGAGCGAGATCGACGGAGTCTTCCTGCCGGCAGCCGGGGTCAGCGATTGGATAGTCGACCCCGGATGGGGTGGATCAGAGCTGGTCGGATTGGACGAGATGTCGGAGGTCTCGCATGGCGATGTGCACAGGCTTGTCCGGCTTGAAAGCGTCGCGGAGGGGATTCTGCTCGGTGGCCGCTGCGACGATTTCGTCGGGGCCTTTCGTCATGGTATGTCCGAGGCAGCGGAGGGTGCCGTGGGATTCAAGACGATATGCGCGTACCGCTGCGGCCTGGACATCGATTGGCGCCGCCCATCCGACGACGCCGTCCGCGAAAGGGTTGCCGCCATGACGTCCGGAGAACGGTCCCGCCTCTCCGATCCCGTCGTATGCAGCTTCATGCTGCATGAGGCGATGAGGTACGGCAGGCCGATCCAATTCCACATCGGGATCGGCGACAGGGACGTGGACATACGCCACAGCAATCCCTTCGACCTCAGGGACCTCCTGGTGGAAGTGGAGGACAGCGGCGTCCCAATCGTCCTTCTGCACTGCTGGCCCTATGAGAGGGAATGCGGGTACCTGTGCCAGAACTTCACCAACGTCTACATGGACGTCGGACTGACAACTTACCTGTCGGGGAATCAGGGGATCGACGCCATCCGGCGTGCTCTGCAGCTGTGCCCCTTTTCGAGATTCATGTACTCGTCCGACGCCTGGGGTCTGCCCGAGCAGCATTTCTTCTCTGCCGTGCTCTTCCGCCGGGCCCTCGCGTGTCTCACATCTCGATGGGTCGAGGACGGGTCGTGGGATTTCGACGACGCGATAAGGGTGGTTGACCTCATCGGTAGCGGAAACGCGCGGAGGCTGTATCGCCTATGAAATGAAACAGAACAAACAAAACTATAAAATTAAACTTATCTGAAACAGAACAGACATAAATGGACTGCATTCTGAAAACAAGTCCGGCAGATTGGACGCCACACCGTAATTCCTCTTTTCCGCCGGACGCTTCTATTTATAACCAGGCTTCCGTGATGTGATGCCGAGGCAGAATGGAGAGATGAAATGGGAACGCCGAATACCAAAAACAAGGATTCAGCTGAATCGCTTACAAAAGGGCTGAAAAGCCGACACGTCACTATGCTGGCCGTCGGTGGTGTGATTGGAGCGGGATTCTTCCTTGGGGCTGGGTCTACGATCAACACCGCGGGGCCGGCGGTCATCTTCTCCTATCTTTTCGGCGGGTTGATCACCTTCCTCGTCATGGTCCTTCTTACGGAGATGGCCGTGAGTACGCCGGTGGCCGGATCCTTCCAGAAATACGCCGAGATGTCCCTTGGTCCCTTGCCCGGTTTCCTCACCGGATGGACCTATTGGCTCGCGTTCCTGATTGGCCCCGCGTCGGAAAGCATCGCCGCCGGCACCTTCCTCAATGTCTGGTTCCCCCAGGTCCCGATATGGGTGTTCGCCCTTGTGGTGGCCACTCTGATGACCGTCGTGAATCTGATCGGCGTTAAGTTCTTTGGCGAGCTTGAATTCTGGCTCTCGCTCGTCAAGGTCGTAGCGCTTGCCCTGTTCATCATCGCCGGGTGTGTCGTCTTGTTTGGTGTAGCCCCGGTGAAGGACGTGTCCTTCTCCAATCTGGTCAGCAACGGCGGTTTCGCCCCGGCCGGATTCGGCGGAGTCGTCTCGGCAATGATGATCGTGATGTTCTCCTTCGGCGGGACCGAGGCCATCGGAACCGCGGCGGAAGAGTCCGAGCACCCCGACCGCGATCTTCCGAAGGCTCTCCGGTCGACGCTCATCCGCATTCTGGTCCTGTTCGTCCTTTCGATTTTCGTGCTCGTCTGCGTCCTGCCCTGGCAGAAGGCCGGCGTGTCCTCCAGCCCGTTCGTGGACGCGACCCGCATCCTCGCTGGACCAGCGGCGGCCAATGTGATGAACTTCGTCGTCCTCATCGCCGCCCTGTCCTGCATCGATGCCGGCATCTACGCTACGAGCCGCATGATGTTCTCCATGAGCCGCGACGGGTTCTTCCCGAAGGTCTTCGCCAAGACGAGCGAGAAGAGCAAGGCCCCTGTCAATGCGATTCTCGTCAGCTGCGTCATGCTGTTCATCGGCGCAATCCTGTACTACTTCTTCGAGGACTTCGCCTATACCTGGCTCGCCTCCGTCTCCGGCTTTGGCTTCATGTTCGCATGGCTCATGATCTGCCTGTCACAGCCTAGGATGAGGGAAATCGCCATCAAGAGGGATGGCGTCCTGAAATGGAAGGCACCCGGAGGTCGTCCGCTGCAGATCGCGGCCGTTGTCCTTATCCTCGGTATCTACGTTGGGCAGCTGTTCAGCGAATCGGGGCGCGACACCCTGATCGCCGGCGTGATCTGGCTGATCATCGCCACTACGTACTATTTCGTAATCGGAAAGAAATCCTACGAGAAGACCGGGAACTGGTCCGGAACACCGGAAATATGATTCGGTCCCTACCATCGGGCATGTAACGAGGAGACGCGCCGCGTCTCCTCGTTGGCGTTGGAGGCGAGTCTGATGGTTGCTAAATGTTCCATGAATCTTTCGTCCCGGAAACGGAGGTTTCCGGAACAAAGGCTGGAATAGGGAAGTCGTCTCCGACGCTCCGGCAAATAGTGTTCCAAAACCCGTCCCGTAATCAACGTTCCGAAACTCGACGCCTTGACGGGTGGTGGCATGGTCGGAACCATGGCGAGCACGATTTACGGATACGCGAAGGGCAGTCATCCAGACGGACGACAGGTTCTATAACTCGTCCGTCACCACAAATCCCTTCAACGTCATCCGCGGCAAACAGGCGAACGAAATAAGCGTTATGGAGTTCATGACCGTTCTGAACGCCCCGTATTACCACAATCCGGACACATGCCGAACCCTGTTGTTCGACGAGGCGAAATCCCTATATGGACTAGATTGCGGAAACCATTTGCTTGATGTGAACCTCGGCTTGGCCCATTCCCTGCTTCTACACCACGAACTGATTGAGGAGAATTTCGAAACGAGCACCTGCTCCTGCATCGACTACGACGACAATCCGACCCGGTTCCTCCAAGCCTTGCCGCGGATCCTGCAGTCTGCCATCACGTCGGCGAAGCATATGGAACCTCTGTGCAACCCTGCTGCGAAATACCCCTCCATGAGCACCTCTAAACCTGATTCCACAGATAAGATCGAGCCGATACGTGAAGAACTGTCTTCGGAGACGGCTGTTCACGAAACATCTGGTACCGCATTCGCCGATGAGGACGGCTACAGATTCCTATTCACCAACATCATCGATCCTGAGTCAATCCCCCGAAGAGAACCGTCGCAGGACCGCGCGGATTGGGTCATCGAGAACATAACCAGAATCGTCCATGGCGAATTCCCCTTGCAATATGGACTGCTTCGTCAGCAACTGGCCCAGCCGATGATCGATGACGGATTCCGTGAGGAGATGATTGACACGTATCTGCTTTGGTCCATACGCTCCATGACAGAGACTATCGTCTTCCGTGCCGGATTTCTCTTTCCCCTAGATTTCTCGAAACGGGAATACCGTGTTGTCCGTGGACGCGCCGTCGACCAGATCCGTATCCCGGAAATAGCCTTGGTAATGCATCGGATCGTGGCCGGCCGAACCGGAATGAACCGGACGGATCTCTTCGGCAAGACAGCTGGCATCTTCGGCCTAGATCAAGCGGCGATTGACGTACAAGTCGCAATGGGGGAGGCCTTCAAGTTGCTGGACGATACCGGCAGAATCCAGCAGGAAGACGATACAAGCCTCGTGAATCCCATCGGCAGCGTATCCGTGTAATCGGTTATGCTGGCGGATCGAAAGATTTTCGAGAATAATGGAGAGGACGGAAGTTGCGCAACGGACCGAACAGGTAGTTCCGGAAGAGTCCACGGCATCCGGCAAATGATCACACCGGCGAGCGATAGTCGGAAATTGCTGAAAGGATGCGGCAGCTAACTCTTAAGACGACGAGAATCCATCCGGGGATTAAACTGGCGGGCTCACGGCCACGCTGATAAAACACCTCTCCGGACAATGCCCCTGTATGGCTAGAATCCTAATCTAGAAGTCTGAGCGGGGGTGATGCCGTTGCGGCAGCGGTCTTTTGACCGATTCTTCGAAAAGAACGCGGACAGCATATACCGTATGACCAAGGACTACCTCAATCTGGATAATTCCCCCTTGACTTCGTCAATATCGACGATTCAAACAGGAAAATGATTTTCTGCCCGACACTGACGCTGGCTACAGCGAAGGATGAGATGAAAGCCATCCGTGATTGCCAAAGGCGACAACGCGATTCTCCGTGTGACCATGCTCAGGCCGTGGTGCATTGCTTTCCAAGAGTGGAGTCCAGACCGAAGGATTCATTGGCGGTTTCGCTCAAACGCTACCTTTCCTGGGAAAAACCGAAGACATATTGGACCCGGATCCGTCCCGTTCGCAAGAGGACATTGCCCGAAAAGATCTGGATTCCGGTATGTCCTCGGAATGTCAGACGGAGACGACTCATTCCGTCCTGCGAACATCCATGCCGGATGCTCCGATTCTAGGCCGGAGCGAGGTAGTGGAAGGATTTCGAACAGGAAGCGGAATATGGGGCTTTCTGACTTCGACCATTAGCGGTTCGGGCGGATCCCGCAGGCGAGTTCGTTTCCGTCGGGCTCCGGTTTAGGGCTATGGCCCGGGGCATTAGACGCGATGCCATGTTTCAGCGTGTCCCACACATCCTTCGACCGGTCACCGACCAATCTGCGCAAAGAAGCGGGCATTACCCGTTCTTTCTCTGTCACAACCTGCGGATGGGAAACAACATATAGTTTTTGCCTGTGCCGGGGTCGGTGAAGTCCTGAACGGCACCGGCCAGAGAAAACTGCTTTTCTTCCAGCAGGGCAAGCATTTTCTGGAAGATATCCGGCTCGTCACATTCTGCCTGAAGATATTCAAAGCCGGGAATCACCCACTTTGTCCAACCATCGGGAGCCGGTGCCTCGTCCTGACATTCCACTCCGGCCAGATACAGCCCTTTGCTGAAACCGGACTCCCATGGACGGAAAGACCGGGAAAAATCCGTCATGGCTCCCCAAATGCCTACAAGGTTTCCGCTTTCATCTTTCTTCGTCAAATCCGCCACTTCGTCAAAATGTCCATTGGCATCTGCCCATAGCCTCTGAACAAAGCCGGCACCATTTTCTGTAGAACCCTCCCTGCCGATGACGACAAAGGTGGTTTTTATAAGCGTAGCGATTTTCATAAAATCCTTTCCAGATTATGGATTCATGCTCAAGTGAGCGTACATATGGGTTTCAAATTTCGCCACATTGCCATAGCCCACCATATTGCCATAACCCAGCATACCGGGTGAACGTGGATGCGCATTCCACCCGTCATCACACGCATGTTTCCCGCGAACACCGAAGAGGGTGTGTCGTGGCGGGCAGATTATGCATGCAAAAGGACAGATTATTCCGCGATGAGCGATATGTAGGGTATGGAAATCGCCACGTCCATCACGCCTAATCGTTGAAAATACCCGACTTTACCGTGCCACGAATACGGCACCCCCCCCATCTACACCGCCAAGCGTGCCCTGAGCAAATTCTTTACCGTGAATTCGGACGTGGAAAAGGCGATGGACGAGGCTACGGCGCGAGGCCTCGACTCCGATGGCTACCAGAAGCCGGATGAGAAAACCGGCTTTGAAAGATCCACCGATACAATCATCGAATTCGATTCCAGCATCTACGGTGGCCTTGAGGATTCCGCGAATGGCACCACCGGAATTGTATTCATCGGTCGTTCCGATGGCGAAGGTGGCGACGTGACCGCCGATGTTCCGGGCAGCGTCATCGAGGGCAAGGGCTATGCGGATGGCACTCCCCATCAGCTGGCCATCAGCCAGGATGAACGCAACACCATCAAATACGCCAAAGAGAACTGTGACAAGGTCGTAGTGATCATCGACTCATCCAACGTCATAGAGATAGGCGACCTTATGAACGACGACAGCGATGTTTCCGCTGATGCCATCCTGTGGATCGGCGGGCCGGGAGGTCAGGGTTTCAAGGCCATGTCCGAGATCCTGTGCGGGGATGTCAACCCGTCCGGCAAGACCGTCGATGACTGGATGACCGATATCATGGAAGACCCCAGCACGTCGAACTTCGGCAACGCCGAATACGAGAACCTGTATCTGTTACAGGGAGGCTATCCGAATCCGGTTGGCGATTCCACCGAAATGAACTTCATCGAGTATGAGGAGAACATCTATGTGGGGTACCGTTATTACGAAACCGTCGATGATACCGGCGGAACCTTCACCGTCAACGGTAAGGATAACCGGACCATGCCGACGCCGTGCAGATGCCGTTCGGCTATGGCCTGAGCTACGGCACCGACTTCAGCCAGGAAATCGTCTCCACTGAGCAGAACGAGGATTCCGTAACGTTAAAGGTGCATGTCACCAACAACGGTACCAAGGCCGGCAAAGACGTGGTTCAGGTCTACTACAACCCTCCGTACACCGACTTTGATGCCAAGAACAGCATCGAGAAGTCCACCGTCAATCTCATCGCATTCGAAAAGACGGATGATATCCAGCCGGGAGCGGCGCAAGACATCACGGTAACCGTCACCAAGGAAGATATGGCGTCCTACAGCTATGCACATGAGAACTCTGACGGCACCAAAGGCGCGTATCTGCTGGAACAGGGCGATTACGCGCTGAGCATCAACAAAACCGCGCACGAGAAATACCAGTCCGTGACCGTGAATGTGCCGCAGACCATCTGGTATGACAACGACAATCCACGGCAGTCCGACAAGGATGGCTAGGCCGTACTGGACGATCAGGGTAATCCGACCAATGAACCAGCGAATGGCGATACGTTCAAGGCGGCCAGCAATCTGTTCCAGGATATGACCGACCATATGAGCAAGATCAGTCAGCTTACCCGCGCCAACGGTGCGCTGAGCAACACCGCCACATTCCCGACCAAGGAGGAGATGGCCGATATCTCCGCCGCGTTCAACGCCAAAACGGACGACGAGGGCCGGCTCATCCTACAGCAGATGGATCTGGACACCGACACCACCCTCGGCAACACTGCCGGCAGCAAAGTCTACACCACCGAGAAGCCGACCACCAATGCCGATAACGGACTGACGCTGTCGGATCTACGTGGCGTTGACTTCAATGATGCGAAGTGGGACCAGCTGCTTGACCAGCTTGAATGGCCGTCAAGAATGCCAGAATGACTGTGAAGTATGTGGATACCGACACCAAGCAGACAAAGACCAAGGTGATACGCGGCGCCACCAGCGTGATGGGCTGTGTGAACTACCTCGGCACCACGTGGGGCGGCGCGGATTATGCGCTCAACACCGACCTGCTGCGTAATGAATGGGGCTTCAACGGCTTCCTCATCTCCGATATGGTGATGAACGCCGGCTCCAACAGCGTGGACCAGGCGTTGCGTTCCGGCACCGATAGCTGGATGGCATAGGGTACCGCATTCACTTCGCTGATTCACGACACAAGCTCGGCCACCGGTGTCGCCACACTGCGTCGTGCGGTAAAGAACATGAGTTACGCGATTGTCAATAGCCGAGCAACGGACGGCATCGCTCCCGGTACGAAGATCAGCTACCGGATCTCTCCCTGGAAGATCTGGCTGTACTCCGCCGACGCCGCGGTCGCAATCCTCGCCATAGGCATGACCGTGGTCATGATCCGTCGTACAAAGCATGCCAAGGCGAACCCGGATCTGTACAAGCCACGTAAGCTCCGGTCCAAGAAGAAGGAGGACGCGCAACCGGAAGAAGCCTGAAACCCATAACCGAAACTGCCCTGGAAAGGCGTGAGCGGCCGTATGCCGTTCACGCCTTTCCTTATCGGAATCACTGATTCTTATCAGGCGTGTTCTTCCAAGCTTCGAGTTTCATGTGGTTCAGGGCCGTGTTCGGGTCATACGTGTCATCCAGACGTTCCTGATACATGGCGATCAATTCATCGCGGCGTCCAAGTGCTTCATATGCTGCTTCGCGAATCGTCTCCCACTCATAGGGCACAACCTCTTCAGGGAACATGACTGTGCACTGGTTCGGCTTGTCTCGCTGTACCAGATCCGCGAAATTCAGCAGATCCTGCCAACGTTCCGCGGCAATCAGGCGAGCCGCATAAGCATCGGCGAGTGGTTCGGAAGTGTGGTTGTCCCGCAGGAAGCGATCGGCTTCGTCAGCATCGCCGCTGATGCGCATCAGATCATGACGGAGAAATTGTACGGCATGATCAAACTGGTTCTGCGCAGTCTCGGCGATTTCCTTCTCCGTCAGCAACGCCGGATCAAGCATGGCAAGATCCTTCAACTCCTCCTCGGAAAGCGAGGAATCCATTTGGAAAAGGTCTATGTCGGTCTTAAGTTCCGCCAAAGGCGTGGGTTCATTGGAATCGCTGGTTTTGTGAGACTCCGCGTCCGTGGTGGTGTCTGCTGCGGAAGCAGCGAATTCACTCATCGTGGCCATCGCCTTGTTCAATGCATCGTAGGCGAACATGCGTGTATCGTCCCATTGCGCGAACGACAGGCCACAGGAGAGCAGCTCCACCATTTGCATGGCGTTGAGTCGGAAGTCATCATTGCATGCGACCTGCGTAATCATACGTAGCGACTGCTCTCCGGTCATGGGATCGGCGTTGCAGGCCACGGCATCCATATATACGCGCACGTTTTGGATGAGATCTTTCAGATAATCGAATCCTTCATTGTCACGGTCGGCGACGTTGCCTACAAAACGGGCCGTCATCTCTATGGCCTTGGCGAGGTTACCGACCGCGTCAAGCCAGCGCGTACTCACCACGGCGTTACCGACTACGGCATCCACGCCGGAAAGGGCCTGTGAATCGAGGTGAAAGGTCGGCATGTCCATGCGAGGCATCTCTACGCCGGTGTCGGTGCGTTCGGCGGTGGGCACGATGGCGGCGATGGAATCGAAATACCATTGCATGGGCATGCTGATTACGTTATCGGCATCGGAAAGCTGCGCCACAGGTACATTGTTGCGATTTTCGGCGTCCTTTTGGGACGCTTCACGGATCAGATGATTCCACAGGAACGTCGGACCATCGAATTCCCCTGTTCGCAACCAACCATTGTTGACGTAATCGATGAGATCATCGACCTCCTGCCGACGGTTGATTCTGCCGTGTGCGTTGCTCATGCGCCCGCCTTTCCCGTAATAGACCAGGCAATGCACTGTACAGGCTACATCATGAGACGGTGCAACACTAGGGAAATACACGGGAGGTCAAGCGTGAAACACCGTGTGAAAACAATCTCAGCCGTTCCGTGATGAGATTCTTCCGCCGTTACGTTGCGTTGGCGCAACGAGCGACGAATCTCAGTACTTGTTGGCGCCTGATCCGACGAAATTGACTTCAAAGCCGCGATGATAGTGCAGGAACATGTCGGCGCCGTAGCGGTCGACAGGACGATGCGTGAACAGCATGCGGATAGCGAATGCGGTCTGTACGTCATACGGCAGGTTCATGAATTCCTTGTGAGCGTCCCAATACGGATTCATGGTGATGGCCGCATCCGGCACGTAGGCATAGCCGTAACCATCTTCGTTCACATAGCCCATGAACGGTAGATCCCAAGCATTATGGGCGGTGAGGGCGCGCTTGAAATCCTCGACCTGAGCGAGGGCCTCGTCGCTGATGCCGAGCTCCTTGGCGACCTTGTTGGCTGCGGCGGTTTTGGCGTCGGCATCCTGTCCGAACATGCTGAGATCCACATTGATGATGGTTTTCTCGTCTGCCATGATGATGTTCCTTTCGTGGATTTGTACTTTTGTGTACAAATGATATGTGCGTTTTAATGTTCTTTTCGTATGTAAAATGAACATTGAAACTCGGTTTGCGTGTGTGGTGATAGTGGTTGCTCAATGCTTCCGAGAACAACCATAGCATGCTCCAGTAAGTAAGAAAACGCTGTAATTCACCCTTTTGTGGTCTGTATTAGCGGAAAAACGTTGTGATTCCAATGATTGATAGCAGATAAAATAATATGAGAAAAGTTAACATTGAGCGTGTTCTTTTTCTTCTGCGATGATGTGTTATATTTCTGTTCAAACGAACATTTCAGGTCTGGCTGAGATGATACGGCGTATCGCTGGCCTCGTGAATGAAGGCTCATATCAGGTGAATTCGCGAACGTCTTGTTCGACGCTATGTGACTCAGCGGACCAGACGCGGCGAGGTCGACTCTGCGGTGCCATTCCTGCGGGAGCATCTTCTCGAAACACATGAATGAGTAAAACGTTTGGGCCGCGCGTCCATGGTGCTGCGGCCCGTCCATGCTCGTGAGCCCAACAGTCACAGTGCGGATTTGCCAGTAAGGTGGCGGTAAAGCTCCGGGTCGACAGGCTTCATGAGTTTGAGCGTGGAGATGACTACCTTGGATTCCTTGCCATCCTCACCGACATTGACGGATTCGCGTACATCATGCAATGACGCCGCATTGCCGACAAAGTAGTATGAAGTCTCTTTTTCCTCTGCCTTGCGCCGGATGAAGATCGGCACAAAGTGGCGATCCTGCCATGTCAGAGGGCGTTCGGTTCCATCAAGCAGCCACCGGAATTCGTTGGATTTCAACGACCGGTTGTTTTTGCTGAACCATTCGATTTCACCGGAGTCAAGAAAACGATCACCATATTGACTCGCCTCGTACTTGATGAAGATCGGCAACGTATTGGTGAGAGAGTCAAGCTTGTAGCCGCCGACGTTCTGCGGCACCTGCTCGGCTTGCCAGCCACACAGCCGCATCACATCGAAGACGCTGTATTTCTCGCCATAGATAAATCCATGATTTTGCACGATTCGATGCTTCACCGCGTTCCGTTCCAGAGTCAGTGCGTTACACAGACCGGCTTTGACGGTGTCCTCAAAGAACAGGTTGAATGTCGGATTGTCCAGTTGTTCAACAAATACATCAGAGAGTCTGCAACGCTCGCCATTGTCGACGGTAATGAACGGAGTCTTCCCAAAACGCTGGCTGTTCGCGGCAATGAAATATGAGTAGTCAAGTGTTGCCAATGCGGACCGCCACTGCAGTTCGCTATTATCGGCGCCAGGAAAAAGCTCGGGCAGTAGCTTCTGGAGATCGGCAATGCCCAACGAATCCAAAGTCTTGGCGGAATGAAACGCTGTAGACGACCGCTCGCTGCATTCGGGATCAATCGCATTCCAATCCAATCCGCACAGTACCGCCAAAATCAGCAGCTCGTGAGGTCGCAATCCACGAAGTTGCGTGGCGGTCAGCATCTTCAACATGCCATTGTGCACCTCGGAAGTCGGCTCAAGTTGTTCCAGATACGAAGCAGTCGCATGCTTGCCGCGAGAAAGGCTCTTTTCGCGAGAACGTACAAACGATAGGTAATCATCATTCTTTGCAGCCATGGTGTATACCAGCGAAGCGTCACGTCGTGCGATATCCATGAGCATCGGAATGCGGCCCAGCTCATACCGCATCTGCTGGTATTGACGGCTGAGCAACTGCATATTCGACAAGTCGGCGGTATCGAGCGAAGCCAGCACGCGCTCGCGGGCGATCTTGTCGAAACTGATCGAAGAAATGCCGATCGTCTCGCGCTGCAGGTTCTTACGGGCGACGTCGCGATCGCCGGTATTGCCATACAGTGCGATCGGAATCAGATAGTTATTCGCATAATTGCCGATGAAATCAATGACGACAACCGAATCCTTGCCGCTTGCCTTACGCAGTCCGCGTCCAAGCTGTTGCGTGAAGATGATGCTCGACTGGGTCTGCCGGAGCATCACAATCTGGTTGATATGCGGAATATCCACACCTTCATTGAACAGGTCGACCGTGAAAATGTAATCCAGCTCGCCATTCTCCAGTTGTTCAACGGCAAGATCACGCTCCGCTTGGGAATGTTCGCCGGTAATCGCCTTTGTGCGATACGGACGTTCCGCCTGTTGGTTGATCTGCTGATTGAACAAAGCGGACAGGCGCTTCGCCTCTTCGCGCCGACTGCAGAAGACCAGACCTTGCACGTCGGTGCCGGCTTCGCCGTACAACTGGATTTTGTCGATGATATAGCGCACGCGGCTTGGGCTGGTGAGCTCCTCGAGCCAATGAGACAGATCGTTGCGTTCCTGCTCAGTCCAGTCGCTCGCCTTGATCTGCTTGCCGAGCAATCTGCCGTTCGGGGCTTCCTGAATGTACTCGTGAACCCCGTAATAATGAAACGGGCAGAGCATGTTCTCTTCAAGCGCCCGCTGCAAACGGATCTCATACGCCACGTTGTTGCCGAATAGCTCGAAGATATTGGCTCCATCGGTACGTTCCGGCGTTGCGGTCATACCGAGCATGAAATCCGGGGTGAAGTAGTCGATGATTCGTTTGTACGAGTCAGCTGCCGCATGGTGTACTTCATCGATCAGAATGTAATCGAAATCGTCTTTGCCGAACTGCACAAGCACTTCCGGGCGGGACATCGTCTGCACGGTCGCGAACAGGTATTTGCGATCGTGTTCCTTGCTGATGCCGGAAAACAGGCCGAGTTCCTTAGCGGGGCAACCGAGTACTTTCTGATATGATTCCTTGGCCTTTTTCAGGATTTGTTCCTGCTGTGCAATGTACAACATGCGTTTTGGCTTGAATTGACGGACGTCAAATGCGGATAGGTATGTTTTGCCGGTGCCGGTCGCGGAAATGATGATTGCTCGGCTTTCGCCCTGTTTGCGCAGTTGTGCAAGATTCATCAACGCTTCGACTTGCATGGCATTCGGCGTGATGGTTCCTGCATCCTGTGTCTGCCTGCGATTTGGTCGGCGCGGTGGCGCGTACCTTTTGAAATCCTCCTCATACAGTTTGAGCCATGCGTCGGTGAGTGGCTTCGATTCGCTGATCTGGGAGTTGATTTCAGCAGTGAGCTGTTCGGCCAGGCCGCTGGTATCGGTGGTTGCGACTCTCAGATTCCATTCACGATTGGAATTCAGCGCGTTGATGGTGAGATTGGAGCTGCCGATGTATGTGGAGTAGAGCGGTTCGTCATCATCCGAATGGTGAAAGACATAACCCTTTGGATGATATGGGAAATCGGCGGTGTTTTCGGTCTCGTCGGTCTGACCGGGCTGCCAGATCCGTACTTGGATGCCTGTTTCCTGCTGTAGCTTCAGTAGTTCGGCGAAAGCCTTCGGGGAGTTAAAGTAGTTGAAGGTAGACGTGATGATTCTGCCGGACCGATGGTCGTTGCTGTCGGCAAAATCAAGGAAATTCTGCTTCAGCGTCTGCAAGGCGCCCTGACTGACGAAGGCAACGGACATGTCGAAATTCTGACTGCGGCCAAGTTCATCCTTGATCGCATATTCCATGGTCCTGCCATCATGGTTCGCGATCAGCATCGGCTCGTATTGTGGATCGACATCGTCTTTCTTTTCCACGAAACCCGAAAGAAGCGATTCGATCAGAGAAGAATTCTGCTGCCAGCCATCGTCCGTCATCGTCTGCCGTCACTTTCTTGTGAAATCCATCGCACAGATCAGTTGCACCGCTTCGCGGTCGGCGGGCGCCCAATCCAACGTGAGCATCTCATCTGGCGAAAGCCAACGGATTTCATGGTGTTCCGTCAGTCGAGGGGTGCCGTTCAGCAGATAGCAGACGAACGAGGTAAGCACAACGGTGCCGAAGTCGTAATCGTAGGAGGATGTGCACACTTCATCTGCAACCTCGACCTCGCACAGCAACTCCTCTTCGATCTCACGATGCAATGCCTCGCGCGCGGTTTCGTGCGGTTCGATCTTGCCTCCGGGGAATTCCCAGAAACCGGCCAGCGACTTGCCTTCGCCACGTTGAGCGCACAGCACCTTACCGTTGCGGACGATGGCTGCGCCTACAACGTTGATGATGTTGCGTGGTTGTTGCTTGGCTGGTGTTGCTTCGGTCATGCTCTCTCATCTTCGTCAGAGGAAATCAGGACCAGGATACAACGGGGAGGAAAGAATATGCGTACCGACATGTGCGGCGGCTCATCATATTCAGTGCAAAAACCAGGAGAGGCCGCGTCTTCCGAATCATTCGGGGCATGCCCGGGCGTATTTGGTGACATGCATTCTGGCTGTCATGGCCGCTATTGAAGGTAACGGCAAACGGTAGCCGCCTGTTGTCGTGATGACCACATACCCCCTAAAACACTATCTCGCCGCCATATGAGCAAGAGTTGCGATGCCTGCGTTTTGGGAAAAATGAAAAGCGCGGAAAATCGGCACTTTTCGTCAATGCCTGCTTACGGGTTGCTTCTCATATGAGGCAAAGTGCTCACGCGGCGGCGAGATAGTGTTTTAGGGGGTATTGCTAAGCTTCGAATGGATACGTCAGGCCCCAGTCGGCACGTAGCGAATCCATGAGTTCCATGATGCGTAGGGTGTCGGCGTGGGGCATGGCCTCGCATTCGCGGCGACCATCAAGCATGGCCTGTGCGGAGGCTACAACCTCGTACTCGTAGCCCGTTAGCTGTGGCGGAACATCATAATGGGCCTTGATCTGATGATTGCCGTCATGCACGTCGATTGAAGCGACGTTGTTGATGTTCTCGCAGGTCAGATAGCCGTCCGTGCCCCAAACGGCGCCCATACGGTCCGAATGACACAGAATGGAGCTTTGCGCCGTGGCCATTACGCCATTCTCGTAATAGAGTGTCATGGAATTATGGGCATCCACGCCGGTCTCATACGCTCGCATCGACGACTCCACGCGCGCAATCGGCGCATTGTGCATGATCATGTCGATGAAGTTGATCGGATATACGCCAACATCCAATAATGCGCCGCCGGCCAAGGCCGGATCGGTGATGCGCGCCTTCGCCGTGGTGGGGTAGCACAGATTGGCGTTGATGGCCGTCACTTCGCCGATGGTGCCGGAGGCGAGAATGTCATCGATCATTGTACGTGAGGGCATATAGCGCGTCCAGATTGCCTCGGCGCACAACATGCCGGTCTCACGCGATGCATCGAGCATTGCGCGGGTCTGGGCTGCATTCGCGCCAAACGCCTTCTCGACCAGTACTCCCTTACCCGCCCTCATGCACAATATGGCCTGTTCGGCATGCAGGTTATGCGGGGTCGCGATATAGACCAGATTCACATTCGGATCGGCGGCAAGCTCCTCATACGAGCCATACGAAACAGGGAAGCCGTACTGTGCGGCAAAAGTGGCTGCACGCTCGCCGTCGCGTGCCGCGACCGCATACGGCGAGACCAGATCCGTATAACGCGGATCGGCCGCCATCTTCACCAATGTTTCGGCCATGCTCTGCGCAATTCGGCCTGCGCCGAGAATAGCCACGTTCACTTGTGCCATAAGAGTCCTCCTTGAACCCGTCTGATTTGCCAGATTGCGTTGCTATGCACCAGATTACGCTGAATGATCCTGGGTCTTTTGCCATAATGGGGCCGTGGCGGGAAAAAGAGTCGAAAAGTACGAACGTGGCACCCGAAGCTACATCATGTCGCATATTCGGGGCAAGGACACGTCGATCGAAACGCTCGTGCGTAGTTTCCTGTTCGCCAAGGGCCTGCGATTCCGTAAGAACGACAAGCGCTATCCAGGGCACCCTGACGTGGTGTTGCCGAAGTACCATACCGTCGTGTTCGTCAACGGATGCTTCTGGCATATGCATGAAGATTGTACGAAGCATGCCATGCCGAAGTCGAACGTGGAGTTCTGGAGCGCGAAACTGCTGCGCAACCGTGATCGCGACGCCAAGCAGCATGCCGAACTTGAGGCGATGGGTTGGCGGGTGATTGTCGTATGGGAATGCGAGCTCGGCAAGAAGGTGCGTGAGGAGCGACTCGAACGGCTATATCGCGAGATCATGGCCGGTGCCGGCGACGTTAACGATGCCGTCGGGGATGATGCCGTAGGGGATGATACCGTCGGGAACGGTAGGCCAGGCAGTCCCGATGTTTGAGGAATTCCTGCGCATTATGTGGGCGACTACCGCGAAAAAGGGTTGGCTTGTCGCGTCTCGCCGTTAGAACCAAGATATGGGAAACGCTGAAGATATCGCACGAACCGTTGTTACCGCTGCCTCGTTGCCGCGGATATCGCACCGTGCGCAAATAGCCAATCCGTTCCGCGCCATGGTTTTCGGCGCAATGGCCGATGAGATGATCGCGGCCGGCACCGACGTGGTCAAGCTGAGTCTGGGCGAACCGGATTTCGGCGCCCCACCTGCGGTGCGCGATGCGATGCGTGAACAGTACGATGGCCGCCCGCTGCCATACACCGCCGCGATGGGTCTGCCGGAACTGCGTCAGGCGATTTCCGACTTCTACAGGGAGCGTCACCACGTCGACGTCGATCCGAAACGTATTGCGATCACCGCAGGCGGATCCACGGCACTGCTGCTGTCCGCTGCGCTGACGGTGAATGAGGGTGACGAGGTGTTGATTGCGGACCCGTCCTATCCGTGCAATCGCGAACTGGTGCGCGCGTTCGGCGGCAAAGTCGTGGATGTGCCGACCAGTGCGGCCACTCGATTCCATCTGACGCCGGAATCATGCAGGGAATACTGGTCGGAACGCACCAAGGCCGTGATGATCACCTCGCCATCGAATCCGACCGGTACCACCATCGCCTTCGACACGTTGAAGGCCGTGTGCGAGCTGGCTCGTGAACGTGGTGCATGGCGTATCGTCGACGAGACCTACTTGGATCTGGCAGATCGTGAACCTGACGGTTCCGATGTGAAATCCGTGCTGGCATGCGATCCGGATGCCATTGTCTGCTCGAGCTTCTCCAAGTTCTTCGGCATGACCGGCTGGCGTTTGGGATGGATGGTTGTGCCTGAATATGCGCTTGAAGCCATGGATGACCTTGCCACCAATTTTTTCCTATGCGCGCATACGCCCACCCAGCATGCGGCGCTCGCGTGCTTTACGCCGGAAACGTTGGCTGTGTGTGAGGAACGCCGTCAGGAGCTGCTGGAGCGTCGGCGCATCGTGGTTGACGGTCTGGCTGAAATCGGTTTGCCGTTGGAGGTCGAGCCGAATGGTGCGTTCTATGCGTATTTCAACATTTCCGATACGGGTCTGGATGCGTGGACGTTCTGCGAACGTGCTCTGAAGGAGGCGCATATCGCGTTGACTCCGGGACGTGACTTCGGTGAGGCTACGGCCGATACGCATGTGCGTCTGTCGTATGCGGCCTCCCGCGAGGCTTTGCGCGAGGGCTTGAAGCGTCTCGGCGATTTTGTGGCCGGGCTGCGTGCCGGTAGCGTACTTGTCTGATTGATGAGGTTTCCGTCGTGTATGTGCCCGGTGCTTCGGATTGAATGCTGGAGGGCAAACGGCTTTCCGTTTGGCATATGAGAGGCCGTTGCGCGGTGGAAGAATCGCGAGGGCATGTCGCACATGAACTTAATCGCTTAAGTTGCTATGCTATGGAGGCATGGTGAATTTACGCTCGCACGCTACACGACTCGGCGTGCTCGATATCGGTTCGAATACGGTGCACATGCTTATCGTTGATGCGGCCCCGGGAGCCCGGCCCGAGCCGGAGGCGAGTGTGAAGAGCACTGTCCGCCTGATGCAATACCTCAAGGAAGATGGCACTATCAGAAAGGCCGGCGTTGAAGCCGTGCTCGAGGCCGTGCAAAAGGCGATGAAGCTTGCCGAAGAGTATGAAATCACCCAGCTGCTCGTGCTTGCCACCTCCGCATTGCGCGAAGCGCCTAACGGCGGCAAGATTCTGCGCCGCATCGAGGAGACTATCGGCCAGCCGGTCACCGTGCTGTCCGGCGTCGATGAGGCACGGCTTACCTTCCTTGCCGCTCGTCGCTGGTATGGATGGGATGCCGGACGCCTGCTCGTTCTGGACATCGGTGGCGGATCGCTCGAAGTGGCCATGGGTTCCGATGAAGACCCGACCGTGGCACTGAGCGTACCTGCTGGCGCCGGCCGCGTTACCCGCGAATTCCTGCCGGAAAACGGCGTCGCCGATGCGCAGGAGCTTGAAAAGGCCCGCAAGCAGATTCGCAGGATCCTCGATCCGATGGTCGAGGCGTTCCCTAAATCGAAGCATCCGATGCACGCGGTCGGCACGTCCAAGACGATTCGCTCATTGGCTCGCTTGGCTGGTGCCGTGCTACGTCAGCCTGGTCGTGTGGACACATCGGTGATGACTCGGGCTCAGCTTGAGGATTGGCTGCCTCGCCTTGCCTCGATTTCACCTGATCAGCGTGTGGCATTGCCGGGCGTCACGCCGGAGCGCACATATCAGATTGTCGGCGGTGGCCTGGTGATTGATGAGATCATGCGCGCGCTTGACGTCGAGGAGATCGAAATCTGCCCATGGGCCCTGCGTGAAGGTGCGATTCTGCGCTGGCTCGACCAGTTCGGACGCACGAGATTGGGATTCTGACCTCAGGGCACCAGTGGTGCGTTCAGTGCCTCGAGCTGCTTCTTGGCCTTATGAAGCTTGGCGAAGATCTCATTGCGTTGCTCGGGGTTTTTGGCGCGCTGATGGTCGCGCGTGAGCTTGTCGATATCGGCCTGCAACTGCACGACCTGAGTGTGGCGCACAATGCGTGCGTCCAGATTCGTAGGGTCGGAGGATTCGAAGATCACCTGCGAACACAACGACTCCCACAGCGCATCCACCGAATCGACTGACGGGTCGTCGATTAATAGCATTGCCTCTCCGGCCGGAGCCCATGCCGAAGAAAACACATTGAATGTCGGCGTATGCCCGGCGCGACCTGGCAGTGCGCGACGGATGGCAAATGCGCATTCCTGCCGCGTCGTACCCTCGAAATCGGCGTCGTGCACGCAGACGAATACGATGCCCGACTTGCGTTGCGCTGCAATCAGTTCGACGATTTCCGACGGAATCGTGGCGTTTCTGCCGTGCAGTCGCAGACCGATTACCAGTATTTCCGGAATGCGTGAGCCCTGTGCAAGCGAGGTGTTCGAGGTGCGCAACAGCGCAATCATCGTAATCGCTTCGATGTCGTTGACCAAGCGTTGCTTCGTCTTGGCGGAAATCGGCACTTTCGCGGCGAACAGTCCTTTCGGAAGATTCGCTTTTTCAGCGGGAATGGCGGTGGCATTCGGCAAGCCGAGAGTGAGTGCGGTAACCGAGCCGCAGGAAGCGATCATCATTGCCGGCCTTCTTTCGTTCGAATGGCGTTCGGGACATATGGGCGTTCGTTGCCAGTAACTCTATCTCATGAACGTCGCCGAATGATGGCGGCGGCGCGTTCGGGACGATATCCTGAACGCGCCGCTCAAATGCCGCAATGTGCCTGCGGTCGTGGGACTTACTTGGCCCCTTGCTGCGCAGTGGCGGCCATGACGGCGAGTTGTTGTGGCGTGTACTTGTCGCGCTTGAATTCGGAGACGAAGTAGAGGGCGACGATCAGCAACTCGATGGCCGGCAAGATGAAGGAGAACTGCATGGTGACCGCATCGGACAGGGCGCCTTGCAGGGTCGGCAGCACGGCGCCGCCGACCAGTGCCATCACGATGATCGCGCCGGCGGTTTCGGTGTGGCGGCGGTCCTCGACGGTGGACAGGGTGCGGGCGTAGATGGTCGGCCATCCCGGTCCCAGGAACAGGCTTACGGCCACGGCGGCCCACACGGCGCCCATGCCCGGCAGGAACGCGACGCATAGCAGTGACACGCAGCCAAGCGCCATGAACGTAGCGAGTACGCGGGTCTCACGGGAGCGGGAGAGCAGATAGCTGGCAAGCAGACGGCCTACGAAGAAGACCACGTAGCTGAAGATCATGAAATCGGCGGCCTTGCGGTCGGTCATCGAGCTGCCGCCCTGATTGAGCACAAGGCGGATGGTGAAGGACCAGATGCCGGTCTGTGCGCCGATGTAGATGAACTGCACGCCGATGCCCTTAAGGAAGCGATGGTTGTGGAACAGATAACGCAGGGTTTCGCTCAGCTTGACCTTGTTCTCGGTGGCTGGGGCGTGAGGGTTGGCGGCCGGACGGCACTTCGGGAACTTGGTGAGGGCGAACAGCACGATCAGCACAGCCAGCACGATCAGCAGATACTTGTAGGGCTCCAGTGTGCGGGCGAGTTGTTCGGCGCCATACGCCTTGGCCTCGTCCGGAGCCATCTTCGCCATCGTCGCATGCAGGTTGGAGTCTTGGAACACGAGGTATTTGCCGAGCAGGATGCCGGTGATCAGGCCAAGTGCGTTCATGGTCTGTGCGATGTTCAGACGCACGGTGCCGAGTCGTTTCGGGCCCATCAGCGTGGCATACGTGTCGGCGGAGGTTTCGAGGAAGCTCAGGCCGATTGCCTCCACGAAGATGGCGAATAGGAACACTTCGTAAGTGACCAGGCGTGAGGCGGGGAAGAAGATGAAGCAACCTATCGCGAAGAAGCTCAGGCCCGCGATGATGCCAAGTTTGTAGCTGAACTTCTTGATGAACAGCGACGCCGGAATGGCGATGAGGAAGTAGCCGCCGTAGAACGCGCTTTGCACGAAGGCGGTGGCGAGGTCGCTCAAGGAGAACACGGCTTTGAACTGGGTGATGAGAATGTCGTTCAGGCTCGAAGCGATCGCCCAGATGGCGAACAGTACCGAGGTCATGGCGAACTGCAGCACCGGCGTACGGTTGAGATAGCCGTCGGGGAATTCAATCCAACGTTGTTTTTTCGGCTGTGCGCCGTCGGAAGCAGGTTCTGCGGAGGCGTTGGGGCTGGTGGGGCTGGTGGCGTCGATCGTTTGTGCATCGATTGGCCGTGTCATGGTTGCCTTCTTCTTCTGTAATGTGCAACCGTAACGGTGGTAAAGCTTGGGTTGGCCCTGAACGTTACGGCTACGTTGTTGCATACGCTTGTTCCGCCTTGCGTGTGGTACCGTGCGTGCCACATGTCGGTGGATTTGTCGCCGTAACCCGCAATTCGCGTTTGCTTAGGCCAACGAGATCGATGCGCATTGCGTTTGACGCGCATCGAAGGATTTCGATGATGGTTATGTATTGATCGGTCGGTTTATGGGTGGTATGTGTTCCGGCCGCCGTGGCGGCCGGATGTCTTATAGCACTTGGCAGAATTCGATGGTCTCGTGGTTCGGGCCGAGCACGTTGAAGTAGCGGATGCCGTTCTCGTGGAATGTATCGATATGTTGCACCGAACCTTCCACGAAGTTCAGCCCCAGCTTCTCGGCTTCCTCGAACGCCTTGTCGATGTCGGTGACGTCAAGTGCGAAATGATTGATCGCGCCGGTCGCGTTCGCCGGCTGATCCATGGTCCACACCTCCAGTGTGAGATTGTTCAGATGCAGGAACGTGCAGCGGTCTTCGCCGTTCGGGTAAATGCCTTCACATTCGAAGCCGAGCTTCTCGTAGTACGCGATGGTGCCTTCGAGATCATTGGTGGGAATACCGACGTGACCGACTCCGGTGATGTGTTCGCGAACGCTCATATGCAAGCCTCCATTGCCTGACTATTTTTTCGGTTCAACGGGCTGTTGTTGAACTGACTAGAACGATAGCACGTTTTTCCTTTCAACGGAAAACGTTTTCTGATTTCGGCGTGTCAAAGGATTGACGTGAGTGATTGAAGTCGTCTTGAAGGATTTTATTCTGCCACGGCTTGTTGCCTGTGGAGTGTCTCGTGGTGCGCGACACGCCGTGATTTGGCAATCAGACTTGATTCGCGTATTCTTTCTTCTTGCGGCGATCAGAGCCTAGGTGAAACGCCCGGTCCCATTCCGAACCCGGAAGCTAAGGCCTAGTACGGCGATGGTACTGCACTCGGAAGAGTGTGGGAGAGTAGCGCGTCGCCGCGTTTACTCTTTATAATCCCGAGTTGAGCATGGCTCCTCGGGATTTTTGCTATTCGGATGATAATGCAGTCTGTGATGAGTTAGGTCCTGCCGATCATGAATCGTGCCGATACCTGCGATGCGAAGGACAGGCCGCAATTGGCTGATTCTAATGTGCTGGCTATCCCATCAAAGTGCTGGATGACTGAGAGAACCACAAAAAACGTCATCCGTCGATTGCGAGCTACGCAAGGTGGGTTGGACGACAAGGTGCTATGTGTGGTGGCTATCCCTTGGGAGAGTAGCTGTCGAGGAGGCGTCAGCGGTAGTTAAGGAATTCTCATACTGCAGGGTGTGTGGTTCGAGTGGTTTTTCGTGGGATGGCAAGTGACCTCGGATGGAAGACGGCTTTGCAATCTGCTACTTCGGATCATTGCGCGCTGGCTATGCCGCAATGGGGACCATTTTCTTCAACGTGTGTTCAAGTAGAGCAAACAATGCGAATAGCACAATCGCTATTCCTACATACACGATGAATGCATCCGTGTATATTTCGATAAATCTGAAGCTCTCCGAACCGATTATCGTGGCTCGTGCCATGATATCCATCACCGAGATGGTATACAGCAAAGAGGTATTCTTCAGCATATCTATCATCGAATTGGACAGATTAGGTACTGCGTTGATAGCTGCTTGGGGCACGACAATTCGCAGTAACGCATGTAGTGGTGGTAGATTCAGTGACCTGATTGCCTCGCGCTGGCCTTCATCTACCGTGTAATATGCTCCCCTGAAAATTTCACAGAAATACACGCTGGCGTAAAGCGAGAACGTTACGATTGCAACGGTATTCGGGTAGATGTTTACATTTGCAGCCAGTTTGGGATCGTGATGGAGCAAGGCCGTGATGCGGGGCATTCCATAACAAACTACATAGAGCTGTACAAGAATGGGCGTAGAGCGAATCAGTGATACAAGCAGGCCGATGATTGTACTTAGCAGGGGAATGCTATTGAGCCGGATTGTGCAGAAGATGGCGCCACCGAGCAATCCCAGGAATGCTGAAAAAACGGTGACCCAGATTGCAACGGGTGCGGCCTGAAGGATATCGGTAAAATGTTCGAGGGCGTACTGCATATCAAATGTCATGTCAGGCCACCTTTTTCAGAGAGACGGAGTAAATCAGTGTGGTCGCTTTGTCAATGATCACAGCGAGAATCCAATAAATCAGCATGAGTGCGAGGAATATCTCTAACTGCCACAGGCCAAAATCTTCTGCGGACAAAGTGATGGCTTTCTCATATATGTCCATGATGCCGATGGTGAACAAAATTGAGGACTGTTTGATGGCGGTGATTAGAAGACTGGCGAAATTAGGGAGGCTGTTAATCAATGCCTGGGGGATGATGATTCGTCGATAGTATGTCAGTTTCGGTAGCGAAAGGGACTGGGCCGCCTGCAGCTGGCCGTTGTCGATGGCATCGAATCCAGCACGCAGCGTCTCTTCGAAGAAAGCGGATAGGCTTAGAGAAAAGGCGATCAATGCGAAGATTAGCGGGTCACTTGAATTGATGTCGACACCAGAGACGGAAAGCAACATCGGCAAGCCGTAATAGGAAATGAACAGAAGCAACAGTAATGGTGTACCGCGCATCAGCCACACATATGCCGTAATCAACGTTTTGGCCATGCGATTGTGGATCCGGCCTAGACACGTGAGTAATGTACCGATGAACATGCCAATCAAGACCGACGCTAGAACGATGCCTAAGGTGTATGGCAATCGTGCCAGCAGAATGGGAAAGGCATTAAAGAATGCGGATAGATTAAAGTACGTATTCATTATTCAGTCCTCACCACGGTAGCGTCTGAGGAATTCCTTGGTGCGTTGTTGCTCGGGATGGTCGAACAGTTGTTCAGGGGACCCTTGTTCGACAATAGAACCGTCCTCCATGAAGATGATTTTGGATGAGATCCGGCGTGCTAGTGCCATTTCATGGGTGACGACCAGCATGGTGCGCCCCTCCGCCGCCAGTTGTTCGATAACCCGTTCCACTTCGCCTACAAGTTCAGGGTCCAAGGCGCTGGTGGGTTCGTCCAGCAAAAGCAGGTCAGGATTCACTGCGATTGCGCGCGCGATACCTACGCGTTGTCTCTGTCCGCCGGATAGTTCCTTGGGGTATGAGTTAGATTTCTTGGCAAGGCCTACCTTGCCAAGAAGTTCAAGACCATATTGCTTGGCTTCCTTTTTCGGCATCTTCTTTGCGTAAATCAGCGCTTCGGTGACATTCTGCAACGCGGTCAGATTGGCGAATAGATTGTATGACTGAAACACCATAGCGGTTGCGCCACGCACGTAGGCTATGTCTCTATGGTCCTTCGTGGCGAGGTCTACGGTCTTTCCATTCAGATTGATCGTGCCGGAATCAGCCCGCTCAAGGAAATTCAAGCAACGCAACAGTGTTGTCTTTCCGGATCCGCTCGGTCCAATGATGGAAAACACCTTCCCTTTTTCTTGAGTAAATGAAACAGATTTTAGGATGGTGTTCCCGTTAAAACTTTTGACGACGTCGCTGACGTTAATTGACATCATATCCCTTCCCATGGTTGACCACATTGAGGCTGTCTATGAAAGATTGGCTGAAGGCCGGCGCAACTTGTCCACTATGGATTTGTTGAAGATGGGGCCATTGAATGGTCTACCGAGATAGTCTTCGTAAAGGGTCAGCAATGCACTGCATGCCGTTACCGGTACGTTGAGCAGACGTCCCAAATCCACGATTGGCTTAATTCCGTAGGGGAGATCTTCTTGAATGAAACGGTGTCGTACATCTTTCGGACCGTGGAGCGTCGAATAGATGGAATTCGACTGGAACAACTGCAAGAGTGTGCCATAGTCGCTTCCCCAGAAGCTGTTGAGCTGCTTCACTATAGGTGTGTATGAGCTGCCCAAGGCGTCGGCTAGTGCATGACGTTCGTTATCGATATGACGTACAAGATTTTCCATGCGTTCGGTGAACCCCTCAGACAATATACGGTAGTCAGATCCCATCTCGATTTTCGTCATGTTCAAAAGACACAGGGGGGCATGAATGATGGGATTCGGAGCCATCAGCGATGAGGTGAACACAGTATCACAATGGTGTACCTCCCTGTAAGCGCGGTGCAGGAATTTCCTTAATATGTTGGCGTCATCATGGTCTATTGCATAGGACACTTCGATGGATGTTTTGATTCCTTTGATTTCCAGCGAGATACCGTTGTCCGAGCTTTTGCCATCGAAAGACAGCTCGGCCACATAAGGCATGCCGGCGGTTTCGGCGATGGTCAGGCGACTCGGCTGAATCACCTGACCATCCGAGAACGTCTGGAATGCCTCATATGCCCCCCAATTGCCGTTGAATATGATGATTCGAATAGGGTCAACGTGCGTACGGGCCCAATCACGGATCCTCTCAAATATGTCATTGTGGGCATTTGCCCATGTGCATATAACGATGAAGTCGGCATTAGATAGAACTTCATCCAATTCGTTGCTGGCGTCGATGTTCCAGATACCTTCCATCGAGCCAGCCGACACTATGGACCCGTCGCGCAACGCAGCCAGCTTAGCTTCGTCACGTGTATATACCATCGGATCGTATCCAAGGGACTGTAAATGCAGAGCCGCGGCGAGACCGGTATTACCCGCCGAAAGAATGGCCACCTTCATGGTTCCCGCCAATCGTTTGTTAACGTAAATGAGTCATAAAAGTCAATGCCCGCCGCAAAGCCTAACGGTCTACGGCGAGCTGTTTCTCCGTGGGTGAGAACGTCACTCCCAGTAGATGACGCTGTCCACCTTGTCTGCGCCGGGAAGGCTAAACACATCTTCGCCATACCATTTTTCGGAAAGCTTGGATAGCGTGCCATCCTGACGGAAATCGTCCAGCACCTTATCGATATCTTTGCGGAGCTTGGCGGTGCTGTCGCCCTTGTGATACAGGAACACGGTTGGGAACAAGCCGATGGAATCAGTGGTGGTCAGGTCGAGGTCCAGCTCATCCTTGATACTCTGGAATGAGGTGTACGGATAGATGGCCGCATCATATTTGCCAGCACCGACCGCCTTGAGAACATCGGCGACGGTGGCGGATTTCTCCGTCGCACCTTCGAACTCGATCTTGTTGTTCGGATGTTCTTCGTTGTACTGGCTAATCAGTGTATAGCGGGCATCATCGGTTGGGATGGGGGCAAGCTTCTTGCCGGACTTCGCTAAGTCTTCCAGCGAGTTGATATCCTTCTCGTCGGATCGGATGATCAGACGAGCGTCGCTCAGACCGGTCGGATTCTCAGAATAGTCGAAAGTTTTGAAGCGCTCGGCCGTACCGTAGAAGGAGCAGGTGGCTGCGTCATACTTACCGCTTTGCAGGCCAGTGAGAAGAGCGTCCTGTGCAAGGGCCGTGTATTTGAACTCGTATTGAGGGAGCTTCTCATCAATTTTTTTCAGCAACTCGAAATCGTATCCAGTGTAATTATCGCCATTAACATAGGTGTACGGTTTCTTGCCGGTCACTCCTGCAATGTTGATAATTTGAACATCGTTGGAAGACGAGGTGTTTTTATCGGATGAGTTGGCACCGCAGGCGGCCAGCGAGAATACTGCGGTAGCGACGGCGAACATGGCAACAGCACGTTTGGCGATGGTGGTCTGAGACATTCGTTCTCTTTTCTCTCAAGGCGGATACTGGCTTTTTACGACGATGGCCATGCTATCGGAAACTTTTGGGCGAAATGCCTCTCTGCTATACGGATTCCAGCGGCAAGACTATAAGCAGGACTTATGAGAAACAGGACGAATCGGCTTGCATCGTTTGTATTATTCGTCTTCCGGCATCCGAGGCTTTGTGATGCCGTCAGCGGTATCCTTCCCAGTGGGGGAGCGGGAAAAGAATATCCTCGTATGCTGTCCATGTCTGCAGAAAATCAATGTCAGGCTCGCCCAGCCAGCGTGACTCGAGGCCTTCCATTGCCGATCCGATCGCCATGGAGAGAAGGCCTACCTGCTCAGGCTTCGAATACTCCGGAGGTAGCTTCCAAGGGACTTGTTCGACCTGCTTGCGCAGACGTTGGCCTCGATGCGCGAAATATTCATGTGCCGGATGCGACTCGTCCAATGCTTCTGCCCGCAACACCAGATATGCGCGGGTCTGATAAGGGTTCTCCTCGTTGAACCGCGCGATTTCCCGATACCATTCCGGCATCAGTGCTGGATGCTTGGAAAGTTCTTCCTTTGAGAGGTTAAGCTTGCGGATGAGATAGTTGTTTGAGCTGTTCTCATCCTCGCTGAAGTCATATTGCCGCAATACCAGATCCAATAGGTTCCGTTTGTTCTTTACATGCTTGAGTACGCCTGCCTGGCTGAGTCCCGTACGATCGGCAACTTCCTGGATGGTCATGCCGAAAAAACCTCGTTCACCGATGACTTCGGTTGCGACCCGCACGATCTCGTCAATCCGCTCGCTGCTCTGTTTCCTCAATGCAATCCCTTTCGTTGCGACGCCGCAGGTTACGTTTCGCACATTTCAGCATATCCGATAGAGAAAACCATGGGACACGCGCTGTTGACACCTCCGTCTTTGGTGATATATTGATTCTACATAGGTAAGTAACTACTTACTTACTAATGTGAAACGGTGCCTTTCCCTGAGAAAGAAACATGTATTCCAATGTCGGAATTACAACGAACATGGAGGTTCGAATGTCAACCCAACAACGAGCTAACTGGAGACCATGGTTGGTCTTCGCCGGATGCTGCGTGCTCTCCTTCGTGGGTTTTGGCTTCATCGTGAACACGATGGGCCTGTATTACACACCGCTATGCGACGAATTGGGGATTTCCCGCACCCAGATCGCGCTGGCCGCATCAATTATGGCCATCGCCGCCATGCCGACTACGCTACTTGCAGGCAACATCATGAAACGTATCGACTCACGTGTCCTAATTTCCGTATGCGTGGTGGTGTGTTCTCTTTTGTTTCTCGCACAGTCATTCTTCACCCAGCTGTGGCAGTTCTACATCTCTTTCGCGTTGATGGGTGTCGCCTACGTTATTCCGATCACTCTGGCGCCGAGTGTGCTACTCGCCAACTGGTTCGAGGATAAGCTGGGACTGGCTATGGGCATTGCGCTGGGCGTCAGCGGCATCGGCGGCATGGTATTTAATCCGGTCGTTTCTTCCTGGATTACGAATTTCGGTTGGCGCACTTCATACCGTGTTACCGCACTTGTTCTGGCCATATGCATTCTGCCCTTTGCGATGTTCGCTTTCAAATTCCATCCCGACCAGGATAAAGGCGAATGCGCCTATGGACATACCGTCAATGCCGATGCTGCCAAGACCGAACAGGACGGCGAGCTGCCGGGTCTGTCGCTCAAACAGGCAGCGAAGACCCGTTCCTTCGCGTTGTTGGTTATTCTTGCCGTGCTGCTGCAGTCCGTTGCGGCGCTTGTGCAGCACGTTTCCGGTATGGAAGTTGCACGCGGCCTGACTTTGGAACAAGGGTCTCTGGTCGTTTCCGGAATCATGCTCGGTGCGGCCGTCGGCAAGGCGACTATCGGCATCCTGCTCGACCGTGTGAAAACCGAGGTGGTCATCGCCTTGTATGCGTCACTTGGACTGTGCGGCTGGGGTCTCATGGCGATTACCAGTGTGCCAGTGGTAGCCACGGTTGCCGGCTTCCTTGCGGGTATCGGCCAGGGAGTGGTGTTGGTATCCCTTCCTTGGATGATCCGTCAGTTCTTTGGGCTGAAGGATTACCCCATGATTCTAAGCGTTATCTCCGTCGGAGGCGGCATTGCATCAGCAGTCGCCAACACCATCCACGGGACGGTGTTCGATACTGCTGGTTCGTATATGCCGTCGCTCATCTCCAATGTCGTCTTCTACATGGTAGCTGCTGTCTGCGCAATAGCTGCGTACAAACTGCGCCCGATGAAGGCGGCCAAGAACAATTCCGAACAATAACACAGACACAAGGAGCCAAACAATGAGTGACGCAGATGAGTTTCTCAAGAAGTATCTGGAAAATATTCGCAACCAATATAACAGCTCAGGGTTCCCACCGAAATATGCGTCCGGAACCATGCGGACCGTCACGGTCTCCTGCCGCGATGGCGTGGAACTGACCACTGATATCTACACGCCTGTCATGAAAGGACCATATCCGACCATCGTGGTGCGTTGCCCCTACCCGCAGCAAGTCGATTTATGGAGGTTGCATGGTGAAGAGCTTACTAAACGCGGTTATGCCATGGTATGCGAATGGTGTCGTGGCACCTATACATCCGGCGGAACATGGGAGCCGAATATCAATGAACGCAATGACGGTGCTGATTTGCTTGCCTGGTTGGAAACGCAGGATTGGGTCGAGACCATTGGCCTGTGGGGTACTTCATACCTATCCCTGACCTGCTGGGTCGTGGCCGACATCGCCACATCCAAGGTGGCATCCATCTGTGCGAACCATTATGGCACCGACCGATTCTCTTCCGCCTATCAGAAAGGCTCATTCCGTTGCGACGTGCTTACTGCATGGGCCATGCAGAACGCCGGGCATCCCGTTAACGCCGACTATCTCAAGTCCTCGTTGCATCTGCCGCAAATGACCGTGGATGAGGATATGTGGGGAGGCCGTCTCGACTGGTATCGCGACTGGATCAGTCATCCAAAAGGGACTGATTCCTACTGGGATGAAGGTTTTTGGGGGCTGCTCAAAAAGATTCCTTCCAACGTGAAGGTTCCAATGTTCATCAATGAGGGATGGTTCGATCATCATCTCGGCAGTGCGCTTACCGGCTATGCCTCTCTCGACCCCGATATCAAGAAACACTCTTGGTTGCGTATCGGCTGTTGGAACCATTATTTCAATAATCCTCTTGAAGGGCTCGAGCCCGCAAACCTCAATGCCACCGAGGTGCCTGCAGCACTGGAATGGTTCGATCTGACCCTCAAACAGCATCGGATTCCGGAACGTAAGGTTGAATACTACGAGGTCGGTGATGATTCCTGGCACACCGTAACGCAATGGCCGCTATCAGCCGATGACGTCGAAGAGCGCCGATTGTTCTTCGCCTTGTCCGGTGACGAATCCGATCAGAACGCACACGCCCTTGTCGATCGGCCGAAAGCGAAGATGGAAGCATTGCAGTACAACTATGATCCGGCCAATCCTGTCGCAACTCGTGGTGGCGAGGCCTTGTTGACCACGATGCAGGAAATTGGCTCTCGCATTCAGCCGAAACCGGGTTACCGTGCCGATGTGCTCAGTTTTCTCACAGCACCATTTGAACAGGATGTGCATATTCAGGGAGCTATCAGAGTGGAACTTTACATATCCTCCACTGCTTCCGATACGGCGTTCACTGCCAAACTGATGTGCGTCGACCCGGATGGTACGGCACGCAACTACCGCGGTTCCATCACCACCATTGCGCTCGATACGCCGGATGCGGAACCCTACACGCCTAGTGATATACGCAAGGTGAGCGTAGAGATGTGGGACATATGCTGGAAGGTGCCTGCCGGATCGCGAATTCGTTGCGATATCGCATCATCGGATTTTCCACAATATTCGGTGCATACCAATCGTGCCGGACTATGGAGTGAGCAGACCGGTGCAGACAAGGCCGTCCAGACCATATATATGGGTTCAGAAATGCCTTCGGCGATTGTGCTGCCGGTTCTTGCCTAATTGATGATCACAAGGAAGATGGTGCAATCATGTTGAAAGGAGAATGCATGCTGAATTGGGAATAGCTGACTGACTTGGCTTGAAAGCGATGCCATGCCGTCCGACCATAGCGGATGGCATGGCATCGCTTTACGAACAAAACACAGTGCCCCAGATAGGAATCGAACCTACGACACCTTCTTTAGGAGAGAAGTGCTCTATCCACTGAGCTACTGAGGCAACGAAGATATATTCTACACACCTTACGGACGTGGCATGTGCAAAGGCGGTGAATACGGGCGAGATTTCTTTCGCGATGCGGTAGGGTAGGGGCGTTGCGCGGCTTGTGTTCGCGCCGTCATCGGCTGGCATCCATGACATCATGCCGCGCGCAAGGAGGAACTATGGCTCAGGCAGCGAAATCACGTACGACCCGATCAGCCGGACCGGTCCAACCGATTCGGCTGGTGAATGGTCGTAGGTCGCACCATGTGCGCAACTGTATTTTCGGCATGCTGGCCTGGGTGTTCGCACTTGCGTCCCTGCTCGGCACGGCTACGCACATTCTTCCGGAATCGATTCAGGCGTGGCCCTATATGCCGGTCGTCGTGTCATTGGTACCGTGGTTCGCCCTTCTTGCCATCGTCGCTTTGGTTCTTGCCGTGATTTCGAGACGTGGCTTTGCCGCAATCATGGCGATCGCAGCAATCGGATTGCAGATATGGTGGCAGTATCCGTTCTTCTACAATCAGACGAAACTGCCTCGCGCCGCGATTGCCGCGGTTTCCGGCGCTTCCATGAACACGGATGACGGGTATGCCCGTCTGATGACATGCAACGTATATAAAGGACGTGCCGATGCGCAGGAGATAGTCGACTTGGTGAAAAGCGAGCATGTGGAAGTGCTTGCCCTGCAGGAGACCACGGATGATTTCGTGGATGCGTTGAACAGGGCCGGCATCGCCGACTATCTGCCATATTCGCAGGTTTCCAGTTCGGATGGCGTCTACGGCAACGGTTTGTGGTCGGCGACCCCGCTTGGCGACCCTGCGGATGATGATGTGGATTCCAGCGCTTCGTTCATGCCGGGTGGCACAGTGAGCTTCAACGGCGGCACCACGCCCGTCCGTTTCGTTTCCGTGCACACCACTTCGCCGACCCGAAGCCGCTGGCAGCAGTGGAGGCGATCCCTGGATGAACTGGCCCGTATGAAATTCAATACCGATACCCGGTACATTTTCATGGGTGATTTCAATGCCACCTACGACCATACGCCGTTCAGGGATTTTCTTGGGAATCGTTTCATCGATGCGTCCAGGCAGGCGGCCGGCGGTTTCGTGTTCTCATGGCCTGCGGATATTGATTATGTGCCGACCTTCGCCGGAATCGATCACATCGTGCTCGACTCCGGCATGTTGGCGGGGCAGGTGAAGTCGGAGAAGATTGACGGCTCCGACCACAAGGCCCTGCTGGCGACGGTGCAGATCAGCTAGTTCAGGACAGGTTGTCCTGAGTTCCTGCGGTATTCGCGGCCGTGGCCTGTTCGGCCTGGGCTGCGTCAAGCTTGGCTCGAACCTCGCCCAGCAGGCTCTGCGCGCGCTTGGCAAGGGCCTCTCCGATTTCCCATTGGCGCATGGACTGATCGAGGTTAAGGCCGCCGGCTTCCAGCGCCTGGACGGCTTGGATGAGTTTGTCGCGTGCCTCTTCATAAGGCATCTGCTCGATGGCCTCGCGTTCCTTGTCGGTGAGGCTGGAGGCCGGGGTGCTGGTTTCACTGGTCATGTTGACTCCTTGCTGTAGTCGCGGTTTTGACTTCGGAGACGACCATGCCGTGCTTCAGGGTCATGGTGAGCTCGTCCCCGGGTTTGACGTTGTTCGCGTCGTCGATCACATGCCCGTCGGCGCTTTGGATCACCGCATAGCCGCGGTTGAGGGTGGATTGCGGGCTGAGGGCCGTCAGGGATGCGCGTGAGCGTTCGATGGTCAGGCTGGCGTCGTCGAGAATGCGGGTCAGTCCGATGCGCATACGGCTCCGGGCGTCATCGAGGAACCGTTGATGCGGTTCCAGCATGGTCAGCGGCTGTGTCAGGCTTGGCCTGTTCGCGTAGCCTTCGACCAGTCGCATCTCGTTGGCGATCGTCGCGTCGATGCGCATGCGCATGCGTTGCAGATGCACGTTGATCAGTTGTGTCTGCTCATTGACGTCAGGCACCACTTTCTTGGCGGCGTCGGTGGGGGTGGAGGCGCGCAGGTCGGCTACCAGGTCGAGCAGGGTCCAGTCATCCTCATGTCCGATGGCCGAGATCAAAGGGGTCTGTGCCGCCGCGGCGGCTCGCACCACACCTTCGTCGGAGAATCCGATGAGATCTTCGAAGGCGCCGCCGCCCCTGGCGACGATGATTACGTCGACATCCGGGTCGGCATCCATCGCACGGATGGCGGCGACCACGTCGGACGGGCATTGCTCGCCTTGCACGTGTACGTGCATCACCTTGAAATTCGCTACCGGCCAGCGCAGGCGTACGTTGGTGATCACATCGCCTTCCGCACGTGCCTGAGGGGCGCAGATCAGGCCGATGCAATGCGGGAATTCCGGAAGCGGCATTTTGCGGTCGATATCAAACAGGCCTTCGCCTTTGAGCTTTTTGCGCAGCTCGTCGATCATTGCCTTCAGACTGCCGCCTGCGCCGGCTGCGATGATTGCGTCACCTCTGAGCGAAAGCGACGTGCGTTTCATCCACAGATTCGGCTTGCCGTGGATGATCACACGATCGCCCTGCACAAACGGCGTGGCGGCCGCCGCGAATTGGCCGAAGCCATTGACTTCCATCGCGATGTCCTGATAATCGTCGCGCAGGGTGAGATAGGCGCTGCCCGCACGGCGGGTGTTGATCTGTGTGATCTGCCCGGCCACCCATACGGAAGGCCAACGCTCGACGGCCATATGGAATTTCTCGCTGAGCATACTTACCGGCCAAGGATTATCCGCTGTGGTTTCGCTGGCAAGGCGGGGAAGCTGTTCAGGCTGTTTGAGGCCCGGCTGTGGCTGCGACTGCGTTGCCATGGGGTTGTATCCCGGAGTCCAAGTCATGTTGTCAAGATTCCTCCATCTTGCGGACAATGACGGCTCGGAAAACGGCGTTCGCCATGTATGGATCGCACGCGGTTGCGCACGCCTACCCCCGCGTATATAGTCCTCTGTGGAGCAAATGCCAAACGACACTCCGGAACCGGTATCGTTACCTTTGTCACACAAATCAGATAATGGCGGAATGGCGCCGAAAAGTGCCATATCTAGTTCCTATGGCGGCGTGCCTCTACTAGATATAGTGCTGGGGATGACGTAGAGTACTTGAAGCCGATATAAACAGGACATGCGATGCGAAGCATGGAGACCAGTCGGAAGGCCCGACTCGGAAAGGACGAGAAATGGAAACTCAGGTTCTGGGCGCGATGAACGCGACCTCCGCAACCACTGCGGAGAAAGTGCTCGTCGAGAAGCGCGATGGTCGTGTGGTCGATTTCGATCCGATCAACATCATCAGCGCGGTGAAGTCCGCCTTCGCCGATCTCGACAAGAAGATCGGCCCGCAGGAAGAGCAGATGATCCGTGGTATCGCCAACCAGGTCGAGGCTGAGATCAAGGAACGCTACAACGGTCCGGCCAAAATCGAGGACATCCAGAATCTTGTGGAGCATGGCCTGATCGAGGATCACCTGTACGACGTGGCCCGCACCTACACCAACTATCGTCTGAACAAGGATATCGAACGCGCCAAGGCCACCGATATCAACGAGGCCGTAAGCCGACTGGTGAATCGTGACGAATCCTTGGTGCGTGAGAACGCCAACAAGGATTCCAACGTGTACTCCACCCAGCGTGACCTGCTGGCCGGAGCCGTCTCCAAGGCATCCGCCTTCTCCATGCTGCCGGATGCCGTGTCGAACGCGCATATGAAGGGCGACATCCACTTCCATGATGCCGATTACTCGCCGTTCACCGCACAATCCAACTGCTCGCTGCCGAACTATTGGGATATGCTCGCCAACGGCTTCACCTTGGGCAACGCCCCGATGGGTTCGCCGAACAGCATCAGCATTGCGGCCACGCAGATCACCCAGATCATGAAGGACGTGGCCTCCAGCCAGTACGGAGGGCAGACCGCCAACCGTGCCGACGAGCATCTGGCCGAATACGCCAAGAAGGATTACGCCAAGTTCTTGGAGCAGGCCCACGAGATCATGCCCGACGACCTGCCGATCGAAATCGCCGAGCGTCAGGTCACATTGTCCAAGAACGTCGAGCCGAAGCGCCTGCACTTCGAGGCCGATCGTGTTCCGCTGCCGATGGACGAGCCGTTCCACAAGGAAGCCGGACGCCTGGAACAGTTGCGCGAGGTCTGGGCGAAGATCCAGACCCGCAAGGCCATCTATGACGCCATGCAGACCATGGAATACCAGATCAACTCCAACCGTGTGTCCAACGGGCAGACCCCGTTCGTGACCGTCGGTTTCGGTTTGGGCACCGACTGGTTCTCTCGTGAGGTACAGCGTGCCATCTTCCTCAACCGCATCCGCGGCCTCGGTTCCGAACACCACACCGCCATCTTCCCGAAGCTGGTGTTCTCCGTCAAGCATGGCATCAACGCCGACGAGGGCGATCCGAACTACGACATGAAACAGCTCGCGCTCGAATGCGCCACCAAGCGCATGTACCCGGATGTCATCTTCTACGAGAACATCGTGAAGATCACCGGATCCTTCAAGGCTCCGATGGGCTGCCGTTCCTTCCTGCAGGGATGGATCGACCCGAAGACCGGCGAGGACGTCGAAGACGGCCGTATGAACCTCGGCGTCGTGACCGTGAACGTTCCGCGCATCGCGTTGGAATCCCACGGCGACAAAGAACGTTTCTGGAAGATCTTCGACGAGCGCATGGCCGTCGCCCATCAGGCATTGCAGTACCGCATCATGCGATGCAAGCAGGCCGCGCCGGTCAACGCCCCGACCCTGTTCCGCTTCGGTGCATTCGGCCGTCTTGGTGCCAGCGACAGCGTCGACCAGCTCTTCCGCAATGAACGCGCCACCGTATCCCTCGGATACATCGGCCTGTATGAGGCGACCAGCGTGTTCTATGGCAAGAATTGGATGCGCGACCGCGGCTGGGACCCGCAGGGTAAGGAATTCGCCCTGTCGATTGTGCGCCGCATGAACGAACTGTGCAAGGAATGGTGCAAGGCCGAGGGGTACCACTATTCCGTGTACTCCACGCCGGCCGAATCCCTGACCGACCGCTTCAACCGCATGGACCGAGAGAAGTTCGGCGAGGTGGAAGGCGTGACCGACCACGACTTCTACACCAATTCCTTCCATTATCCGGTGTGGCTGCAGCCCACCCCGATGGAAAAGCTCAATTACGAGAAGGACTTCCCCTATCTCGCTTCCGGCGGCTTCATCAACTACTGCGAGTTCCCGTGCCTGCAGGCCAATCCGAAGGCTCTCGAGGCCGTATGGGATTACGCCTACAACATCGGCATCGGCTACCTTGGTACGAACACTCCGATCGACCACTGCTTCATGTGTGGTTTCCAGGGCGACTTCGAACCGACCGAAGAAGGCTTCAAGTGCCCGGAGTGCGGCAACTCCGACCCGGACAAGTGCAATGTGACCAAGCGCACCTGCGGCTATTTGGGTAACCCGGTGCAACGCCCGATGGTGCACGGTCGCCATGAGGAGATCGCCCATCGCGTCAAGCACATGAGCGGTGAGACCGGTCATGTCATGCTGCAGGACGGCTCCGAACGCGAATGGTTCGAAGAGGCCAAGTAAAGTCATGTAATGCCCCTCATGACGAGGGGCATCCGACGAAGCTTGGTAGGGAGGGATCAGGGAGCCTAGACTTCACTGTCCCTCCCTTCGTCATACTTCGCATGCCACCTCCCTCGCGAGAGGGGTATGTGTTATCGAGGAGGCAGATGTGATCAGCAGCGTCAGCACGGCGATCAAACGACATGATTTCGCGCCGAACGAACATGATCGTGGGCCGTTCATCCCCACCGAACGCTCCAATAACCCCAAAGCCGGCCAATGGACGAACCGGATGAGTCACAACATGGTGGCCGACTACAAACGTTTTCTCATGACCGATGGCGAAGGGATTCGCTGCTCATTGTATGTTTCGGGTTGCCCGTTCTACTGCGAAGGCTGCTATAACTCCTCGATCTGGGATTTTCAGGCCGGGCATGAGTACAACGACAGACTGGAAGCGCAGATTCTCGAAGATGTCGGGCAAAGCTTCGTTCAGGGCATTACCTTCCTCGGCGGCGAGCCGATGCTCAACACCGGCATCCTGATTCCTTTGGCGCGCAAGATCCGCGAACGGTACGGACATACCAAAGACATCTGGTGCTGGACCGGCTATACGTGGGAGGAGCTCATGCGTGAAGGCGAAAGTCCCGACAAGCGAGAGCTACTTGAGTTGGTCGACATTCTTGTCGATGGTCGTTATATCAAGGATCTGCATGACTCGTTGCTGCAGTTCCGTGGAAGCTCCAACCAACGCATCATTGACGTGCCGAAATCACTGGAATCCGGCGAAATCGTCATTTGGCCGAAACTGCACGACCAACTCCGCGTCATTCCGGAAATCTACGGCAAGGACCGTGCCGCGGGGGAGGGGGACGCTTCCTGAAGGGTGTCCCCTTGACCATCTTGAAAACTATACAGGCTGACTAAAATAATTGTCTAAATTACGCCTTGTGTCGCGCGAATCATGCGGCACGATGGTCGCTTAGGCGTGGCCACAGACTACCATTACATATTTGGATAACCGGGCCATGGTCACCTGTGGGGACACGGGGGAGGCCTACCGGCACTACGAATAGGTATAGAGGTATACATGGTTGAAGCAGCAGATACCGCGGTCGAATCCCGCGATACGAAGCCGTTGCGTGTAGGTCTTGACATCGGTTCGACCACGGTGAAGGCCGTGGTGCTCGACCAGACCGACGCGCTCGATGGCGTGCTCTTCTCCGACTATCGTCGTCATCACGCCAACGTACGCGCCACAGTGGCGGGACTGCTTGAAGACATTCACAAGGAACTCGTGGCTCGGGATCGTGGCGATGAGCCGATCCGACTGGCCATTACCGGCTCCCGCGGGCCGGCTCTGGCCGGCAATCCCCCTTCGGATAGAG
>OAUF01000266.1_pt1 | contig 48021 bp, 49 predicted proteins | sample 1495111 | NCBI WGS metagenome assembly OAUF01 (sample SAMEA2580002, study PRJEB22360) | human gut metagenome | reverse complement strand
GAGAGGACGTTTAGACGCAAGAAGGACGCTGAAGAGCTTAGTTGCGGATTTGAGGATTTATTGTCTAATTATCGTTTGTTTTTGTTGCCACTAACGGGAAACGCATTGGCGAAGTGGCGGATAAATTGGACAAAAAGTTCAATTTAGCAGTGACGTAGCCGATGTGTTTCCACAGAAGCTAAATTATTAAAAAAAGCTGAATGTGGAACACATTCGGCGGAATAAAATGCACAAAAGTTGAGTTTGGCACTTAACCCGCCATTTTGCCAATGCGATGTTATATGCCGTATTTTTTGATAAGATAATTTAAGTCAGCTTCGTTTAAAATTCTAATGTTTGCTTTTTTTGATTGGTTTAAGTCGTTTATTTTTTGGATTTTTGACCAACCACAATCTTCACCTGCAAAAACAAAATCTACTTTACCTGTTATTCCTGATTTTATTTGTCCACCAATTTTCATTAGAAAAGTTTTTATTTCTTCTCTTTCTATTGAAAAGTTGCCCGTAATAACTATTCCTTTTCCTATTAAATCAATGTTTTCAAGTTCGTTTTGAGTTATTTGATAATTTGATAAATGCTCTTCATTTTCTTCTAAAACATCTTCACTTGGTTGATTGAAATAATTATTATTTGTTTTAGGCTGGTCATCAATTTTTCTTATTAGTTCTTGATAACTTGGATACTTGTCAGTCAATTCGCCAAATATTAAAGCACAAAGTTTTGCATCGAATTCTGGGTCGTGATGATTTGTTACTTCTAAGTCCAAACTCTCTGCTAAATCTTTTATTTTTTTAGGCATCCCAAGTTTATCTGCAAATAACATTGTGTCAATATAACTTATGACATATGGTTTTAAATTATAATGTTCATATAGATTTTTCTGATTATCCGTTTATGCACCTGTTATATTCGCAATTACTAGTCTGTCAAAGAGTTTGTCTCCAAAATACCGTCTGTTTAATTTGTAAATAAACTCGTTGAGATACAACTGTAAGTATTTCCTTTTGATTTTATGGTAGTTGCCCAGCAATGTCCGTTTTGCATTACTGATTGCGATATGCACCCATTTGAGTGTTTCCTTGGTGGTTTTGGCGTCTGATTTCTCGGTGACGTGCAATTCCACCAGATCGGAGATGTCAACGTAAGAAGTGCTTTTGTCCGAAAATACGATGGCATCATCCTCCATGCAGTCCCTGACCACGCCGTTGATTCCTTCACTTTGATGGCTATCCAGTACCCTGGCCTTGAAATAACGCACATGCTTCTCCTTTTTGCCCGTTTCGATATCTTCCAACGGGGTGCTTTCGGCCATCACCGCAACGTTCTGCTTTCCCTCGGCTCCCCGGCCACGTGTACCCTTGCCTCGCTCGATTTCCTTACTGGCCACCGAAAAGTAACCCTCATCCAGTTCTATCATCCCTTCCAGTGTATACCTTGCATCCCGGTTGCCCATCGCCCTGCGGAGTTTGTGTACCATCGCCCATACCGGTTCGTAACGCTTCAATCCTAATTGCTTCTGGAGTTCGTTGGTGGAGAATCCCTTTTTTGTGCAACTCATCAGGAACATCGTTTTGTACCACACCAGAAACGGCAGCTTGGAGCTCTCCATGATCGTACCGCTGCGCAACGAGGTGCGGAAACGGCAACCTTTGCATTCATAACTCCATTTACCCTGTAACCAATAATGGGAAGTGCCCCCGCATCGCTTGCAGACAACCCCTTCCTTATCACGCTGCTCCTTGAAATGCAAACGACAATCTTCCTCCGAACCGAAATGAGCCGTAAAACTGAATATGTTCATAATCCCTGCTTTTTGAGCGCTAATATACTAAAAATATTAGGTGTGTTTGCGGAGAATCAGATTAACAAAGATTCTGTAAAAATATTGAATCAATATCTTGTAGAATTTATGGCCGCTAAAAGAATGGATTTGATATGTTGTTGCCAGTCAGAAATTGAATTTGATTTAGGAGCTATTGATTTGCCATTCGAAATAGAATGTACAAATGGTAAATTTAAGGATATCAGCCCAAATGCTAAATCTAACTATCAAATCTGTATATCACCACACTTTGCTAAAATTCAAAGCTGGTTTAATGGTAAGATCATATTTAACCATGAATCATTGAAAAGTATTATTGAACGGATGAAGACAAGTGTCAACTATATTATAGGAACAGATGTTAATGGTGCTCCGATAGCTTCTACGGTTGCAACAGATCCTTATACTCCTGTTTTTTTTGATAAAAAAGTACAAGCGTATTATAATTATCAAGGATGCCGTATAGAAGAATTACGTATCATAAGTCCTAACTTCACCTTAAGGTGCGATAATGACCATAATGATTATGTGGTGGTGTTTTTACGTGATATTCAAGACCTTCCTTATCGCGAACAATGTATATGGAAAGGTTTTAATATTACTCCTGACGGCAGAACATTTAGCAAACTTTTTCAAAAAACGATAATTGAAGGCAAATGGAATGGTGTTGCACAGTCTATAGACTTTGTCTTTCGAGATTTGTATAAAACCTTTGTCGCTAAATGGGAGGAGAAGTATGGTTGGAAACTGTTTAAGTCATTAAATGGAATCCAGGCAGAATATTTCAATCAAATTTGTATTCTAAATAGAGATGATTATGAAGCTCTTACTGACCTTGTAAAATATTTATCACTATTGCTACAAGAAAGCCTTGATTTGGAAATGATGGAAATGATTATTCCTGCTAAAACTGAAATCAAAGAAAAAGTAGTAAATGGTGAAAAAACTAAGGAATCAACTAAAGAAAAACCCTTATCACATCTTGATAGAATTTTAGAAACACTCAATATTGAAGGCTACAATTTTATTGTATTTCTCAGGAATCTTCAATCCTTACGTTCCTATATGCTTCATCGAAATAGTAAGAAATTAGATAAAGACAAAAAAAGGGCTTTTGAGTATTTCGGCTTAAATGAAGATAAATCAAATTCCCAGTCGGTTTCAAATAATGTATTATCGCTCGGTGCAACAGCTATTTCAAATATGATAAAACAATTGTAAATACATGTGTTATTACATCAAGATCTACATCTTTCAAAATTGAATCCTTTTCTATCCGGCTTTCCCCACCCGAAAATTAAGGTATGATGTCTGTGCCGCGGTCCGCCCTCCACTCCAAGGTACGGAAGGCTGTGCCCGATCAACGGCAGTCTGCATCATACCGCTTCATGCCGGAGCTTCGACCTGTCGAAACAACCGGTATTCCGCTATATGGGCATCCTGCCTGGTTGTTGCTCCGGCACATTCCGCCTTCTGTCCGTAGCTTTTCTTTCCGGGCCGACGGCGTCGTGGGCAAACGGTGACACATTCTGCTTGTGCCGTCCGTCGTGCCTCCGGCATGTCACAGGCAGAAAGAGTCCCCATTTTGTTTGCCCGGCAGACCGTTTCTTTTACCCGCCCAAGCCGTCATTCATCACTTTTATAAACATCCCCTTATATATACGGGACAATTCTGCCTTTTATATCTGTATCGGGATTACCTTCTCTCGTCATACCTTGCCTGCCGCCGCGTAGGTTTTATCAGGTGCGAATGTAGGCTGTCGCGCCTGATTCTTCCGTTTTGAAGTGCATTTTGAAGGAAAATCTTCCTTGCCGGGCAAGAGTATTTTGCTTCAAAAAAACGTCGAATGGGCTGTACCGACATCCTTGTCATGCACCATAAAACCCCAAGGCGGTCCGGCAGAAAGGATCCGACCAGAGGGAAGAAAAAAACAAAGTCACAGGTAATGGCAGGACTAACCACCTTGCCGCAAAACATTTTCAAATTATGCTATACATTCACACTATCGGTCGCATCGGAAAGGATTGTCAGGTTATCGAGGGTACACACGGTTCGTTTATTGCTTTTGACATGGCAGTAGATGACTTCTCGCACGGAAACGCCGTTACCACATGGGTAAGGGTACGCAGCAACAAGGAAAACCATATCCGCCTCTCCGAATACCTCACCAAAGGGCGCATGGTCCTTGTCGGGGGAACATTGTCAACTTCACTGTGGAAGGACAAAAACGGCGACAGCCAGATCCAGCTCTCCATCACGGCGGATGCCCTGGAGTTCATCAATACCGGTAAACGGGAAGGTACAACCTCCGAAGCCGACGGCCAAGCCGCAGCTGCCGATAACGCACCAGTTCCTCCGGCGGACATGCCACAGGACGGGGAGGAAGACCTTCCGTTCTGACATCTTCCGGAAAACGGTCACGGATGTAGTATTTACTAATTGTAGTAATTTAGGAGATTAGTAAATCCCGGGTTACGAAAAATAGTAGATACTACATTTAGTGGCTAAGTCTTTTAGTAGAGTAGTAAATACTACGATACTAAAATATGTTATAGTAGTAAAATAGTAAATACTAATTGTAGTGAAGACTAAAAATAGTATTATCTTTGTACCAGAACATTAAGACTCTGAATCATGACAAAAATTATAGCAGTTCTGAATCATAAAGGTGGGGTCGGAAAGACAACCACTACCATAAATCTCGCTGCCGCACTGCAGCTGAAGAAAAAACGTGTGCTCCTGATCGACATGGACGGTCAGGCAAACCTCACGGAATCCTGCGGCCTGTCCATCGAGGAAGAACAGACCGTGTACGGGGCGATGAAGGGCGAATACCCTTTGCCGCTGGTCGAACTGAACAACGGCCTTGCCATCGTTCCCTCGTGCCTTGACCTGTCGGCTGCCGAATCGGAACTTATCAACGAACCTGGCCGGGAACTGATACTGAAAGGGCTGATTGCGAAGCTGCTTGACAGCCGGAAATTCGACTATATACTGATTGACTGTCCGCCATCGCTGGGACTGCTCACGCTCAATGCGCTTACCGCATCGGACTTCCTGATTATCCCGGTACAGGCACAGTTCCTCGCCATGCGCGGTATGGCAAAGATTACGAATGTGGTTAAAATCGTCAGGGAACGCCTGAATCCGGGACTGAGCATCGGAGGTATCGTGATCACCCAGTTCGACAAGCGCAAGACGCTTAACAAAAGCGTGTCCGAGCTCATCAACGATTCTTTCTGCGACAAGGTGTTCAAGACCGTCATCCGGGACAACGTGGCTCTGGCGGAAGCTCCTATCAAGGGTCTGAACATTTTCGAGTATAACAAAAACAGCAACGGGGCCAAGGATTATATGGACTTGGCGCTGGAGGTACTGAAACTAAAGTAAAAACAATATGGGCAAAAGCGATTTATTGAAAGACGGTATGAAAAGCGGCCTTGACGGGCTGCTTTCATCAACCAAAAAATCCCCGCAGAAAAAAGAAACGGTTCCGGCCAAGGCGGAAAAGGAACCGGCGGTGCATTGCAACTTCGTCATTAACAAGAGCATTCATACCAGGATGAAATACCTGGCCATCGAAAAGAACATGTCTCTCCGTGACATCGTCAACGAGGCCATGAGAGAATATCTGGAGAAGCATGAAAAATGATTGAAAATTTGAAAGACGCACTATGAGAGAAATAAATCCCAAAGAAACCACCCGTGCATACGCATTTGAGCTTTGGATGAAAGCCCCGATGCCGATGGTTACATTTTTCAAGACTTTGGATGTCAGTCGTCTGGTCAAAATCAGCAAAAAGTCAGGTATGAAATTCAATATGCTGATGTGCTGGTGCATCGGCAAGGCGGCAAGCGGTATCAAGGAATTTTATATGCTGCCTGTCGGAGACAAATTGATGCAATATGATGCCATTGCGGTTAATACCATTGTTATGAACAAGGACAATGAGGTCAGTTCATGCGATGTGCCCTTTTCTGATGATTTGCAGCTATTCAATGAAGATTATCTGAAATTGACAACGGAAGTAGCACAAAGCTGTGAGAACCACGACTTGACTGAAAGCATGGTAATAGGAACTTCCGCACTGGCCCAATATGAAATTGACGGTGCGGTAGGTATGTACAGCGGTATCTTCAACAATCCGTTTATAATATGGGGCAAGTACCGTAAGGGGTTCTTCAGGACGACACTGACGGTTTCATTCCAATTCCATCACACTCAAATGGATGGGGCACATGCTGCAAAGTTCCTGGATCGCTTGCAGCAGGAAATCAATAAATTACTTGTATAGCGATGAATATGGAAACACAAAGATTGATACTTCGTCCCTGGACAGAAAACGATGCAGAGTCTCTTTATAATTATGCCAAAGATCCTGCTATCGGCCCCATTGCCGGGTGGCCTCCTCATACATCTGTGGAAAACAGCAGAGAAATAATACGCGATATCCTTTCTGCACCCGAGACATACGCTGTAGTATTGAAAGAAACCAATGAACCGATAGGCAGTGTCGGAATTATGTTCGCTGATGGCGTACACAGTGCGGATATGCAGGATGGAGATGCAGAAATAGGATATTGGATAGGTGTTCCTTATTGGGGACAGGGACTTATACCGGAAGCCGTACAACGTTTGTTGAAGCGTTGCTTCGTCGAACTTGATGTGAAACGGGTCTGGTGTGGACATTATGACGGAAACATCAAATCCCGCAGGGTAATGGAAAAATGTGGATTCAAGTACCATCACACAGAAGAAGGAAAGACTTCTCCGTTAGGAGATATCCGTACAGAACATTTTACTTTGCTTACCAGAGAGGACTGGAAAAAACGGTAAGAGAAATATAAAAATGTCCCATGATAAGAACTACGATAAAATCATTTATACAGGCTGATTTGGAATCTGTCTGGCATTCTGTCACTTCACTTTACGACTATTCATGGCGAAGTGACATAAAGGACATAGAAGTTTCCGACGAGCGCCATTTCAGGGAGATAAGTAATGAAGGCTATGTCACCTGTTTTACTGTTACTGTTATAGAGCCTTTTCTAAAATATTCATTTCTTATGGATAATGTGAACTTTTCCGGGGAGTGGACGGGACATTTCAGACAGGCTGAAAATGGAACGGAAGTGATTTTTACAGAGTCAATTAGCCTAAAGAAATGGTGGTTATATCCTTTTGCATTGTTGTATTTGAAATTACAGCAGAAACGGTATATAGCTGACCTGAAAAGAAAATGTGAACAAGAATGAACGGATCGGCCAAGTATATAATACGCCATTTGCAAGGTAGTGAGAACCATTTGCTAAGAGAATTTCTTTACGAAGCGATTTATATCCCTGAAGGAGTCAAACCGCCCTCAAAGGACGTGGTGGATTTACCTGAACTGAAACTGTATATTGAGGACTTCGGAAAGAAAAAAGATGACTTTTGTCTGGTCGCAGACTGTGAAGGGAAAGTGGTCGGTGCAGTATGGGTACGTATTATGAATGATTACGGACATGTGGATGACAGGACCCCATCGCTCTCCATATCCCTATATAAGGAATACAGGAGTAAAGGCATAGGAAGCCATCTTATGCGTGAAATGTTTCGATTACTTGAGAGCAAAGGATATAGTCGCGTCTCTCTGTCCGTACAAAAGGCGAACTATGCCGTCCGAATGTATCTAAAACTTGGATTTAAGATCATCCATGAGACTGAAGAGGAGTTTGTCATGCTTAAAGATCTCTCACTATCCTACTAAAGACGGACAACCTCTTATATATGTCATCTTCTTCAAGAAGACATCTCCCTATTATATTATAGATTACCGGTAAATTATCGGTAATCTTTTTCTTTTATAGTTCCATAGAACATTTCTTTTATAATTCATCTTTTACCGCTTTCCGGCTTCATTCCCGCCGCACCGGCCTTGGTTTTATCAGATGCAAAGGTCTGCTGTCGCGCTTGATCCTCCGGCTTGAAGTGCATTTCCTGCAAATTCTTCCTTTCTGTGAAAGAGTAATTGGCAGGAAAAGCCGTCGTATGAAGCTGTACCGACAGCTGTAAACCGCATCCATAAAACCCCAAGGCGGTTCAAACGGGAAAAGAACCGACCAGAGGGAAATAAAAAAACAATTCAAAATTGACATCGACATGGATAAAATAAGATTGGTAGTTTACAACGAATATGCACTGGGCTATATCATGCCCCAACAACCCGACAAGGTTTGCACATTGGCAGACAGGACTACGCTCGGCGCACCGTTCCGGACAATGCTTGAACCCTATTTCATCGGAAAGAACGATACCGTAAGGCTGGCCGGCAGGAAAGACTTCGACACGTTCCGGCTATCGTTCGGGGGGTACGACAATACGCAAATGTACGAGTATGACACCAACCAACAGGAATAGCAGTAATCAGAAAATCAATGTATAACAAATCAAAATTTATGAATTATGGAAACAATGAACATTCAATCAGTAGCAGAGAAGAACATCGTATCAGTAGTTTTGGCAGATATTCAGCCGAGTAACTATAACCCACGCAAGAATTTTGATGTAGCAAGCCTTGCGGAATTGGCGGAAAGCATCCGTCAGCAGGGCGTCCTCCAGCCTATCGGGGTGCGTCCCATTGCGGAGAACCGCTTTGAAATCATATTCGGGGAACGCAGGTATCGTGCCTCACTCATGGCAGGACTGGAAGAAATTCCGGCAATCGTTCTGAATGTTTCGGACGAGACCGCCGAAGAAATGGCGGTGACGGAAAACCTGCAACGCAAGGATGTAACCCCTATCGAGGAAGCAAACGCCTATCAGAGGCTGATAGAAAGCGGACGGCACGACATTCAGTCTTTGGCCATGCAGTTCGGCAAGAACGAGACCTATATCCGCACCCGACTGAAGTTCGTCTCCCTTATCCCCGAAATAGCAGAATTGTTGGAAAAGGATGAAATCACTATCAGCGTGGCAAGCGAAATTTGCCGATATGGCGAGGACATCCAGAGAGAGGTTTTCGACAAGCACTTGAAAGAGGGTATCATGTTTGGCAGTTGGCGAGGCATGAAAGCGACCGAGGTGGCAAAGAACATCGAGCGCCACTTCACGACAGACCTTGAACGCTACAACTTTGACAAGACCCTTTGCCTGTCATGCCCCCATAATACCAACAACATGACATTGTTCTGTGAGGGAACATGCGGAAAATGCGCCAACAAAGGCTGTCTTGATGAAATGAATGCCGCATTTTTGACGGAAAAGGCAATAGAGACCATTAAGGCTTATCCTGCACTATCTCTAAGCCATGACGCATATTGCTATAATGCGGATGCGGTTAATCGCCTCAAGGAAATGGGCTATGAGGTTGTGGCACTGCAATGCAGATACAAAGACTACCCGACACTTCCCGAAGAGCCTGAAGCCGGAGAATATGATACGGAAGACGAATATAAGGAAGCTAAGGTTGAGTATGAGCAGGATATGAACGATTATATGGAAGAGGGCAAGGAACTTGTACGCAGGGCAGAAGTAGGCGAAATATCGCTCTTCGCACGGATTGGGAACGAAGACATTGTCAAATGTTATGTGGAGAATTCCATGATGAATGCCGTCAGTGGACAACAGGCAGGACAGGAACAGCTTTCCCCGATTGAAAAACTGGACAAGCAGGACAAGCGAAACAAGGAGATTGCCAGGGAAAAGACCGTGGAAGATACCAAAAAACAGATTTTGGAAGTGGATATGACCGAAACCAAGTTCGGGGCTGACGAAGAAAAGATGATTTATTTCTTCCTGCTTTCATCGTTGAGAAAGGAACACTTTGCCGCCGTTGGCATAGAGGGAGAACATTCGCCCTATCTGTCCAACGAGGACAAGACAAATATTGTGGCCAATCTTACCCCAAAGGCAAAAGCCGTCATCCGCAGGGATTTCCTGATTGAGAATTTCAAGAACGCATACGGAAGCAACGCCATAGCCGACATGTTGCTTGAATTTGCAGGAAAACACATGCCGGAAAGACTTGCCGACATCGAGAACGGACATAATGAAGTTTACGAAAAAAGACATCAGCGCATCGAAGAAAAGAAAGCCGTCCTTTTGGTGCAGGAACAGGCCAAACAGGAAGCAGAGCAGACTGAAGCCGATGCGGACAACGAAAAACAACCTCAATCCCAAGAGGTTGCTGCTTGACCATAATTCATAGTTGATTTCAGATGCAGGGCGGAGAAATCCGTCCTGCTTTTCTGTTGAGTGCCGGAGGCAGACCGGCGCCGCCTGACCTTTTTTATACACCTCCCTGTCTTTCGGCAGTCTCCGTCTGCTGAAACAGTACGGACCGGGTTCTGGCTGATTCCTACAGGCCGCACGGGCGGTCTTCCGTCATCGGCCGGCCCGGATAACCTTTATAGCCGGACCTCTTATAATACCCCGGTAGTCTCAACATTTGTTTTCAGCGAAGTTACAGCATCTTTCCGGACAAACGCAAGATCCGGGTGAATTTGGGAAACAATCTCCAATCCTGCGGATAGTATTCTTTCCCAAAATCTTGCACGAAGTCCAGACAGAGCTGTGCACGGGCGAAAAAAATTGTTTCACCTTAAATCTTCGTTATTATGAATACATTTTCTTTCCCTCAGATTTCAGTAAATTACAAGGATGCCGATGCTGCAAAACGTACCTTGGTAAACTCCTCCAGAGTGAGCTACGACATCTTCAAGGAGGCATACGATGAATGTATGCAGCATCATGAGGAATGCTGGGTGATGTTCCTCAATCAAGCCAACAGGCTTCTCGGACTCTCCTGCATATCAAAATGCGGCATCAGCCAGACCGTTGTGGATGTCCGTATCATCCTGCAGACGGCTCTTCTGGCCCATGCCTCGGGCATAATCCTCAGCCACAACCACCCGTCAGGCAACATGGTGGCCAGCTCCAGTGACAATGCCATCACAAGCAAACTCAAGAAAGCCTGCGAAATCCTTGACATCACTCTCCTTGACCATATCATCCTCTCGGATACAGGCTATCTGAGCTACGCGGACGAAGGGATGCTTTGACAGCATCTCTTTTCACGGCAAATCCCGTTATACTGCCGCCCTCATGTGCGCCAGGCGGAGACTGTTATAAAACCTTCATGCACGACGGCAGCCCTGGGCTGCTGTAAGCACTCCGGTCCGGATCTGTGGCTGATGACGGAATCCGGCACGGGCCGTATTCTGCCATCGGCCGCTCCGGGAACCTTTATAGCGGCACCTGTTTTAACGCCGTCCGTCATAAGCCCCCGCCACCACCCTTATCCCTTTCTATTTTCCCTCTTGTATTGACATGAGAGTCATTTCTTCTTTCGTCGTCCTTCCCGTCGCCGCGTGGACTTTACTGGTGCGAATGTAGGCGGTCGAGCCTGTTCCCTCCGTTTTGAAGTGCATTTCCTGCAAATTCTTCCTTTCTCTGAAAGAGTAATTGGCAGGAAAAAACATCGGGAGAGGCTTTGACGACCGTCTATCGATGCACCGTAAATCCCGAAGCGGCTCCTCCGAAAAGGAGGCCGAACAGAGGGAAGAAAAACAAAATCGTTAAATATCAGAATTATGGACAAGGACATCAAAGAAAGCAGAGAGTACCGTCTCGCTAAAGACTGGGAAATGGCAGTCAACAATTACAGTTTCAATCCGGCTCGATTTGCAGCAGCAATACCGACCATGCACCCGACACTGCAGCAAAGCCTGTATAGGTTGATTAAAGAGTGCATCAAGGTTATGGCGGATGACAGCCGCAGGTACGACGAACGCAATATGGCTTCGCACGAGGAAGCGAAATGTATCATGGAGTACCTGAAAGAACACGGGAGAAACATACCATTAAAGTGATAGACCGATGAAAAAGAAAGAGGTGGAATTTGCCGGCAGAACTTATTCTTGCCGTGTGGTGAAATCAAATGAAGGTGAAGAACTCCTTATCGGCTCAACAGGTTTGCTTGACGCACTCCAGCCCGGTAGTTTCGACAGCGAGAACGAGGGCTTTGCGAGTAAGGAGGCTGAGAAATTATACGATGAGATTTTTTTCTTCACCGATGCCGGAAGTCTTGAGCTGCCGGATGACGAGCTGGTTGAGATGCTGAAAGAAGACAACCCGGAATGGTTTGAATAAAATGAATATATAAATCTATTAAAAATCAAGATTATGGATAAAGAGTATGTAATGAGAGTGGCTGCGACAATTCGCGAACAGCTGGTAACGATGACCGACACGCCGGTCCTTATGTCATGGGGCATCGGGGAGTTTATGGCAACAGTATTCAATGACCTGCCGGGACTGAAATTCCATGTAAACGGAAGACTCTTCCAAGGGGAAGTGCTGATCTGTCTGAACGGCTCGGACTATTATGAAGTATATCTCCGGAACGGGACAGACATAGAGTGCCTCAGTGACGAAGTCTGCTTCGATGAACTGGGAGAACTGATAGACCGCCATATTGAAAGCGGAACTGACAAAGAGGAATATGCACGCTTCTGTGAACAGGCAGCCATGTCATTCGGATTTGGCAATTGAGGAAGTACTGTACTTATAGGCTAACCCCGAAGGCTCGCATCTGAACCTCCGGGGTTATTGCTGTGTTATGGATGTGTTTTGTCCTTGTCTGTATCTTGATTCTCACACCGGTTCCCTTGTTTGTCAATGTAGTACCAGTCATCACTTTCCCAATACCAGTGCTCGCTGCCGGAGCCTGCCACCTCTTTCCGTTCCCCCGAATCGGTGACTTTCGCCTTGCCACCCTCGAATGGATAGCCGAAGGCAAAACGAGGACGGATGACGGTCTTGCCTGTCTCGTCTGCGTAACCGATACGCCCTTTCCGGTCCACTATGCGGTACAGTCCTTCACTTACATAGTCGTCTCCGTTGTCATATTGAAACGCTGCATAATGTCTTGCACTGCCGCAACTGCACAGCAGCAATACGGCACTCAGATAAATGATAATCTTGTTCATGATGCGGGTTGTTTTCATTTGATAATCTGTATTTGTTAATGTCAAGGCAGCAGGAACTGCATGTTGAAACGGCAGAACAGCATCCTTCTTTCCCTGATTATATTCATGTCTTCTTTTCTCCATATTCCATTCAATGATACCAAGTAAAAAGCCAGAAGATTAAACACAAATCAATCAGCCACAGACCAAGCGGCAATAGTAACTGAAGCCAGAAATATTTTTTATCCTTTTTTTTCAGGATATCGGCGGTAATAGGCTTGTTCTCTCGCTTTTGTGAAATATTTCTTTTCTATCCTGGAAAATTGACGGAAATACACCGAAAGATTCTCCCTTCTTTTTTACTCTTCAAAAAGCAGCAGATATTCCACCTTCCTTCTCCGCTCGATGCTCGGAACTACCTTGCCTTTATAGCAGCGGAAGGAAATGTACTCCTTGTAAATATCCCTGTTTCCGGCTTCCAGTTTTTGTATCAGCTTGCTTTTGGGAAAGTCTTTGCTACCTAAAAGCCGGTACGGGCCTACCTGGTAGGCAAGACACGAGAGCAACGTAGAATCACGCCCGAATCTGCTGAACAGACGGCAAAGTTTCATCATGTCCGCTCGCAGGATGGAGTCTCCCTGAGCTTTTGTGATGTCGTTGGTAAAACTCTCTCCGGGAAGAACCTTATGACCCCATCCCACATAGGGCCAATGTTTTTTCTCACCATGCCAACCCTCATAGTATTTCGTGCATCTGATTGCCCTCTCCAGCGGTGGCAGCTTGTATATGGACAGTTGGGCAGTTCCCGTTTCTGTCCCATGCCTTTCCTTCCCATAGACTGTTGCCACTGCAGATACCAGCAGTATGATGACAAACATCCTTACGTGCTTCATTTCGCACCCCGTTTGTTCAACACATCCTTGATCATCTCCTTCACGTCCTGACCCACCTGCACGAAGTTCTTGTACAGGATGCGTTCCCGTTCCTCCCTCGATTTGAAGGTGTAGAATCTCGGCAGCGGCACATACGCGGCTTCCTCTTTCTTTATCTCTCCCATATCGAAGTCCGTCTTGCAGAAAAACTTTGTGGTCTTGAACTCTTCCGACTCCTGAATGTTCATCGAGCCGCCTACGCCGGTCTTGGTTTTCACGAAGTCCCTCGCTGTCTGCCCGCATATCCATCCCGTTGCCATATCGGAAATCTTTGATGCCGGCACCAGACTGTCCATGTTCTCGTTCAGGTTAATGCTGGTCTTGTCACGGTCAATGGTCACGCCCTTCTTCACTTGCACGACCTTACCGAAAATGTCATTCGACAGCCATTCCAGTGTCTCTTTCGAGCGGGCCGAACCGCTGACCACGTTACCCACGGTCGTGATGATCTTCTGCATACCTACCTTGCCGTAGTCGGCCTCCAGCTGCGGCAGCTCCTGGAATCCCAAGGTCACGCTCACCTTGTTGCTTCGGGCAGTTCCTATCAGTCGGTCTATCTTGTGGAAATACAGCGTCGGCAGCTCGTCCACGATGATGCTCACCGGGATGTTCTTCCCTTGGCCTGTATTCACTCGGGTGACAAGACGGTTCAGGATAAGGGCGTTCAGCGCACCGATAATGCTCTCCATCTCCGGGTCGTTGGCGATGAGCAGGTAGCTCGGGTTCTTCGGATCGCTCACCTTCAGGTCAAAGTCATCCCCGTCACGGTGGAATATCCAGTACGATTCCTTGGTCGCCAGACGGGACGTATAGACACGCAGCGTACCGATCATACCTTCCAACTGCTCCATGGCCTTGTTCCTGAAGGCAGTCTGGAACGGCCCGAGCAGCGGTGCCACCTCGTTGTCAGTCTCCAGTACCTCAAAGATGGTCTGATAACTTTCGTTCAGGAACGATAATATGTGCGGCATGTCCGAATACTTTCCCAGCCAGTAGGCCGGCTCCACGATGTTGCCGCCCTCTTTGTCACGCACGACTCCGGTCGGCTTCCAGAATTTGGTTTCCGGGTCCTGACGTTTCTCCGCATACAGCATGTTTCCGTCCTTGTCATACGGCTCCCGTTCGTAATTGACAAAGAAATAGATGCAGGCAGCAAGGAAGTTCACAGCGGATGTCTGGAAAAACTGGTCGCTTCCGCCGCCACCTTCCTTCTTGCCCTTCTGCAATGACTCGAGCAGGGTTTCCGCCGTCTCACTGGCTGCCGCCAGGTTGTTGATGTATTTTGCCTGAATAGGATTGACACGACGGCTGTATTCCACGTCCACGAAGTTGATCATGTTGAACTTGCACCCCTTGGGAACTCTTCCAAGTTTCTCGTTCAGCTTGTAATGGTAGTAAAGTTTCGTGGCAAGTGTCGGGAATTTATAGTCATATACAACCATGGCAAACCCCTTGGCACTGTGCTGACGGATGAACGGTTCAATGATACTGAATGTTTTACCCGAGCCGGGAGTTCCCACGACCCACGTCCCGCGGAAAGGGTTGCTGATACTGACCCATCCCTTGCGGAACTTCCCCTTGTAATAGTAGCGCATCGGGATATTCACGCTGTATTTGTTCTCCTGAATCTCTTCGCTCTGCTCGAAACTCTCGTTCTCGAAGTTGAAGCGGTCCTTCATCAGGCCCTCCTTGATGAACTTGGAGATATTGTCCAGGGCTATATGTACCAGTATCACTCCCACGAGCGAAGCCGCCATGTATAGGATACGGTTCAGCGGCAGCGTATAGAGCCGCATTTCCATCGGATGTCCGAACAGCCATACGGACAGGACAAGCAGAAGCAGTCCGCCGGTCAGGGGAAAAATCACCTGCTTGCGGGCGTTGAACTCCAGATGCTTCTTGTTCCTCGTACCGATACAGGTGATGCAGATCAGCAGTATCGTGGCTATCTTGCTGTACACGAGATGGCCGTCCTGATAGATCGTCCATCGCTTGATACGTCCGTGGATGTCAGTCAGTATGCCGCCCCACTGGTCGAATACTGCCGGGTCAATGGCATACTCGAAGAACTCCAGCAGAACCGACACATAGACGACTGCACGGAATATCTTGTAGAATCCTTGTAACTCTTTGCTTTCTTCCATTTTTTATAGCTTTTTTATTGGGTTGTGGTTCTGATCGCCTCGGATATTGTTGGACTTGATTATTTTGATTCAGACGAAAATAAATGTCATGTTTTTGCAGTAAAAAACAAGACTTTTCTTATATTTGCATCCGGAACAAAACGATTCGATTATGGTGATTACTAAACAGGTACAGGAAATACTGGACGCCACGCCTCCGGGCAAGGTGCTTACCATTGCCGATTTCAATGTGCTGCCGGAGTACCAGCCTGCGTTGGTCAAGGCACTCAGCCGTCTGGTGGCAGAAGGCTCTATCTGCAAGATTGCCAAAGGACGGTACTACAAGCCTAAACAGACGGTGTTCGGCACATTGAAGCCTCCGGTGGCAGAGGTGGTCAAGGACCTTCTGGAACGTAACGGCAAGCCAATCGGCTATATGACCGGTACGGCAGCATTTGCGCAGTTGGGGTTGACGACACAGATCACATCGGCCATTACGATAGGCACGAACAAATACCGCCGGCCTATGAAACGGGGCGAATACAGCGTGTCCTTCCTTGTACAGCCTAATGCAATCACACGGGAGAACATTCCTCTGCTGCTGATCCTTGACGCGCTCAAATTGCTCCGTGAGATTCCGGCAACATCACCTGACGATTGTGTGCGGGGCGTTGCTCGGCTGATAGCCGCTCTGTCCGAAGGCGATCTGGAGAAACTGGCGGACCTGGCCGAAAATTACCAGCCGTATGTCCGGGCATTGCTGGGTGCCATTCTGGACAGTCTTGGAGCTGACACCCGACAATTGCGTGCGACACTCAATGGGGTCACGACCTACAAACTTCCTGTCACCGCACAGGCTTTACCCACCAAATTAAAATGGAACATCGTATGAGACTACACGAGAATCAGCAACTGTTTGCCGATGCCATAGAAGCGGCTGCACGTCCGGTACAGGACGGCGGACTCGGCATCAAGAGTATCTTTATCGAGAAAGACTATTGGATCTGTCGTTCGCTGTCGCTTATGGCTACCGGAGACAAGGATAATCGTGCCATTTTCAAGGGCGGAACTTCCCTGACCAAGGCCTACGGCATCGGGGCACGTTTCTCCGAGGACATTGACGTGGCCATCGCCGAAGCATGGACACTGAGCGGAAACCAGCTAAAGAACCTCATACGCCGTACATCGAAGAATATGACAGCCGGACTGGAGGAACTGGTCATCCCCGGCATGACAAGCAAGGGATCGCATTACCACAAGGCGTTTTACACCTATCCACGGGCCATAGATACGGAACAGGTCGGAGCAATCCGGGCTGGGCAACTCCTGGTAGAAATCAACAGTTTTGCCAATCCATATCCTTTCGAGCGGCGTTCTCTCTGCAGTTTCCTGACAGAGTTCCTGCAGGCTACCGGCAACAACCGTATGATAGAGGAATACGGGATGCAGCCGTTCGAGGTCAATGTGCTTGACCGTCGCCGCACGCTGACCGAGAAATTGGTGTCACTCATCCGATGCTCGCTGGCCAATCTGTATATGCCGCAGTTGACGGCCAAAATCCGTCATTTCTACGATCTGCATCATCTGCTGAAAGATGAAGAGTGCCTCACGTATCTTCATAGCGATGCTTTCCCCGAAGATTTCAGGTCACTGCTCGAACACGACCGGCAGAGCTTTGACAAGCCCGAAGGCTGGCGTGACCGGCGACTGGAGGAGTCCCCGTTGATGACAGATCTGCCGCAGGTTTGGGGCAACTTGCAGACAGTTTACATGGGTGAACTCCCGGATTTGGCATATCGTGCCATTCCGGCCCCCTCGGATGTCGAGGAAAGCATACGTCGCTTGATGGCATTACTGCGTGAATTCGGCTCTGGTTTGTAATCGTATGTTGTCCAACAATGTCAAAGAACGCAATCGTATATCTCTGGTTTACCGGTTGATGGTTATAATCGGGCGTACCTTGTGCGCCTGTGTCTTGGGTGTTTCCTGTATGGCTCCGCTGCCCATCGAGTAAAGCCAGGCTTTTGCCGTTTCCTGTTCGGCCACTTCCGTGGATGTCCAGTACCAGCAGTCGCCGTCGGTCAGGGGCAACGGATCGCCCCCGCACTGTTCGATGACAGGATTTACCGTTTCCCGGATAGTATATAGCAGACGCATCTGTGCCACCGACGGAACGTATGCGCTCTGCCCGTAACACCAGAGGTCAAAGACCGCTTCCGCCATCGGCGAAGCCGTTTCCTTCGTTTCATATAGAGCGAATGTATTGGCATTGCCGTCATGTGCCGCGAGGTCCGCAGATGTGCCTTGGGCAATACCGAGGCTGTCGGCAAATGCCTGCGGGGTGATGTCCCACAGGTAAACCGCGTAGCCGTTTCCTTCCGCACCCTCATGCTGCCGGGTGTCGAACACGACGGCCACAGCCTTTTTCCCGGATTGCTGGTATTCCGTGTAGGACAAGGCCGTTCCGTCCTCGCACAGGACATGTCCCGGGCGGACAGCCGTGTCCGGTACGTCTATATGCGCGTCACAACCTGTCACGGCGACTGCTGCGACAAGTACCGGTACGAACCGGCTCACCTTTCTGAAAATGTTCTGTTTCATCTTTTCCCTTATTTTATCGGTAGTTTCACACCAAGGGCTACACCTACCCGAAGCAGATCCGCGCCCTTTATCATCAAATCACTCTTCGCCTGCCAGTACAGCGTCCATCCGGACCGCAGCACGTAATTGTGCTCGTAACCGAAATGCAGGCCGCCCAGGAACTTCTTCGTGTCGCTTCCTGCCGAAGCTCCTATACGCAGGTTGCCGTAATGATTGCGGCCCCGTACCACGCAAGGCTTGTATGCCACGCCAAAGCCATAGGTGCGGTAGTTGCGCCAGAAGGATTCCGGACAGATATGGCCGCACGGGCCGCATTCGGCCCACTGCAGGTAGCCGTTGGCAAAGAACTCCCACGCGTGCCGGTAGTTCATTTCATGTTCGTATGAAAACGTCACGTCCATACCGTTCCTGTAAAGCAGCCCGACCCCCAGTGAAAGACGGCCGCTGTTGCGTTGTGCGTTCGCGCTGAAGGCAAGGCACATGCAGGCAAACATCAGAATCAGAGTCTTTCTCATAATCATTCCTCCTCCAGCAGGTCAGCGTTAAACGAATCGGCAGACAACACATCCTCATAATCGATGTTCAGGCTGATATTGCGGCCGCTGATTTGCTTTTCCGTCATTTCGACAGTCAGCAGCTTGTCGTTCGGGAAGGTCATCTTCTTGATGACAAGCACATTCCTGTAGCCATGTCGGAATGTCTTTCCCGGTTCCAGTATCATCGCCGGAGTAAGCTCGATAGTCTGGGCGTTGGTGGCCTTGGCGAGTTTCTTGTCAACGAGCTTTACCCTGATCTCATCGATGTCGAAACGGATGTTCGTCTTGTTCTCTATGGAAAAGTCTATGAAGAAGTAGTCCCCGACAGAGTATATGTTGTTCAGGCGCATCACCATACGGTGTGCCTTGGTGGCCACATTCCTGATTCTCGCCGGAGAGTTCCAGATCCGTCTGGCAAAGCGCGTCATCTCGGCGGTTGACATCGATACTGCCGGATTGTTGTAGGCGTTGCGCTCGTGAGGGAGTATCTCCTTGTCCGTTACGGCTTCCTTAAGCCGTGTGGTGTAAACCAGCGCGTATTGCGTGCGGTAGCGTTCCGTGATGACGGTCACGATGGCAATCACCTCGCCGTCCTCGTGCCCGGCTTCTTTGGGTTTCAGCCGTACAATGTTGTCCAAAGGCTGGTCGCCAACCACCTTGTCGGTGGAAATGTCCACCATGCGTACCGGCTCCGATGCCGTGATGACGGTCGTCACCTGTTCGTTGACCGTCAGTTGTTCCATTTCCTCGTAGGTCGTCTGCGCCTGTGCATTCCGCGTTCCCAGCAGTCCGGCTGTCAGAAGAAATACCGTTCCGATTTTCTTGAGATTCATATTCATGTCGTTGATTGTTTATATTCCATTTGTTTTTCTTTTACCCTTATGTCGTCGTATGTATTCGCTCCAGTTCTTCCCGGATACGGAGTTCGGCGATGTCGCAGTACTCCTTCACGGTCTCGAATCCGATATAGTGCCGTCCCGAACGGATTGCGGCAATGGCAGTCGTTCCGGACCCGATGCAGTTGTCCAGCACGGTGTCCCCCTCGTCGGTGTAGGTGCGTATCAGGTACTCGACCAGTGCCACAGGCTTCTGGGTCGGATGATAGAATGCCCCTGTCTTGTGTTCTTTCGGGATGAAAATGACCGATGTCGGATATTTGTTGTCCGCCATGCGTACCGGTACCAGCTTCATCTCCCCGTAGCACCGGTTCGTGAAACTGCCTTCCGTCATGCTGCGTCCATGGTTTCTCCTTTCGGGAGGGCACGGTGTCATCTGCGGATGATACACGGGCTGCTTCATGTAGAACACCAGAATGTCCTCATGCTGGCGCAACGGCATCCGGTTGGCATTGAGATGGCCCGTAACACGGTCCTTCTGCCATACGAGGTTATAACGCCAGATTCCCGGTTGGGAAAGCATGAGATGCGCGGAGAATATTCCCTGGGCGAACAGGATTATCGGACTGTCCGGCTTGATAATCCTACGGTACTGCTCCCACAGCGGACCGAGGGGTATCTGCCTGTCCCAACATGCTGACCGGTTGCCGCGGTTCAATACACCGTAAGGCAGGTCGGCGATGATGGCATCGACGCTTCCCTCCGGCATACGGCTCATGCCTTCCAGGCAGTCCATGTTGTATATCTTGTCCGTCTCTATCATATCGCGTTGTTTTTCGGCCCTCCAAGCTGCAGGGCACTCGCCCAAGTACAACGTCCCTTCCGGTTTTCCCGGACCTCACACTCCCAGAAGGTATTCATCTCCGCGTGCTTGAAATTGACCGCCCCGTCTCCCGGCCCGTAAAAGCCGGTGTATTTCTGGAAGGCGAACAAGGCGATTTTCCGCCCGTCCTCTGCCAGAAAGTTGCATATTAGGGCGAAGCGTCCACCTTTCTGCCACCATTGGGTACTCACGAGTTGCCCGACGAATGTTTCGGCCTTGTCGGGAGCGAGGAAGTCATCGTAGTAAAAGCCGTCCGTTCCCTCATGTAGTTTTGAAATATCTGTTTCCATTGTCTCGAACCTTTTTATTTCCTTTTTTCCTGACCATTGACCAGATAGACGAAAGTCCCGTATTTCAGCTTGACCTTGTTTTTCTTGATGGCCTTGCTGATGGCGTTGCTCGTCTTCTGGTAAGCGTTGTTCACCGCCTGCATTCCCCATTGGGCGAGGCTGTTCCCTGTAGTTCCGGTACTCATGCTCATGTTGCCCGACATGGCACTGCTGGCCACATCCTTGCTCGTTTCCCGGAACTGGCTGTTCGGTACATACAGGCCCTCCATACCGTCCGTGTCATAAAGCGCGAGACTGACCTTCACAAGCTCGTCGTCCACAAGGATGCTGTTGATGTTTCCCTTGACACGTCCGGACGAGAAGCCGCTTACCGTGGCGTACAGGTACGTACCCCGTTTCACTACGCACTCGTCTATTTCCACGTCATCCAGCAGGCGCAGCCTGATGCGCGAGCCGTCCACAGCCTTGATGTCCTCGTCTATGATGGCCTGGATCAGCTTCGGTTCACGGGCATCCTTCGCCAGCGTGTTGAAATAGTCCGAGGTGGTCTTCACCTTGCGGACTACCGCGCTGGGCGGTTCGTCTGCCGACGGTGCTTGCACCGGACGTTTCTCCTCGTCGATGGTGCCGGCCTCCGGTACATTCTGCGGCGGAACGGTGTCCGTGGTATCCGCCTCTTCAGGGGGCATCACCATGTTCTGTCCTTTCAGCCGTGCTTCGGCAAGGGCCTTTTCCAACTCCGCGAGTGCTTCCTGTTCACGCTCTTTGGCGGCGGCAATTTCCGCTGCCGCTGCTTTTTCCTGCTGTTGCTCATCGAGCAGGGCGATGTCATCCTGCGTGTATTGTGATTCATATTCTTCCTTGTTTTCATCAGGTTCGTCTCTTTCTATGTTGCCGACCGCCGAGTAGTCCTGTATCTTGCCCCACGATTTCTCCATGTTCTCGTATTTGCTGCCAATGCCGTCATCCTTGATCTGCGCTTCCGGCAGTTCCGGATTCAGGAATTCCGTTGTCTGCAGCGTCTTGTCCGGTATATCCGCCGTTTCAGTATGAAACAGGTCGAATATGAAGTAGGACGCACCGAGCAGAGGGATATAAAGAATGGCAGGGAGCATGTACTTCGGCTGTCTGAAATTGATTTTCTCAAATATCTTTTTCATGGCAAGTCTGTTTTGCTACGGTTTGTATTTCCTGTCCCGGTTTCCCTCAGTTCCTCTTCCTGCAACATCCTGTGCCGCTCCCTCAATACCGAATCCTGCATCTCTGTCGCTGTCCTCTCCGCCGGCTGGTGACGATATACCACTGTTATACGGTAGATGTTCCATGCCAGCCCGCCCAGCACGAAAGCGAACACGATGACCAGAAAAAGAGTACGGTGCACGTTGGCAAAGCCCTGCACCTTGGCTGCCGCCTTGTCTATACGGGTCGCCTTGGCAAACTTGCGTCCGGCTTCCACATCACGCTCATAGCGTTCCTTGTACTTCGGATCATTCCTGTCAGGCATCTTTTCGCCCAGCAGCATCCGTCTGAATCCCTTGATGTTCATATCCTTGATTGTTTAATAGTTGCTCTTGCTTTTCTGTTCTATATCCTTGTTAAGGAGAGTGCGCCAGTTCACTATCAGCAGACCGTGAGGGTTGTTCTCCGTTCTCGGTACACGCTTGAGCTGACCGGCTGTCACCAGCTCACGCATCAGGATGTTGCTTCTGCGTTCGATTCGCTGGCGGCCGTAATAGGTGAACTCCATGGTGCTCTTGTCAAAGCGGATGCTGTCACAATAAATCGAGAACACGGCACTCGTGCCGAGGATGTTGGAGTAAAAACCTTTCTCCTTAAGAGTGTTATATTGCGCCAGACCTGTTTCGTCCACCAGATACATCGCCTTTTCCATCGTGTATTTGATGTATTTATCATCAGGCGGCAAGGTGAAGAAATAGTGGTGGAACATCTCCACATGGCTTTTGGCTTCCACATCGAGCGTTTCCTCCATTGTGGTGCGGTTGACAAGAATGGGCACGTTGCCGTCCAGCACGTACACCTTTTTCTGTGCATCCGACACCATTGTCCTGGCTGTCCAGATGCTCGATACGCTGATGATGACACATCCCACGAGAAAAGCCGTGCAGATAATGCCCACCAGCCGTATCTTGTTTTCCAGATGCTTGATAATCATATCGGTTTATTGTCTTATTCTATTCAACTTCATTACATATTCATTGTGCAGCATCGGTATGATTGCTCCGTATGACTCCTTTTGGAGTTTCTCAAACTCCTTGGTGGTGATTTCCGTATAAAGTCTCAGTATGACTATCTGCACAAACACCCACCAGATGCCACGCCTGCGTTTCGATCTGTTTTTCTGCAACTTGGCGAGTTGCAGGCGATAGGTCAGATAAGTCGTCAGTGGGACGAAATACCGATCATCCAGGTCAAAGGCATCGTCCAGTTCCTTGTACTTCTGGTCGGGACGTTGTTCCGATACATGACGGATTTCTTCTTGTACGCGCATATTCACATAGTTCACGAACCGTCTGTCTTGATACCATTCTTTGATTTGTTCTTGTACGTTCATACTTTTTTATTTTTAAGGATTGTTGTTTATATGTTTTTTATCTTATCTCATGATTGCCCCGATACCGCCTGTCGCTGTCATCTTGGCCTGCTGTGCCACGCCTTCTCCAAAATTTCTCGTACTGAAGGCCGTGTCGCCCTCCGGTATCATCCACGCCGCAAGGTCAGGTACAAGGTTCAGACATTTCAAGGCTACAATGCTTGCCGCCATCAGATAACCGGCGGAGAAGAAACTGTTCTGCAGGTAGGCCGCCATTGTCTGCTCGCTGGCCGTGATTGCGGTCAGGTTTTCCACCTGGATGCACAGCACGATGTCGAAAAGGAGCAATACATAGAAGCCCACGAAGTAGAGCATGGCCCCGTAGAAATGTACCGTCAGGTAACGTGTCAGCCATTTTGCCCAGGAACCTTCCCATTTCGGCAGCAGAGAGAACGCCCATTGCAACGGGCCGAATATCGTCAGCATACCGAGCAATATCTGCTGGCAGTAGATCGTCGCCCACTATTCACTAATTATATTCAGTAGAGCCTTGTTTTATTAGTTGTTCTTGTATATCAGTTATTTGCAGATGTTTTTATTTGAATGAAATACGCACGGAATTTCACGGTTTTAGAAAATATTGGTACTATTTGGTACTATAATTCAGAATAGATTTCGTACCTTTGTACCAGCAGTTAAAAGACATTTCGCGTATGGATTTCATCTTCATAAAATCATCAAAGGCAGGGAAAGAGGACTTCGGTTCGGTCTATGCCCGTGTGCGCACAGGCAAAGCCAACGTGAAAACCGTAACAGGCTTCACCATCAGACAGCTTGAATGGGAGAAATACCGCTCCCTGCAATACACCTCGTCCGCCCTCATGTCGAGCATCGGGATAAAGTACGGGCAGTTCGCCCAAGTCCTCGCAAGGATAAAGGCGGCGTTCGAGGCGGATGATTTCGACCCGAAAAAGGCGAAATCCGTCATCGAGAGCGTAAAGCACGATGTGCTGAACGGCATGATGCAGGTTGTGGAGGTCAAGCCCAAGGGCAAGATGCTGTTCGAGGATTTTCTTACCACTTATATAGAAGATTTGGAAACAGGGCGGCGCACCAAGAAAGGCCGCACCGTCAAAGTGACCCCTGCCTACATCAAAGGGCTTCGCATCATCCAGACCCAAATCCGCAACTATCAAAAGGAGATGCACCGCAAAATCGGGCTAGACGACATGACGATGGAAACCCGCAACAGTCTTGTCGGTTACTGGAAAGGGCGCGGCTTGATGCCCAACGCCATCAACTCTTATATGACGGATGTCCGTACCGTGGCAAAGGCGGCATACGAGGACAAGCTGACCAAGTGCGATGATTTCCGCCATTCAGACTTCGTTCCGAAAAAGGAGGAAGTGGACAACATCTATCTTACGCCGGAACAGATACAGGAAATGCTCGAACTCGACCTTTCCACCAAAGAGGCCGTCAGGGAACGGCTGGAGGCACTCGACATCAGCGAGGACGAGAAACTTGCGCAGCTTTCCAAGTGCCGCATCACCCACATACGCACCTTGGAACACGTGAGGGATATTTTCATTGTCGGCTGCCTGACGGGACAGCGCGTGTCCGACTATTCAAGAATATGCGAGGATATGATAACCGAGATAAACGGGGTGGAGTTCATTTTGCTTACCCAACAGAAAACGGACAAGAAAGTCTATATCCCGGTGGACAGGCGAGTAAGGCAGATACTTGACAAATACGACGGCAAGCTGCCCCATGTATGCCCCAACGAAATGAACAAGCTAATAAAGACCATTGGGCTGTTGCTGGGCTGGACGCATGACTGCGGATTTGACGGGAAGCGGCTCAACCCGAAACGAGGGCGGAGGTTCTGTGATATGCTCCTCTCGCACACGGCACGAAGAAGTTTTGCTACCAACGCATACAAGGCCGGAGTACCGTTGTCGTCCATCCAAGCCATAACAGGGCACAGCAGCGAGGCGCAACTGCGCCGCTACCTCAAACTGGATGCGGAAGAAAAGGCCGTGATTGCGTTGAAGGACTTTGAGGGTATTATTGAAATGTAAAATAAGCCGCCTATGGAAAAGACGAGATTTGCAATCATCAGTGCCCTGTTCAGGCTGTCGAAGATTATCGGCAGAAGCCTGAAACTGGCGGAAAGCCTTGCCAGCGGTAAAGTTGAAGATGAAGCCGGGAACAAGGACATCGGCAAGAACATCCGGCGTGAAATGAAAACCGTTCCTGCCCTGTTGAACGAGGTGCGGGAATACATCGCCGAACACGACGACAAGGAATTGGCACACCAGTTTGTCCGGCTGCACGGGGATGCGAAACGGCTGCATGACCTTTGTTCGGCATATCTGCAGGACTTGGGCAAGGAAGCCCTTTATGCTGGCATCGTCTATACTTCCATAGAAGTAATCGGCCAATACTTCTTTCCTGACGGAAACGAACAGAGAGAAGTCCGTTCCATGACACGCATCGAAGCCACGGACTGCATCGACACCATACGAACCGCCATCCGAAAATGCACGGCTGAAACCGGTGTGAACAAAGGGAAAGAATACATAGGCAAAGAAGCGTATGCCCTGCTTGCCGACATGGACAAGGAAAAAATCGAAGCCGTCAAGGAATATATCACAAATGCCAACGACAAGGATTTGGCACGACTGTTCACGGAGGATTTCACAAAAGCCGTCCACCTTTCTATGGTGTTCCAAGACGGCAATACAAAGACACAGTTAGCCGGGATTAAGATGTTCCATATCGCCCTGGCAATGGGCTATGTCATGAGGAACATACTCCATAAGGACGCAACCGAATCCGAAGTAAAAACAATACCTACCCCAATGGCAGGCTTTACGGTCACAGATACCGTGCAGGGCGGAGCGTTCAGCACGACGGCGCAGGTGCCTGTTTTAAGGCTGTACCAGTTCCTTACCACCTTTACCGTACAGAGTGGCCCCGACAAGGGCAAGCCCGTATTGGACGGCAACGCCGTTTCCGACAAGGACTTCATACGTACCGTCATGCGAGCTGACTATTCCACGACCTATCAGAATTGCGTGAAAGGAAAGATGCGGTGCGTCATCACCCTGCTGTCAAAAGCCTATTTCAAGGACTGGAAGGAGTACCGCACAGCCGCAGCCCGTTCCATAGGACTTACAGCGGAAAGCCTTGCCAAGTACAACGTGGAAAAGACTTTCATAAGCAGGCTCAAAGAACTGCTCCCGATGATAAAATAATGCGGCAGTCCACACGTGGTTACAACTCACCACAGTCCACTGCTTTGCACAAGCCGTTAGACATCAGATGTTTGGCGGCTTTTCTTATGCCCGTTTATTCCACAAATCCCCACAAGTTCACCCGTTTTATTCACCATATAACTTTGCCGCCATAATTTCAAAATCAATGACTTATGGCAGAAAATATGGAAATGGTACTGGTATCGCGCGATGAGCTTCAGCAACTCATCGGCGCAAGCGTGAGGTGTGCGCTTGAGGAATACGGACAGGCGCAGGCACCGCAGGAGACATCGGAGTATTACACCATCCGGCAACTGGCCGAGAAATGGGGCGTGAGCATCGCGACCATCTGGCGGCACGAGAAGCTGGGGCATATCAAGGGGCAGCGGATTGGGCGACGCGTCCTGTTCCCGAAAGAGCAGATTGACCGCATCAAGAACCTGAAAGCCACCAATAGGGACGCGGACAAAAACACCAAGGGATAATCCGTATAACGAACAACAAAAAACATCATGGCTTATGAAGAATTTGAAGCAGCTTGTTCTGCCGTGCTATAAAATGGAGGTGGCAATGAATGTGGAAGCATGGTATTTCCTGCACGGCACTACCAACGGCGTGTGCAACCTGACCTATTTTCTTTCCCTTTTGTCGGGGATGGTTGTTACGGAAGTAAGTAAAACCAAACGTGGATTGGGTTATGTGCTCCATTCCGGACAGGTGGACGGCTCCATGCTGTCACTGGCAAAGGAGTGGAATATTGGGCGCAAGTCCGTCAGCCGTCTGTTGGAGGATTTTTCGCAGAGGAGGCTAATCCGTGTTGTTTCCAATCCCATAACCACCATCATAGATATGGTGTGCGTAAAGTCATGGATGATGGACGGACGGCTCACGGAAAATCCAACATACCAACAGACGGTCAAGGCATACGAGGGAGTACGTATCTACCTTTTCAACGGCCAAAGACTGGAGACCCTGCGGAAAAGTTCGACAAGGATGAAGAAGTCTAAGGATAAGGACATGGGCAAAGACAAGGAGAAGTCCGCACAAGCATCGCAACTGGGGCAGTCCACATCGGAGAATGAGGAGCATTCCAAGCAATCAGAGAACAATCCGCTAATCATGCAGAAAGGAGATACTTTATCCGATGACAATACCTCTTATAAATTGCGGTAACTATGGAAAGGAATGAAGTATTTATAGGGGCGTTTTTTAGGGCTGGCAAGTTAATGTTTTCGTCCACGAAAACCACCCCACCGACGGCGACCCGACCATGCGGATAACGGCAAGACCGGATTGCAGCCCTAAAAACGCCGACCCATTTGTAACAGACAATAGCAAGCGAATGACAGAACAAGATAACAATCATAAAGGAGGCCGCCCCAAGGCCATAAAAGGCAAGGCGCGGACTAAGACTATATCCACACGGCTTACGCTGGCCGAGTGGAAAACAGTCATGAAACGGATTGCCGATGCAGGCAAGAAACCGTCGCACTTCCTGCGCGAACTGTTGCTGCAGGGCAAGGTCGTGGCGGCACGGACACAGGAGGACAGACAGCAGATAAGGATGCTGGAGGGAGGATGCAACAACCTGAACCAACTGGCGAAGCTGGCACATCAACAGGGCTTTCCGAGAACCAAAGAAAAAATCACCGCCCTGTTGGACGAGTTCAACAAAATCATCGCGGATATATGATGGGCGACTTGAAGAAACGGGCGAGCTTCGCCAAGCTGGTGAACTATGTGAACAACCCGAAAAAGGCAAGGCTCATCGACAGCAAGGACGTGAGGCTTGATGGCAACACAGCCATCGCAAGGAGTATGCAGGGACAGGCAGATGACAAGCCGGGGCGCAAACTGAAAAATTCAGTGTACCACATCTCGTTGGACTTCGCCCACGAGGACACGCCCAAACTGACGGACGGCCTGATGGCTGAAATAGCACGTGAGTACATGAAGCGCATGGGCATTGTGAACACCCAATATATTGTATGCCGCCACACCGATAAGGAACACCAGCACCTGCACATCGTGGCCAACAGGGTGGACAATGACGGGAACACCATCAGCGACCGGAACGATGCCATACGCAACGTGGCGGTGTGCAAGGCTCTCACGAGGGAATACGGATTGCATTTCTCCAAGGGCAAGGTGAACGTGAAGCGTGACCGTCTGCGCGGCAAGGACAAGGTGAAGTATCAAATCCATGATGCCGTCAAAGCAGCCTTGCCCCATTGTAACAGTTGGTCGGAATTGTGCGACAGGCTGGCCAAACAGGGCATCGGGGTGAACTTCAAGTTCGACAGGCGTAACGGCAATATCATTGGTGTGTCGTTCACGAAAGATGAAATATCGTTCAGTGGCTCGCGGATAGACCGCAGCATGGGCTTTTTTAAGCTGGACAAGCAATTGGGAGGCCGTATCGCCGAGGGCTTGGAATGGAGGAACAATCTATACTACACCCGGCCAACGGCTGAAAGCGGAATAAGCCAAACGGGAACCATATATGAACCGGACAATTCATTTGAACAGACGGATAAAGCCTATTCTACCGATGGCCATGCAGAAGCATCCGGCAGCGGAACTTTCGCCGATGCCGATACGAATACAGGCATAGTCCAAGCGGGCATCAACGCACTTATCGAGTTGTGCGTCCAACCTCACCAAGCCAAGGTTTCATCCGGCGGTGGAGGTGGAGGAAACGAAAGCGGCTGGGGCGAGAATGACAAGGAAAAGAACAAGTACAAACCCAAAAAGATTAGAAGATGAAAGACAACTTACAGAACATATCCGACCTTATCGGGGCATTGGCAGAGGACATCGAGGAAATCAAGAAGATACTGGCCGCAAAAGACGCTTCGGACAAGGACGAGACAGTGAAAAGGCTTGCGGTGAAGCTGGAGCCAGTCATACGTTTCTTTGGCGGCAGCACACCGGAGAACATCAGTGACATTTTCAGGAGCAAGGAAACCATCGAGGCATACAAAAAGTCATTGGGCGGTGAAATGATTGTTAGCTTGCAGGAATACACCGATGCCAACGACAAAGATATGCGCAAACGAGGCATCCCTACCACCAAAGATTTGCTATACAAGATATTGGAAGTGCTTACCGACCATGTGGAGAAAGACAAACAGGTTTCACAAAAGGCACAGCAAAAGCAAGGCTTCACACGGAAACTTTGTCAGGCTATCCACTATTACAAAGTAACAAGCGGAATCAGGCGGCTATGGAACAAAGTACCCGATGGCTGGTACAAGAACCCTTACGCATGGGCTGGCATCGTTAGTACACTCGTGTTCTTTGCCTTGTTTGCCGCCAGTTGGGTGCGATGGCATGAGTACCGGGAGGAAAACAGACGGTTGAGAACGGTTGCCGACAAGTACCAAGTGACCACATTCATGTTCAACGAGCTATACCCTGAACTGGCAGTGACCGTCGGTGCATACGAGAAACTGGTGGAAACGGTCGGTAAGGATTCCACGCTGGCCGTATTCAACAGGCAGCTTAAAAAAGTGAGAAATGAAAACGAATCCAAACAATAAAAATAAAGTGAATGGCATCCATCAAGGTAAAATATCGTCCTTCCGCCACAAACGGCAAGGAGGGCAGCATCTACTATCAGGTAATCCACAAGCGAACAGTCCGCCAAATCGGAACGGACTTCCGCGTGTTTGATACGGAATGGGACAAGGAAGCATCGTCCGTCCGAATCATGCCTGAAACCAACGAGAACAGAAAACGGTATCTCCACAGCGTTGCGGAACACATCGGTTGGGACATCCGGCGTTTGCAGGCCATCATCGCACAATGCGACAGGCAAGGCGGAAAATACTCCGCAGATAATATCATAGAGAAGTTTAACGGACAGATGGATGGGCAATCGCTATTCAGTTTCATGCAGGGAATTATCGGGCAGTTGAAGCAGCTTGGCAAAGTGCGCACGTCGGAAACCTACACCGCAGCCTTGACCAGTTTTATGAAGTTCCGCGAGGGGCAGGACATTCTTCTGTGCGAGATAGACAGCGATACCATGATGCTCTATGAGGCATGGCTCAAAAGCAAGGAAATCTGCTCCAATAGCACTTCCTTTTATATGCGCATACTCCGTGCCGTCTATAACCGTGCCGTGGAAAAGGAACTGACGGAACAGAAATATCCGTTCAAGCATGTTTACACGGGTATCGGCAAGACAGTGAAACGTGCCCTCCCGTTGAAAGCGATAAAACGCATCAAGGAACTTGACCTGACCTTGAAACCGCATTTGGACTATGCACGGGATATGTTCCTCTTTTCATTCTACACACGCGGAATGTCGTTCATCGACATGGCCTATTTGAAGAAATCGGACTTGAAGAACGGCGTCATCATATACCGCAGGAGAAAGACGGGGCAGCAACTGACCATCAAATGGGAGAAGTGCATGGAGGACATCATCGCCAAATACGACGGCTACTCCACTGCCCAATACCTGCTGCTGATAATTACCAACCCATGCGCAGACGAGCGGACACAGTACCGCAATGCCATCAGCCGTATTAACGTGGCGTTGAAAGAAGTCGCCCGTTTAGCCGGGTTGAATATGCCGCTGACCATGCACTGCGCGAGGCATTGCTGGGCAAGCATCGCCAAGAGCAAGAACATACCGCTTTCGGTCATCAGCGAGGGGATGGGGCACGATTCGGAAGAAACCACGCGCATCTACCTCGCATCGCTTGACACAAACGTGGTGGACAAGGCTAACAGCCTAATCTTAAAAGACTTGTAACCGCGAAACTTCGATGGCATCTGTTTAGCAAAAATCGTAATCTCTTGATAAGAGTTACAGTTGATATTGCAAAGATACGCATAATATTGCAGATTCCGCACTTTTGCCTCATTTATAATGGGATATAAAGGATATTTGGTACGGTTTTGTTTAGTAAAACCGATTTTGGAAGCCTGCTAACTTGTTGATTCACAGCATTTGTATTTCCAAGATATATCTCTTATCAAGAGATGAATTTCAAGGACATACTGCATAAATTCCGTACCGAATCATTCACCGAAAGGGAAAAGGGTACAAAGTTCGAGCGACTGATGCGCTCATGGTTATTGACAGACCCACGCTACAACGAGCTTGAAAAGGTGTGGCTGTGGGAGGATTTTCCGGGGCGTAAGGACTTCGGAGGCACGGACACGGGCATCGACCTCGTGGCCAAGACCGAGATGGGCGACTATTGGGCTATCCAGTGCAAGTGCTATGCGGAGGATGCCGTGATAGACAAGCCCGCCGTGGATTCGTTCCTTGCCACCTCCAGCCGCACGTTCACGAACGAAGTCACTTTCCAGACTACCCGTTTTGCCAAACGAATTTGGATTTCCACCACCAACCATTGGGGGAGCAACGCCGAGGAAGCCATCCGCCACCAAGACCCGCCTTTTTCACGGGTTGGGCTGATTGACCTGAACTCTTCCTGTGTGGACTGGCAAAAACTGATGGACGGACTTACGGGAACTTCCGCACTCGTGGAGGGCAAGAAACCGCGCAAGCACCAGTTGGATGCCATATCCAAGGCATACACGCACTACATCACAGAGGGCAATGACCGTGGTAAACTCATCATGGCCTGCGGAACAGGCAAGACCTACACCTCGCTGCTCATCACTGAACAGTTGCTTAACGGCAAGGGACTGGTGCTGTTCATGGTTCCGTCCATCGCCCTGTTGGGGCAGTCGCTCAACGCATGGTCGGCGGACGCGAAGAAGCCTATCAAGGCCGTCTGCATCTGTTCTGATTCCAAGGCTTCGCGAAAGATTCAGAATAAATACGATGATATGGATGACAGTGTGGTTGACCTTGCAGTACCAGCGTCCACCAGTCCGCAGTCCATCGCATCACAGTTGAAGAAATACCGAAACCATGACGGGCTGGTAGTCGTATTCTCCACCTACCAGTCCATTGATGCCGTTTCAGCGGCACAACAGGAGATACTTTCCGAAACAAACGGCGGGTATGGTGTGTTCGACTTCATCATCTGTGACGAAGCCCACCGCACTACAGGCGTGAAGCTGTCGGACAAGGACGAGAGCAACTTCACCAAGATACACTCCGATGACAACGTACAAGGCAGAAAACGGCTTTACATGACCGCCACGCCACGGCTGTATGGTGAATCGGCCAAGATAAAGGCATCGGAAAAAGACTGTATCCTCTGTTCGATGGACGACAAGGCTCTGTATGGGGAGGAGTTCTACCGCGTGAATTTCTCCTACGCCGTACAGAACGGGCTGTTGACCGACTACAAGGTGCTTGTCCTTACTGTTGGTGAGGATGATGTGCCGGAAAATATCAGGCGCGATGTCACCGACACGACCACGGAACTGAATTTTGACGACACGTCCAAGCTCATCGGCGTAATCAACGGACTGTCAAAGATGATACAGGGTGATGACCACCGCACATGGGATGCCGACCCGCACATGATGCGCCGTGCCGTGGCGTTCTGTTCATCCATTGACAGGAGCGCAAGCAGAGTGGGTATCGCATCCAAATATGTGGCTTCCGTGCTGCCGCAAATATCTGAAAAGTACGACGAGAATCTGGATGCGGAAAGCCTTTCGCATACCGTTTCGATAACCGCAAAGCACATAGACGGCTCGATGAACTCACAGGAGCGCAACGGAATCCTGCAATGGCTGGCGGACGAGCCGGACAATGACCGGGAGTGCCGGGTGGTGACCAACGTGCGCTGTCTGTCCGAGGGCGTGGACGTGCCGTCGCTCGATGCCGTGCTGTTCCTTTCCGCCCGTAACTCACAAGTGGACGTGGTACAGTCGGTAGGCCGCGTGATGCGCACTTTCCACAAGGGGCTGCCTGACGAGAAGAAGTACGGGTACATCATCATCCCTATTGTCGTGCCGTCCGATGTTTCGGCAGAGGAAGCACTCGACAATAGCAAGACCTTTGATGTGGTCTGGGAAATCCTGAACGCGCTGCGCTCCCACGACGACCGTTTCAATGCGATGGTGAACAAGATTGCGCTCAACAAGCAGAAACCCAACAAGCAGTCCTATACACCGTCCGTCACCATCGGTAGGCCGGGGTTGGGCTTTCAGGAGGGAGAGGAAGAAGCGCGGCAGATGGAGAACGCGGAAATCGCCCGGCAGTTGGAGCTTCGCTTCGGTGAGTTGCAGGACGGCATGTATGCCAAGCTCGTGGAGAAGTGCGGCGACCGCCTCTATTGGGAAAACTGGGCAAAGGAAATCGGACTAATCGCGCACAAGTTCATCGAGCGCATATCCAAGCTCATCCAGTCAGGCATACACAAAAAGGCGTTCAACGAATACCTCAAGGGATTGCAGCGCGACCTTAACCCGTCCGTGGACGCGGCACAGGCCATCGAGATGCTGGCGCAGCACATCATCACCCGTCCGGTGTTCGATGCGCTGTTTGCCGACTACCAGTTCGTGAACAACAACGCCGTGAGCCGTTCCATGCAGCGCATGATAGATCTCTTGCAAGAACAGGCTTTCGAGAAAGACACCGAGGTGCTGGACAAGTTCTACCAGTCGGTGAGGACAAATGTGGGCGGCATAGACAATTTAGAGGGCAAGCAGACCATCATCAAGAACCTCTACGAAAAGTTCTTCAAAGGCGCGTTTCCGCTCACCGTGGAGAAGCTGGGCATCGTCTATACGCCCGTGGAATGCGTGGACTTCATCATCCATTCCGTGAATGACATCCTAAAGGCAGAGTTCAACACTTCGCTGACCGAACAGAATGTGCATATTCTTGACCCGTTTGTGGGCACTGGCACGTTCATCACGCGGTTGTTGCAGTCAGGACTAATCCGACCGGAGGACATGGAGCGCAAGTACCTGAATGAAATCCATTGCAATGAAATCGTGCTGCTGGCCTATTATATCGCCGATGTGAACATTGAATCGGTGTTCCATGACATTACCCGTCGGAAAACCTACCTGCCGTACAGCGGTATCTGCCTGACGGACACTTTCCAACTGGCGGAGAAGAAGCACAACGAACTTTTCACGGAGTTTTTCCAGGACAATTCCAAACGGGTGAAGAAGCAGATGGCCACGCACGTGAGGGTGATTGTGGGGAATCCGCCGTATTCGGTAGGACAGAAAAATGCTAACGACAAAGCACAAAATTTGCCTTATCCATATTTGGAAAAACGCATAGTTGATACATATGCTGATGCTACCACTGATAAAGGCCGCACAATCCAAGCCCTTTATGACAGCTATATTAAGGCATTTCGTTGGGCATCAGACCGCATACCACAAGACGAAGGAGGTATTGTTGCTTTTATAAGTAATGGTGCATGGCTTGATAGTAATTCGGGAGAGGGTTTCCGTCGTTGCCTTGAAAAAGAATTTACATCAATTTATGTACTGAATCTCCGTGGGAATCAACGTACTTCAGGTGAATTATCACGGAAAGAGGGTGGTAAAATCTTTGGTAGTGGTTCTCGCACCCCCATTGCCATTACTTTCCTTGTCAAGAATCCGGCTATGAAAGGACAGAAAGCTGTTATCCGTTACCATGACATAGGCGATTACCTAACTCGTGAGCAGAAGCTCAAAATGGTAAAGGACTTCCGCTCCATTTCTTCGCGGAAGTTGGATTGGCAGGTTATCACTCCTAACGAAAAGGCAGATTGGATAAATCAACGAGATGGTGTATTTGATAACTTGATACTATTGGGAGATAAGAAAAATTGTAAACAAACAGTCTTCTCTATATTTTCATCAGGAGATATTACGCACCGTGATGTATGGTGTTACAATTCTTCATCAGCCGTTCTTTCGCAGCAGATGGGAATCACTATTACAACATATAATAAAGAAACTGACAAATGCACTGAGCTTAAAAACATCAATGATGTTGCCTCAATAGTGGACGCAGACCCAACAAAGATTAAATGGGATAAAAAACTGTTCGAACACGCTTTGAAGGGCATTAAACATTCATTAGATAAAAGCAATGTTCAATTAGCTCTTTATAGACCATATTTTAAGCAATGGCTTTATTACGATAAAGCATTTAATTGGAGTCAGTATCAGTTACCTAAACTATTCCCAACTCCAGAGAGTGACAATATCTTAATTTGTATAACGGGTGTAGGGAACAATAATTTTAGCTGTTTGATGGCAAAATCTATACCTGATTATTCCTTTCAAAATACAAGCCAATGTTTTCCCTTATGTTGGTACGAAGAAAACAATAATCCGCAGACCTCGCTTTTCGATGATGCAGAAACGAGCCGTTATATCCGTCGTGACGGCATAACCGACTGGATTTTGAAGGAAGTCCGTAGTCGTTTCGGAGGTTCACGAGCCATCACCAAAGAGTACATTTTCTACTATGTATATGGTCTGCTCCATTCCAAGCAATACCGCGAGCGTTTCGCCGATGACTTGAAAAAGTCATTGCCACGCATCCCCATTGTAGATAATGTGCAGGACTTCATGGCTTTTTATAAAGCCGGAAAGGAACTTGCCGACCTGCACCTGAACTACGAGCAAGGTATCAATGAGCAGATAACAGGCCAAGACGGTGATTATCCGTTTTATGCAAATATGCCGATGTTCGCGTATCGTTCTTTGGGCGTAAAAGTTATTGGTGACATTGACATCTGGCAAAGCGAATGGACGGATGAAAGCTACCAATACTTCGTCGTGGATAAGATGAAGTTCGCCAAAGTCCGTGACGAGAACGGGAAGCTCGTTGCTGACAAGACCCGCATCATTTACAATGGCCAAATCACCATCGAGAACATTCCGCTCAAAGCCTACGAGTACATTGTCAATGGCAAGTCTGCAATTGAATGGATAATGGAACGCTATGCTGTCATCATTGACAAGGCCTCCCAAATCAAGAACGACCCTAACGACTGGTCAAGAGAACACGAACAACCACGTTATATCCTTGACCTGCTTCTATCGGTTATAATGCTTTCTTGCCAAACGGTGGATATAATAAAGTCATTACCAATTTTTAAATATTAAATCATAAGCAAATAGGCCACATTTTAAAATGCAGCCTATTTGCTTATGTTATTTAGTGTTAATTATATGCTTTTGTAATATTCAATAAGTTAAAGTGTAATCTATAATCACATATATGCTTATATGAAGCAATTTTAGTTATAACATTCTATACTTGTAACTTTCCTAAAAATAGCATGGCCTAACGACTCAATAAAATCAGTTGCATCTTTAACATGGGCAATATCAATAGTGCGTGGTAACATTGTAGTTGGATCTATATCTCCTTCGTGAGCTATTTGATTTCTCCTCTGAATGATGGTTTCTAGTTGCTGCTTTAAGTTTGCAGCTTTATCATTGTCTGTCGCACCTGGTATCCCTATATCTACAGCTAATGTTTGTATTTTATGAGGTTCACTCCATATCAAACTTAGTGCATCAACAACTTTGTCAGGATGTTGAAAGGACATATAACTCAACCTATTGTATAAGTCTTTTTCTAAAATGACTTCCGGAATTTCATCCGGAGTCGATGGCATAAAGCCTGGAGCCATTACTTCTATAAGTTTTAGAATTGTCTTTGCTTGGAACGACAATGATTGGAACTTTGGGGTTTCCTTCCTACTTTTAGTGAAGATTTCAATCACTCCTTTTTTTACTATGTTGTGAACAAACATATCAAAAGCACTTACAACATTTACAAGTTGAGCTTTTAATAAATTGCTATTATAGTCATCCTCTATACCTACATTATCTCTTAGATTTATATATATAGTAGACAAAGAACGAGCCTTAGAAATATTATTATCAAATATTCTTAAATAGTTGTTCATATTAACACTTGAATAATCATATTTGCAACTGTGGTGTAAATTTCATGAAAGGTTTCTCTATTATTACGTTGCGCTTCTAAAGCTGCCCCTTTTGTTTCAAGCTCTTCGTCTGTCAATGCGAATACGGGAACATTTACACCTAAACTTTTGGGAGCCAAGCCTTGGAAGTCTTTAATTTCAGCCAATTTACAACCACTATTGATGCCTGCACGAGAATATTGAGCAGGAGTGAACAGCATCCCTGCTTTTTGTAATTCAGGTATAAGTATGGTATCGACTATGCTCTGAAGCTCATCAATCTTTACCCTAAAAGGTTTTGTCGGAATTCCGTTTCTGATATTGAATCTTTGTGGAAGAGTTCCTATAAATTTGGGAATACCAACAGGAAACGGATACGCAGAATGTTCATACTCAGAAATGTTGTTGATTTTCCAGTTCACCCATCTTGGCAATATTTGAGAAAGACTTTTAATTGCCATAAGCGAGAATGTATCGGGATTTGTTGGTATGACAAAAGCATCACTAATCAAGAAAAAATCTTGATTTATAGTACTCAGTCCCGGATTCAAATCAATAAAAACATAGTCTATGCCAATAGCATTGGCAGTTTTCTCAATCAAATCATTGAAAGAGCCTGGAAGACTTTGTAATGTCATCATAGCTTGTGACGCAGTAAAAGCAAATGTTAGGTTTGCTTCATACTCAGACAAGTTCATGTGACCTGCTAAAAGATAAAGATTTGGATTTCTTGGTGAAGATTTGCAAGCTACTGCTTCTATCGGCTTAGGTGCTCCTGTGAACGCAGGCTTTACACCATCTTTAATATTTTGCTCACATGTCTCAGGATTCTCATAATAGTTATCAAACTCTTCTCCGAGAAACAATGCTGTAAGATTACATTGAGGGTCTGCATCAACGAGTAAAACTTTGTGCCCCATATTAGCGATCATCCAACCCAAGTAAAAAGTTGAGGTTGTTTTGCTGACCCCTCCTTTGTGATTAAATAGTACTATCTTCTTCATATCAATTCAATTTTTAAGTATATGAGTAATTTATTTGTATCTGTAAGAACTAAATTTCTATTGACAAGATGATATGCGGTTATTTCCATAAATCTTCATTTTTCCATTCCTTATTAAATCCCATTGCAGCTATATCTACAGACGGGAAATTTGTCAACAGTTCCAAAAGTTTTTCATTGAAGTTGTTATTAGGAGAAATCGAAGAGAGAAAATATCGGATTATGCACAAGCGATAATAAATCCGCTTCTTATCCATTTTTAAAGTGCCAATCCATGCATATTTAGTCTTTCGAGGTTCGGCTGGCTTCAGCATGAAATCTCTATTCCAAACCCTTGCGTGATGGCAACACATATTGCGAAGATTGGCAAGTACCGTCAGCCACGAAGTAAATACCTGTGGCTTCAATCCAAAATATTCGGCAATACGCTTCATCAGTTGATTACTAGCGACATTAGAATAAATATAGTTCAAATTCCCAAAAGACAGCACTTCCGTTATCATCCATGCCGGAGGATAATTTTCAACATAATTGCGTCTGAAATCTTCGATGTAATCTTCTTTGCTTGATGTCAATTCCTTATCTATGACAGCTAATGTCTGATTGAATTTATCTGCATTGGCAAAATATTCAGGCTTTGTTATCCAATACCTGTCGTCCAGTTCTTGGCAGCCGATGTTAGCCAATACACTGCGAATGGCAACCTCTATTTTTTCTATTTCATTGAAAAGGAGAATGCGCAATTTCTTGTCAAAGCGGTAAAGGGTTAGAACCTGCTCAAAGTTCGTTCCCTCTTTTAACTTCAAATCACTTTTAGGGCTTTTATAAAAAGGATAGATGTAAGCAGATAAACGGTGATAACCTATGTTTAACAGGTAACTTTCGACTTTACGCTCATCTTCCATGAGCATACCTCTCGACTTTAGTATTTGAACAATTTGTTCTGGAGAGGAATAGGGTTTGGTGAAACTCGTTTTCATATAGGTATAATAAAAAAACGACCCGCCGATTTGAGCATTGTTAAGAGGCTTGGCAGGTTCTAATGCTGCAAAGGTAGTAAAACAATTCAGAATACCAAAATATTTTGTGATTTTCTTCTCTGCACTGGATAAACAGCAAGATAGGCGTAGAGGCCATCAGCAAAACAGACAGCAGTATTTTGCAATTAATCGGCTCATCATTAACTTTGGATGCACAAAGCTTATTGGATAATCTGTATTTAGCAGTTTTTTGAAATGGTTTTCATACCCTTAATAGTGGTTCTAAAATGGTACTAAATCTAATATTACAGCTTATTTCGTTAATATAAAACACATATTATCAGATTGATATAAAATTATTCATATTGTCGCCCACCAGCCTATGCGGAACACGACAAGGGCAATCAGCATGATGATTTTGTCTATTCCCACGACGACACCGGCCGTCAAGGAGGTGAACCACAGTTCCGCCGCATCCTTTTCCATGCTGGTCACTTCATCCACACCGGTCTGTTCCATGGTCGCCTCGATAAGGTTGGGGTCTGATGTTCCCGTGTGGGCGACATCCGCCTGTGCCTGCAGGCTGTGGTACATCGTGTCCCTTACGTGGATGAGCTGCTGCACTTCCTCGAACTTGTCCGCTATCTGTGTGGCTTCCGCCTCGTACAGGTCATGCGTGTACGAACCGATGCAGTTCGGGATGTAGGATAGGAAGTCCAGAAAACACCAGTTGCTTCCGCTGCCGGCCATACCCGTGTCTGCAGGCGGATACCACCAGCAGAGAACGATGGAAACAGCCAGCGGTCTGAACAGCTTCATCACATCCAGCGGCTCATGCTTCACCATCATCTTGTAGGCCATACCTGCCGCCATGACAAGCGAGAACAAGGCGGCCAGAGCCATGCACATCTGCAGTATCCACCAGAACGGCCCCTGCGAACCCGTAAACGTCGCGTCCGTGAGGAACTCGTTCGTTTGAAAAATCACATCGTCAATCTCCTCCTCAAGAAGATTGATACCGAAATCAGTGAGTATATTTCCGTCTGCCATTTGCCGTCTGTCTTTTTAGTTTCACCTGTTTACACTCTCTTCACCGTCACCTCCGGAACTGCCGCCCGACTGTGAGCCACGCACCGCGAGACGCGATTCGTTCCAGCGGCTCATGGCTTCCCTGATGACGCTGCCTTTGTCCAAGGTACGGTCCGAGGTCGCGTTCAGCAGGTTGCTCGTCAGGGTGGCATTCTGCCGTTTGGCGAGATAGCTGACAAGAATCTCATTCTGCTGCACCACGTCTTCGTAGATTCGCAGATACTCTTTCTTCCGCTGCGCATTGGGCATATAGGCATCCCTGGTAGCATCAATGGCGCACTGGAAAACATGGTAGTATTCCGTCCAGCGTTCCCTGTCCTCCGGGGTGCCCCCGGCAGGAAGGATACGGTCGATGTTACGCTTCATCCTTTCCATCTGGCCGTTGATCTTGTCACCTTCGGCAAGCCAGGCGATATCAGCCTGTCGGTCTGCCACGTTCAGGGCCTCTATTTTCGCGCGGCTCACCAATGCCGAATCGATGGATTCGGCTTCGTCCGTCTGGTTATAGAGGTTGATGCCGGCTGTCGTGCGGAACCCCAGTTTGTTCTTTGCCGCTGCCGATTTCTTGTATTTGTTGTGTAATGCCCAGTAGTACAGTTCCGGCGTGAGGGAGCCCGCACCGGTTTCCATGACCGTAATCTGGTTCTGCTTCGGCGAGTCGTGGTTATAGGTCACATACTGCGCCTGTGCCGTTGCTGTTGCAATGATCGCAACCGTCATGAGCATGAGTTTTCTGTTCATCTTTTTTCCCTTTTATCGTTAGTAATCCAGCCTTCCGGAGTTGCGCCAACGTCCGAAGGCTCCTTCAATTATCTCCTGTTTGGTATGTTCACGGTATATCTTCGACTTCCAGTAGCCGATTCTTACCTGTATGTATCGCCAGGTCTCCATATAGGCCCGGTTCAGATGCCGTTCGATGTCGTCCAGAGACCTGTTCACGGCCTCCAGCACCATCAGCAGATCCGAAGTGGAGCAGGCCGCCGCTCCCGTGGCATACAGCGCCAGGTCGCTGACCGACTTGTAGAGTTGCTCCCCGTCATGGGCTATATCCCGTATGGCTTTCTCGTTGATGGTGATGAGCAGGGCGTCGGAGGGTTCGATGCGTCCGCGTTTCAGCACCTTCTCGTGAAATGCCTCCAGCATCGACTTGTAGTCCGCTATCCGGTCACTTACCGTATTGTAGGTGTTCTTTGCGTTCAATACCGTGCGTAACGACTGGTACATCACATCAATGACATCAAAGGCACGGGTGTACCGGTCAAGGTCGATATTCAGTTCCTTGTATTCGCCGACCTCCTTGCGGCTGTATTCGTGCAGCAGCTGGTTGCTGTACTCAAGGGTACTTCGGGCCAGCAACAAGCTACGCTGCTTCTTATGGTCATTGATATAGGCTTCAACGGACACCACGTCGAATGTCCATTGTGCTTTGACGACATCAGGCAGGAGTGCAAGCAGCACTATGGTTATCAGCAAGGCCCGTTTCATGGTCTTTCCTCCTTTCTCCCGCTTCGCAGGCTACGGGCGTTTTCCACCCAACGGTCATGGCATTCTTCCACGAGAGTGAGGCGTCGCCCTTCGTCCATATTCAGATCCGGAAGGACATCCTTCAGCACGTCGATGATGCTGCGCTTGTAATGCATCATCTTTTCCAGGGATACCAGGTCGGCGTATATCTGCGTAATCCGGGAATCCACTTCACGCGCGATTTCAAGACGGTCACTTGACCACAGCAGGTGGTACACCTCTCCGGTAGAGGTATCTTCCATCGGGGTGGTACGGGCATATTCCGTCGTGATCTTGCATGACGGATGCTCCCGGGCGATTTCCGCGATACGTTCATTCACGATCCGCTCTTTTTCTTCTTCCGGAAGGTCCGGGTCGAATGTCAGCACGTCGGCCACATACGTGTCGGTGTATTGCGAGGTCAGTTCCCAGCTGATCTGTACAATGGCACGGTGAATCTTGATGCCGAGGAAGTATTTCGGCTTGCGTGCTATGCTGATGGTTGCCTTGAAAGTTATCTCGCCGTCTATATTCGGCATGGTCGCCTTGCGGACGAACGTGTATCCGTTCCACGAACCGCCGTCCTGCCACGACAGACTGTAGGCAGTCTTGCAGTCCTGCATGATGGCCGGGATACGGTAGTAGTCGTCCGTCGGCACGTCATTGTCGTTTGCCGCTTCCTGCTTCGCATCCGCGTATTCCTTCTGTTTCTTCTGCCACTCGGCCAGTTCTGCCTTCAACTCTCCGATACGCGTCAGGTTGGCGTTGTACTGCTGCCTGTAAACGGCAGCATCCTCCACACTGGCCTCGGATATTTTCTTCAGCAGCTCCTTGTTCTCATCCTCCAGTGCCTTGATCTGTGATTGAAGCATGGCTACCTGGTTGTCTGCCTCCCGTATCAGCTCATCCAATTCCGAAAAGTCAAGTTCATTTTCCGTCACGGAGGTCTGCATGGAGCAATCCTTGGTATGGGCATTGGGTGAACCGCCGCATTTCCTGCATTTGTACTGGGTCGAACCTTGGCCCAGAGTAGCCCCGTCCGAGCAGGTGACGCTGATGGTCACGCTCTCGCATCCTTTAAGTTTGGCGGCATCCGTTGCCTGATAGTAGTTCCACGCGTCGGAAGCTATGTAATAGACATAGCCGTCCTCGTTTTCGTTGAATTCCGACAGACGGGCATTGAGCTGCGCCTTGAAGGTCTCCAGATCCATAGTGTAGGAATCGAATATCTCTTCATACACGATTTCCTCATGGTTCCAGCTTTTCTTGACATGTATCTCGTAGGCGTAAGCCTTCTTTGTCTGCTTGCCGCCGCGGCTGATGATGTAGGCGTTCTGCCAGTAGTTGATGCTGTAAGTGTTGCCGTCATTCTGGTTGTTGAGCTGCTGTACACGGTTTCTCGACCATCCGGCATATCGTTCCGAGTTGGAGAGAGCCTGTTCCCGCTGCGAGGCATTGGGATAAAAACCGGGGTCGCTCGTTTCGAAACGGGTCCACTCACCGCCGTTCAGGATGCTGTTGTCGTCCGTGGGCGGGTAATAGTCACACAATGACACGCTGCCCTGGTCACGTCTGGCGATGTACCAGCGCTGCGTGTAATAAGTCCCGGCTTCGTCGTCTATATAGTCACTGATCCAGCCGGCAAGGTCGTAATCCCCGAACTCGAACAGGCCGGCCACGTTGTCAGGACCGCCGATCTTGTCCAGCAGCAGGTTCCCGATACCTTGTTCCGCTTCCTCGAACAGGCCGGAGTAATGGTCGTACAGGTTGGCAATCTCGCTGACCTTGCCCGAAAGCAGGTTATGGAACATACTTTCAGGCAGCAGGGCATCGCCGAGATTACCCGCACCGGCCGTTGCCAGACCGACACCCAGATTGTAGAGATTGTCAAGGTCGCTTTGCAGGTTCTCCCGTGTAAAGCGGTCAGGAATCCGGGAAAAATCGTCCAGCATCCGCTGCCAGTCTATACCGCCCAGTTCCGAAAGTTTCAGCAGAGGCACGACCTCGCTGTTGATCTCCAGAAAAGCGATGTCCGAGAACGAAAGTGTACTGTTTGTCACAACGCTTTCGAACTGCATACACAGGCTCTTCGTCTCATCGCACACCTTCATCAGGTAGCTACCCCAGTGGATCGCTGTCTGCGGGGAGTGAAGCATCTGCTTTGCCACCACCCAGATTTTCGGTATGATCTTGTCGGCCACCATGTGGTAGATACGGCGGTAATAGTAGTTTTCCGTGCTGCTACACCAGATACCGAGGTCCGAGAGTGCTTTGTGTTCCAGAAATTTGGAAGAGAAAATTCCGGCTGCCGCCACCTCCGCCGCCGTATAGTGCTTCAGGATGTCATCGACCTGCTCACGGTAGTAGCTTTCAGCCACGACCTCCGTACCGAACGCGGCTGCCATTGCCGCCACGGTACGTGCGTCATAGTTCACGCTGTAATACTGGGCGTGGACATGCTGCGTGAAGGCAAGCAGCAGAACTGCAAAGACAAGTGACAGTCGCTTCATGTTCATTCTGTTCAACGGTTGAAAATATTACCTCTCCGCTTGCTGCGGTTGTTCTTCTCAGGTACTCCCTGCAGGGCCAGTATCAGCTTCTCTGCTTCCTCCATAGCCTCGTATGGGGACAGACCCCTGTATCTGACATACAGGTCTCTGGCTACTTCATACCGGCGCTGGTCCCACTTGACCTCCTCCGATTCCTCGAAACGCATGATGGTAGTGACGTCTTTGTCATCCTCGGTTTCAAATCTCATATATGCGTCCAGATCCTCTTCGGTCATGCCCAGTCGCAATCCGAAATTGCCCAGCATTTCTTCCATGTGCGCGATGCTCCTTTCCCCCAAATGGCGGAAATGAAGCAAGTCCCAGTTGCTGTGCAGGCACAGTTCCCGGATGGTGGCAATATCGTGGCTGTTGCACACGTTGCGGATGCGGAGAGCGTAAGGCTCAACACTGAACAGTTCCGCTATAGGTCGGTCTATATCAAATTTTCCCATTGTATCTGATTTTATTGTTTTGCTTTCAGGTTCAGTACCCGTCCGGCCTCGTTGACCTTCTGGGCGAATGTCAGGGACTTGCTGATGCCGCTGGCATCCCAGTCCCGGCAATAGGCTTCGATGGCTTCCTGATGGCTGCACCGGAGCTCCCTCTTGTAGAGTTTCAGGGCTTCCTTCTCAGCACGTTCGGTCGTGTAGGTCATGTAGCATTCATGCGGCTCTTCCACGCCATACACGCCGCTTGTCGTTCCCCTTCGTATGAATACCTCCCGGAAGAACGAACGGCCGTCCTTGTTGTCCAGACGGTTGATCGTGAATATCTTCTTGCAGTCAACATCGGTGAGCCCGAGAATGGCCTTGATGGTGTCGAAACGCTCCTTGAACTTGCTTTGGTCAAGCAGCATCACCACGTCGCTGTTGTTGATGATGGCCTCTTTAACGATTTCACTGCCGATGATGTCCTGTATCTCCTGTGTCACAACGCCCACGCTGGCCCAGAACTTACGGGCCGTCTTGTACATGAACTTGATGTACTCGGCCATCAGCGGACTGGCAATGGCTTTCCAGGCTTCCTCGATGACAAGCACCTTGCGGTTCTTCTTGATTCGCATCTTCTGCAGGAACACGTCCATGATTATCAGCGTGACAAGCGGGAACAGCAGCGGATCATCCTTTATACTGTCAATCTCGAACACCACGAAGGTCTCGTCGAACAGCGAACTGTCCATGTTCTCGTTCAGGGTCTTTTCATGGTTGCCGCCCCTGTAGAAGTCCTTCATCATGTAGCGGTAAGTCGAGAGGTCTATGCCCGAAATGTGGTTCTCGTGACAGATGTCCGGAATACGCTGGACGGAGTATTCGTAAAATGAATTGAACGAGAGTTCTTCCACCTTCAACTCCTTGCGCCTGCGTTCCATTTCGTCTATCATGCACTCGATACGGCTGTTCCGTTCCTGCTCGCTTTCCTCACGGTTCCCGTCACGGTTGCGTTCGTCTATGGCGAGGCTTTTTCTCAGGTCTTCCCGCTGCATGGGCGTGAAGCCGTCGAAGCCGTTGAAATACGCATCGTAATAATCGGTGATTACATTTTCCACCAGACGGTCTTCCGTCTTCGTGACTGTTCCCTGCGTGCCCTTCCAGATCAGCAGGACAAGATTCTTTAGGAAGCCGGTCTTTTCCACGTTCATCTCTTCCTTGTGGATACGAAACGGGTTCATCGTGATGGGGCGTTCCTCCGTGTAGCTGATGTACTTGCCTCCCAGATACTCGCACAATCCCTCGTAGGAGTTTCCGGTATCGACCATTACGATGTCTGTACCCTGTTCGTGCAGCTGGCGCACGACAGAGTTCATGTGGAATTGATTTTCAATGACTTTTATCACTGAAAATCAATCATATAAGAAAATAACGGTACAACTATCAATTAAGAAAAATAGGGAGTGAAAAAGTTGCTTTTAGGGAGTGGATGGATTATAAAAGACGTGTGTTCTGGATGAAAGATTTAACCATATATTAACATCTGATAAATATTTTTATCTTTTACAACAATAGGTCTAAACGAGAACGACACCTTTAAGATTATAGCCATAAACATACGCGAGGTTGGTTATTTGGTTGGATATTTTAGCGTTAGCATGCTGATAATCGGGGATTTATTATTACCTTTGCAGTCAAAATCAGAAATAATGACAGCATTATGAAATATAAAGTGAAAGTAACGGTGCTTGACACCAAGCTATATCCGGAATACCAGCAACAGTATTGCGCCAATCCCTGTTCCGGCAAATGCCCTGTATATAACAAGGGAGACGAGTTTGTTTTCTATCGCGATGACGAGCGTGACGACTATTGGCACTGTGGTCTGAACACACTTGTCAAGACAGACGGCAACCCTGATGAGATAGCCGGAGGGCCGAAAAAGCCATTTTGCTCAGAGGCTTGGGATGCCATATCCCGGTATATCTACACAGGTCTGCAAGGTGGTTCGATAATGAAGGGCTGGATGCGCGACGATAACACCATGATAACGTGTTGTAATGATGGCACTCGCCCGGTTATCTTCAAGATAGAGCGCATTGATTACTAAAATATAAAGACCTTCCTTCATTGAGATTCTGTTAAATGTTATTCATCGCAATGTAACAATACAAATGACAATGAGGTCTAAATCGCAAAGAACTTGTCCTCGGTGAGCATAGCAATTATTGTTTGTAATTCTTTGTATTTTAACACTATAAGTTACAACAATTCTCGCTAATTACCAAATCTACAGACAATTATAATTCACCGAACTCACGTTAAATAACTTTTTAAACGAGGGGAATTCAGATGAAAGAAAACAAATATGATGATAATATATTTTTTCAAAAATACAGTCAAATGAGTCGCTCACAGCAGGGACTAGCCGGTGCAGGAGAATGGGAAACATTGAGAAAGCTGCTGCCGGATTTTAAAGATAAGCGTGTGCTTGATTTAGGATGCGGCTATGGATGGCACTGTATTTATGCGATGGAACACGGTGCTTCTTCTGTTGTAGGTGTTGATATTTCTCATAAAATGCTCGAGGTAGCCAAAGAAAAAACACATTTTCCACAGGTTGAATATAAATGCTGTGCTATAGAAGATGTGGAATTCCCAGAGGAGAGTTTTGATGTAATATTAAGTTCACTTGCGTTTCACTATGTAGCAGATTATGAGATTTTAGTAAAAAAGATATATAGAATACTGAAGTCTGGTGGTAAGCTAGTTTTTACGGTTGAACATCCTGTTTTTACTGCCTATGGAACACAAGACTGGCATTATAACGAAAAAGGAGA
>OAUF01000249.1_pt1 | contig 51514 bp, 41 predicted proteins | sample 1495111 | NCBI WGS metagenome assembly OAUF01 (sample SAMEA2580002, study PRJEB22360) | human gut metagenome | reverse complement strand
TAGTGACCTCTTCTAGAGGTGTTAAAAAGCCACCCGTTCTCACGGGTGGATGTGTTACTCTAACCTTTTTTAGCATAAGATGCTTTCCTTCATCACTGGATCAATGATATCCACTAATTCGAATTGCTTATCCATATAATTGAAAATGAAAATTGCGCAATTTGGATAAGCCTGAATCAACTCATCCTTGTTTTCCTGCTGAAGTGTTTGCAAAAAGCTGACACAAGCTCCATTATGTGAGACAGCTAAGACCTGCTGATGATCGTCAAGTGCCATAATGTGGTGCAAGGTAGAACTCATTCGCTTTTGCACAGCCGATAGGGATTCTCCACCAAATTGCGAATAAAAGGTTTCGAAGTATTCGGCGCCATCCGGCTGTAAAAATTGTGGCTCTCCCTCATACAATCCATGATTCATTTCCTTAAGCCCTTTCAGTCGTTGGTATTCTTTACTTTCAGAAATAATCTCTAATGTGTCGCACGCTCGTTCTTGGGTAGAGGCGTAAAGATGATCAAATTTAATGCCATTTTCTTGAAAAAAGTCTCGGGCTAGCTTAGCTTGTTGGATGCCTTTTTCAGTTAAGGGTGAGTCACAGGCACCTTGGACTTTTTTTAAGACATTAAATAGTGTTTCTCCATGGCGCATCAAATATAGTTTCTTTATCATTTTAGCCCTCCAATTGTTCATTATCTAAATAGTATCAAATTAAATCTGGCAGTGCATTAATTTTTTAGGGCTCATACTAAACCGGGAGAATAGGCTGTCATACAACGCCAAGTAACAGCAGAAGGGAAGAATTCGTGTCGGCATTTTTTTGCGAATGAACGGTAACGATTAGACTGTTTGTAATGAACAAGCCAGAAGAATAGGCAATTAGCTTTTAGAGTACGCATTTTTTTGAAAATGATTTTCTTATTTTTTTAACTCTAATAATCAAAAAAAATTTTCTTTTTCTCTATTTTCAGATTGTCATCTTTAGCTCACTCTTGTTCACTTGTGAATCACTCTTTTTAGTAGACATAAAAAAATTATGCCGTTGACAACGTTTGCAGATTGGTATTAAATTTTATTTGTCAGTAGAAAATATGTGTCTGTAGAAATTGTTTTGCTATGAAAAGGAACGATTCTTATCTTTTAAAATAGCTTTAACTGTAACTTTATTGCTTAGCCGGAAATACCTGTAAAAAGAACAGCCTGAGAGGAGCACGATTGATGCGCATGTTAATTGTCGTATTTGAAAATAGTGAAGGAAAAAATCATCGCTGGAAATTCAAAAATACCGATCCCAATAAATCTGTCGATGAGATCAAAGCCTTATTAGAAAAAATGACTAAATTAAACTTATTCGAAAAAGATGGAGTGAAGCTATTCCAAAAGGTTGTTAGCGCGAAATTTGTAGAAATGACTGAGAAGCAAATTTTCGATGTAACAGCCGGAATAATGGATGCCACGGAGGAGTCTGCCCAAATTCCAGCAGGGAATCAAGCTGACGTTTCGGATAACGAAGAAGGTGTAACCATGAAAGTTACCGAAGAAGCCGGTGATGGGATCAAACAAATAGAGGTCGTTTTACCACGAGGACTGGATCTTACCGCTATGTCTGATAAAGAATTGCAGGCAATGTTTGCAAATATTTTGCCAGAAGAAGCTCTTTTGGAAGAACTATACTATGAAGAGACTAGTGAAAAAACGGATTCGTCCGAATCTGTGGAGACTTACGAAAATAAAACGTCCTCTAAGCCTGATGCTACAACTAAAAAGAACAGTACACAGATAGAACAAAAGAAAAAAATCAACAAAACAAAACGAAAACTGTTAGAGCGCTTCAAAAAACATAGGAATCAATAATCCAACGTTGGTGTCCATTCAAGGCGAAGAAAAAATAAATTGGCGAGTCGCATGGTTGAGTGATCGCTTATTTGCGTGTCTAATTTTGTAGCTGTTAGAAGAGGAGAACAAATAGCTTAAAATCAATTATTTATTCATAATTACTAGGACTACTCATCATGCCTATAGCCACCGATGTTTTCTACATCCGTATTTACCTCGATAGGCAATTAATTAAAAATGAAGCGAAGCAGATCTATGACGATTTTAGGTCTGTTTTTTATTGACCTGCGGTGCGTTTTAACAATGGTTTAGAATTTATACCATTCATTCAGTCATTAATTATTTATCATATAATCACTTGTCATTAACCAATAAGTATATTTTCCGGTGTTTTTTTATTTTCAAACCCTCCACTATAACACCAACCCTGTTGGAGTTTGTTAAGATGAGGTCTGATGAAAGGGGAGGATTAGATGGACACGACTACTGAAAAGAACTATTTAGCAGAAGTGACGCACCAGCTTAAACAAAAAATCACAGAGGTTGAGGCTGCCCTGAACACCAATGAAGACAATTATAAAGAGTTGAAGCACTATACAATTGATTACAAAAATGAGCTAGATAAATATGAGGTTTATAATCACCAGCAAAATTTAAAATTTCTTGATAGCCGAAGTGTTTTAGAGGCAAATGTATTAAAGAAACTGAACTATCAAAAGCAAACTCCTTACTTCAGTAAAATTGCATTTCAATTTGACGATGAAGAGGAGGTAGAGGACTTTTACATTGGTCGATATGGATTTGCGGATCGCTATGGAGAACAGCTGATCTATGATTGGCGGGCACCAATTTCTTCGCTTTATTATGATTTTTCGCTTGGTGAGGCTTATTACGAATCCCATCAACGCAAATTTTACGGTCAATTACGTTTGAAACGACAATTTGAAATTAAAAATGGCGCGATCAGCTTTGTAGTAGATACAAATGATGCCATCAATGATGAGCTTCTGATGCGAGAGCTGGGGAAGAGTACCTCCAATGAAATGAAAACCATCATTCACACGATTCAAAAGGAACAGAATCAGGCGATCAGAGACACGAAAACTAAAAATTTGATTATTCAAGGGGTAGCCGGATCAGGGAAAACTTCTATCGCGCTTCATCGGATGGCCTATTTGCTTTATCAGAAAAAAGAGGAGCTGGATGCTTCTGATATTCTGATTGTCTCGCCTAATCAAGTATTCGCGGATTACATCGCAACAGTTTTGCCAGAATTAGGTGAAGAAGAGCTGCCGCAAATTGACATTGTCAAATTAGGCACCATGTTTATTGAAGAAAAATATCAGGTGTCCGATCGCCACGACGAATTGAAGGCAGCACTAGAAAATCCCAATTCCAAACAGGCTGAAAACTACAAATATAAGCAGTCTAGGGAATTCTACGAGCTGCTTCAAACGCATCTTGAACAATTGAAGGCACGACTGTATTCAGCAGAAATTAAGCTTGACAATTATCATATTTCAGCAGCAGAAATCAAATGCTTCGTTGATCAGCAATCAGAAAAGAGTCTCGTCGAACTGATTCAAGAAATTACGAAGCTTTTAAGCAAACGTGTTTCAGAAATAAGTCGTGAATCCTTTGCTAAAACGCTCGAACAGCTTTTCAAGAAACGTCTCAATACTATCGGAAGTTTGTCGGATTATTATCACTTTCTAGCCACGAATCACTTGGAGCATGCGTCTGAAAAAAATCGCATCAATTATTCGGATCTATTTCCCTATTTATTCTTCAAATTAATGATTGCCGGGATTAAGCCGAACAAACAGATTCAGCATTTAGTAATTGATGAGATGCAGGATTACTCCTTGCTACAGTTAGCGACGCTCGAGCGCCTGTTTCCATGCCCGAAAACGATTTGCGGAGACATTCATCAGTCGTTGATTGCAAGTGATTCAAATTTTCTAGCAGAAGTTCAAAAAAATCTGCCACAATCACGATTATTGAAGTTTCAGACTAGTTATCGCTCTAGCTTTGAGATCATGAATTTCGCCAAACGTTTTATTGACGAGGAGGAGATTCAGCCGGTACAGCGTCACGGCAAGGAAGTTGAAGTGCTTGAGTATAGTAAGAACATGCTCGCGCAAAAGCTGGCCGATTTTAAAGCAAGTACGTTCAAATCTTGTGGTATAATTTGTCAGAACTGGCAGGAAGTAGAAAGGCTTGAGGCCGATTTTCCCGACGAACAGCTGATTCGCTTTGAAAAAAATACAAAAAAGATTGCGGAAGGCATTATCGTAACCACTACACAATTTGCCAAAGGGTTGGAATTTGATCAGGTTATTTTGCCGGATATCCGTTCGAGTCAACTGACACAAAAAAGTACACTGCTTTACACCAGCTGTTCGAGAGCTCTGCATGAGCTAACGCTTTTAATAAATGATGGAAAGGATTTTCAATGAAAACCTATCGCACTTCCGAAGTAGCCGCTATTGTCGGGCTGCATCCTAACACGATTCGCCGCTACGAGGAATGGGGGCTGATTCCTATTCCTCCTAGAGCCGCCAACGGCTATCGTGTGTTTACCGATTATCATATTGAGACGATCAAAATTGCCCAGGTTGCCTTTCAGATTGAAGTCCTGCAATCAGGGCTGCGAATTTTGATGGTTGATATGGTCAAGGCTGTGGCTCGTTATGATTTTGCCGAAGCACAATCGCTGTTGGATCGCTATCTGAAATTGGTGGATCAGGAGATCGCGAATGCAAACGATGTGATTCATGTAGTAGAAGATATTCTGGCTGGAAAAGCTGAAGAAGATGCTGTTTGTTTCACACGTCGAGAAACTGCCGAGTATTTAGGCGTTACTTCTGAGGCTCTGCGAAACTGGGAGCGTAACGGATTGCTGACAATTAAAAGAAGTAAAAATAACTATCGTGTCTATGATGGTGAGGATATCAAGCGTTTGAAGATTATTCGAACCCTACGATCAGCGAAGTATTCTTTGGCGGCGATTCTGCGTATGCTGAATGCGATTGATCAAGAAAAGCAGGATATCAAGCGATTATTGAACCCGTTAGATCCAGATGACAGCATTATTACCGCTTGCGATAACCTGATTGATTCATTGGAAAAGGCTAAATCCAATGCCTGTGAACTGAAAAAGCAGGTGGCTGATATGCAAAAGCGTTTTTTTAATAACTAATAGTAAAAAAGCGTTTGCATTTTTGAAAAGCGAAGTGCTATAATTCTTTTTAGAAGAATAATCAAATGGATAGTGATTGCATTTAGCAAGCTAAACCTGTTGATAAATCAAGCGTGAGGAACGCTTATTTGTCGACAGGTTTTTGGCGTTTTTAAGCTGTAATTACACCAAATTTAAATGAAACGAGGAAGTACAAATGACTTTTCCAAAAGATTTTTTATGGGGCGGGGCAACGGCCGCAAATCAATGTGAAGGTGCCTGGGATGTTGACGGAAAGGGTGCGAGTATTCAGGATCACATGCGTTCAGGCGGAAGAAAACAGTATCGAGTGATGACGCCAACAATTGAAGAAGATAGTTATTATCCAAGTCATGATGGGATTGATTTTTACCATCGTTATAAAGAGGACATCGCGCTGTTTGCGGAGATGGGCTTCAAAGTTTTCCGTTTAAGCATTGCCTGGTCACGGATTTTTCCAAAAGGAGATGAGCAGGAGCCAAATGAAGCAGGCTTAGCTTTTTACGACAAGGTTTTTGATGAATGTAAAAAGTATGGGATTGAGCCATTAGTCACGATTAGTCATTTTGAGCTGCCTTATGCGCTGGCTGAAAACTATGGCGGCTTTGCAAATCGTCAGACGATTGATTTTTTTGTGAAGTATGCGACAACGTTGTTTGAACGTTATAAAGACAAGGTCAACTATTGGCTGACCTTTAATGAGATCAACTTTGGAACGCTGCCTTTAGGCGGTAGAAATTTATTAGGGATCTTAGACGAAGAAGACAATGAAGAGCGTCGGTTCCAAGCTTTGCATCATATGTTTATTGCGAGTGCCAAGGCGGTTAAAGCCGGACACGAAATCAATCCTGATTTTCAGATCGGCTGTATGCTGGCTTATATGACAATGTATCCGCTGACCTGTAAGCCAGAAGATGCGTTAGCCAATCAAGAGCTCGTAAAAAAATTAAATTGGTTCTGCGGGGATGTTCAGGTCAAGGGCAAGTATCCTTACTATATGAAGAATTATTTTGCCAAGCACAACATTGCCGTTAAATTTGAAGACGGAGATGAAGAGATTTTAAAAGAAGGAACGGTGGATTACTACACCTTCTCTTATTACATGACCAGCTGCGTGACTGCCAACATTGAAGAAAGTGATGATCGAGTTGGCGGAAACCTGTTTGGCGGTGTGAAAAATAATTATCTGGAAACCAGTGAATGGGGCTGGCAGATTGATCCAGTTGGTTTACGCTTTACCTTGAATGAATTGTATGATCGTTATGAAATTCCATTGATGATTGTGGAGAATGGATTAGGCGCGGTGGATAAAGTGGAGGAAGACGGAACGATTCATGATGATTATCGGATCGATTATATTCGTCGTCACATTGAAGAAATGAACAAAGCAGTGGAAGACGGTGTCGATTTGATCGGCTATATACCATGGGGCTGTATTGATTTGGTTTCTGGCGGAACGGGTGAAATGTCCAAACGTTATGGTTTCATTTATGTTGACAAAGATGATGAGGGAAATGGAACCTTTGACCGCAGCCGAAAGGACAGCTTCTATTGGTACAAAAAAGTCGTTGCGACAAATGGAGCAGATTTAACGTAGTTTTTACACAGGTCTTATTTAGGACTGCTGAAAAATTCGTGTTAATTAATAATTTCTGATGGATAGTGATTGTCTATGTGCAAGCTAAACCTGATGATGTGTACGCTTATTTGTCGTGCCGTCATCGGGTTTTCTTTTTTGGAGAGGGGGAAGAAGTGGGACATTCATTCTATTGGAAACTATTAGTGATAAAAATCAATTAGCCATGTAAGGAGAGAAAAAAGAAATGCGTAAGAATTTCAAAGGGATTTTTAGTTTGTTGGCGATCATTTTATTGATGCTGACTGGCTGTAGTACCAGTGGATCCAAGACAAGCGATTCAAATGCGAGTACAGACAAAACTGACGAAGTAGTGTTATACGTGACACGTCATGGAAAGACTATGTTTAATACGGTCCATCGGGCGCAAGGCTGGTCAGATACGCCGTTGACTGATGACGGTGTGAAGGTCGCCGAACAACTAGGGAAAGGGTTGAAGGAAAAGAAGATTACCTTTAAATCAGCATATTCAAGCGATGCTGGCCGTGCACGTGAGACTGCAAGACTAGCGCTTAAAAATAATGGACAATCTGATCTTCAAGTGAAAGAAAGTAAAAATTTGCGAGAAGTTTGTTTTGGGTCCTATGAAGGCGAACACGATGAAGTGATGTGGGGAGATGCTGGAAAAGAATTAGGCTATAATTCATATGAAGACTTCATGAAAGCTATCAGTTCTGGAGAAGCCACTGTTCCAGAAATGCTGAGTGCGTTGAAAAAAATCGATAAATCGGGGATGTCTGAAGAGTGGGACGGTGTTAGACAACGGATGCAAAAGGAACTAATAGAAATTGCTGAGGAAACTGCCGAAGATGGAGGCGGAAATGTTCTCGTTGTTGCCCATGGAATGTCTATATTATCAATGATCTCGGATATGACAGAGGAAACTCCAGAAGGCGGTCAGCTAGCGAATGCCAGTGTTACCAAAATCGTTTATAAAGATGGGAAGTTCAAAGTAAAAGAAGTTGGGAATACAGCCTACGCAGAAGCTGGAACAAACGAAAAATAAATGTTAAAAGGGAAGTCATTGCAGCTTCCCTTTTAACGTTTAATTACACATTCATCGCTGCTTCATAAGCTTCCCAAATGGCGTCCATTACATTTGTCGGTTTCTTCGCGTCACCAATCAAATGAACATGGTCTGCCTGAATTGCTTGATATAACGCATCATCTGGAGTGTAGCCGACAGAAATAATAATATCATCGGCTGAAATCTCATGAGCCTTTGGCATTCCTTGAACACCGAGAGCAAACATGTGCTGTGCACGATTTGCGACATTTGGATAGTTCTTGACTGTTTCTGTTACATACGCTGTACCATCGGCAAATTTATCAACAACTGAATTTTTCAAAACAGTTACTTGGTAGTAATCTAACAGCTCCATCATCATATTGTAGTTGGCAGCGGACAAACCAAAGGCATTCAAGATTGTTTCGCTGGCTTCGATGATAGTGACCTTTTTCCCTTTTTTAGCTAAATCATAAGCGATTTCACAGCCGGTTAAGCCGCCGCCTACCACTACTACGTTTTCTCCGTTGATTTCTTTGTAGCGCAAGGCATCAATAGCGTAGGTCACGCGCTCACTGTCAAAGCCTGGCGTATCTAACCGGCGTTCATTTGCACCAGTGGCAACAAATACTTCATCATAGGTTTGTGTTTGTTCAGGGGAAACCTCGCTGTTCAGATGAATATTTATCATTAGATCATTCATTTGTTTCTTGTACCAATCCAGTAAATGCCGATCATCCTCTTTAAAATCAGGCGTTGCCGCAGCGACAAATACACCGCCTAGCTGGTCGGTTTTTTCATACAAATCAACGGCGTGTCCGCGAATCGCCGCAACGCGAGCCGCTTCCATCCCACCAAGCCCGCCGCCAACGACTAAGATTTTTTTCTTTGTCGCAGCAGGAGTTAAGGCATAGCTTTTTTCTCGTCCACAAGCTGGATTGACTGCACAGGAGATATCCTTGAATTGGAAAATCCTTCCCAAGCAGCCTTGATGACAATAAATACATGGGCGCACATCGTCTAAGCGACCTTGGGAGAATTTCACAGGCGCATATGGATCAGCCAATAATGGACGCCCCATCCCCATAATATCTAGTTTTCCTTCGGCAATTACCTGATCGGCTAATGCTGGATCATCAAATCTGCCGGCACAAGCGACTGGAATCGAAACGACCTCTTTGACCTTCATCACATCTTCTAAATTGCAGGCTTTTGGCATATACATTGGCGGATGAGCCCAGAACCAGGAGTCATAGCTGCCGTTGTCACAGTTCAGCATATCGTAGCCGAATTCTTCTAATTTTTTTGCCACAATGAAAGATTCTTCGTAGTCACGGCCTTTTTCTTCAAATTTTTCTCCTGGAATCGCGCCGCGGTTAAAGTCTTTGACATAGCTTTTCACACTGTAACGCATCGAAACAGGGAAGGCCGGCCCGCAGGCACCCTTGATAGCTTCAACGATTTCTCTGATGATCCGCAGCCGATTTTCTAACGATCCGCCGTATTCATCAGTGCGTCGGTTAAAAAAGGAAATCGCGAATTGATCCAGCAGATAGCCTTCGTGGACCGCGTGGATTTCAACACCGTCACCACCAGCCTCTTGAACCAATTTTGCTCCTTTGGCAAAGTTTTCAATATATTCTTTGATTTCTTCTTTCGACATGCCACGATCGGTTTTTGTCGGGTCCCAAACGTTTTGGATGGGTGCAGGAGCAGGGCAGATACCGACTAAACCATGATTGGCACGACCAGTCAACGCCGTTAGTTGGACAAATACTTTCCCGCCAGCTTCATGAACACCATCCATTAAATATTTCATATCTCTGACATAACCTTCAGGATTACTTAGAATACAAAAGCCCATATTGTTTACCACCGGCATCAAGCCAGTAATGATCAAGCCTGTGCCACCTTTGGCTCTTTCGATGTAGTAATCGGCTCCTTCTTTGGTATAAGCAATTGTTTCCATATTCAGCAAGCGTGGGGAAAAGACACCCATAGGCATCATGGCGATCCGGTTAGGAATTTCAACAGGACCAATTTTCAAAGGGGAAAACAAACTTTCAAATTTTGACGTCATACAATAATTCCTCCTTTTCTTTTTTATGGATCTATTTTCAAGCGTTCTATCCTTTGGCTGCATTATTGAAGCACAAAACAGCAAGGCAGCGCTTTTTTTAAATGGAGTTGTGAAATATTATACAAATAGTATAATTCAAGTATAGAATATCTGACGAAGTTCACTATGATTTTAGCGCCCGAGGAATATAACTATTACGCGAGGGGAGCGGAAGAGCCGATGACAGAACGAGGAGTCCATTGTTCTCAGTTTTCTAAGTCGCAGGACTATTCGAATGGTTTATCTCAACTGAACTTTCAATATACGATTAATAGTCCCAAAGAAACACTGTCTGTCTCTAGAATTTATCAATTGGATCACATGGTGCTGACCCACAGTATTGTCGATCGTTCGCAAGGAATTTTTACTCGTCGCTCAAAAGATCAAAATGATTATATAGGTTTTCGTTTTATCAAAAAGGGATTTGAACGTCATTCGAATGGAGAAAAGACCAGCATCTTAAAGGATTACACCATCGGAATTTTTGATTTGCAGGCAACCAGCAGATATCAAAGAGAAAGAACTACTGAAGGGATTAATCTATTTATTCAAAAAGATTATCAGACAAAAAGACTGCTGCCCACTTTGATGTCTAGCCGAATTATTAGTGCAGAAAAAGGAATGGGACGGGTGTTGTTGGAAATGATTTTTCAGCTTGCGGATCAATTTGTTTCTTGTTCTGAAGAAGAGAATCGCGTGCTGTTAAAGCATTTCGTTCAGCTTTTTTGTGATTGGCTGCCAGAAGCGGAGCCCTTTTTAGCCAGTGAAAACTATAATGAACTTTTAATCGTGGCAACAGATTTTATGCGCAGAAATTTGCAGGATGCGGGGTTAACGTTAGAGCAGACTGCGTCCTATTGCCAGATCTCGATCAGAACGCTGCAAAAGGTTTTTCAGGCTGCGGATTTGTCCTACAGTCACTATTTGAATGATTTGCGCTTAACAACGGCGGCGATTCTTTTGTATCAAACGAATCTTTCAATTACAACTATTGCTTTTCAATGCGGCTATAATGATTCTGCTTATTTTAGTAAGCGCTTCAAACAGAAATATCGTATCTCTCCTTTGATTTATCGTAAAAGAGTTCAGAAAATGCAAAAAGTGGGCGTTGCAGAGGAAAACGAGTGCCCGTTGTTAGCAAATATTTAAGCATAACGAAAAGAACTAGCTCTTAATCTATCAATGAAGAGCCAGTTCTTTTTCTAATTTTTCTTAGCTCGTTTAATCAAGCAATACTCCTCATAAGGAACATTCTGACTTTGATGGATTTCCGCTAGTTTAAACCCGAAATGTTCATAAATTGGGACATTTGCTTCGGTCATTGTCTCCAGCACAATATCCATATTCTGTCTTTGGCAATCTGCAAAGATCGGTGTCAGCAGCTTGCGCATCACACCAGTACCTTTGGCTTCTTTTGCGACTGCGATCTGAGCGATATAATAGCTGTTTTTGGTATATTTTTTATGCCAGGGAAGCGTGTGATGAATTTCAGCGACTAGCTTGTTCTTTTTTAAGAGCCGTCTCCGATCCTCCACAGGAAGTTCCTTTAAGATTTTTCTAGAAGGCAAGGAGTACAGAAACTGGCGAAACAAAGTGAGCTTTTTCGATGGAATACTGCTGATCATGCCGACAATCGGTTCACCATAGATTTGAACCTTTCCATGCTTTAAAAAAAGCAGAAGTTCTGTTTCAATAAATTTCTTCAAAACCTCTTCTGAATGGTCCATATGCTCGGTTAAAAAGTTAAAATGCTCTAAATTTGAAAATCGCTCATAAATAAAATTTACAATTTCCGGTAGATCTTCCATCGTTGCGCTTCTCATAAAATCACTCCTCAAATAATGTTTGTATGGATTTAGGAAATAGTCTTTAGTGTTCTACTTGAATCGTGTGAAAAAAATAAATAGTCTTGTTGATTAAGTATAGATAATTTACACTGTAGCTAACTAATAATTCTACTATAGTGGAATTTAGTAATGACATTTATGAAGGAGGAAGAATGATGGATGGGAAGCTTTTTCGTCAATTACGCAAAGACCGTGGCTTGCGTCTGCAGGATGTCGCCGATGAGGTCAACAGCGTATCTTTTATCAGTAAATTTGAAAAGGAAAATTCGAATATTAGTTTCTATCGCTTAGAGCATTTATTGGATCAAATCAATGTTTCCTTAGAGGAATTCCTTTATTTGCGCGATCAAGCAGCAGAACCTAAGCTTTATCATTACCTGTCTGAGCAGCCATTTTTTATGACAGGAAAATTTACCTTCTATTTAAACCAGATCTTCAAATCCAACGATGAAGTGAATGAATCACGTGATTTTAATAAAGGCGTTCATCAGATGAGGGAATTGAGTCAAACGTTCACGGAAAAAAACCGAGGCGAAAAATTTTTAAAACTGCTATGCCAGTTATTACGTCTGTGCTATCAATTGAATGATCGGCGTGAGCAAGAAGAACCAATCAAGCTTAACACTTTTTTTGACGAATTACAGACACTGTCAGAACCGGTGGTCAACTATTTATATAATGTTGAGAATTGGGGCGTTTTTGAAGTCCTCCTCTTTCGTTTTTTCCAATTCAGCTTTCCCGTTGAGACCGTCCATCAGCTATTGCGAACGGCTGTCTCGCGGATAGAGAAGGAGGTTGGAGTTCAGCTGATGCAACGGATGAAATTTGAATTATTGTTTGGTACCTGTGCGACCTTTATCAACTTTCAAAAACTGACGTGGGCAAAGGAGGTACTGGTAGAAACAGAAAAATTGCTCCACGATCAGGGGGATTTATTAAATAGTACAAAATTACTGTTTTACCAAGGCTGGGTAAAAATTATCTCAGGTTCCTTAAAATCAGGGAAACAAAACTGTGAACAAGCCATTTCGATTTTTCGTATTTTGAAACAGCCAACAATGCAGCGTATGTATGAGGAAATGCTTCAAGGAATCATGATCAATCAAGCAAATCAAGAAGATTTTATTATTTTTTCATAGGGGAAGATTAATAATTGAATTTAGACTACCAGGACTAACTAATGAATGATTAGTTGGTCTTTTTTGTGATCATTCATTTATCGTAAAAGTTGGACCGATTTTTTTGGACATTTAATAAAATAATGAACCAAAATGGGATCAAAGAGACCGAATACCATTGAAAATTCAGTTTTTCAGATTTCTTTGCTGTTAAATTATTCAGACGGTTCACTTCTTATGCCATTAAAAAAATAAAGCGAACCGACTCGCCATTGCGGATGTATCCGCTCTCAAATATAGTGGAGATGTAAAGGAAATATATATAAAGAGGTGAAAGAAGTGCTGCATGAAAGTATTGAAGAATCATATATTCAGCTTGATCTAGAAGTTGAAAACTTCGAAGAGGCGATAAGAAAATCCTTTGATCCTTTAGTAAAACGAGCAATAGTCACAAAAGGATATGTCGAGTCAGTTGTTCAAATATATCAAAAAACAGGGCCCTATATCGTGATTACCAAAAACATTGCGCTGCCTCATGCACCAGTAGCAGATGGTGCAAATAAGCTGGGTTTAGGATTTGTTCGATTGAAGCGTCCTGTTATTTCGGGACACGAGACCAACGATCCCGTAAAATATCTTTTCCCTCTTAGTGCAAAAGAAAGCAATGAACACGTTGAATTGCTGTCAAAGCTGGCGGAGTTGTTAAGTCAAAAAGAGTTTATTGAGTTTTTAGAAAAGGTATCCTCCACTCAAGAGTTCATCAATTATTTTGGAAAAGAATAAAAGAAGATTTCTATTTACTAAATGAATCAGAAACAAAAAATAGTTTTCGCGAAACTAATTATAAAAAAACTTAACAGTAGAAAAGGAGAGCGTCATTATGTATAAAGCGTTAGTAGCCTGTCGAGCAGGAGTAGGGTCAAGTTTAATGTTAAAAATCAAAGTAATAGAGGTAATCAAAGCCAACAATTTCCCCATTGAGGTAGAGCATTCTTCTCTAGATGGTGTTCAAGGATTTGGCGGACAAATGATTATTACGCTGCCAGACGTTGCCGAAGAATTAGCCCAGAAAAATTTACCCTATAAGCTTATTGGTATTGGAAACATCGTCGATAAAAATGAGATCAAAACAAAATTAGAAGCTGTTTTAGCCGATTTAGGATAAGACGATTATGGGAGGGAAATAAACAATGGATTTTTTGATCAGCTTTTTAAGTACACCAGCGGTCATGTTAGGGTTTGTCGCATTTATTGGACTTGTTGCTCAAAAGAAAAGCGGAACAGAGGTTTTAACAGGCACATTCAAAACGATTATTGGGTTTCTAGTCTTCAGCGCAGGCGGATCGATCATGACTGCTGCTCTGCAAAATTTCAATCAGCTATTCCAAAGCGGATTTCATATTCAAGGGGTTGTAGCCTCTCCCGAAGCGGCAACGGCCTTAGCTCAAACCGAGTATGCATTTGTTACTAGCTGTACGCTGATTGTCGGTTTCATCATGAACCTAGTGATTGCTCGAGTCACTCCATTTAAAAATATCTTTTTCACTACGGGGCATAGTTTATTCTTCGCCTGTGTACTTTCATTGATTTTGAAGGCGCATCATGTAGCAGATATTCCGGCAATTGCTATCGGAGGCTTACTATTAGGATTCTTCTCTGCTGCATTACCAGAGCTGTGCCAGCCTTTTATGCGTAAGATAACAGATAGTGATGCGACAGCGATCGGTCATTTTAATATGATCGGCTATGCCTTATCTGGATATATTGGCAAATTATTCAGCAAACACAAAGAAAAAACAACAGAGCATATTAATTTTCCTAAATGGCTATCATTTTTCCGTGATTTCTTAATGGGTGTTTCGGCAGTTATGTTGATCTTATTTTATGTTTCTGCGTTAAAAGCCGGACGTCCAGCTGTGGAAGAGCTTGCGGGTTCTCAGCACTGGTTAGTATTCCCATTCGTTCAAGCCTTCACGTTTGCTGCCGGCATGTCGATCCTGATGACAGGTGTACGGATGTTCTTAGGGGAAATCACAGCTGCTTTTGTTTCGATTTCTGAGAAGTTTATTCCCAATTCTCGTCCCGCTCTTGATGTACCGACTGTATTTCCATTTGCACCAACAGCAGTTATTGTCGGATTCTTGTCTTCATATGCCGCTGGACTGATAGGTGTCTTTATAATGGTCGCGCTCAAGTTTCCGGTAGTGATCATCCCAGCTGCTCATATCTGCTTTTTCTCTGGCGGAACAGCAGGGGTCTTTGGAAATTCTACTGGTGGCTGGCGAGGCGCAGTAGTAGGATCATTTGTTATTGGCTTATTATTGGCCTTTTTGCCAACGGTACTCTACCCATTATATGGGACATTGGGGATTGAAGGATCAACCTTCCCGAATATCGACTATAACGTGATGGGCATCTTGCTAGATAAATTGTTGTCACTGTTTGGTATGTAAAACGAGCAGACTTAGTGGGATTCCGCTAAGTCTGTTTTAAAAAAGAAAAGAGGGTAAGTGAATGGAAATTACTACAAAAAAATTAGACGCATATATTGATGTTCTTCAGCCAGAAATTAACGAATACATCAAACGAATGGATAAAAGCAAAATCGTGGAAGCCTGTGAAGTCATTTCAGAATCAAAACGAAAGCATGGGCGCGTGCACGTAACAGGCGTAGGGAAGCCCAGTCATGTGGCGGAATATATTGCAGCACTGAATTCTTCAGTCGGAACACCGACCTACTATTTAGATACAACCGAGGCAATTCATGGTTCAGCCGGACAAGTACTGCCAGGCGATGTCGTAATCGCTATTTCAAACAGCGGACAAACAGAAGAACTAAAACGTACAGTGGAATCCTTGAAACGCTTAGAGGCCAAAATTATCGGTGTTAGTGGGGGAGAAAATTCTTGGTTGAAAGACCAATCAACCGTTTTTCTCTTAGCGGGAGTGAATCAAGAGGGCGATGATTTGAACAAGCCGCCAAGAATTTCGATTATTGCTGAAATCATTGTCTTGCAATGTCTTTCTATTTTATTACAACAAGAAGAACAACTAGATTTAGATAAATATTACCAGTGGCATCCAGGCGGTGCCTTAGGCGAATCAATCAAAAATAGAAAGAAAGTTGGACTCTAATGAAAATCAAAGGAATTATTACGGCGATGGTGACCCCATTATCAGAGGACGGAATTAACGAAGCTGCGACACGTAAGCTAGTAAACAAGCTGATCAATGATGGTGTTCACGGGCTATTTGTCCTTGGAACTAATGGAGAATTCTATGCGCTTAGCGAAGCAGAAAAATTAGCATTGGTAAAAATCGTAGTTGATGAAGCTGCTGGTCGAGTCCCTGTTTTTGCTGGCTCTGGCGGGATCTCTACAGAAGAAGTGATTAAAGTAACCAATCAATTTGCAGAGCTTGGTGTCGACGCGGTTTCGGTAATCACTCCTTATCTAATCAAACTAAGCGATGAAGAGCTGATTCAGCATTATCAAACGATTGCCTTAAATACCAATCTTCCAATGATTCTCTATAATATTCCTGCAAATACTCAACTATCAATAAATGAATCTGTCTTTAAGGAATTAATCCAGCTTCCGCAAATTATCGGAATTAAGGACAGTAGTGGAAATTTAGAAAATATTCAAATGTACTTAGAGACGAATGATCGGGAGGATTTTTCAATTTTGATAGGATCAGATTCCTTGATTTTACCAGCTTTGCAGATGGGAGTAGATGGTGCGGTGGCTGCCACATCTAATGTATTAACAAAGACTGATTTAGGAATTTATCAAGCTTTTCTTGAGAATAAAATGGAGCGAGCTCAAGTTCTTCAAGAAAGCATCAATGATTTTCGAGGTATTCTAAAATTAGCGACTGTTCCCAGTGTTCTTAAGCATAGTTTAGAGCTTATCGGATTTCCTGTAGGAGCACCAAAAAATCCAGTTCGTAAAGTTTCTTCAAAATTTGACGCTGAAATTTGCGAAACACTATCAAAATACAAGGAAATTGAAGGGATGGAGAAACTAAAATGCGAAAATTAACGACGTTATCTCGACTGTGTCAGGAAAAATTAATGGCGATTATTCGAGTAGAAACAATTGAACGGGCTCAAGAAATCGTTGATGGCTGTCTTGAAGGAAAGATTTCCTGTTTAGAAATCAGCTATACGAATAATAATGCTGGTGACATTATCGAACAATTAAAAGAAATTTACCAAGAAAAAATAGTCATTGGAGCTGGAACTGTGCTTGACAGCGAGACGGCTCGTCAAGCACTATTAAAAGGAGCTGAGTTTATCATTGCTCCTAATTTCAACATAGACGTGGCAAAGTTGTGTAATCGCTATCAGATCCCTTACATGCCGGGCTGCACATCGATGACCGAAATCGTGGAGGCCCTTGAGGCGGGTGCAGATATGATCAAGGCCTTTCCTACCTCATCTTTCATTGGTCCAAAAGTCGTTTCTACTATTAAAACACCGATGCCGCAAGTTCCCGTGCTTTCATCAGGCGGAGTCACCATTGACAATGTGTCTGATTGGCTTGAAGCAGGTGTCGACTGTATGGGGATCGGGACACTATTGTCAAAAGGAACCAAGTCAGAAATCGCGGAAAATGCTAGACAATTGCGTCAGAAAGTTTCAGCAGGTTAATCTACTTAGACAGGAGGAATGGATGTGTACAAAATTGATCAGCGAACACGGCAAGTACTGATAAAAATGATTGAAAAACCTATTATTCCTCAAAGAAATTTAACAGGTCAGCTTAATTTGTCACGCGTTCAAGTCGATTACGTCATCACTAAAATCAATGAATCCTTATCGGATGAAGGGCTTCCTCCTGTCTACTTTGATGGAAATAACTATCATTTGTCAGAAGCAAGTCGTCTGTTTTTTGTTGATTTTTTCTCTAGCGATCATGTTTATCGATACTATGAGATGGATATTGAGGAACGAAAAAAATATATTTATCTGATGCTTTTCTATCATTATGAAGAATACTTATCGGTGAATCATTTTTTAGGCGTATTGGATATTGGAAAAACTACTTTTATCAATGACTTGAAAAAAGTCGAAAAAGAATTGGAATCTCTTGATATTCAAATCAAATATAATCGGAAAAAGGGTTACTATCTGGCTGGAAATGAATCGGTCTTGCGTTATCAATTAATGAAGATGGTGCTAGAGGATTTACGTTCAGATAATGGCAGGTTTTTTTCTTTGGGATTATTTTTTATTTAATGAAGGGACAATCCAGAAGAAGAAAGTCTTTCGACAGATTGCTGCAGAATTGGAACATTATTCCATTGTATTGGTGGAAAATCGATTGCTGGAATTTAGTTACATGCTGATTTTTTTGTTGCCGCATTTATCCAAAGAATGGACAGAGTTTTATGAGAGGTACAATTTCCAGAAGTTTTACCAAATGAAGGAGTATAGCTTTTCTCGAAGCCTGCTTGCAAAGTTCTCAATCGACAATCCATACGCCATACTTTATATTTGTGGCTGGATGCTGGGCATGGCTATTGGGGATGCTGACGAAGAAGAGCCAGATTCTTCTATCATTAATGAATTAGTAGAAAGAATCTTTGATCGTTTTGAACGCTTGTCAGGTATTCGTTTTAAAGATAAGAAAACGGTGAAAAAGCAAGTATACAGTCACTTTCGTCCAGCTTATTATCGATTGTTTTTTCATCTTCCGATTATCAATCCTCTGAGTAAAAAAATTATTCAAGAATACCCAGATTTATTTCAAATCGTTAAGGAAACGATGAAGCCAATCGAGAATCTATTCGGAACGATGATTCCTGATGAGGAAATCTCCTTTTTAACCATCCATTTTGCTTCTTTAATTGATAATAATGATGAATACCAAGTGAAGCGAAAGGTCGGTATTATTGTTTGTCCGAATGGTATCGGAAGCTCGGCAATTATTTACAATGAGTTAAAGAATCTTTTTCCAGATATGATTTTTATTGGTCCAATAGAGACAAATGAGATCTATCAGAAAAAACAGGATTATGACATGATTTTCACTACTGTACCTAATATGCGGCTTTATTCTTTGAAAAAGCCGGTCTATACAGTGAATCCGATTATGACGATTGACGAAAAATACAACTTGGTCCAAGAGATTCAAAACGGTCCTGGAAACTTATCGGGGGATTATCAATTTGAAGAGCTTTTTGCAATTATTGATAGGTTCACGACTATAAAGGATGAGATCGGATTACGTAAAGAATTGAAAAGGCGGTTGAAGCAGCCTAGAATCTGTAATTCAGAAGATATTCTACCAAGTGTTTCAGGCAAAGATGAGCTCAGTCTTACAGATATTCTCTCTCCGGCTTTTATTCAGTTAAACCTTGCGACAAATAGCTGGGAGGAAGCTTTTTACGTAGCCGCGACACCGCTGATCGAAGCAGAAATCGTAAGCCGACGTTATATTGACAAGATCATCCAAACGACATACGAGGAAGGGCCTTACATGGTTATTTCTGATCATGTCGCGTTGCCTCATGCTCGCCCTGAAGATGGAGCGAAAGAGGTGGGATTAGGAATAACGGTACTTAAGGAGCCGATAAAAATTTTAGGGAAAACACCAATGAAGTATATTTTTACCCTAGCGGCGGTAGACAGCAAAAGACATTTAACTGCACTGGCTGAACTGGTGGCACTGATTGATCGACCAGATTTTTTCAATATGCTGGATTCTGTGTCATCAAAAGAAGCAGCTTATCAATGGATCGCAGATTTGTTATAAAAAAGCTTAAGAAAACAGTTGTATTCAAAAAAGAGTATGACTGTTTTTATGTAATCTGGATCCTTGCTGTTAGACGAGAAAAATTAATATATTTCGTTCACTGAAATACAAGCGCTTTCTTTGCTTTAATTTCGTTATTCTTGCATAATAGACGAAAATTCAAAGGAGTGAACGAGATGGCAGCAATGGTATTTACCAATTACCCAGTGAAAGATGTGCAAGCTTCGACCGAATTTTATGAGAAACTAGGATTTAAGAAGAATGTGGAGTTTTCTAATGAGCAGTCCAGTTCGATGATGTGGGATGATACATTTTGGATTATGCTACTAGAATATGATTTTTATAATCTGTTCTTGAAAAATAAAAGGATCGCAGACACTGAAAAAGAAAGCAGTACGTTAACCGCTTTTTCTGTAGAGAGTCCTGATGTAGTGAAAAAAATTGCAGAAGCAGCAAAAGCCAATGGTGGAGACTATTTCTCGGTGGATATGAACATGCCGGAGGATCAAATGTTTAGTTTGGAAGTCACCGATTTGGACGGTAATCAATTTGAACCAGTATGGATGAACATGCCTTAACAAAAAATCGCGGAGTAATCCGTGATTTTTTTTGAGCGTTGTAATACTCTTTTTTTGACTTTTTGCTTATTCTAAAATAGATGATTCTTTAAAAAAAGAGGGATAAAGATGCCAACAACACAAAAAGATTACTTTGAAGAGCTATTTGATCGAGAGACCTTTCTTCAGCGGCGGATGGTTTTATTGTTAAATGAAAAAAATGGCTATTGGGTAACACGAGAGTGGCTAAGTGATGCTTTAGGTTTAAGTAAACGAACCACGCTAGGCATAATGAATAGTTTAGCTGAAAAAGTTGCTGACCTTCATTCAGATAAATTTTCTTTGCAATTATCAAAAGGAAAAGGGGTTCGTCTGACGGTTGCAATAGATGCAGATGTATACAATTTAGTAACAGAGATCGTAAAAGGATGTTCCACAGTCGTTCTCTTAAAAACATTGATTTTGGATGAGTTTCAAAGTGTGCGCCATTATGCGCTTGCCCACTTTACCAGTGAATCGACAGTGAGAAGAGATTTAGCGAAGGTTCGCCGGATGTTATCTCGTTATAAGGTTAAAATTAGTCGTGATACTTTTCAGTTGGAGGGAGAAGAATATCAGATTCGCATGATCATGGTGATTTTTTTCTGGAGTATTTATCGTGGAAGCAGTTGGCCCTTTACCTTTATCAATGAGCAAATGCTTGAGGGATATGTTGAAGAAATCTTGGATAGTGAATTTACCGTTTATCCCAATATTCCTTATGCCTATAAAAAGCAGCTGGCTTATATTTTTGCAGAAGCGGTCATTCGTACTCGTAAGGGTAATATTCTCCAAATGCCTACAGAATTAGAAAAGAGGATTACCTCCAATACGTTGTATCCTATTTTTGAAAAGCAGCTTAGTCCATCTCAAGGTGTAATCAACACGAAGCATTCTGAGATTCCTTTCTTTTTCCTCGTTTGGTTAGCCATGTCTAAAACGATCGATGTTTTTAAGGAACCATTGATCAATGCTTTGTATCAACAGCAGGCTCAGCAACATACCCAAATTTTTTCAGCGACGGATTTGATGGTTAGAAGATTTCAAGAAGAGTTCTTTCCTATTAAAGAAGCAGAATTTTTACGCTTCCGAAATTATATACTAAGCAGTCATTTTTTTGCGCAATATTTTAAAGGCTTCAATACCGACATGACAGGGAATACGTACAAAGCAATTTTCCAAAAACGCTATCCGCGAATGACAGAAAAAATGCGCCGATTTATTGAAGAATTGTATGCAGAATCAAAAAATCCAATCTTTTTAGAAGTCGCTTTTTTAATGATTCCTTATCTGAAAAATGCTTTATACTTGGAAAACCCGTGTAAATATGAAGTGCCCATTACCGTTTTAGTCGAAAGCGATATGCCCAATCTGATGACCAAAAATTACATCGAACAGCTGCAAGGCCACTTTAACTATTTGTACAATGTGACATTTATTGATATCTTTTCAGCTAATACGAAAGAAGTGGATATTTTACTGACTACAGGTACCTTTAAAGATTTAAAAAAGGTTTATCCACAAGCTCAGCTAGTAGTTATTGGCAGACGTTTGGAGCTCAATGATCTAAATCGTTTAACACAGGTTTTAGATTTGATTTCAAAGGAAAAACAAAAAATTTAGTCTCTCAAAAAGCGTTCTATGAAAGCTTCATTTTTGAAAATTTCTGAAAAAATAATCTGCTATAAATAGAAATGGCAGTTTAAGAAATTTGAAGTAAGAGGTGTGAAAATGAAGCGAAAAAAAATAATTGACCAATTAATATATGGCTTAATGACCTTGTTAATTTTGATCAACTCACTGACTCCTTTGACAGTGTTTGCCGAGGAGAAACCTGCAATAAAGCTTGAAAATGTTTCGGAAGGACAGAATGCGAATCAACTTAACGTTCAGCTTACATTAGAAGAGGGGCAAGAAGATCGCAGAGTTCAGCTCTCTCAACCAGTGATTCAGCAAGCGACTACATCTGAATCAGCGAGTTCAAACGAAATAACAACGAGCTCTTCAGAAACTGACAAAACAGAAAACACCGAGCCTGATTCATCGAAAGAAATAACGAAAGCGACTGAACCAGCAACAGCAGCGACAACAGAATCAACTCAGTCAGAAGCAATTGAAAAAACTAAGCCGCGGGCTGATGGCCCTACCGATATTCGAGAGTATTTTCCGAATGGTGAAGGAACGATTTTGACTAGCTCGAATTTAGTTTATTTGGATAAGGATGGCAATGTTGTCACCCCGCCGGTTACATCTAACACAACCGTTCGGGCGTTTTATACCTGGAATATCCCAGAAGATGTGCGTCAGCAAATCGAACCAGGCGATTACTTTGATTTCAAATTACCTGAAGAACTGAAGCCTAAGCAGGCACAAGTCGGTGAGCTGAAAAACGAAGCAGGCGAAGTTTACGCCAAATACACCATTGATCAAGACGGAAATATTCGTTTTGAATTTACGGAAGAGGTAAAAAATCAAAGTGATATTAACGGCAGCTTTTACTTTGATACGGAATTCAAAAAAGAGCATATTGATGGTCCTGGAGATATCACCATTCACTATCCGGTGGAGGATGATTTTCCGCCTGTCAATGTTGAAATCCGTCCTGATACGGAGCAATCCATTGACAAGCAGGGACACTTTGATCGGACACCAAATCCTAGTAGTGTCGAGTGGACAGTCGACTTTAATCAATCCATGAACCATTTAGAAGATCCTAAGATTACGGAAAAATGGCCTGAAGGAATTGACTATAAATCTGTAAAAGTAATGGAATTAGAAATGAATCTCGACGGAACAATCAAAGAAGTGAGTCGAGAACTCAGTCCTAGTGAATATACTGTTGATAAAAATGGCAATGTCACGATTCTAGGTGAGACCAACAAAGCCTATCGTTTAGTTTATCAAACAGATATCAAGGATTCAGCGAAGCCAGAGAATGGCGGGAAAGTCAGCTTTACTAACGTCGCACAGTTAACTGATAAAAATGATGACGATGGAATCGATGCCAAAGCAACTGTGACAAACACATTCGGAAAGCCAGTTGAAAAAAATATGGTTAATTATGACCCCAATAATCAGGAATTCAGCTGGGCGATCAAATACAACTATGACGAGAAGAATATCGCTAAAGGTGATGCCATCATTACGGATACCATTAGTAAAAATATGGACCTTATCGATGATTCAATCAAGCTTTATCCAATCACCTTCGATAAAAAAGGAAAGGAGATCAAGGGAGAAGCTTTAGTTGAAGGAAAAGATTATGTTTTGGAGCCCAATCCTGATGGTGAAGGATTTGTCATTAAATTTTTAAATGATGTCGACGGAGCGGTGCGAGTCGAGTACAAAACCAAGGTGAACAGCATTGTCTCCAATCCTACTCAAGTAACAAATAATGTAACAACGGGCACGGGACAAACAGATGGTGACAAAGGAACGGCGCAGCAACAAAACGTGATCAAAAATATTGCAGATATCGATTACGCGGACAAAAAAGTTGGCTGGAAGATCAATGTCAATAAAAATCACTATTACATGGAAAACCTAGTGTTAACCGATACCTATTCTCCAATACCAGGTCTATCAATGGCGATCAAAGAAGATTTAAAGCCGGATTTTGAAATTCGTGATGTAACGAGGAATCGTGTATTGGTACCAGGACAAGATTATGATCTTGAGTTAGTAAGTGATAGCTCAGGAAAAAATGAGATTGGTTTTAAAGTCGTTTTCAAAGGAGATTACAATCCAACGGAGTCCGAATTAGAAATCAACTATCGGACGAATTTTGATGTGAGCTTATTGGACCCAAATAATCCTGAGTTAGATCATTTTAAAAATAAAATGCAGGCTGATTGGGAAGATGAAAATGGCAGGAAGCATACTTCTGATGATGACAAAGACTTCAAACCTCATGATCCATTCCAATTAAACGCTCAAAAAAGTGGGATTTATAATGCTCAAACGAAGCATATTACTTGGACGATTGCAGTGAATCTCAGTCATAATATCCTGACGCACGCACAGTTGCAGGATAAGATAAAAGAAAATCAAGATTACGTTGATGGTTCGTTGAAGATTTACAAGGCTGAGGTCAAGAAAGATGGCACCGTTACGAAGAAGCAGCCTGAAGAAGTCGTAAATGACGAGATGAAGAAGATTATTGAACCTAGCACGTCCAATGATCAGCTGCTGCAAATTGATTTTCCTGAAGGTTCAGATGAAACGTATTTAATCGAATTTGACACCTCTGTGGAAGGGAAGATCGTCGAAGGATCGAATCAATACACCAATGTCGCACATTATGAAAACAATGACGATGATCGTGATGTCACCGGAGAGGTCAGCGTGAAATATGGTGGGAAGTATGCACAAAAAACCGGCGAACAGGATAGTGAAAATCCTGATTATGTCAATTGGCATGCAGTGATCAATCCTTCCCAATCAACGCTTGATCATGTGGTGATCAAAGATGAACCCTCTGATAATCAGGTGATTGATCAAGATTCCATCCAATTATACGAAACAACCGTCGCAGAAGATGGCACCATTACGCCAAATTATGATAAACCGTTGAAATTAAACAAGGATTACACCGTAGAAATCACCACAGATAATGTCACTGGCAAACAAACCATGACGATCAAGCTGAATGACAAAATCGATACCGCTTATCAGCTAGAATACCGCAGCTATATCACCTCCTCTTCTGAGGGAAGTAAAGATACTGTTTCAAACAAAATTACGGTAACAGGCGACAATGAGCAGACTGTTTCCGGTGGTGATGGCGAAGATGTCACGGTAGAACTGAATCATAGTGGCGGTTCAGCGTCTGGTAAAAAAGGCAAGCTGGTGATCCAAAAGACAGAAGCAGACGGAAAAACACCTTTAGTAGGGGCTAAGTTTGAACTTTGGAATACCTCAAAAACTCAATTGTTGCGTAAAGGTGAAGTTGATGAAAATGGCCAGCTTATTTTCGGGAATCTTCCTTATGGTGAGTATTTATTGATTGAAACAGCTGCACCGAAAGGCTTTACGATCTCAACCGATTTAACGGAAGGTCGGAGAATCACCATTGATGACAGTACTTCAACTGAAAATGCCGGAGTGATGACGATTCCGAATGAGCGCAACAAAGTCATCCTGCAAAAGACTGACGCTGACGGAAACCCCATCAAATTTGGCGGAGACATTCAAGAAGGTGCTCGCTTTAAACTAGAACATTTTAGCAATTTGATGCCGAATCACGCGCTTTGGGAACCAGTAGAATTGAATCCGGACCGTTTAAATAGTGAGGGGATTTTAGAAATTGATAGTTTGCCGCTAGGACTGTACCGGATTACCGAGATTGAGTCACCCAATGGTTATATTCTGAACAATGATCCTGTAACCTTCGTGGTCTATCGAAACAGCAACCATCAAATACCGACGATCAATGTGAAATATAAAAATTATCAAGGTTCTGCTGAATTAATCAAAACGGATAGTGAAGGCAACCCGCTGCAAGGCGCAGAGTTTGATGTTTTAGACAGTAATGGCAAGAAAGTGAATTCACAACCTTTGGTCTCACAAGCAGATGGAAAAGTCACCATAACAGGACTTGCACCAGGAGACTACAAATTTGTCGAAACCAAAGCACCACAAGGCTATATTCTTAACAACAAGGAAGTCCCTTTTACGATAGATGAAGTTGCTCATGGAAAACCAAAAACAGTGACGACGCAATCAAATGGTTCTCCTTTAGAATTAGCGAACTATCAAGGTTCTGTTGAATTTGTGAAGAAAGATAAAGAAGGCAAGGCGCTTGCAGGAGCCGAGTTTGATTTATACAATGAGACGAATCAAAAAGTAAACAAAGAATCAATTAAATCAGGTGAGGATGGAAAGGTTCATGTCGATCACCTAGCGCCAGGGAATTACACGCTTGTCGAGACGAAAGCACCAGATGGTTATCTATTAAATGAAAAGAAAGTCACGTTTACGGTGAAATCGTCCCATAACGGCAAGGTTCCAGTCATTGAATTAGCTGACTACATTAACTACAAAGGATCTGTCCAATTAACGAAACGCAATACCGATGGGGAAGGCTTATCTGGGGCAGAGTTCACTCTTTACAAAGATGATATGAAAACCGTGGTAAAAACAGCTAAAAGTGATAAAAACGGCAACGTTCTTTTTGAGGATTTGGCACCGGGAACGTACTATTATCAAGAAACAAAAGCGCCAACCGTTACTGAAGGCTCTGATTACGTTATCAATCCAGCCTTGATCAAAATAGAAGTACCTAAAGCTGCCGATGAAAAACCAGCGATTATTGATGTCGGTGATTTCCAGAATTTCCGCGGAAGAGCGCAAATCACAAAAGTGGGTGAGGGCGGTTCGATTGCAGGCGCAGAATTTGAGCTTTACCGAATCGTTGATGGCGAAGAGCAACATGTACGAAAAGTGATCACGCCTGAAAATGGGATTCTTGATATTTCAGACCTTGGAGCCGGAAATTATAAGCTTGTTGAAACCAAAGCAGCACCGGGATATATCGTCAATGATCAACCCATCTATTTTGTGGTTCAGGAAAACGATGAGCAAAACCCGATCATCGACAATCTAGATTTTGAAAATTATCAAGTAGAAGTGATTGGCCGGAAAATCAATGAAGCAAAAGAAGCTCTAGCCGGGGCAGAATATCAAATCTTTAAGACAGATGATCAGGAGCAGCCAACAGGAGATCCGGTCTCTGTCACCAATCGAGACGGTCAATCTACAACAACCGTAGTTACTGATAAAAACGGTGAAATCTACTTTAAAGGAATTGTCCTAGAGGGGAAAGCCTCGCAAAAATATGTACTTGTTGAAACCAAAGCACCTGAGGGTTATGTCTTAGACACCAAACCTCATCCATTTGAGATTCACGAACAAACAGGAAAACCAGAGCCAATTGATTTAGGTGATTTTATCAATTATCAAGGCTCAATCGAATGGCTGAAGAAGGATGAAGCCGGCAAGGCACTCCAAGGTGCGGAGTTCGAGATTCGCGATGAAGACGGCAAAGTTCAAACGGTGATAAATGCATCAGGAAAGACAGTTGAAACGCTTATCTCAGATAAAACAGGGAAAGTTTTTGCGACAGGACTAGCTCCTGGTAAATATAAACTTGTTGAAACGAAAGCACCGAAGAATTTTATCTTGAACAAAAAGATCGTTTCATTTGAAATCAGCGACAAAGCTTCAGGAAAACCTGAAACCATCACTCTTGAAGATTTTATCAATTATCAGGGTAGCGTCAAAATGACAAAGGTCTCTGAACAAGGGAAACGTTTGTCAGGAGCGGTCTTTGGCTTGTATCACGCTGATGGAAAACAAGTTGGGGAATATACTTCTGATAAAAACGGACAACTCTTAGTGAAAAAACTTTCACCAGGCGACTATTACTTTGTGGAGAAAGAAGCTCCAGCTGGCTATACAATCAACAAAGAGAAACGAGAATTTACGATTCAATCAGCTGAAGATAATAAACCAGCAATCGTTAATGTTGGAGAGTTTGTGAATAAGAAATTACCACCAGCTGATGTACCAAAATCGTCAAATCAAGCAAACAATTCTAAGCATGATTCAGGAACAACAACAGGAAGCTATCCGAAAACCAATGATACCCGCAACTCATGGTACTTGGTGGTTGGCGTAGCGGTTCTTATCATTGCTGGAACCATTTATTATAGAAGAAAAGAGTAATTCTAAAGACCTAAACAGTGAAGTATTTGCTGCTTAGGTCTTTTATTGAAGCAGTTAATCAAATGCGAAAAAAATGAGCTTCAGCTAGTATTTTTTATAAAATGTTTTTAACTTCAAAAAGCGCAGCGATTTTAACGATCTCAGAACTTTTATCAAAAAGACAACAGCGTGATCAGCCTCTTAGAATAGTCAAGAATAGACCCCGAATTCGTCCTATGCAGCAAAATTTGAAATAGCGTATTAGAAGTCAAGACAGCTTTCTTAAAGTTGATATTGCGTCAATCTTTCAAGAAATGGTATGATTGCTTATGAACTGGAAAACTGGAGCTAGGGTTCCGCTCATTCTACTGAGGACTGTGACCGAGGGCTTCATCTTTTACTAATCTGTAAAAGGCACCTATTGATATAAAAAATCCGAGGGGAAAGGTTCAGTGTATTTGTAATGCACTGACTTTTTTCTCGGATTTTTTTGTCTGATGGGCTTGTTAGTGCATTCATATAAATCAAGAGTATTTGAAAGGATGACAAACATGAAGAAACTAGCTTTTTTTGATTTAGACGGGACATTGTGTTCAGGGGGAAGCCTGTGGGTGGATCAGGAGACGCTCGACGCTTTTGACCAGCTAAGAGAAAATGAGGTACTGCCAATCATTGCAACGGGTCGCAGCTATTATGAAGTAAAGGAGCTATTAACGCTACTAAAGGCGGAGCACTTCGTATTATCTAACGGCTGCTATGTACGTTTAGCCGGCAAAACAATCCAGAATGCAAAATTTTCAGCATCAGAAATTGAGAAAATTTTAGCGATTGCCAAAGAAAATCGTCTAGCGGCTGGTTACTTTAATCAACGGGAGTTCGCGGTCAATCGATTATCGGATGTTGTAAAAGAGCACATCGCCTATATGGGAATTCAGGAGATTCCAATCTCGCCTAATTTTTTCCATAAGAACCCGGTTAATTTTATGAATCTCTATTTAAATGAAGAGCTGGAGAAAAAAATAAGCGCAGAATTAGCATCCGTTGCAGATACCGTTCGTTTTGCTCCATTAGCGATTGATGTCCTGCCGAAAACGGTCTCAAAAGGAACCGCCATCCAAAAGCTCTTGTCCTCGATGTCAGGTACACAACTAGAAACCTATGCCTTCGGTGATCAGAATAATGATTTAAGTATGTTTCAGCTGGTAGATTATGGAGTAGCAATGCGAGATGGGACAGATCAATTGAAATCCCAGGCTTCTTATGTGGCGAAAACGGAGAATGGTGTGTTGGAAGGGCTAAAGCATTATGGATTGATTTCATAAGAAGTGACTAAAAGTAGGATAAAACAATGAGACTTAAGGCGGATGCTCAAAGTTTAAGAATTCGTTAAGCTAAGCATATCAATGAAAGAGAGTAGGAGAGAGTGTGAAAGGGAATAAGAGAAATATTATCTATTTGATGTTGGGGCAATTTATCTCTGTGTTTGGTGGAGCGATATTACGCTTTGCATTGTCGCTATTTGTTTTGGATGTAACAGGAAGAGCTGATGTGTTTGCCACAGTCTTAGCAATCTCTAGTGTGCCGGTTTTGTTTGCGCCGATTGGCGGAGCAATTGCGGATCGTTTTGATCGAAAGATTTTGATGGTGTTAATGGATGTCGCCAATGCTATTATCGCGGCGCTATTATTCTTAGTAGTAGGAACCTCAGAATCTATCTTAGGTATTGGAATTTTGATCTTTATTTTGGCGATTGTCGGCAGCTTTGATACACCAGTTGTGGGAGCGAGTATCCCGTTATTGGTAGAAGAACACGAGCTAGAGAAAATCAATGGATTATCAAATGGAATTTTACAATTGTCTAATGTGGTAGCACCGATCATTGGCGGGATATTTTACGGATTGATGGGCGCGAAGCTGCTGGTTGCCAGCAGTATTGTCTTCTTTGTGATTGCTGCGATTGTTGAAAGCTCCTTGAAAATTCCCTTTGAAAAACGTGAACGAACAACGGGAACTGTTATGGAAATATTAACCGCTGATTTAAAGGACGGGTTTAAAGAAGTCAAAAATAATCAAGTGATTTTCAAATCAATCGTGATTGCCGCGGCGATCAATTTTGTCTTGACCTCGTTCTTTATTGTTGGTTTACCAATTATTTTACGGATGACACTGCAGGTTAATGACACAATGTATGGTATTGGAATGGGTGTCTTTAGTCTTTCTAGTATCGTCGGGGCAATTCTAGCAGGACCGTTGACGAAAAATCTGAAGTTTAACAATTTTTATCGTGTATTTACTTATTCGGGAATTATCTTGGTGATTACGAATATTTTGTTGAGTATGACCAGTGCAAGTATAGGATTTATGGTTGTTCTTATTATGGAGATTATTATCGGAATGATGTTGAGTGCAATCTCAATCTACCTAATCTCACTTGTTCAAAAGATTACGCCAAAAGCAAATTTGGGCAAGGTTATGGCAACCATTATCGCGGTAGCACAATGTGCGGTGCCGCTAGGTCAGTTGGTGATGGGATTAGTATTTAGAAATACGACAACCAATGTTTTTATCCCATTGCTTATGATCAGCGTGTTCGTTTTGTTAATCTCATTTGTGTGCTTTATGATGTTCAGAGAAACCAAAGAAAGCGATATTTATACGGTAAAAGAATAACTAAGCAGCACGTCGGTAATTTAGAACTGACGTGCTTTGCTATGATCAAGAAGTTTGGTATAAAGTAATTATTTTGTTTATAACTTTTTGTGAAAAGCGATAAAAATAATAAATAATGATGGGGTTAATGTAAATTTACTTGCATTTTTGTTAGTGTTTTGGAATACTAATCTAAAAGGGGTGGATAAGAATGAACGCTCAAAAGGAATTACAAGCATTTGTTGATAAACAAGAACTGTGTTTTCTAGGTTCTATTACTGAAGAGGGATATCCAATGATTCGTGCTATGCTAAAGCCGATAAAAATCGATGATAACTGCTTGTATTTGCATACGAATACCTCATCGAATAAAGTTCAACAATTTTTGGCTAATTCAAAAGCCTGTGTATATTTTTATGATGCGAAAAATTTCACTGGTATATCGCTGATTGGAAAGATGGAGGTGTTATCAAAAGAAGCGGATAAAATTGAGTTTTGGCAGGATCAATACCACATTTATTATGAACAAGGAGAAGGCTTGTCAGATTTCACCGTATTAAAATTTACTTTTGATCAAGGAGAGTTCTATCAAGATTTTCAAGTAACCACCTTTTAAAAAAGAAACCTTAGAAGACCATATAAAGATAGTGTAAAGAAATAGACGCAAGTTTCACACTATCTTTAGGTCTTTTTTTTTATGCTTAAAAAGTAAAGAAAGTAAGCCTTGTTACAACAGAAGTAGGGCTAATAAGGAGAGAAATGAAATGACGATTATTTTGGGAATCATTGGACTCTTATTAATGATTTATCTTTTCTGGTTTTTATTTAAGGGGGAAGAAATATGAGTAGTGTCATCTATCAAGGATTATTTTTCTTGTTTATTTTATTAGCATTGGCGTTACCGTTAGGCTGGTATATCAAAGAAATTATGCAAGGTAAGATTCCAAAGGGTGTTCGATTCCTTCAACCTTTGGAGCGATTGTTTTATAAAGTTATCGGACCAATTAGTAAAAAAGAAATGTCCGCAAAGCGTTACGGAGCAAGTGTTTTATTATTAAGTATTTTATCAATCATATTGTTGACCGTCATTTTAATGACTCAACACTTTATGCCTGGCGGTTCATCCGTGAAAAATTTATCGTTGCCGTTAGCATTGAACACGGCTGTTAGTTTTGTAACGAATACTAACTGGCAGGCATATGCTGGAGAGACGACCTTATCAAATACTTCGCAGATGTTTGGATTAACCGTCCAGAATTTTGTTTCAGCAGGTGTGGGACTTTCAGTCTTAGTTGCATTGCTTCGGGGACTTTCACAGGTTAAAAAGAAGGTTCTGGGAAATTTTTGGCAGGATTTGACCCGCAGTTTGATCTATGTTTTATTACCGCTATCAATCATTTTCGCGATTCTATTGATTTCTCAAGGAACTGTCCAAACTTTCAAATCAGGTATTTCTTATGAGGGATTAGAGGGGAAAAATCTCTGGCTTCATTTAGGACCAGTAGCTAGTCAAGTGGCGATCAAACAGCTTGGAACGAACGGTGGTGGCTTCTTTGGTGCAAACTCAGCCTACCCGTTTGAGAATCCGACAATTTTCTCGAACTTTTTAGAAAATTTGGCAATTTTATTGATTCCAGCCGCATTAATCTTTGCTTTTGGTTTTTGGGTTAAGGACTGGAAACAAGGTCGAACAATCATGATTGTTTCACTATTTTTCCTATTGTTGGCTTTTATTGGTGTGGCATTTAATGAGTTTTATGGTCCGGAATTTGCACATGTACTTGGAACAACGAATCTGGAGGGCAAAGAAGTTCGCTTCGGCGTTGGGTGGTCAAGCTTATGGTCTGTGGGAACAACTGCTGCTTCCAATGGTTCAGTAAATGCAATGCTGGATAGCTTTATGCCATTGGGCGGAGCCATTCCAATGTTCTTGATGCAGCTAGGAGAAATCATCTTCGGCGGCGTTGGCAGCGGGCTTTATGGCATGTTGGCATTTCTACTGTTGGCAGTTTTTATTGCTGGACTGTTAGTGGGGCGGACGCCGGAATACTTGGGGAAGAAAATTGAAGCCTTTGATATAAAAATGGCTAGTATTGTTATTTTAACACCATTGATGCTGACGCTGTTTGGAACAATGGTATTCGTTTTACATCCGGAAGTATTAACATGGCTGACGAATCAGGGACCCCATGCATTTAGTGAATTGCTGTATGGAGCGACTTCGTTAGCAAATAATAATGGGAGTGCTTTTGGCGGATTATTAGCTGATACGCCATTTATTAATATTTTAGGTAGTTTGTTAATGCTTGTTTCAAGATACCTGCCAATCATAGCTATTCTGCTCTTAGCAGAAAATATGGGCAGCAAAAAGAAAGCGGCTTTAAGCTCAGGCACGTTATCTACTGTTAGTCCAACGTTTGTATCTATGTTAATTATAGTTATTTTAGTGATTGGTGCATTGAGCTTTCTTCCAGCCTTAGCATTAGGTCCGATTGCAGAATACTTTACGATGAAATAGATGGAGTGAGTGAAAATGAAGAAAATTTATCAATGGGCTGTGGGTCAATCGTTTAAGAAGCTAGACCCTCGTCAACAAATCAAAAATCCAGTGATGTTCGTTGTCTATTTAGGCGCGATCATCACCACGGTGTTATGTTTTTATCCGATGCATGTGCCGTTATGGTTCAGTATTTCTGTCACAGTCTTTCTATGGTTGACCTTACTTTTTGCCAATTTCGCTGAAGCTGTGGCAGAAGGTCGCGGAAAAGCACAGGCTGATAGTTTAAAGCAGGCTAAAAAGGAGGTTATGACCTATAAAATACAAAGTTTAGCAGATATTGAAGAAGAGAATTTTACCGAGTTGAGATCTTCTGATTTAAAACGTGGTGATTTGATTTATGTGCGTGCTGGAGAACAGATTCCGGCTGACGGCGATGTAATCGAGGGGGCAGCTTCTGTCGATGAGAGTGCTATCACAGGTGAATCCGCTCCCGTTATCCGTGAATCTGGCGGTGACCGCAGTGCGGTGACAGGCGGAACCACTGTTGTTTCTGACTATCTAGTAATTCGAGTAACTTCAGAAAACGGCCAATCTTTCTTGGATAAAATGATCGCGATGGTAGAAGGGACCCAACGAAAAAAAACACCCAATGAGATCGGACTACAAATTTTCTTGATTACTCTGACAATCATTTTTTTAACGGTTTCGATTACCTTAGTGCCATTTACAGACTTTAGCAGTCAGTTATCTGGTAAAGGTGAAGCCTTATCCATGATTATTGTCATTGCCTTATTAATCTGTTTAGCTCCGACAACTATCGGTGCGTTGATTTCCTCGATCGGGATTGCTGGGATGAGTCGTTTAACGAAGGAAAATGTCATCGCTATGAGTGGTCGTGCGATCGAAGCCGCTGGCGACGTGGATGTTCTTCTACTAGACAAAACAGGAACCATAACGCTTGGGAATCGTCGCGCCAGCGAATTTTTACCGGTGAATGGTGTCAGTGAAGAGCAGCTTGCCGATGCGGCACAATTATCTTCTTTAGCCGACGAAACGGCAGAAGGTCGAAGTATCGTGATTTTAGCGAAGGAACGCTTCAATTTGCGAGAAAGAGCATTTCAACAATCTGAAGTAACTTTTATTGATTTTAGTGCGAAGACTCGAATGAGCGGTATTGACTATCGCGGGGATGAGATTCGTAAAGGCGCCGCGGATACGATGAAAAAATACGTTCAGTCAAACGGAGAACAGTATCCAGCTGAATGTGACGAGATTGTCGATAAAATTGCTCGTGCAGGCGGGACACCTTTAGTAGTAGTAAAAAATAATCGGGTAATGGGTGTCGTCTATTTAAAAGATATCGTAAAAAATGGTGTAAAAGATAAATTTGCAGATATGCGTAAAATGGGTATCAAAACAATTATGATCACTGGTGATAATCCTTTGACAGCAGCGGCAATTGCAGCAGAAGCAGGAGTAGATGATTTTCTAGCTGAAGCCACACCAGAAAATAAAATGGATTTAATTCGCGATTATCAAGAAAAAGGCCATTTGGTCGCCATGACAGGTGATGGCACGAATGATGCGCCAGCACTAGCGCAGGCGGATGTTGCTTTGGCGATGAATACAGGAACTCAAGCTGCTAAAGAGGCGGGGAATATGATTGACTTGGATTCCAGCCCGACCAAATTATTACAGGTCGTACAGATTGGTAAGCAATTGTTGATGACTCGCGGCGCTCTAACGACCTTCAGTATTGCCAATGATATCGCTAAATATTTTGCGGTGATTCCAGTTTTATTCTATAGTATTTATCCCCAGCTGGATCGACTAAATATCATGGGATTAGGTAGTCCGTTGACAGCGATTTTATCTGCCGTTATCTATAATGCATTGGTAATCGTTGCACTGATTCCTTTGGCACTAAAAGGGGTCAGCTATCAGGAAAAACCAGCTAGTCAGATTTTACGCCATAACTTGCTGATTTACGGTTTGGGCGGAATCATTGCCCCATTTATTTTTATCAAAATCATCGACTTGATTCTTTCGATGATCATTTTATAAAGAAGGAGCAGAAAAAATGAGGAGAAGTATTCTAGGTAGTATACGATTTCTGATCTTTAGCTTAATTGTTTTCGGCGGATTCTATACGGTAGTGGTTACTAGCGTGGGCCAATTGCTTTTTTTAAATCAAGCGAATGGCAGCCAACTAACGAAGGATAATCAAGTAGTTGGATCAACCTTGATTGGACAACCCTTTGAACAGGATAAATATTTTTCAGGACGCAGTCAGCAGGTGAGTCAATTGTCGCCAGTTTCTAATGAACAAAAACGATTAGTTGAAAAACGAACCCAAGCAGAATTAGCGAAAAATCCAGAGGAGAAAAAAGTTCCTAACGATCTAGTCACAGCATCTGCTAGTGGCGTTGATCCGGATATCAGCTTGAAAGCAGCTGAATTTCAAGTATCTCGTATCGCTAATGAGCGCGGACTGTCTAAACGAGTGATTCAAAAGATCATTCAGGAAAAAGTACAAAAGGATTGGTTTTCTGATCGACAATATGTCAATGTTTTGCAGTTGAACCTAGCATTAGATAAACTTGATGTATAATTGGAATGGGTTCTCTAACCAGCTAGGTGGTTAGAGAATTGTTGTGCATAGGAAGGAGGGAAAAAATGGAGAAAAAGCAAATGGGTGATGGACATCGTGGCCGTTTACGCGTGTTTTTTGGTTTTGCGGCGGGAGTCGGTAAAACCTATAGTATGCTTTCGGAAGCTCATGAATTATTGCTGATGGGGAAAGATATTATCGTCGGCTATATCGAACCTCATGATCGCCCAGATACGAATCGCTTATTGGAAGGCCTGCCGCAGATCCCCCCAAAAAAAATTCTTTATAAGCAAATGCTTTTAACAGAACCGGATATTGATCAAATTATCCAGCAAAAGCCAGAGATTGTTTTAATCGATGAGCTGGCCCATACAAATGCTGAAGGATCAAGAAATCGTAAACGATATCAGGATGTAGACGAGTTGTTAAACGCGGGAATTGACGTATTCACAACTGTCAATGTTCAGCATATTGAAAGCTTGAATGATATCGTTGAGGAGGTCACTGGCGTCGAGGTTAAAGAAACTGTACCGGATACGTTTTTGCAGCAGGCAACCATCAAAGTGGTTGATGTAGAGCCAGAGGAGCTGATTGATCGTTTAGAGCAGGGAAAAATTTATGCCAGTGAAAGTGCGAAGCGAGCTTTGCAAAATTTTTTCATTCCTCAAAAGCTAGATCAACTGCGGGGACTGGCAATACAACGTGCTTCTGATCATATCAATCGAATCAGTGCTAAAACAACTAGGATTCAAAGCAAATTACTAACGGTAGTGAATGATGCCTTTCCTAAAATGACGGAAAAATCGATTCGTTGGACCGCGCGTTTAGCTCAAGGTTTAGGAGCAGAATGGACGGTCATTCAGGTTCGTACTCAGGAAAATACGCCCACTAATATACCCTTAGCAGAAAAGCTGGGTGCTGAAGTAATTAGTATTGAAGAGGATAATAGCTTTGAAACAATCGTCGAGTTCGCAAAAATGACGGGTGTCACAGATATCATTATGGGAAAAAATCTCCGCCAGCCTTGGTATGAGAAAATTTTCATTGAGGCATTTGATGATCGTTTATTGAAACGTTTAAATGACACGGAGCTTCATTTGATTCCCTTTAAGGAGGAGAAGCAATCCCTCTTTCTTAGAACACGTAAGGTTATAGAAGGTGGCGGGAAAGATTTGGTGATCGCGCTAGGAGGCGTCTTCTTGGCGACGATCGTAACCGAATTGATGCAGTATATCCATATTGGTGATCAAAACCTGATGCTGATTTATATCTTTTTTATTTTACTGGTTGCAAGAACTACATCTGGTTATTTTTGGAGTTCACTTGCGTCTATTTTAAGTGTTTTGTCCTTTAACTGGTTTTTCGTGGAGCCTTTGTATTCCTTGACTGTCTACAAGCAAGGATACCCAATCACCCTGCTGATCATGTGTTTAGTTGCGATCCTAATTAGTAATTTAATGGTTCGTTTAAAAAAACAAGCAGAAAGTTCAATGGAAAAAGAACATCAAATGGAATTGCTTTACGAGCTGAATAAGCAGTATGTCTTGGCCGACAATCGTAATCAAATTCTTGACATTTCAGCGACTTACTTATCTAGATTACTAGAACGTGAAGTAATCTTGTTTGATTCTAAGGCAAAGGTAGAAAGTATTCATTGTATTAGTGGGAAACCTTCGATTTTAAGCACCAAGGATGAAGCCGCTGTTGCTTTCTGGACAGCTAAAAATCAAAAGGAAGCAGGCAACGGCACCGATACACTGATTGGGGCCAAAGGATTTTATTTACCCATCATCGCAAGCGGAAGAACATTAGCAGTTTTAGGGATCGAGCGTAATGCCGGACTTGATTTAGAAAACAATCAGCTCAATTATTTAAAGTTAGTTTTGACTCAACTTGCTGTTATTTTAGAACAAACAGAATTGAAGAATGAAAAAGAGCGGGTTGAAATGGAAAATGAAAGAGAAAAAGTCCGCAGCAACCTATTGCGAGCAGTCTCCCATGATTTACGAACGCCATTGACTGTTATTTCTGGCATTGCTGAAACGTTAAGTAATAGCGCTGACTTAAAAGAGACTACGCGTCAAAAGTTACTAGCGGATATTCAAGATGAATCTCAGTGGCTGATCCGAATGGTGGAAAACCTCTTATCCATCACACGTATCAACATGGATACGATGAAAGTGAATAAAACAGCTGAACCCATAGAAGAAATTATTGAAGCGGTGTATCAGCATTTAAAAAAGGTCTATCCAGAAGGACAGGTCGAGATTTCTTTGCCATCTGAAGTAACCTTTATCCAAGCAGATCCTATTTTGATTGAACAAGCGTTATTCAACATCGTTGAAAATGCCTTTCGACATGGAGAAGAAAAGCAACCTGTAAAACTAACTGTGTATCAGAAAAACGATCAGACGGTCTTCGAGATCGAAAATGATGGCGAAATCCCCTTAAAACAATTTGAAAAAATCCAAACAAATTTATCCAGCACAAGCGAAGTACCAGTGGATTCAAAAAACGGGCTGGGGATTGGATTGAGTATCGTAAAAACAATCATCCATGCCCACAATGGAAAGATGGAAATGATGGTTGGTGAAGGCAAGACGCTGGTTAGAATTTATTTGAAGTGAGGAATTTTTATGAAAGCTAGTATTTTACTGATTGAAGATGACCCGAACATCACAGATTTTATGGAGGTTGTCTTAGACCAAGAACGTTATCAATTAACGATTGCTCGTACGGGAATGGAGGCATTAACTGCTTTTCAAACAACTTCGATTGATTTAGTTTTATTAGATTTAGGTCTGCCTGATATTGATGGAATTGATCTGCTGAAAATTCTGCGCAAGCGCCTGCATTTACCAATTATTATTATTTCTGCTCGAAGCAACGAGGAGGAAAAAGTAAAAGCTTTGGATTTAGGTGCTGACGACTATGTGACGAAGCCATTTGGCACAAATGAATTGTTAGCCCGCATTCGTACGGCTTTACGACATCAAAATGTTCAGACCGAGGCTATCTCAGTTATCGAAAATAAAGCCTTAAAGATCGATTTTGAGAAACAATTAGTTTATAAGGATGGAAGAGAGATTCATTTAACTAAAAATGAGTATCGAATACTAGCATTGATGTTTCGACAATTAGGTAAAGTTGTTACTTACCAAACCCTAATGACCGAGGTCTGGGGACCATATAGTGACGATTCACAAACATTGCGAGTAAATATGTCTAATATTCGTAAAAAAATTGAGAAGGATACATTGAAACCAGAGTATTTGATCACTGAAATTGGCGTGGGTTATCGTTTACGTGATCATCGATCCGAATAGTTAATAGTAAGCAATGACATCAGGCAATTATATTGCCGGCTCGTCATTGCTTTTTCAATGATAAAATGCCAACAAGAAACAAGATTATTAGGTGGGAAATGCAGTGAAATGAATAATTTTTTAAAACTTTTATTTATAGTAATTCTAAAGTGAAACAAGCCTTTATCGAGCTGTTAATGATAATCGTTATCATTTAATGGGTTCTATTTTCAATTAGCTGATTGCGGTGCTAATCTAATATTGAAGATAGATGGAGGCGTAGAGACATGAGTAATGTAAAGAAATTTTTGTTAACCGTAGTGATAGGAATTGTCGCGTTGATTCTGGAATTTGGCTTTCATCAAGAGCAATTGGCCTTTTGGTTGGTTGCTATTGTTGGAGGAATCATGGCGATTACTATGTTGATTGGTATGGTTAAAACGCTTCGCTCTGGAAAATACGGAGTCGATATCTTAGCTATCACAGCTATTATCGCTACCTTGTTGGTGGGTGAATATTGGGCAAGCCTGATGGTATTGATCATGTTAACAGGTGGAGATAGTTTAGAGGATTATGCGAGTCATCAAGCAAGTCGTGAGTTACGCTCTCTTTTGGATAATTCGCCGCAGGTCGCACACCGTGTCAAGGAAGAAGAAGTAACCGATATAGAGGTTGAGGAGGTTCAAGTTGGCGACACGATTTTAGTTAAACCTGGCGAATTGGTTCCAGTCGATGGGCGGGTTATCGCTGGGGAATCTTTTGTTGACGAGTCTTCACTGACAGGAGAATCCAAACCAGTCGAAAAAGAGCTAAATGACGAGCTGATGTCAGGCTCAATCAACGGCGATGCAGCGTTACGCTTCAAGGTTACAAAGACAGCAAAAGATAGCCAATATCAGACATTGGTAAAATTAGTTAAGGAGTCTGAAGCCAAGCCCGCTCATTTTGTCCGATTGGCAGATCGTTATGCGGTTCCCTTCACACTCATCGCGTATATTATTGGCGGGATTGCTTGGTTCGTCTCAAAGGACCCTGTTCGTTTTGCAGAAGTATTAGTAGTTGCTTCTCCTTGTCCTTTAATTTTGGCTGCACCGGTGGCTTTAGTCGCCGGGATGAGTCGTTCCAGTCGAAATGGAATTGTGGTGAAAACGGGCACGTCAATTGAAAAGCTGGCGAGAGCAAAAAGCATCGCTTTTGATAAAACTGGTACTTTGACAGAAGGAAGACTTTCTGTTGAAGAGATATATGTGGCTTCGGAGGATTTCACAAAGGAAGACATTGTTGCTTACGCGGCTAGTGGTGAGCAAGAATCCAGTCACATTTTAGCTCGCTCTCTAGTGGCTTATGCAAAGGCAAAGAAGCTTCCTCTGTTGCCAGTAACAAATTTAGAGGAAGTTACTGGTCAAGGAATTCAAGCAACCGTTAATGACAAAAATATTCGTGTTGGAAAAGCTTCATTTGTTGGTACAACCACTCAGCTAAGTAGTGAGAAGACAGCAGTTTATATCTCAATCAATGATTGCTATGTGGGGTACATTACATTTACTGATATTGTTCGCAAAGAATCGGCGGAAACGATTAAGGAATTAAATCAACTAGGAATTACGAAAACGATTATGTTGACGGGAGATCACCAATCGATTGCCAATCAAATAGCAGAGGAAGTTGGAATTTCTGAGGTATATGCGGAATGCTTGCCGGAGGAAAAAATTAATGTAACCAAAACCTTGAGTGACGCAGATCGTCCAGGAATCATGGTAGGAGATGGCGTTAACGATGCGCCGGCGCTTGCTGTGGCGGACATTGGAATCGCCATGGGGGCTCATGGCTCGACTGCAGCTAGTGAAAGCGCCGATGCGGTGATCTTGAAGGATGATCTTAGTCGTGTTTCAGCCGCTGTCCGCTTATCTCAGGACACGATGCAAATTGCTCGTCAATCTGTGCTGATCGGGATTGTAATATGTGTCATTTTGATGTTGATTGCAAGTACCGGTGTGATTCCGGCGTTACTAGGAGCGGCTTTGCAGGAAGTGATTGATACGGTTTCGATCCTATCTGCATTACGGGCAAGAAAAGATCGGTGATTATAATAGAAGATGAGGTTGTGACAGAAGTGGTCAGCTTCAAGAAATAAGAAGGAATTTCCGAAAATTGTTTCTCAAATTTTTGTGAAATTTCGGCTTATTTCCGAAGAAGCTACTTCTGGAACACCGTTTATTCGGAAAAAGAAGCTATGACAAGTCTTTTGTCACAGCTCCTTTTTTAATGGTGACGGCCGTGATGACTCCCCGTTTGCGGTTGTATGTTGTTATGATGTACACGATTCTGCTGTTGCGCGGGTACATTATTTTGCGACGTTTGATTTGTGTACTCCCGGTGTTGCCGCACTTGTTGTTGTTGGAAGGGTTGTTGCTGAGTTTCCTGTCGCTGTGCAGGCTGTTGGACTTGCTGAGCTTGGGTGGTTTGTTGATTCATGCTAGTGGTTTCTTGAGCTGAATCATAATTATTTTGCTGGCCGTATTGATTTCCGGCGCCATCCTGTGGCTGCGTGTTATTAGCTGTTGCAGTCGGTTCAGTTGCTGGGTCGGAAGTTGCTTGAGTTTGCTTTGCTGTGCAATTTGGACAATCAGCGATTCTTGGCCGATCAGAGCGTCTTGAACCGGTCCCGTCTTGTTTGCCGTTTTGTGGTCTAGTAGTCCCGTCTTCATCTAAACGATTGAGAATATGATCTTGTCGCAAAGGGCAATCTGCTCGTGGTGTTTTATAAATGTTATTAATCGTACAGTAGCGCAGATTTTGAACGTCTTGATTTGTTGCAACAGCGTCTGCTTTTAATGTAGTGAAGCTTAATATGCCAACAAATAATAATGAAGCTGATACCAATTTCTTTTTATGACTCTTCATGAGTGATCTCCTCCTTCAATTGTAGTATAGGAGGAGAATGTGGCAAAAGTATGGCAATTATGAAGTGGGTAATAAAATTTTGACCAAGAATTGATTGCCAATTACTTCTGCCATAATTTGACCTTCATGGCGTCGAATGACTTGCTTAGCGATGGCTAATCCTAGGCCAGTCCCATTGACATTTGTGCCGCTTTGCCGTTGAAAGGACTCAAAAAGCTGTTCTGGATGCTTGATCGGATTATGCCACTTGTTACTTATATCAATCTCCAACATCTTCGTTTTTTCCGCTATTTCAACAGTAATCAGCGAATATTCCGGCGCATATTTTGTTGCATTATCCAGCAAAATTTTAATAACTTGCGTGATCCGCAGATAATCTGCATGGATCATGTGTGGTTCAGTCAAATGATTTTCTAAGCGAATTTCTTGGCCTTTTTCCTTCAAAACTAATCGATAGCTACGCAGGGCATCATTGACACAATCCAATGGATCAACGAGATCCTTCTGTAGATGAAATTCAGTTGATTGCAATCTGCTTAGTTCCAGTAAATCGTTGATCAGTCGTTCCAAATTAGTGCTTTCCTTTAATAGCTGCAATAGATACTCTTTTTCTTCCTGTGTACTCAAATAACCGTCAGTAATCGCCTCTAGCGAGCTTTTGATCACCATGACCGGAGTCCGAAGTTCGTGGGATATTTGCGAAAGAAAATCCTTTTCTGATTGCTCTTTGCGGTCACGGGCTGAACGAGCCTCTGCCAGACGTTGGCTCAACAAAGTCAACTGATCGCCTAATTCCTGCAGTTCGTCTTTTGTTTGGATCGCTAAGGTTTCTTCGTAGTTTTCATTTGCCAGCTCGTTTACGTAGCTCCGCATCATTTCGATCGGTTTGACGAATCGTTTGGAAAGACGCCAAGCCAGAAAGCTTGCGATAATCACCGCACCTACGAGACTTAACAGCAGCATCAAGTAGCCGGACATTTGGTTTTCATGAATGACATCAACCTTTGAACGCATCAGGACTACAGCCGCAACGGAATCATTGTCCATAACAGGTGTTGCAATCGTTAATTCTTGTAGCTGAAACAGATTTCGTTTTTTTGCCACTTGCATTTTCTTCGTATCGAAGGTAGCAGTGACTAGCTTTTTCGCCTCATTTGGCGGCTCAATCTGTAGATTGGCATTGTCATGATGAGAGGTAATGACCGGGTTCATTTCTGTATCTAAAACCCAAACTTCTTCACCAGCGATTTGATTGAGAAAGCGCAAAAAGGCTCCATAACCGCCCATGCCGCCGCTTTGTCCCATTTTCGTGTTGGAGCTGAAATAATCCGTTAAGGTTTCACTGATCAGTTTACTGCGGTGGGTCATTTCTTCTTGATGCAAGTCTTCAGTCTGCTTGGCAAACAGTACACCAAAGAACAGGGCAATCATAGTGGCAAAAATCAATAATAGACCGACAAAATGCTGGATCAGACGAGTCGTGATTTTTTTCATGAGCAAACCTCAATTCGATAACCTTCGCCCCAAACGGTTTCGATCTGACAATCGGTAACGCCGGCTTTCTTCAATTTTGCTCGCAGACGTTTAATATGGCTGTCAACGGTACGACTGTCGCCGTAATAGTCATAGCCCCAGACTGCATCTAGTAAATTATCACGGGTAAATACCTTATTCGGATATTTTGCGAAAAGAACCAACAATTCAAATTCTTTTTTGGTCAATTTGATTTCCTGTTGGTTAACGATTGCTTGGCGTTTTTCTAGAAATAAACGGAGCGAACCAAGAGATAATTGGTTGACAGACGGTTCTTTTTCAAAATGAATGCGCCGTAAGATTGCTTTGATCCTAGATAGGACCTCCTTGGGTGAAAAAGGTTTGATAATATAATCATCTGCGCCTACCTCCAATCCTAAAATACGATCCGCATCTTCTGATTTGGCAGTGATCATAATGATTGGAACCGTCGATTTTTCGCGAATCTGCTGGCAGATCGTAAAGCCGTCGACATTGGGCAGCATAATATCCAATAGTACAAAATCAACCGAATGTTTTTCAAAATAGGGGAGTGCTTCTTTGCCGTCGTGTATCACAGCGGTTTCATATTCTTCCTTGTTCAAATAACGCTTCAGGACATCAACAATCTGTTCATTATCTTCAATAATCAAAATTTTCATAACCGTTCCCCCCTTTATTCTGCATTTACCGCAATTATATCTTAGAAAGAGAGCAAAAATAAAGAACGAAAGTAGTTTCTTCGCATGGTATCATAAAAGAAAGTAGAGGGATAAATGATTGAAGAGTTATTTCCAACATTCTTTTTTCATAGCCGGTTAGAATGAAAAGGGCTGACAGATTTGATGTTTCAAGCTGTTGCGATTCAAATCTTTTGAAAGCGTTTTTCGTTGTGATAAACTGATTCTGTAATGATAAATCGCCATTTTTAAGAAAAATATTGCATGAATAAGAGTGAGGTGTAAAGTATGTTTTCTTTTAAAGAGCGGAACCAAATGATTCAACAGTTAAAGGAGGGGGCGTTTGATTTAATAATTATTGGCGGCGGAATCACTGGAGCTGGGGTTGCACTGCAGGCAGCGGCTTCAGGATTATCTGTGGCATTACTTGAAATGCAAGACTTTGCTGAAGGAACGTCTTCTCGGTCGACCAAGCTGGTTCATGGGGGCCTCCGTTATCTCAAGACCTTTGATGTCGAAGTAGTCGCTGATACAGTCAGCGAACGAGCGATTATTCAGGGAATTGCTCCGCATATTCCGAAAGCGGACCCAATGATTTTACCGATTTTTGATGAACCAGGCTCTACCTTTAATCTATTTTCCGTTAAGGTAGCTATGGATCTTTATGATCATTTAGCTGGGATCACAGGCGGAAAATATGCGAACTACATGTTGAGCAAGGAAGAAATTTTAGAACGGGAACCCCAGTTAGCATCAGAGGGCTTATTAGGCGGAGGCGTTTATTTGGATTATCGCAATAATGACGCACGGCTAGTAATCGAGAACATTAAACGAGCCGTAGCTGATGGTGCGATTGCAGTCAGCCGAATGAAGGTCGAAGAAATTGTCCATGATGATCAAGGAAAAGTTTCAGGAGTAAAAGTCAAAGATAGGCTAACAGACAATACGCTGACTGTTAATAGCAAGCTGGTAATTAACACCGCTGGACCGTGGTCAGATTTGGTTAATAAGCTGGATAAAAAAATTGATCATAAGCCCCATATGCGACCAACCAAAGGGGTACATCTAGTCGTTGATGGTGAGAAGCTGAAAGTTCCGCAGCCCACTTATTTTGACACTGGAGAAAATGACGGACGGATGGTCTTTGTCATTCCAAGAGAAAGCAAAACATATTTTGGGACGACGGATACTGATTATCAAGGAGATTACAATCATCCGACTGTCGAACAGGCAGATGTTGATTATTTGTTGAAAATCGTCAATCGTCGCTATCCTGAGGTAAATCTGACAATTGAAGACATCGAGGCTGCTTGGGCGGGATTACGGCCGTTAATTAGTGAAGCTGGTGGCGATTATAATGGTACAACCAAAGAAAAAATCAGTGACGAAAATTTTGAAAAAATTATTAACGCGGCTGAGGATTATGCCAATGGTAAACAATCTCGTCCAGAAGTCGAAAAAACAATCACCGATGCGGCAAAGGAAGAGCCAAAGGACAATCCTTCAGCAGTCTCTCGCGGCAGTGATCTGACCATCGCTGACGATGGATTATTGATTCTATCAGGTGGCAAGCTAACAGATTACCGTTTAATGGCCACAGGGGCAATGAAGAAAATTATTGAACTCTTATCGGACAGTCAGTTCGAACTTATTGACTCAGAAAATTATCCTGTATCCGGCGGGGAACTCGATTCGAAAAATGTCGATGAAGCCTTAGAAGCTATTGCCAAAAAAGGCGAAGATCAGGGCTTAAGTTCCGAAGAGGCCAAATTTATTGCAGAACTATATGGTTCGAATGTAGAAAAAGTCTTCGCATTGAAGGAGCAAGGAGCCTTTGAAGGACTCTCCTTGGCAGAATCGATGTCACTACGCTACGCAATGGAAGAAGAGATGACGCTGACGCCGGTAGATTACTTATTACGTCGAACCAATTATATGCTGTTTATCAGCCATCGCTTAATGGAAATCAAAGACGCTGTCGTTGATGCTATGGCTGACTACTTCGACTGGAACGCTGCTACAAAAGAAGCGTATCAATCAGAACTAGATCAACAGATCAAGGAAACCCAATTAACGGATTTAAAAAAGCACTAAATATAATATAAAAAGGAGTGGAAACATGGAGTCTTATATCATGTCAATCGATCAAGGAACAACGTCAAGCAGGGCAATCGTTTTCGACAAAGCAGGGAAGGAAGTAAGTTCTTCACAGAAAGAGTTCACACAGCATTTTCCAAAACCAGGCTGGGTAGAACATGATGCGAATGAGATTTGGAACTCGGTTCAATCGGTTATTGCAGGCTCATTAATTGAAGGCGGGTTAAAACCCGATCAAATCGAAGGAATCGGGATCACCAACCAACGTGAAACAACGGTCATCTGGGAAAAAGAAACGGGACATCCTATTTATAACGCAATAGTCTGGCAATCGAAGCAAACAAGCGACATTGCTGATGAGCTAAAGGAACAGGGACACTCTGACATGATTCAAAAGAAAACCGGACTGTTGATTGATTCTTATTTCTCTGCAACCAAAGTAAAATGGATCTTGGATCATGTGGAAGGTTCGCGCGAACGGGCAAGAAATGGTGAATTACTATTCGGAACAATCGATACTTGGTTAGTTTGGAAATTAACAGGCGGCGAAGCACATGTATCTGATTATACGAATGCCAGTCGGACAATGATGTACAACATTTATGACCTAGAATGGGATCAAGAAATTTTAGATTTATTAGATATTCCGAAAGAAATTCTACCAGAGGTAAAATCAAATTCAGAGGTTTATGGTTATACAGCTGATTATCATTTTTATGGCAACAAGGTTCCAATCGCAGGTATGGCTGGGGACCAGCAAGCTGCCTTAGTTGGACAGCTGGCCTTTGATAAAGGGATGGTTAAAAATACCTATGGAACCGGCGCTTTCATCGTGATGAATACAGGGGAAGAACCAATTCTTTCTGAAAACGGATTATTAACGACGATTGGTTATGGTATTGACGGCAAAGTAACTTACGCCTTAGAAGGAAGTGTGTTCGTTGCTGGTTCTGCGATCCAATGGTTGCGTGATGGTTTACGAATGTTCCAAAAAGCACCGCAATCAGAAGATTATGCCAAACGCGTTGACAGCAGTGAAAATGTTTACGTAGTTCCAGCCTTTACTGGACTTGGTGCTCCTTATTGGGACCAGCAAGCACGTGGAGCGATCTTCGGATTGACTCGCGGAACAACCAAAGAGCATTTCATCCGTGCAACCTTAGAATCATTAGCCTATCAAACAGCGGACGTTGTAAAAACCATGAACAAGGATTCTGGTACTGATATTAAATTATTACGTGTGGATGGCGGCGCATCAAAAAATGATCTATTGCTGCAATTCCAAGCAGATATTCTGCAAACTCCAGTAGAGCGTGCGCCATATCTGGAAACAACAGCTCTAGGTGTGGCTTATCTGGCAGGTTTGGCTGTCGGCTATTGGAAAGATATTGATGACATTAAGAAATTTGCTTCTGACGGTCAACGCTACGAACCAGCGATGAATCAAGACGTGACAGACGATCTATATGCAGGCTGGCAAGAAGCAGTCCAAGCGACGATGCAATATAAACATCAGCCTAAAGAAAAATAAGTGAATACATCAGCTGTACTGGCAACTAAATTTTTATGAGAGAAAAAATTTACGGTACAGCTGATATAGCAACAAAAATTTAAAGGGGATGAGTTTATGGACACGAGTATGTCAACGCAGGTAATTGGAGAAATTATTGGAACGATGGTCTTAGTATTATTGGGAGATGGTGTTGTAGCCGGTGTTAGTTTACGAAAAACAAAAGCAGAAGGAGCCGGCTGGATCGCGATTACCTTAGGCTGGGGCGCCGCTGTTACTATCGGTGCTTATGCTGCAGGTTATATGTCATTTGCCCATTTGAATCCTGCTGTCACAATTGGAATGGCCATTGCTGGGAAAATCGGCTGGGATATGGTTGTCCCATATATTTTAGGACAAATGATCGGTGCTATTATTGGTGCGGTTTTAGTATACATTCACTACTATCCGCATTGGAAGGAAACAAAGGATCAAGCCACAATTTTAGGGGTATTCGCAACGGGACCTGCGATTCGTAGCTTAGGTGCCAACCTGATCAGTGAGATCATCGGAACCTTCATGCTAGTGTTTGCTTTATTGGCTTTCGGAATGAGCAAATTTGGTGATGGCTTAAATCCAATCGCGGTTGGTATTCTGATCTTAGTCATTGGGCTTTCGCTTGGAGGGACAACAGGTTATGCGATCAATCCAGCGCGAGATCTTGGTCCGCGAATCGCTCATGCGTTTCTGCCGATTCCAAATAAGGGAGGCTCCGATTGGGGCTATGCCTTGGTTCCTATCGCTGGACCAATCATCGGTGGAATTTTAGCTGCATTGCTATTTATGATTTTACCAATGTAGTTTTTGGGGGTAATAGAATTTTCTATTACCCTAGTATGCTTTAAATTTAGGACAAGTATAGTATGGAAAAGACGAAAAATATAAAAACCAAACGATTAGTAATTAGGAAATTTATGCCTAGTGATTGGCCAGATTTGTGGGACTATCTCTCGGATGAACGCGTGGTGAAATATGAGCCTTACGGTCCGATTAATCAGCAGCAGAGTAAGGAGATAGCAAAAAGCCATAGCGAATCGGACGAATTTTGGGCGGTTTGTCTTGAAGATAAAGTGATTGGAAACATTTATCTTGAGGAGGTAGTGGATGACAGCTGGGAATTAGGCTTTGTTTTTCATTATGATTATCAACATCAAGGCTATGCGTATGAAGCAGCTTACACAATGATTGATCAAGTTTTCGCACAAGGAGCACATCGGATTTTTGCAGAGTGTCATCCTGAAAATCAGGCGTCCTGGAGATTATTAGAGAAGTTGGGATTCATTAAAGAGGGACATCTGAGAAAAAATATTTATTTCAGTAAGCAGCAAGACGGCACGCCACTTTGGCAGGATACACTTATTTATGGGCTACTTAAAGAAGATCGGTCATAAGATTATAAAGGATAAAGTTATTTACAAGGAGGAAGAGCAAGTGAAAAAAATTATCAATGATCCAAAGAATGTCGTGGAAGAAATGGTAAGCGGACTAGTGGGCGCTTATCCTGATTATGTAAAGCAAGTTCCCGAAACACTCGTTGTGGCAAGAAGTGACGATTACGATCAAGTGGCGCTAGTCAGCGGTGGAGGAAGCGGTCATGAGCCTTCACATGCAGGTTTTGTCGGAGATGGTATGTTAAGTGCGGCGGTTTGTGGGCAGGTCTTCACTTCACCGACACCAGATCAAATTCATGAAGCAATTAAAGCAACCGATAAAGGTAAAGGTACACTAATGATCGTCAAAAACTATTCAGGCGATGTGATGAATTTTGATATGGCAAAAGATTTGGCTGAAATGGATGGTATCGAAGTTGATTCTGTTTTAGTAGATGATGATATTGCTGTGGAAGATAGTACCTACACACAAGGACGTCGTGGTGTCGCAGGAACAGTCTTAGTGCATAAAATTATCGGTGGTATGGCCCGTGAAGGAAAATCTGTTGCTGAATTAGCCAGTTACGGAAAAGAGTTAGTCAAAGACATTAAAACTGTCGGGATTGCCTTATCGGGTGCAACGGTTCCAGAAGTCGGCAAGCCTGGGTTTGTATTGGCTGAAGATGAAATGGAATTCGGTGTGGGAATTCATGGCGAACCAGGTTATCGCCGTGAAAAAATCAAAGGATCAAAAGAAATTGCTGAAGAAATTATCGGAAAGATTAAGGGAGAATTCAATTGGAAATCCGGCGATAAATATGGCTTATTCGTCAACGGAATGGGCGCTACTCCATTGATGGAGCTGTTTATTTTGTTTAACGATGCAAAAGCGATCCTTGCTGAGGAAGGAATCGAACTTACCTTCAGTAAAGTAGGAAATTATATGACTTCCCTTGAAATGGCTGGCGCATCGATCACTCTGATCAAATTAGACGACGAACGGTTACGCTTATTGAACGAACCCGTTCATACAATTGCGTGGTAATTTAAGAGGTTATATTTAAATAATTGAGCTGGTTGATTTATAATGATCATAAGCTGAACAAAAGAGTATTCAAATCTGCCAGTTCTGCTAAAAGGATGAGAAAACTTATCAAAAGGTAGTTGGCATAGAAATACTGCTAATTTTTCTAAAGAAAAATTAGTAGGTTTGTACGAATAAGGAGGCCCATTATGTTTACACCAGAAAATTTGCGAAAAACACTAGAATTATTCAATGAAAAAATTCAAATCAAGAAAGACTATTTGAGTGAGCTGGATACACCAATCGGTGATGGTGACCATGGAAACAATATGGCTCGAGGCATGGATGCGGTGATGGCTGCAGACTTGTCTGGCGATTTGCCAGATATCTTTAAAGCGGCCGCGATGGCGATGATCAGCAAAGTCGGTGGAGCTTCAGGCCCTCTCTATGGCACAGCTATGATGGAAATGATGAAGGCCAGCAAAGAGTCAAATGAACCAGAAATTTTACTGAGAGCAGCGATTGCTGGAATTATGAAACGCGGGAATTCCACTGTCGGCGAAAAAACAATGCTAGATCTGTGGGGACCGGCCGTAGATAATTTAAATAACGGTACATTAAACACGGCTACGCTGGAAATCCTCGTTGAACAAACAAAAAATATCAAGGCAACTAAAGGGCGTGCCTCATATGTCGGGGAACGTTCGATTGGTCATATTGATCCAGGGGCAATGTCATCCGCTTATTTCTTTGAGTCAATGATTGAGGCAGGTGTTTTCAGTGAGTAGAGGTGTGGTATTAGTTTCTCATACGAAAGAAATCCCTGAAGGTTTGAAACGTTTGATCGGCGAAGTTGCCAAAGATGTCCCCATCACAACTGCTGGCGGATTGGAAGACGGCGGTATAGGTACATCAATGGAGCGAATCTCACAAGCAATCGAAGAAAATACAGCCGATGAATTGCTGGCTTTTTATGATTTAGGCAGTGCCAAAATGAATCTAGAAATGGCTATTGAAATGACAGATAAAAAGGTGACATTGTTCGATACAGCCATGGTTGAAAGTGCCTATACTGCTTGCGCATTATTAGCGGCAGATGTCGGTGAAGAGGACATCGAACAACAATTAGCTACATTAAAAGTGAAATAAATGAATCATTGAGGAGTCAATCAAAAGTTGACGCCTCTTTTTATTTTAAACATCATTGAAACTGAAAAAACAATTTTTTTATTGAATATAAAAAAGAAAAAAATTACTTCTCCCTTTGTTGTGCTATCATTTTTTTAAAGGGGGAATCATGATAGAAATGATTAAGAAAACAACGTTGCAAACAGAATTAGTAGATATTCGCAGACACATTCATCGAAATCCAGAAGTGGGAATGGAACTGCCAGCCACAAAAGATTTTGTTTGGCAGAAATTGGTAGAATATGGCTAAGAGGCCCCAAGCTGCGGGAAGATGGGGGAATCTCTTCG
>OAUF01000239.1_pt1 | contig 52911 bp, 37 predicted proteins | sample 1495111 | NCBI WGS metagenome assembly OAUF01 (sample SAMEA2580002, study PRJEB22360) | human gut metagenome | reverse complement strand
TTCTTGACATGTTCCTGACCGCGGTGGGTTGGGCCCCCCCAGCCGCAACCGCAGTCAGTGCAATCGAAACCCGAACCGGGCGTAGTCGAAGCTGGGTGAATAAGTACCGGGCCGCATTGATCAAAGACAAGATCATTCAGCCGGCCGGCCACGGATCCCTCGAATTCGCCATCTCCCATCTGGGCGCTTATCTTAAGAAGCGCCTTTAGGCACCACGCCGTATAGCGCCGGGCATGGCACCTGCCGTTGCGGAGGACTGTTCGGCCCATTGGCCCATCAACGGGCCGAACAACCACTCTGCCGGCTGGCCGTTCAGCCAGCCAACCGTTCAGCCAGCCAACCGTTCAGCCAGCCAGCGTGAACTGACTGTTGTAGATATCGGCGTAGAAACCACCCTTCGCAAGCAGCTCCTCGTGCGTACCACGCTCTACGATATCGCCGCCGTCCATCACCAGAATCATGTCGGCGTCACGAATCGTCGACAGGCGATGCGCGATCACGAAACTCGTACGCCCCACCGTCAGCGCGTCCATCGCCTTCTGAATCAGTTCTTCGGTACGCGTATCGACGGAAGAGGTCGCCTCGTCCAAAATCAGAATCGGCGCATCCTCCACCATCGCGCGCGCAATCGTCAGCAACTGCTTCTGACCCTGCGACAGCGACGCCTTGTCATCGAGAATCGTGTCATAGCCATCCGGCAGCGACATGATGTAGTGGTGCAACCCAACGGCCTTGCATGCGGCGACGATCTGCTCGTCGGTCACGCCCTTCTTGGAATATGCGATGTTTTCACGCACCGTTCCACGGAACACCCACGTATCCTGCAGCACCATCGAGAACTGATCGTGCACATTCCAGCGCGGCACCGATTTGGTATCGACGCCATCAATCGAAATCGTGCCGTCGGAAATCTCGTAGAAGCGCATAAGCAGGTTCACCATCGTGGTCTTGCCGGCACCGGTCGGGCCGACGATGGCGACCTTCTGACCGGACTTCACCGAAGCGGAGAAGTCGTGGATGATCGTCTTGTCGGATTCGTAGCCGAAGCGTACGTGGCTGAATTCCACGTCGCCACGCACCGGTTGCGGCCTGCCGTCCGCATCGACGCTGAGCAACGGCCGTTTATCGGATTCGTCGGCCAACTCCGGCTCCTCCAGGAAGCCGAACACGCGCTCGGATGCGGCGGCGCAGCGTTGCAGGTTCTGGAAGGCCTGCGCGAACTGCGACAGCGGCTGCGTGAACAGGCGGATGTACATCATGAACGCCACGATCACGCCGAACTCGATCTTGCCATCCATCGCAAGCACCGCACCGACCACGCATACGACCACATAGCCGAAATTACCGATGAAATTCATCAGCGGCATCATCAGGCCGGACAGGAACTGGCTCTTCCAACCAGACACGTACAGGTCCTGGTTGTAGCGTTCGAAGCGGCTGATGGAATCGGCCTCGCCACCGTACGCCTTGACCACGGTATGCCCGGTATACATCTCCTCAACATGGCCGTTCACATCGCCGAGGGCCGCCTGCTGGCGCGCGAAGTATTGTTGCGAGGCCTTCATGATGCCGCCCATCACAATCAGGCCGAGCAGTGCGGAGCCGATGGCGCACAACGTTAGGATTACGTTGTTGTAGAACATCATGATCAGCGCACCGAAGAACAGCGTGACCGACGTAATCAGCGAGCCCAGCGACTGGCCGAGCGTCTGCCCGATCGCGTCCACATCGTTGGTAATGCGGCTCAGCACATCGCCGTAGCTGACCTTGTCGAAATATTTGAGCGGCAGGCGATTGATCTTCCGGCCGATCTCCTCGCGCAGCTGTTGCGCGGTGCGTTGCGTCACGCTTGTCATCAGCCAGCTTTGCAGATAGCACAGCACCGCATAGCCGACATACAACGCCACCAGCAGCCATGCAATACGGCCGACCGCGGTGAAGTCGATCGAGTTCATCACCGGCTTGCCGTGTACGATGGCCGGCAGGCCCTTGGTGATCTCGTTGGTCATGTCCTTGAGTTTGTCGGGCCCGATGATCTGGCATACGGTTCCGGCTGCGCCAAGCACCAGCGCGATGATGATCACGGGAATGTAGCGGCGGCAGAAACGTATGAGTTTCTTCATCACACCGCCGAAATCCTTCGGTTTTTCAGCAGGTCCACGTCCCATTGGTCCCCTAGGCATGTCAGCGGCCTCCCTTCAGTTCGTCTTCGCTCAGCTGCGACTGCGCGATCTGCCGATACACATCGCAGGTCTCGAGCAGTTCACGGTGCGTGCCCTGTCCGACCACCCTGCCTTCGTCGAGCACGACGATGCGGTCGGCATCCATGATGGTGCCGATGCGCTGCGCGACGATCAGTTTCGTGGAATCCTTGGCCTCCTTCGCGAGCGCGTCGCGTACGGCACGGTCCGTTTTGAAGTCAAGTGCGGAGAAGGAGTCGTCGAAGATGAGGATTTCCGGATGCCGATACACGGCCCTTGCGATTGACAGTCGTTGCTTCTGCCCGCCGGACACGTTGGCGCCGCCTTGCGAAATGTCGGATTCGTAGCCATGTTCCTTCTTGTCGATGAATTCCGTGGCCTGCGCGACATCGCAGGCGTCCTTCACGTCCCGTTCGCGCAGTTCGGTGTCGCCGTATGCCACATTGCCGGCGATGGTGCCCTTGAACAGGAACGCCTGTTGCGGCACGTAGCCGATCTTGTCGCGCAATGCCTTGAGCGTGTAGTCGCGCACGTTCACGCCGTCGACGAGCACTTCGCCTTGGGTGGTGTCGTAGAAGCGCGGCACCAGATTGATCAGCGACGATTTGCCGGAGCCGGTCGAGCCGATGAACGCGACCGTCTGACCTTTTGCGGCTTTGAAGCTGATGCCTTCCAGCATGGCCTCGCGCGAATCCGGGTAGGCGAAGCTCACGTTGCGGAATTCGATGTCGCCTTCCATGCCGGACTTTCCCGCAGTCCGGCTGCCATCTACGACCATCGGCTCGGTGTCGATCACTTCAAGCACGCGCTGTGCGGATACGTCGGCGCGCGGCCACAGCACGAATACCATGCTCATCAGCAGGAAGCTCATGATCACCTGCACGGAATAGCTGGAGAACACCACCATGTTCGCGAAGGTGGTGAGTTTGTCGGTGGCGGCGGCCGCTTCGATCAGGTATGCGCCGATCCAGTAGACGGCGAGCATCAGGCCGTTCATGATGGTGTTCATCAGCGGCATCATGACCGCCATGGCACGGTTGGTGAACAGCTGGGTTTCAGTCAGTTCCTTGTTGGCCTGCGTGAATTTCGATTCCTGATAGTCTTCGGCGTTGTAGGCGCGCACCACGCGCAGGCCGGTCAGGTTTTCGCGCGCCACCAGGTTGATGTTGTCCGTCAGACGCTGCATGGACTTGAATTTTGGCATGACCAGCGCCATCAGAATGCCGATCGCGACCAGCAGTACCGCCACGGCGATGCCAGTGGCGAGCGTCCATTCGAATCCGTCGCCCGCAATCTTGCATACTGCCCACACGGCCATGATTGGCGACTTGACGATCATCATCAGGCCCATGGTGATGAACATCTGGATCTGCGTGATGTCGTTCGTGGAGCGGGTGATGAGCGACGCGGTGGAGAAGCGGTTCATTTCCGCCGGTCCGAAGCTTTCGACCTTGTTGAACTCCAACGAGCGTAGCCTTTGGCTGAATGAGGCGCCCACGCGTGCGGCGATGTAGCCGGTCACGACGGCGCAGGCCGCGGATCCCAGTGAGATGGCGAGCATTTTGCCGCCGGCCACCCAGATGTCGGACATGCTGCTGCCCGGAGTTTCAACGAGTTCGGTGATGTTGGACATGTAGTCCGGCAGGGTCAGATCAAGCCAGATCTGACCGATGATGCTGACCAACGCTATGAGCATCTGGCCTATCTCCGCTTTGGAGAGGTATCGCATGATGCGAAGCATGCTCGGTTCCTTCTCTGTGGTGATTACTTTACGATGTCAATTACTTACAGTGTAAGATATTACGCCCGTTTCTGTGTATTCCCTGAGAGCGATTTGCGATTGCATGGTTTGCCGCTGTTGGTTGCAGCGCATCCGCGAACGATCGGCACACACTGCCACCCGCAGCCGCAGGGCTGACTGGATGCGATTACTTGACCGGACGCGACATTGCGCGCACCGAAACAGAACGCCACCCGCCACGGTATTGCCACAACGGCTCCACGATATCGCCACGGATTGTCCCGCGCCGGGATGGCCCGCGCACGCCGTCAGCTTGCTGCGCCGTCGGAGCCACCTGTCGAGCCGAAGGCCTGCCTGACCTGCTCCGGAGTGGGGCGTGACTTGCCCGGCATGCACAAGGACATGTAGGTGGTAAATTCGACTGCGAGGTCCACGAACTCACGGGTGCGCCGTTCACCCATCTGCGAAAAGATCCAGCAGACCGCCTCCCGCATGTCCTCACGCTGCTTTTCGGCACGCCGTTCGCCTGCTTCGGTAAGACTCACATGCACGATTCTGCGATCATTCGGGTCGATTTCGCGCGTAATCTGCCCCTTCTTTTCCAACGCGGACAGCAACGTGGAGACCCTGCCGGTAGTGGCACGCATCGCCGCGGCCAGCTGCGTCGGCGTCTGCGGACCTTTCCGCGAGAGCTCCTGCACGATGAACGGCTCACCTTTCGCGCCTTTTGACATCTCCTCCTGCATCCGGGATTTCTTGCCCCAGATATTCGACATCAACTTGCGGAACGCTTCCTGTTCATAGCCCACGCGTACCCTCCTTCCCGTATGATCAACCGATATTTTATCTTACACTGCAAACTGTTTATCTCCTGATCACGCTACGCGTGCCGCACACAGCGCAATCCGTCCTCGCTCACCGCGAACCGTTGAATCTCCCCACGTAAGGTGACAGCGCGCGGTCCGTTGGAGACTAGCTATTCAGGAATCCAAGCTCCTCATCGGCAAGCGTAAGTTCGGTAGCGGCGAACGAATCCTGAATCTCATGCGGATTGCGGGCACTCGGGATGGTGAACAGCCGGTCGTAGCGACTCAACTCCCAAGCCAATACCACACGCTGGTAGGAGCATCCACGCTTATCGGCAATCACGCGGAATGCATCGTACGCGCGTTGGTCGAACGCATCGAGGAATCCCCCCAATGGCGACCAACAGACGAACGCAAGACCTAGCTTTTCACAGTGTTCCAGCGTATGTTCGGGGTCGGGGTATGACGGTGAGAACCGATTCTGCACGGCAACCAAGCCATCTCCCAAAATCTCACGGGCGAGGTCAATCTGCTCGTTGTTCACGCGCGAAATGCCGGCGTTCCTGATCACCCCCTCGTCAAGCAGTCGCTTGAGCGCACCGATCTGATCCGCATAATCCACCGCAGGATCCGGACCATGCGAATACAGCAAATCGAGCGCCTCCACACCGAGGTGCATGGCCGACTCCTTCGCATCGCGAATCATCGTTTCGGGCCGCGAATCCGCCATCCAACCGTATCGACTGCCAACGGCCTGCAGATGCTGACGTTCCGCAGATCGGTCGGACCGCATAGCAGGTGTTACGGAATCGTCATCGCGTGCCGCGGAATATGCACGCGGGGCTGCCGGATCGTCAGTGTCCGATTCTGGTGAATCGGACACTCGCACGGAAGACTCCATCGTGCGACGGTAACCGGTCTTCGTGGCGACAAGCACCTCATCGCGCGGACCATCCCAGGTCGCCAACGCATCACGCACCAGTTTCTCGCCATAGCCCAGATCCTCCGGGGTTCCGGTACCGGGCCGGCTCGGCAGGTAGTACGACCATGCGGTATCCAGATATCGCACGCCGGCATTCAGACCGGCATGAATCGCGCGGATTGCCGTGTCACGATCCGGCCGGCCCTCGATCGCCAGCGCCATCGTTCCCATGCCAAGCCGAGGAATCGTAAATCCTGCCAGTTCGCCCATCACTGCACCTGGCACTGCGTCCGTTGCTGAATCCTTCAACGCCATCTCCTTCTCGTACCCTGATTTCATTCTCACATACCCACTGACTGGCTCGGGAATCCTTAGGGCAGCAGTCATGGGGCATACGCCGCGAGAATCGGCCTGTTGCTCGACGGTGACGGCCTCGAGCCCGTGTGTTTGGGGCTGCAAACCGCGAGAATCGCCCCGTTCCTCAACGGTAAGAGCCGTTCCCAGACCGATTTGAGGCTGCCGTCGTTGGGCAACAGGCCGATTCTCGCAGTCCAGAACCCGAGCCACACGGACTTAAGGACGCCACCGTCGAGCAACAGGCCGACTCTCGCAACTCAGAGGCGAATCTTCAGGCAGTGAGCCAATCCATCACCTGATTCCGACGATCTTGTCGGGCGGCTGAGGGAAGATAGGGGCACAACCGAACGGGAGCCGAAAGGCTGAGAGGGAGTCGCAAGACTTCGACCGAGGACTTGATGCGGGTAATGCCGCCGTAAGGAGACGGGTTGTTCGCGCTGCAAGGCGCATCTCAATCTTCCGTTCGCGATAACCGAATATCGCGTGAATCAGGGTCACGGAGGGGCGCACCACCTCACAGGGTACGGTTCCTTCGGAGACCCTTTTTTTCGTATCGGAACCTCGGTACGGAATCCCATCAACGCGCCGCCCGCCGGTACAGCCTGCAGGTTTCGTGGATGTCCGATTCGTCAGAATCAGACATTCCGGACAATCTACGGGCGCCACGAGTGTCCGATTCACCAGAATCGGACATCCACGCGAATGGCAAGGTTGCGGCACGGCGGTGGATTCCGTTGCATGCCAACGGTTCCGAATCGCACAACAGAAGGGATCGAACATGATCATCAATGGCAAGGAAGAGCACATCGCCACGCCGATCACCGTGGCCGAACTGATTGAGCAGCGCGGACTGCGTGCCGAACGTGTAGCCGTCGAACTCAATGGCGAAATCGTGCCGCGCGCACTGCGTGCACAGACCCAACTCAAAGGCACCGACACCTTGGAAATCGTCACCTTCGTACAGGGCGGCTGAACCCACACCAAGCGAGTCGCGAACAGGCGCGCCTGAGTCAAACGTGAGGCTCGGCCAATCACACCGGAGAACCGGGACCACCGCGAACGTTCCACAGAAGCCGCCTGTACGCGGCAGATACTGGCTGGCCACGAATGTGAGGCCAGGCGGGGAGACGGAAGCCGCCTGTATGCGGCGGACACGGTACATGCCGGGCCGCGCACGCCCGCACCCAATAACACGCAAACGAACGGAAACAAGACACGACCATGACCTTTGAACCATCCGCAACCCCCGAGCAAATCCAAGCACGCCAAACCGCATTCAACGGCCTCCCCGATCCGGCAACGCTCGTAAGTCGCGAGGAGATCCGCGCCGCCCTACTCGACCGCCATACCGCGGCCACCCAAGATAAACTGGATGCCGCACGCGTGGCCATCTGCGGTTGCGGCGGCCTCGGCTCGACGATCGCCGTGGCGCTCACCCGCATCGGCGTCGGCCACCTGCATCTGATTGACTTCGACCGCGTAGACATGACGAACCTCAATCGCCAGCAGTATTTCCTCAAGGATCTCGGCCAGTACAAAACTGAGGCGCTGCGCAGCAACCTGCGCCAGATCAATCCGTTCATCGACATCACCGTCGACACCGTCAAGGTGACCGATGAGAACGTGCCGACGCTCTTCGAACACGAAGACATCATCTGCGAGGCGTTTGACGTGCCGGAGAACAAAACCATGCTGGTCAACGCGGTACTGGAGAACCTGCCAAGCAAGAAGCTCGTGAGCGCCTCCGGCATGGCCGGATTCCGCAGTTCCAATCTGGTGAGCACACAACGCGTCTCAAAGAATTTCTATTTCTGCGGCGACGGCGAAACCGCCCCGGTACCGGGTGCCGGCCTGATGGCTCCGCGCGTGGGCGTGGTCGCCTGCCATGAAGCGAATATGATCACCCGCCTGATTCTCGGCGAAGAAGACGCCTAAGCAAACTCAATCAACCGAAAGGACCCGACGATGAGTACCGAAAACACCGTAACCACAGCCGAAAAGGATTTTGCGACCGCGCCGAACGCCACAATCGACGAGCTGGTCGGCACCACCACAAATACCGCGATTCTGCCGGAACCGGATGCGCACGCATACGACGAAATCGCCACCGGCAGCGCAGACCCCCTGATTCTCGGCGGACATGAGTTCACCAGCCGATTCATTCTCGGCTCCGGCCGTTACGATCTGAACCTCATCAAGGCCACGATCAAGAACGCCGGCACGCAGATTGTCACCATGGCGTTGCGCCGTTGCCGTACCACCGAAAACAACCTGCTCGACTACATTCCCAAAGGGATCACCATGCTGCCGAACACGTCGGGCGCGCGCAATGCCGAGGAGGCGGTGCGCATCGCCCGCTTGGCGCGCGAGGTGTGCCAGACGGACTTCGTGAAGGTGGAGATCGAACACGAGGCGAAGTATCTGCTGCCCGATAACGAGGAGACCATCAAGGCCACGGCGATGCTCGCCAAGGAAGGTTTCGTGGTCATGCCGTACATGTTCCCCGATCCGATCGCAGCCAAACGCCTCGAAGATGCCGGTGCCGCCTGTGTGATGCCGCTCGGCGCGATGATCGGCTCGAACAAGGGCCTGCGTGCACGCGACTTCATCGAAGTGATCATCAGGAATGCCAATGTTCCGGTGATTATCGACGCCGGCATCGGCCGGCCGAGTCAGGCCGCGGAAGCCATGGAAATGGGCGCCGACGCGGTGATGGCGTACACTGCGATCGCCTCCGCCGGCAACATTCCGCTGATGGCCCGCGCCTTCAAGAAGGCGATTGAAGCCGGCCGTGAGGCATATCTGTCCGGCTTGGGCAAGGTTACGGAAGACCACGCCGTGCCGTCCAGCCCGACAAACGAAGCCGACTATATCGGCTGACGCGCATAACCGTCATATAACCGTCGCATAGCCCCATATATCTAGCAAAAACCGGCTGATTCCCAGCATATAGTGTGGAAAATCAGCCGGTTTCCGTGTATTTAGACCGGTTTCTGTGCATTTCAGCCGGTTTCCGCCCACCGCACCTTCATTTACGCAACGAGTCCTTCAGATCACGGTTCTGGTAGCGTTCATGCAACAGACAGTAACCGCCGAACGCCACCAACCAGACCACACCGGCAATCGCGGAGCCGATGGTGTCGGCCGACAGGAACAACGTGCCGTATACGAACACGAAGAACGCGATCGCAATCCAATCCGTCACCTTCCAAGCCGGCATCAGGAAGCCGTCGGCAAGAAAGTCGACGCTCTTCCGGTAGCCGCGGTGCGCGAACATCGTCAGCACGTAGATGAAGATCACCACGGCGCTGGCGGCCGATGAGAACAGCACGAATGCGCTGGAGATGCCGGGCAGCGCGTTGATGATCGGTGACAACAGGATCATACAGCCGGACACCACGATCGCCTTCGCGGGCACCTTGCGGTCCGACACTTCCGCCAAGCGTGACATCGCAGGCGAGTCGGAATCCTGCGCCAGCTGATACAGGTGACGACCGGCCGAATACAGCAGCGAATTCAACGACGAGGCGGCCGCGGTGATCACCACGAAGAACACGAGCGCAGCGGCCCAGTCAAGGCCGGCATACTTGAACACCATGATGAACGGCGAGCCGAACGAGCCGTCGGCGTTCTGATGGAAATTACGCCACGGCACAATGCACATGATGGCCACCAACGCGCCCACGTAGAAGATCAGAATGCGCATGATGATTTCGTTCACGGCTTTCGGCAGCACCTTGCGCGGATTCTGCGTTTCCGACACCGTAACGCCCACGAATTCGATGAGCAGGTAGGCGAAGAACACCATTTGGAAGCTCATGAAGAAGCTCATCCAACCGTTTGGCGCGATCTGGAAGCCGTTGACCAGATTGCGCAGACTCACCGTCGCGCCCGCAATGGTGCCGTCAACGCCCTCGATGTGCGTGGCCGGGTAGTGGAAGCCGATGACGAGCATCACCACGGCGGTGGCGATCAGGCCCACAATCAGCGTGATCTTGATCATGGAGAACCAGAATTCCGCTTCGCCGAACACTTTCACGGCAATCAGGTTGACGCATGTGAGCGCCACGAGGAAGCACAGTTCGATCAGCCATTTCCATGCTTTGAGATTGATGTCGAACATGCCGAAGAACGTGACGAAATACGTGCTGACGGCTGTGATTTCGGTCATGCCGGTCAGGATGAGCACGATCCAGTACGTCCAGCCGGCGAATTTGCCCCATCCGCGGCCGAGATAGCGGGTGATGAAGTTGATGAAGGTGTGCTGGCTGGGGTCGCGGTACATCATTTCGCCAATGGCGCGCATCAGCAGGAACATGATCAGGCCGACGCCGATGTACACGAAGATGATGCTCGGACCGGTCAGTGCGATCGACTTGCCGGAACCGAGGAACAGTCCTGTGCCGATGGTGCCGCCGATGGCGATGAACTGCACATGGCGATTGTTGAGGCCTCGGGCCATCTCGTTGCCTTTATCGAGCGACTCGACGGGTTCGGCGGTTGCCGGCGTCGCGACCTGGGCGGCTCGCATGTCGGCAGGCGAGGTTTCGGATTGCATACCGCCCTGGCCGGCGGAGTTCGGATTCTCGTAAGTCATAATGATTTCCACCCTACCCCGCGCATCGCACATCCGTCCCGCAATTAGGCGGGCTGCCGAATTCTGCCCACTGCTTACTTATCGCATGCCTGGTTCGCTCGGGGCGTGAGATTCATGCGTTTCGGGTTCCGTTACGCATTCCACCGACTGCACTCGCGTACACTCGCGAATTTAGGCGACGTGCGCAACCAAGACTTAGGCGACGTGCGCGGCCTGTTCGCGGAGCGCTTCATTGGCTCTCTCCAATTCATCGATGCGCCTGGCTTGCTGTTTGATGATGATGCTGGCCGTCTCGGCATCGATCGCGTCCGTCCCCGTATCGGCAGTCTGCGGACTGGATGGCTGCATGGCTTTCAAGGAGGCTTCGGCGTTGGTGACGGCCACGCTCGCATCGGATTCCATGCCGATGATGTTCTCCGCAATGCTGTCAAGATTCTTCCGTGTTACCAGCGCACGCCTGTACCGATCAACGAGCTGAGCGATGATCTCACCATCGCTCATGCTGTCGCTGCCGTTCACGGATTTGATGGCGGCCGCTTTCCAGCGCGCCACGCTGCGTTCGATGCGCTTGTAGCCGACGAGGTCCGGCGGCAGGCCCGCTTCTCGAAAGATTTTGGTCGGCGACTCCCCCGCCAGGTAACGAATGGTGCATACCTGTTTGAAGGTATCGGAGTAGGTGATGCGATCCTGCGTGACGTTGGCGACCGCCGGCAATCCTCGCAATAGTTGGATTTCCTCGCTACTGAACGATCCGCCGCCCCGTGCCATCGTCGTTCCGCCTTTCTCGCTGCATTGCCCTTCACATATCTGTTTGGTGAATTCGCTAGCGATTGTATGGCTCGCTTTCCGCGCAATACCCTCGTTTTCCTCCCCTCCCCGTCAACCCCCGTAAAACCTTCCTTCCGCATACCCTCGCCATTTCGCCGACCCGATCCCCCGTAAATCGCACTCTATAACCCCCGAAAAAGAGCATCGCCCATGAGAGGCTTTCGCGTCTCAAAACCCTTCTTATCCCAAAAAACGAAGGGTGACTGCGATGATGTTCTCGCAGTCACCCTTCGAGGGTTCAGCCTATCGATTCAGTCTGATGAGAATCAAGCCTTGGCGTTCTTGGAACGAGCCTTGAGCACCACGGTCGCGCCGGCACCGGCCAGCAGCAGGGCCATGACGGTGAACAGGATGGTTCCGGCAGCACCGGTGAGCGGCAGCTGATCGACGGACTTCACGTTCTTCACGGTCTTGTCGGTGGTGTTGACCAGGCCCCACGGATCAGAGGTCCTAGTCGTGCTGAGACCTGCCTCGTTGTCATTGTTGAAGTAGACATAGAACGTCGGCTTGAGATCCAAGTACTTTCCGGTAGCAACCTTGGTTTCCTTCACGGTGTAGGCCTTCGATGCCGAGGCATCAACACCGGTGACCTTCACGGTGCCATCAGCGGCGGACACGAGGGTATCAGTGGCACCTTCGGTGTCCTTGGAAGCGGCCTTCTTGTAGGAGCCGTCATCCTGCTTGACGAAGTACAGCACTTCGACACCATCCAGAACCTGGAACTCAGCGCCTTCGATGCCCTTGTTATCGGAATCGATCTTCGTGAAGTCAAAGCTACCGAGCTTGGTGGTGACCTTAATCGGCTCACCGTAGTTGTAAAGCTCGTTTACGACGCCATCTTCAACAACGGCTTCATCATTCACCAGAGCCTGGAACTCGACCTTGATGGTCTGGCCAACGTACTTGGACGGATCCTTCACAGTGACGTCGAAGGAAGTATTGCCGTCACCCTTCACATCCACTTCGGGGAAGGTGAAATCGCTGGACGGATCCTCGATGTCTCCATCAGCTCCAACCGTGTAGACCTTGAAGGTTCCAGCCTTGACAGTCAGACCGGTGCCCGGGGTATCGGTGAACGCGAAGGCAGTCGGAGCCGGGTTGGAAATAGCACCGGTCAGGGTGTAGGTCAGGGTGTCGCCAATGGCTGCATATGCCTTGTCGACTTCCTTCTTCTGATCAGTACTCTTGGTGTTCTTCATGTTGACGGTGTTATCGCCGTTCACCGGATCAGTCAGCGCATCGCCGCTCACAGTACCGGAAGCAACAATCATCGGAATGGCCACGGTGACCTTGTCGATGGTAGAAGTATTGGCGTCCAGGAACAGATAGATGCCTGCAGGAAGAGTGACGGTAGCCTTATAGCCGTCCTCATCGGAACCGGTCGGCTCCAGGGTACCAATCGCCTTGCCTGCCTGCAGATTTTCCTCAGCAAGCGCGTTAGCGAAATTACGGGAAGTGCTGGCCACACTCTCCGCGGTGGTGTTCCACGGGCGGGTAGCGGAGATGTCAAGCTTGCCTTCGTTCAGCGCGGCGGCCAGATTGTCCTGATCATCCGTGACAAAATCGGTGAAAACGCTAGCCAGAGCTTTGTCAACGGCAGCCTTATTGGCCTCGTTCGTGGCCACACTATAAGTCCTAGTCGTGCCATACTGAACGTAGTCACCGATCTTGTAGGCAACCAGATTGGCGTTCTTCAGCTGCTCCGCGCTATCGGCGGTAAACGTGAACGTGGCATCGTCGTTAACGATGGTCTCCTCCGCCGAAGCGCTGGTAGCGCCCACGGCCAGACCACCCAGCAGCGTCGCCGCGGCGGCGATGCCGGCGAAAAGTTTCCTCATCTTCATGAGTTAGCCCCTCTTCCTTTTTTCTATTGCTGTTGGGTTTTTAATCACGAAAAAATGGGCCCAACATATCCCAAAAATCCGTAAATCTTGATGTGTTCCGTCGGGCCATCCGCGCTGTTGCGGACGGCCCGACTTGGCCGGATTATGGCCGGTTGCCGACCGAATGTCAGACGAGGCGTTTCTTGCCGCGCCAGATTCCGGCCGCGCCGATCATCAGCATCGCCATTCCGGCGATTCCGCCACCGATCAGCAACCACTGACGATCCGTCGTGCCACCGGTCAGCGGCAACGAAGCCACGGAGATGGAGCTGTTGGTGATGATCACCGTCGCACTGGTCCAGCTTGGCGATTCGGGAATAGTCACCGCGTTACCTTCCTTGGGAATATCCCAACCGTAGAGCCTGTAACAATAGCTCGGCTTCCACGAAGGGCTCAGGTTGGTTTCCGTAACGGTGTAGGTCTTCTCCTCACCGGCCGGAATCACCACGTCGGCGGTCCATTCGCCGTCTTTGTCGGCCTTCAGAGTGACGGTCTTGTAGACCTTGTCGCCACACTTGACATCCACTGTGACGCTCTCCGGCTTGTTGCCGTTGCCCTCCCACTGCTTTTCGATAGTCAGGGTGGAGGATTCCACCTGAATCACAGGATGCGGATATGGATTATCCGAGCAGGCGTGGGCCACATTGTTGGCCGTATAAGCCAGGCAAGCAGATTCATTTGAGTGGAAACCGGGCTTCCCGGAGGATGTAGCGCCGCCGTCGAGATCGGTATCTGCATCACCTACAGTGCCATCGTAGCCGTCATTGAGCGCATACTCATCGTACGCCTTCTGGGTCGGCTTCACGTTGTAGGAGAGCGTGTAGGTAACACCATCTTGCAACATGTTCTGGAATACGACCGTGAACTTCTTGGCGGATTCGTCATAGGTCAGCGTGTAGTCACTATTCTCTTTGAGAGTGACCTTGTGGCCATTGGCATCCTTCGCCGTCACCGTATAGTTCTTGTCGGAGAGTTCGACGTATTCGGAAAGCGTATCTTCGATGCTCACGTTGGTGAAACCGTGAGTGGTCGTCTCGCTCTTCCGGATTTCCTCAAAGATGGAGTTCAGATCCGAGGCATTGGTTGCGGCCTTGTAGTATCCGGCGTTACTCCCCTCGCCACGATCCGTGTATGTCGTCGCATTTGGGTAATTGCTGGATACAGCGTGCATGAATTGGTTTTCCCGACTCTCCGTCGAGGCTGGATTCGCACTGTCAAAAACGCCAATGGAATACACGATAACGCCGTTATCTTTCATACTGTTGGCGTAGGCAATAGCATCATCGGCTACGTCCGCATCAAAATTGTCCACCTTTGTAGGAGTACCATCCGTAAAGAAGATGACAACCTGCTTTGCGTCAGATCGAGCATCGCGCATTACAGTGGACGCATGCTTGAATCCAAGATCAGCCCGAGTGGCACCGCTGGATCTAAGCGCTGACACTTTATTCTCCAAGTCGCTCATATCCGCGGTTAGGGGGCTTACGATCTGGGAGTAGTTGTAAACAAACCTTCCCTCCGTATATGTCTCATCCCCCACTTTGCTTGATTCCTTACCGGCAAACTTCACCAAGCCGACACGAATTAGCTTAGAACCAGGTTGCGCATTAATTTCCGCAGCCTCACCCAAGAAGTTGTTTACAGCGGACTTCAATGCTGTCATTTTCTTGATAGAACCTTGGTCGCTGTCCATCTCGTCACTCATCGAACTGGACACATCAAGCACGAGCGTGAAGTCAACCGACTGGGTAGAGGTGATTGTGGTACTGTTCGCGGCACCGGTCACGTCGACGTTCACCGCGTAGGTTTTGTCGCTGTTCTTCTTGATCCTCTTATGCTTTTCCGGTGGGCCGAGCGGCTTGATCGCCTTAATCGTCACACTGGCTTGAGGGGAATTCACCGCATTACCCTCGTCGTCCGTACCCGAGGCCGTGGCGGTGTTCGTGAAGTGGCCTTCGCTGTCCACCATGTCTTCGGTAAGGGTCAACGTTCCGGAGCATGTCGTCTGCTGGTTTGCGGCAAGAGTGTCGGTTCCGCAGGAAACATTCGTGATGTTGGGGTCATTCACCGCAACATTGTTCAGCGTGGTGTTGCCGCTGTTACGTACTACGAACGTATATGGAACCTTATCGCCCACATTGAACGTATGGGAATCCGCATCTGGATATGTGTCTTTGTTCACGGACTTCACCAAATCGAGCCCGCTCAACTTGTTTACCGAGTAAACCTTCAGTCCGCGAATCAACTGCACCTGATAGGCGGCACCGGTGGATGCGCTGAAGCCGAACTTCACCGAATCCGGAAGACGGTCGATATTGGTGTCAATAATGATTTCACCTGCGATCTTCACCGTCAGATGCTGCGTCGTGGCGCTGTCATCGGTAACGGGATCAATAGTGATATCGACAGACTTGCCGTTGTTGTCGTTTTCATCCTTAGTCGCAGTTCCAGTGCCAAGGCCAGATGAGACTGTCCGGGACGCCACAATGCAGTAGCCGTTATTCCATTTACCGTCGACGTCGATCTTTCCTGCGCCGCGCACAGTGACGGAATTACCAGCGTTCGTTCCACTTTGCGTACAATCATCGCCACCGGTGACACGTGCAGTGGTTCCAGCTGCGTGCTGTGTGCTGAAGTTACCGAAACGGTCCAGGCCAATGCCGAGCACAGCCTGCTTAACGCCCTCTACTCGCGCCGCCTTACCGGTACCGTCCTCGTCATTGGTTGCGTAACCGAGGGCAGCCCCCTCTGGTCCCGTCTGGTCCAGCGTGGCCGCACCATCCGTCAGGAAAAAGCTAATGCCATCTCCCGTGTTGCCTTCGTAGTAGCCGTTGCCATACATGTAATAGTCGAACGTAACATGCAAGCCGCTCTTGCTGATGACCGGCTGATCGTACAACACTGCAGCCTTTTTGGTTCCACTGTTATCCGTCAACTGCAGGTAACCCTTGCCGTCCGCTCCCTGGATACCACTGCTACCCTGTGTGTTCGTACACCGCAACTCGCCACTGGTCGCGGCCGTTAAGCAGGCATTGCCCTTAGCGGTCCAACTTCCAGACTCTCCGAAGGTGCTGTTCTTGAACGATTCGTCCAGCAGCAGCGAACCGCTTTCCGGCGAACCACCGTCCGCCACCGGAGTCGCGGCCTGCTCATTAGCCGCTTGCACTGCCGTTTCATCAGCGCCATTCTGCGCTTCAACACCAGCATCGGCATCCGTTGTATTCGTATTCTCAGCGGAACCATCCGCAGAGGTCTCATCCGTAGCGGCCTTCTTGCTGGTTGCTTCGGAATCGGAAGTCTTCTCATCCTGCGATTCGCTTGTGGTCTTCGCAGACTGTTCCGTCTGCTGCGCCTGCTGCTGCGTCGTATCATCCTGCGCAACAGCGGTGCTGGCAGTGGCATATCCAAGACCACCGAGCATGGCCACAGCAACAAGCGCCGCGATGACTCGCTTAGCAAGTCCCCCTTTGCGCACTGCCTGCCATTCGTCGCATGCACGTTTCATATTGTCCCCTTACGCAGCGCCTTGCGGCGCTAGGTTGTCTTCATACGGCTTCGACGACCTTGCAGTCGTTCGACACCGCTCCAACCCTGAAACGTAGGGGAATTCACCCAAGCACACATACACCCTAACGGCGGGAAAGTCGAGGGGAAAGACTCACGGCAAAACCTACTGGCCGCAACGCATGAAGGTTGTTTTCGGCACCCGATTTTCGAAACAGGAATCTATCCCCTTTTTGGCCATTTGGCCGCATGCCTGCGGATATGCCACGGCTTTCTGCGCAACCACAACAGAACCAATCCGAGCAACAGTGTGATTACAGCGGCCACGATCGCAATCAACCGCGCATCCTTCGCCGCGTCCGATTCGTCGGGAATCACGTCGGGAATCGACGAGCGTACCGCGGAAACCAGCAGACGGTGGGTGTTCACGCCGTATGGCGTGCATGTCATCAGCGTCACGCGATCCTCGCCGGGCACGATCTTCAGCTTTGACGTATCGTTCGGTTCGATCACGGAAATGCGGTCCACCTGATAGCCGAGCGTATGACCCATCACGTCAAGATAGAAGTAGTCGCCAACGCGCATCTCGTCGAGCCGTGTGAACATGGTGGCGTTCACCAATCCGCGATGCCCGGTGATCACGGCATGCGTGTTCTTGCCACCGACCGGCAGGCTGCTGCCGTACAGATGCCCCGCGCCGGAGGCCAGCGCCGACTGCGACGTGCCGTGGTAGATTGGCAGGTTCACCGAAATCTTAGGAATGCGAATGGTGCCCATCACTCCGCCACCGGAATCCAACAATCCCTGATATTCCTCGTCTTTGGAACTCGCACTGCCATCGTCATCATCCGTCTCGCTGGCCCGCGAACCGCCCTGAACCGCAGCGAACGGATCCTTCGCCTCACCCAAAATCGGTTGCCCCGAAACCGCAAGACGTTCGTTATATGATTTCGCGGCAGCGAACGCATCATCCGCCTGCGGATACGGCCAGCCCGCAATCGTTCGTGCGGATTGCGCCGACGTACGCGACAACTCCACTGCGGCACGGTACTGCAATGCCGCAGGAAACCCACCAATGCAGATTGCGGCGACGATCAGCAACGCACCAATCGCATACATCATGCGCATACTACGGCGATTCCTGCGGCGTTCACGCATCTCATCGGCAACGTCGATCACCTCATCAAACGCAGGCTGCCGCCAGCCCATTCCCACCGTTTCCGATTCCATCAAATCCTCAGCACGCACTGTTTCGCACCGCGACTCCCGCATTAGCGACTCTCCGATCCCGCCAAATTCAGCCCGAACGCTGTTGACTGCAGCATTTCGGCAATCCCGCTACCTTTCGACGAACTGCCGCAATACACGCTCCAGTTCGTCGATGCGCAACGCCTGCCGCGCAATCAGCAGATCACGCTCATTGATGGCCAGCTGAGCCCTCGCCAGCTGCGACAGCCCCTCCTCGGAATCGCCGGCATTCGGCGACCCCCATTCCGATTGCGTAAGATTGCCGTGTTCCAATATCCGCAAATCATCGGCATCGAGCGCATACGGACTCGTCCGCTTACCGGACTTCGCCTCCTTATCTTGCCGACGTTTCCATCTGGCGATGCAACGTTCCACGCGCTTGTACCCGATAAGTTTCGGATCAAGACCTGCCTCACGGAAGATAGCCGCAGGCGACTCCCCCGCACGGTAACGGCACATGCATTCGACACGGAATTGGTCAGTATAGCGAATATGGGATGCACTGACGCTTTTGACCGCGGGCAGACTGGCCAGATAGGAGCGTTCCTTGGCAGTGAACTTACCGTCGATCATCATTGCCGCCCCTGCTCGAGCGTCATCGTACGGCCCGGCATCATCGCAAGCCCCGCAAAATCGCCTGTAAATTGCATGCGGGCAGAAAAGAAGCCCCCCCCCCCAGCGAAAGTATTTTCATATGGCGACCCCCTCATATAACTGCGATACGCCGAATCGTATCGGGGGGATTTGTTCCGATACCCTCTCTACGACCCCCGCATGATATTCTCACCGCTCTCAACATTCACGGCACCGCACCTTGCTTACAGCGGAACGAATCAATGTGGGCAAACCCCACGAAAAACGAGTCACACGGATGAAACCCGCAACACTCGGACACAACGGTCAAGACACGCCAACCGAAGCGTGCGGCCTCACGCCAAACGCATGCTCCATACACCCCCATATCTTCAATGGTTTCATGAGCCACACAGCGCGTGATACGCCTGGAAAAGGAGGAAAATGGCGGGGTATACTCCCCTGAGTCGTATTACTCCACCGACTTCAACGAACTGACCGGCTCGATCCGATCAAGCACCGGATTCACGAACAGTTGCACCAACAGCGCAAACGCCATGGTCGCCGCCGCCGCAATCACGTAACTCATCGGCTTGACCTCCACCTCGAAATACAATGCCGGCATATTCAGCGCAGCCGTGAGCAGACCACCGACCCATCGACCTATCGGCAAACCGATCACCACTCCCATGGCCGTCAGAATCATCATCTCTCGATTCACATACCGGTGCACTTCGCGATCGAAGAATCCCAGCACTTTCAACGTGGCCATCTCGCGCACGCGTTCCGACACATTCGTATTGGCAAGCGTGAACAGCACCACAAGCGCCAGCCCGCCCGCAAGCGCAACGATCAAGGCGACCACCGCGCCCATGAGGTCAAATTTGAAGCTGGCGGCCATGTCCGCGCAGCACACCGTCTTCATCACCGAATCATCCTTTTCGAGGGTGTTGGCGTATGCAATCTGCGCATCGTCGGCTCCGGTGAGCTTGGCGTATACGGCGTTCCAGGTCAGGGAGCCGCCGGAATCCGATTTGTCCGATTCTGGAGAATCGGACATTCCGGACCCTGAACCGAACAGCTTGCCATAATACGATTCACTCACGTAGATGTCGGAACCTATGAGGTTACGCGTCACCTCGCTCACCTTGGCCTTGGCCTGAATGCCATCGCCGTTGGTGAGATTCACCGTATCGCCGGCCTTAACGCCCAGAGCGTTGGCCGCCGACTGCGACACGATCACCCCACTGTCGCCCAACACCACCTTCGAGCCGCTTCGTTTGTCCGATTCTCCAGAATCGGACAACTGCGCCCCGGTTTTGACGTCCTGACTGTCCGATTCTCCAGAATCAGCCATCCGCACCTCGGATTCGCCACCCTGTCTGTCCGATTCACCAGAATCGGACATTCGCAACGTGGTTTCGACTGCTTTACTGTCCGATTCTCCAGAATCGGACAGTCCGAAGAACTTGCGCACACCATCCCATCCGGACGCGACCGGCTTGAGCGTAACCATCTCGCCCAGTTCATCCAGATGCTCCTCGGGCACCACCACAAGTTGGATGCTCTCGCTTCCCTCATCGTTCGCCAGATCACCGGATTCGACACGTATGTCCATGGTCGAAGTCGTACGCCCGTCCGCTTGCAACTTCGCCCGCATTGCATCCGCATCGGTATCGTTCGCAACGACCATCACATCGTATCGGTAGATATCGCGATACTGTTTGATGCCAAGTTCCGCCACGGTGTCGTTGATCGCAAGCCCGCATATGATCAACGCCGTGCATCCGGCAACGCCTCCGACCGTCATGACCAGGCGCGACTTGAAACGGAAGATATTGCGCGCAGTAACCTTGCTTAGGAATCCCAAACGACTCCAAATCGGCGTAATCCGCTCCAATAGAATGCGCGAACCTGCGCGCGGGGCTTTCGGACGCATCAGGCCGGCGGGCGTCTGCCGCATCTCTTCGACGCACGCGTAGATCGTCGCACCGAGTACGCCGACCACGAACAGCGCGATACCAAGCGATCCATACAGCCAGTCATACTCGAATCGCACGCCCGGCAGCACATACATGCCTTGTATCACAATCAGCAAAAACGCTGGAATGCCAAGAAATCCAAGCAATAGCCCAAGGCCGCCGCCAATCAGGCAGGCAAGCAGTGCGAACAGCATGTAGCGCGCGGCGACCTGCAATCGTCCGTAACCGAGGCCGATGTAGGTGCCGATAAGGCCACGGTCCTCTTCGACCATGCGCGCCATGGCGGTCAGGCTCATCATCACCGCGACCAGTAGGAACACGACCGGGAATGCGTTGCCGATGGATCGGATCGAACTCAGGTCGGATTTGAGCGCACTGTATCCGCCGAGGGATGAACGATCCTGCACGTACCAGCGCACGTTCGGCACGCTGCTTTCGAGCTCATCTTCCTTATCCTGGAAGGTTTGTTCGGCACTGTTCCTCTGCTCGTCCAATTGCGATTGCGCCGCGTCCAACTGCGCCTTGGCTTCCTGGAGCTGCGGACTGCTGGAGATCGCTGTTTCACGCATGGTTTCACGGGTGGATTCGTCCATGGTCGCGCCTGTGCCCAGCATTGCGCTTTGCTGTGCCACAATCTGATCGATCTGTTGATTGAATTGACTGCGATTCTCGTCTATCTGTTTCTGCGCATCCGCGAATTGCCGATTGGCTTTGTCTCGCGCTTCGTCGATTTTCTTCTGTCCCGCATCGATGAGTTCCTGCCATCGTGCTTTCTGACGATTGGTTTTCGTTTTGCCTTTGATGCGGTTCATGACTTTGCCGACGATGGTTTCGTAGGATTCGTCGAACGTGCTTTCGTCTGCCGCACCGTCGACCAACAGAGTGACCGACGTATAGATGGTGCCGGTCACGCCATCGGATGGCGCGAAAAACGTGTAATCGCTCGTCGCAGTCGAACGGAACGAGGTCATGGCCGAATATCCGTCAGGATTGCTCAGGTTCTGAGGATCAAGCACCACGCCCACGATTCGCAGCTCCGTCGGGAATTCCGGCGACTGTTCATCCGACACCGCCGAAGTGTCCGATTCTCCAGAATCGGACATCTGGGAACCGGATGCACCTGCCTGAGTGTCCGATTCTCCAGAATCGGACACTTGGGATGCTTCAGGTGTGACGGTGATGCGGTCGCCGATCGTATGGCCGGAATCCTTGATGAATTGCTTGGTGACTGCGACCTCACCGGATTTGGTCGGCATGCGACCTTCCTGCAGGTATGGCTGGTCGATGCCGTTCGTGCCGATTTCCTGCATGGTTACGGACTTGTCGCCGCCCACATCGATGGTTACGCTTTGCGAGCGCTCGGCCTGCACCTTCCGTACGCCAGTGACCCGTCGCAGCGCGGTGGCATCGGCATCGCTCAGCCCAGCCGTCGATAACACCTGAATATCATGCATGTCCTGGGCGTCGAAGAACCGGTCCGACGCGAGGAACGCATCGCGACATCCCGCGTAGATGCCGGTGAGTACGGCCACGCCGAGCAGGGTAATCATGGCGATCGAGACGAATCGCTTCCACGATCGCAGCCACATGCGAATCATGTCTTTGACGAACGCCATTGTGCTCCTCCAGACGCGTGCCCCTTAAGAAAAACCTACTTCTTATTGAACACTACGAAACTGGAGAACATATGTCTGTGACACGCATCAACACGCATGAAACAGGGGTTGCGCCAGAGCGAGCGCAACCCCTGTAGCCGGCACCCTCGTCACAAGGGTACATGTATATGGCCCGACGGCGGAGGCCAAATCCGCATCAGCCCTTCACCGCACCGGCCATGATGCCGGAAACCAGTTGCTTGCCGGCGACGGCGAAGAGAAGGATGAGCGGGAAGGTGGTGAGCACCACGCCGGCCATCACGATGGTGTAGTCGGTGAAGTACGCGCCCTTCAGGGTTGCCGCGGCAACGGTGAGCATGCTGTTCTTGTTCGGGCCGAGAATAAGCATGGGCCAGAAGTAGTTGGTCCACTGCGCGATGAACGTGAACAGGAACAGCATCGCGGCCGCCGGCCGGGCTGCGGGCACCGCCACGGAGATGAAGGTGCGGAACATGGAACAGCCGTCCACGCGCGCCGCTTCGATCAGCTCGTAAGGCAGGGCGTCCTGCAGGTATTGCGTCATCCAGAACACGCCGAACGCGCTGACCAGACCCGGAATGATCACGGCCCAGATCGAACCGAACAATCCGGCCTTGTTGGCCATGATGTACAGCGGTACGATGCTCAACTGCTGCGGGATGGTCATGGTACCGATCACGATGGTGAACAGCACGCCGCGGCCGCGGAACCGCAGTTTGGAGAATGAGTAGCCTGCCAGCGTGGAGAAGAACACCGTCGATACCGACGTGACGATTGCCACGAACAGGGTGCCGCTCAACGCCTGCCAGAATTTCATGGCGCCGAATGCGCGCGAGATGTTCTTGATCAGTCCGCTGCCGAAAATCAGCGCCTGCACGCCGTACTGCGTGCTGGAGCTGTTTTGCGACGCAATCGAAAGCGCCACATACAGCGGGAACACGAAAATCAGGATCGTCACGACGAGAATCGCATACGTGCCCCACCCTGCGCGGCGTCCTTCGCTGGTCACTTCCAACGTCTTACGACGGCGTTGTTTCGCTGCGGAACGGGCCACGCCCTTGCCGTACATCTGCTCAAGTGCCGGAGTGCCCAGATCGCGCTTGTTGCCTTCGTTGGTGATATCGGTCATCTTGGGTCACTTCCTTTCGGCGGCGTCGGTCGAAGCGGCCGTTGCCGAGGCTGCACGACGGGCCTCGACTCCCGATCGCTTTGCCAGCTCATATTCGGCTTCCTGCCGTGCGTTGAGTTCGGCCAGTTTGATTTTGTCAATCTTCGGCTGTCCGCCCGAGGCGAGTCGTTGCGTCAGCCAGAAGTTCAGCACGGCCAACAGCACGATGATCAGGAACAGGATCCACGCCACGGCCGCCGCGCGACCTAAGTTCGGCTGCCCGATCGTGACCTTGTTGAAGCCCATATCCCACAGGTACAGCGAGAGCGTGAGGTACTGTCGGTTCGGTCCGCCGTACCCGGAAGTGCCGTTGTGGAACATCTGTGGCTCGTCGAAGATCTGCAGTCCGCCGATGGTGGAGGTGATGATCACGAAGATCAATGTGGGTCGCAGCATCGGCAATACCACCGAACGGAAGGTGCGCCATTTGCCGGCGCCATCGACTACGGCCGCCTCGAGTACGTCGTTCGGGATGGCCTGCATGGCAGCGAGGAAGATCAGCGTGTTATAGCCGGTCCAGCGGAAGTTCACGATGGTGGCGATGGCCACATGCGACCAGAAGGCGTTGCCATGCCACATGATGGGGTTCAGTCCGATATCGGTCAGCAACACGTTGATGGCACCCATCTTGTCGGAGAAGATCTGCGAGAAGATGATGCCGGCCGCGCTCGGTGCCACGATGTATGGCAACAGCACTCCCATGCGCCAGAAGGTTTTCGCTTTGAGATTCGCGTTGAGGATCCATGCCAGGAACAGCGCCAGAATGATTTGCGGAACCGAGCTGAGGATGAAGATGGAGAAGGAATTGCGCAGCGCGTCCCAGAAGGATTGCTGGTGCAGTACCCAGTTGAAGTTGGCCCAGATGCTGGGCTCGTCGCTATTGCAGGTTGCGCCGCAGATGGCTACGCCGCCATCGCCGGTCAGGGTGTTGTATTGGCGCGTTGCGATATATACGGTGAACAGCAGCGGGAACAGGCCCACCACTGCGAACAGCAGGAAGAACGGGGCGATATAGAGGTATGGAGACGCCTTCCATTCGAACTGTCCTAGCCGGGTGCGCCATGGGGTCGGCTGCTTGGTTGATCGTGACATGATTGCTCCTAGTTCACGTCGTTGTGATTGCAGAGGATGCCGGTTGCGTTGAGTGCGATGCGCTCAGAAGAAAGGACCCGACCCGGCCTATGGATGATGGGTTCGGCCGGGACCGGGTCCTTCATGGGGTGTCTGTCAGCTTAGGGCCTTCACGTCTTCCAACCACTGCTTCCAAGCTTGGTCAGGAGTTTGTTCCTGGGTCGCATCGACGCGATTCAGTGCGTCGACCATCTTGGTCTGAATGTCGAAGTACTGGCTGCCCTTGTACGGGACGATGTCGTAGGCCTTCGCCCGGTTGGCGAAGATCTTACCGGTCGGAGCATCGTTCAGGTAGGCGTCGGTCTTGCTGGACACATCGGAGGAGGCCTGCGCACCTTCGGAGCTCGGATAGTTGTTGGCGGTGGTGAACACGGAGACCTGCTGATCGGCTTCGGTCAGCCATGCCACGAGCTTGGCGGCTTCGTCCTTGACCGGGGAGGATTCCGGAACGACCAGATAGGAGCCGCCCCAATTACCGCCACCACCCGGGAAGACGTCGGCGATATCCCAGCCTTGGAAATCCTCACCGGTGTTGCCCTTGATGTTGTTGATCAGCCATGCCGGGCACTGGATGGTGGCGAAGCCCGTGTCGGACTTGAAGGCCGCGTTCCAGTCGTCGCTCCACTGGGTCAGATGGGCGGACATATCCTTGGTGGCGGTCAGCTGGTCGTACAGATCCTTGATCTTGGCATTGTCGGCGGCAATAATCTTGTCGTCCTTGGATACGTAGGATTCCTTGACCTGATTGATCATGGACTGCCAATTACTGGCCATGGAGTCATACCATGGCAAGCCGGTCTTCTCGGTGTATTCCTTGCCCGCCTTGAAGAAGGAGTCCCAAGTGGCATCATCGCCGCCGAGCCATTCGGCCACGGATTCACGGTCGGACGGGAAACCCGCCTTCTCGAGCAGGTCCGCACGGTAGCAGATGCCTTCAGGGCCGATGTCGGTACCCGCACCGATCAACTTGCCGTCGACAGTAGCGCTTTCGGACTTCCACGCCACCCAGTCGTTGTCTTTGGTGTAGGAGCTCAGATCAACGAACTTGTCGGGCATGGCGAGCAATGAGGGCATCCAGTCAACTTCGGCCACGTATACGTCATAGGCGTTGGAACCGGTGGAAATTGCGGTGTTGAAGGCTGCACGCGCATCATCGGAAGACGCGGCCGCGGTCTCTTCGATCTTGACGTTCGGATGGGCCTTCTCATACTTGGCCCAGAGGTCTGCACCCGGGCGTTCCGAAGTCGGCTTGCCGAAACCCGGATTGTTGAAGGTCTGCACCTTGATGGTGATCTTGCCGTCCGCACTTGAACTGTCACTGGAACTATTGGAACTTCCACAGGCACCTAGGCCAACGATCATGGCCAGGGCCGTGACGGATGCCAGTGCCGGCTTGAACTTGTTCATCTCGTCCTCTTTTCCTTGCAACGCACTGCGATGTACGTCACTCTCCCTTGTTCGTTGCACTGCTGTGTGCAACGATCTTGTGAGAAAACTTCGATGTTTTCTCACGTTTGATGGAACCGTTTCCATCAAGTGACTCCAAAGATACACCCTTTCAAGGGGTAACGCCATCATCTCGGCGTGTTGCACATGCCGATACAAATCGCTGATATTCCAATGCTTTTAGACATATTCGACCATGTTGACCGCCACTCTATCTTGCCCCCTGATATAGTTTCGTCGACTAACGAATATCGTCAATTCACTAAACTATTTTGCAAGCGGTTCCAAAAAACGTTTGACATGTGCCACGCAATCTCACGCATTGCAAGCACCTCAGCCACCGATGTGAGAATCTCATCCCTGCAGGAAATGCAACAACAGCAGCGCCGTTCCCGTAACATGAAGACGGCACGTACGACGACAGGAAAAACACTTCCGTCAGGCGGATTCGCGACGGACCAGACGCACTGGAAAACGCTGGAACGAAACGCGCCACGTACCGTTTTCCAAACGATGCGCAAGCATGCGCGTAGCCGCCTCCGCCATATCATCCAGCGGTTGGGCGAGCGTCGTCAACCGCGGATTGAGCAGACGTGCGGCCTGCAGATCGTCGAATCCTACGACGGCGACATCCTGCGGCACCTGCTTGTCGAACCGGTCAAGCACATGCAACGCGCCAGCCGCAATCTTGTCGGAATGCGCGAAAACACCATCCACCTGCGGATACTCGGCAATAATCCGCTCCATGGATTTGAGACCGTTATCCATCTCATAACTACCCGCATACGAAGCGATCGGCTCAAGCCCCTGCTCCTTCAACGCGGCACGGAATCCGGCCGTACGTTCCTTCGGCGTGGGCATATCGCGCGGCCCCTCGATAAGGGCAATGTGCCTGCAGCCGCGTTCCACCAGCAATTTGCCGGCCTGATAACCACCGTCGTAATTGTCGACATCCACATATGGGCATTTGAAGCCCTTCGGCGGACTGCCGATGAACACGGTGGGCTTATCGAACCGTTTGAGCATATCGGCGAACTTACGGCCTTCATGAAAACTCGCCACCACCACGCCTTCAGCGCCGGAGCGATGTAGCAGCTGCTCGAACCCCTTGGCGTTATCGGGCTCGGCCAGAATCAGGAACGGCAGCAGGTTCTCCCGAGCGAGCGACATACTCAACTGGCCGAGAATGCCGGCCAGGAAGTCATCACGGAACAGGAAGTCCGTGGGCTCGTCCACCACCAATGCCACTACGTTGCTATGCCCACCGGTCAGACGCCTCGCCGCAGGATTCGGCACGAAATGCAGCGCCTCGGCAGCCTCCTGAACCTTCCGCCGGGTCGCTTCGGACGCCGAGCCGCCACTCAGGGCACGAGACGCGGTCGAAACGGCGACGCCGGCGCGCTGCGCCACATCACGTATGGTGACGACGGTCTTGCCTTCCTGCTGTTCCATAATCGCTGCCCACCTCTCGTTGGCCTTATACGCCCTGCCGCCTCGCCCGAAGCCACCGGAACCACCCCATCGTAAATTCCCTTACCTGAACGTTTCATGCATCGAGTCCATAGCGGTACCGCCGGCAACCGCATACCGGTCCTACCATCATAGGACATGCTTTATAGGACATGCTTTTGGAAACGATTCCAGCGTTTCGGATCCACAATGCTCGCCATCGTCATGACCGTCTGACACCACGGCCATCATCCTGCCGTTCGCTGTAGGCATAGGACACCCACGACACCCACATGGCGCCACGAACTCCATCTTCTCCCCCGCACCCGTCAGGCCCCGCAGACAAGAACCCTGGTTCGCCGTGAACGGTGACGTACGGATATGTGTGCGCTTGGATACAATCAGTGGTGTTCCAAAGCCAAGAGAAGAAGAGGCCATTCATGAGCGACGTCAATGCCGTGAATAAGCCGCGCGAAACCGACGACGTGCCGGTTCCGCCGACGCTACGCAAGTCACTGAAAAATCGTCACATCCAACTGATCGCATTGGGCGGTGCAATCGGCACCGGCCTATTCTACGGTTCCAGCGAATCCATCGGACTCGCCGGCCCGTCCATTCTGCTCGCCTACCTGATCGGCGGCCTCGCGATCTTCCTGATCGTGCGTGCGCTGAGCGAGATGGCGGTAGAAGATCCGAAAGCAGGCGCATTCAGCTACTACGCCACCCGCTACTGGTCGAAGCGCGCCGGATTCATCTCCGGCTGGAACTACTGGTTCAACTACGTACTCGTGGCCATGGTGGAACTTTCCGTAGTCGGTTCGTTCGTGAACTACTGGTTCCCGAACATCCCGAAATGGGTCTCGGCGGTCGTGTTCCTCGTGGCCATCGCCGCACTGAACCTGATGGGCGTAAACAAGTTCGGCGAATTCGAGTTCTGGTTCGCCATCATCAAAATCGTGGCCGTGATCGCCATGATCCTCGGCGGCCTGTACGTCATCATTGCGAACGTGCCGACCGCATCGGGCATCCGTGCATCATTCGCCAACTGGTTCACCATTGACGGCGGCTTCCTCCCGCACGGGTTGATGAGCCGTAACGCCGACGGCACTTGGACCGGCCTGATGATGGCGCTGGTCGTGGTGATGTTCAGTTTCGGCGGCACCGAGCTAATCGGCATCACCGCGGGCGAGACCGAGAATCCGCGCACCACCATCCCGAAGGCCACGAACGGCATCATCTGGCGAATCCTCGTGTTCTACATCGTGGCGCTCGGTGTGATCATGGCCGTGGTGCCGTGGAGCAAGATCGACGGCGACTCCAGCCCGTTCGTGCAGATCTTCGATTCCGTGGGCGTGCACGCGGCCGCCGGAATCCTCAACTTCGTATGCCTGACCGCCGTGATGAGCGTGTACAACTCGGGTCTGTACGCCAATTCCCGCATGCTCTACTCGCTGGCGAAGCAGGGCAACGCGCCGGCATATCTCGGCAAGCTCAGCAAACGTGGCGTGCCGGTCGGCGGCGTGATCACCTCCGCCATCATCATCGCCATCGCCGTGGTGGTGGTGTTCGTATGGCCGGAATTCGCATTCAACTATCTGATGTCGATCGCCACCATCGCGGCCGCCATCAACTGGACGATGATCATGATCACCGAGCTGAAGTTCCGCCGCGTAGTGGCTGCCGGCGACGGCCCGGCCGAACTCAAGGGTCTGAAGGGCCAGGAGGCGCTCGACAGGATCGTGTTCAAACTGCCACTCGCCCGCGTGACACCGTATGTGGTGATTGCGTTCATGGCGCTGGTCGTGGTGCTGATGTGCTTCTCCGCCAGCTATCGCATCGCCGTGTACGCCGGCATCATCTGGCTGATCGTGCTGTTCGCCGCCTACCAGCTCACACAGGTGCGGGGTGGCACCGCCGGGGATGGAGTCATGGCGCGAAACTCATGAATCCGACGCCCTTTTCGATGGTGGCGCGAAAATCATGAATCCCTCCTGGATTACACGGGAGGGATTCATGAGTTTCGCGCCACCATTGGGTTCAACGGGACGGCATCGCCAGACTACAGCGCCTCCACCTCAAGCAGCTGCCCAAGACCAACCAGGGTGAGCGCCGCTACGGGTAGGTCGATGCGCTGGCAAGAAAAAGCCGCAGCACCGGGAAGAAAGGAACCCAGCGCTGCGACTTTACAAAAGAAATAGCGGACGGTGCCAAAGGGGATAAACACCGCCCGCCTGTGCAGAGAGAAGTCAGTATTCGGTTATGGGCGATGGGCGCCCGCGCTGCAGCCGAGGGCTTCACTCTGGCCGCAGCGCCAACACATCATGCCTTACTTGGCGTCAAGGGGCTCGGCCTCGGGCAGCATGCCAAGCGAAGACTCGTTGCTGGCCCATTCTGTGGACCAGCCATCGACATAGGCACTCTTGACCTTGCTCCAGTCGCCCGTACCCTGGGCGTATTCGGTCAGTGCCGAAGCGATGTCGTCTTGCCACTTCTGATCTGGAACAGTGAAGCTGCGGATTCCGGTCTTACCTTCGTCACTGTAGGCGCGAGCCACCTTCGTCAGCGGGTTGTCCGGTTGGAAATCATTGGTATCGAACGTGCTGAACGGCACCGAGAAGCCCATATCCTTCGCAAGCACCTTTTTGGCGTCATCGTCGGAAACAAGCCACTTGATGAAAGCAAGCGTGGCCTGCTTGTCTTTCTCGGAGGCGTTCTTGTTCACTGCCCAACTGGCGTCATATACACCTGCAGGACCATAATCATCTTCGCCATCAATGCCCATGAAGTACGGCAACATACCAAGATCATCGTCGGCCACTTCATTATCTTTGATTTGGCTGTAGGCCCACACGCCATTCGGGTAAAAAGCAACCTTGCCTAGCGCGAATTCAGAGGTGCAATCATCGTAAGTTGCGGAGCTAACCAAGCCCGCCTCGGTCGGACTGTTGTTGAGTTCAAGGTCGAACAAATTCTTGTAGTTATCGAGATACGTGCCTTTGATGTCCTTAGAGAACGTGGTATCCATATCTCGATACTCGAAGTACAGCGGAATACGACCCATGTGCGCGGTGAAGCGGTAGGAGTCGGAGGAGTCTAAGCCAGGGGTGGCGAAAGCACCGTCAAGTCCGAGATCATCCTTGTGCTGCTGCATACTTTCAGCAACCTTCTTCAAGGTGGTGTAATCCTTGATGTCATCGGCCGTTTTGATAACTGCATAGCTCTTGGTGCAGTAATTCTTGACGATCTTTTTGTTGTAGATGATGCCGTACCACTCCGCGGCATACGGCAGCGTATAGGAATTGTCGCCAATTTTATAGGAGTAGGCCTTGCCCTCATCATTAAGCAATTTGTAGACTTCGGTATCCTGCAACGGCTCGACGTAGTCTTTATACTTCGCAAACTGGTCATAGCCCGAAATGTTGAACATGGTCGGTGCATTGGACTTAGCCAGCTCAGACGCCATGGTGGAATCATAGGTTCCGGAAGCGGCAGTCTGCACGTCGACTCGCACGCCAGTCTCATCAGTGTACTTTTGCGCGAGATCCTGCAGCTGATTGACAATTTCTGACTTATTATTCATGAAATAGACATGGCCCTTACTGGAATCGGCCGAATTGCCGCTGCCGCAGCCAGCAAAACCGATACCCATAGCCACCGCGACGGCTACCGCCACCAACTTTTCTAATTTCTTCATTGACTCTCCATCCGCCTTACAAAAGTGACAGCGTTTGCCCACAACGTTGTCATTGGCATCCACTGTCCACAAACAGTTATTTCACTTGATTTGCTTGATATTATCTTTTATGTCAAAGAAGTAGCTGATGCTTCTTCAGCAATCTGACCGCCTCTTTGCTTGGCTATTATGCTAGCGCTTGCGCAATATTTATGCAAACTACATTACCTTCAGCGTGTTTCATTGAGCTTTCAGGTAATAGTAGATGTAAAAGCGCTTGGCCATCATCCTGCAATGAATACGATAGGGTAAACGATGACGCAAACCGGCATGGGCAGACGCGATTGCAATCGCATCAGGGAGGTTTTTATGGCACGAGCAAGTATCAGCGATGTGGCACAACTCGCAGGAGTGTCGGAATCGACGGTTTCACGCGCACTCAACGGTAAAGGACGAGTGTCAGATCACACCCGGCAACGTGTGACCGCCGCTGCGGATGAGCTGAATTTCACACTGTCACGCAACGCCTCCACACTCGCCACTGGCAAAACCATGCGCGTGCTGTTCCTAGTGTCCGGCGAGTTGAAGGCGTGGTTCAATGCCTCCGCACTGCAGGGCGTATATGGCGTACTGGCACCCGAAGGCTACGATGTGATGCCTTCATTCATCATGAATGGCGCCGAACTGCAACGCTATTTCGCCGAACTGCCGAAGAACCGCAACGCCGATGCCATCATCGTCTCATCGTTCCTGTTCAGCCAAGAGTTGCACGATCAGCTGGCCGCGAGTGGAATGCCTGTCATCGGCCTCAATTCGCCATCCACACAGGGTTTCGACGCATCAATCACCATCGATGACAATATCGCCGTGGCGCAGGGCGTACAGTTGCTGCATTCGCTCGGGCACCGCAAAATCGCCTTCCTACATGACTGCATCCCTACCGACATGCTGTACAGCACCAGTACACGTACGGAGAGCTTCATCGCGGCCGCTCATCGACTTGGCTACACCGATGATGACTGTCGCATATTCTCTGCGGAACCGCATCAGAACGGTCACCCACCATCCGACACATTCCCCAAGCTCACGGCACAGCTACTGTCTTGCGGGACTCCCATCACCGGCATCATGGCCGAGACGGATGAATTTGCGATTCCCCTCATCAAGGAATTGCGCAAGCAGCAAGTACGCGTACCGGAGGATGTGTCAGTACTGGGATTCGACGATGCGAATATCGCCGACATCGCCGATCTAACTACCATCCATCAAGATCCAATCGAACTCGGCAGACGCGCTGCCATCAAGGCACTGGCACTGATGCGCGGGAAAACACTCGAACACCCCCATGAGGTATTGCCTACACGTCCGGTACTCAGGCAGACCACTAGGCGCGTCCACATGGTATAGCGAGACTGCACCGCCGGGGATGGAGTCATGGCGCGAAACTCATGAATCCCTCCTGGATTACGCGGGAGGGATTCATGATTTTCGCGCCACCATTGGGTTCAACGGAACGGCATCGCCAGACTACAGCGCCTCCACCTCAAGCACGATCGCCTCAAGCGGCCACAGCGGCGGCAGCTGCAAACCGACCTGCTCAAGCAGCTGGCCCGAGACCCTGAAGCCGCCCATCTGCGCAGCGGTGATCCACTGCGGGGTATTCCAGCCCCAGCGCACTTCGCCGACCTCATCACGCAGACGTACGCCGTACGTACGTTTCGGATCGAGGCCCTTCATGCGCAGACGCTCGGTGAGCACGTCACGCAGATTGGTGACGGTGGCCACCACCCACACGGCATGCTTGCCGTCATCCGAAACCACGCCACGACCACGCAGCGCCGAATCCTTGAAGTCGGCGTGCATCACGGTACCACGATGCAGCACGCCACGCAGTTCCTTATACAGGCTCACGAACGCCTTGAGCTGTTCGACCTCTTCGTCGGAGCATTCGAGAATGTTCCATTCAAAACCGGAGCAGCCTTCAAGCGAGATGGCCGCACGGTAACTCAGCTCGGTGGCGCGCCATGTGGAGTGCGCCGGCGACGGGCCTACATGCGCGCCGATCATTTCCGGCGGCACAACGAGCTCGGTGTAGCGCTGGATGTCCACGCGGTCGCGCGGGTCATTGGAATCGGAGCCCCAGATGCGGTCGGCATGCTGCAGAATGCCCGCGTCGGTACGCGCACCGCCGGAAGAGCAGCTTTCGATTTCCAGCTTCGGGAATTCCTTCTTGAGATCGTCGAACAATCGATAGCAGGCGAGGGTCTGCTCGTGCAGACCGTAGCGGCCGTCATGCACCGGTTCGGTGACATCACGATTGTGATCCCACTTGATGTAGTCGATACCGAGCTGTTCGACGAGCGCTGCCATCTGGTCGTGCACATGTCGGTAGGCGTCCGGATTGGCCAGATCGAGTACATACTGGGTGCGGTAGGAGACGTCTTCGCGGTATGGCACGGCCTCCGGGGCGGCGAGAATCCAATCGGGATGCTCGCGGGCGCAATCGGAGTCGAGGTTCACCATTTCCGGCTCGAACCACAGGCCGAATTGCATGCCGAGGTCGTGCACATGCTGGGCGATGCCGTCGAGACCATTCGGCCAGACCTCCGGATCGACCACCCAGTCGCCCAGGCCCTTGGTGTCGTCACGGCGCTCATGGAACCAGCCGTCGTCGAGCACGAAGCGTTCCACGCCCACGGCTGCGGCGCGGTCGGCAAGCTTTTTCAGCGTGGATTCGTCGTGGTTAAAGTACACGGCCTCCCACGTGTTGAGCGTGAACGGACGCGGACTCGACACATGCTTCGGCAGGGAGCGCAGCCACGTATGGAAACGGGAGGCCATACCGTCAAGGCCGTTTGCGGAGTAAGAGAAGCACACTTGCGGAGCCGTATAGGATTCGCCGGCGGCCAACTGAATCTCACCCGGTCCGAGCAGTTCGCCAGCGCCGATGAGCGGCTCGTGCGGCGGCATGTTGTCGATGCGGTAGGTTTGTTTGCCGCTCCATGCGAGATGGCAGGCCCAGACTTCGCCTTCCGACCACTTCGGCTCACCATCGGAAGCGATGAACATCCACGGGCTTTCATGGCTGGTCTTGCCGTGGCGGCATTCACGGGTCACGGAACCGGACGGCATCACGGCGGTACGAGGCTGCTTCTCAAGAGGCCAACGACCGGTGAACTGGGTAAGGGTGTCGGCCCGACGCGGCATCGGCAGGGTGGATTCCAGCCAGTTGACGGTCAGTGCGGCGGCATCCGGATTGTCGGTTGCGTCGATGTTGGTGATGGTCTGTTCGACCAGTACCAGGCCACCTTTCTTGATGGAGAGCTTCAGTTCCAGTTTGACGGCGTTGACGGCGTCTTCGGCCACGATGTTCAGCGTGTTGGCTTCGGTTTCGCCACCGGCAGCGATCGGAGAGGCAGTGACGGAGGTCCAACGCACGAATACCGGCTTGCCGCCACGATAGGCCTCCAGGCCCGGGCGGCCGGCGAAGGCCTCGGCACCTTGCGGCAGCAGTGACGGGCGCAGCGCGGCATCCGGCTTCTCCTGTGGCGGAGTGACCTTCAGCGTCATCGCGTCAAGCTGGTTGAGCGCGGATTCATCGGACGTAATGCCGAAATCCCCTCCCCAATACTCGACCTGCGGCATTTCGCCTTCCGGGGTCTTGAGCACGAGGCATACGCCGTCACGACGCAGCACAACATGTGGTCCCTGATCAAACATCGTTGTCTCCTTGGGCTGTTTCACGTGGTTTCCACGGCAAGGACGTCAACCCTTGCAATGAGCATAATTGACTTTTACGGAAAACCAGTATATATTAAGCGCTTAAGTAGAGCAAGTGGCGGCATGGCGCCCCACAACACATATTGCACGCAACGCACGATAGCATTGGCGCTAAAGGGGTGATCGGCATGGCATTGAGCACGCAGCTTACCGAGGAACAGCAGGAGGCCATCAACACACTGGCCTCGGCTCCGGCATACGCCAATGAATCCAAACTCTCCATCTTCCGCCAGCTGCCTTGGCGCAAGAAGCTGGAATACTTTCGCGAGCATTTTCTGATACCCGTCGCAGCGGCTGCGATCATCATCGCATTGGTGACGTTCCTCGCGGTGCGCTTTATCTCCCCTGACGCACGCCCCGCATTGTACGCAGCCGTCGTCGACGACGCACTGACCACCAGCGAAGCCACGAATCTGCAAAACGAGCTGGAAGACAAGCTCGGCGTCAGCGTGATCATCGACGACTATTTCGATATGGACAAAGACGGCCTGACCAAGCTGCAGACCATGATTTCCAGCAAGCAAATCGACGTAATCATCGCCCCGCATAAGATTTTCAAGCAGCTGGCCGGCTACGGATACCTCACCAATCTCGAATCGACCGTCAGCAAGTCGGACAATACCAAGCTCGATGACGCAACTGTACAACTTAAGGGCTTCAGCGATGCAGACGACGACGGGATCGACTCGTCCGGCACCGGCAAAGGCGCGTCGAAATCCTACGGATTGAAGCTTTCCGACGCGGCAGGTTGGACGAGCATCGCAGACAGCGACCACAGCGCGCTCATCGGCATCGCAACCGGCACCAAGAACACCGGCACCGCGCAGCGATTCATCGACTGGCTATACCGATAGGCAGTCGACCGCATCGCAATCGCATGACGCCGTACATAACGCAACAGCAGCGCATAACGCAACAGCAGCAACCGAAGGACTGACATGGCATCGAATTTCTTTCGCGAAGACAACCCGTACAATGTGGTGATGAGCACCATCGGCGATCTGGCGATGCTGTCGGTCGCCTGGTTCGTCGGATCGATTCCGATCGTCACCATCGGCATCTCCACCTCCGCCGCATGCGAGGTGGCGCGCACCATGCAGGAGACACGCGATCACGGCATCTTTCGCGGCTATATCGCCGCGTTCAGACGACGCATCGGCACGAATTTCGCACTGTCGCTGATCATCGCCGCAGTATGGGCGCTGGCCGCCTTCGACTTGAGGTTCCTGTCGATGCAACGCGGCGGTGACACCATCTCGCTCGTCTACGGCGTCACCGTCGCGGTGTTTGCGATTCTCGGCGTGATGCTGGCGTTCGTACTGCCGCTTTCCGGTCGCAGCAAGCTAAGCGTGACCGAACAGATCAGACAATCGTTCAAACTGGCCGTGCTCAAGCCGCTCGTCGCCATCGCCGTGTTCGCGCTTGACATTCTGCCGATCATACTGCTGGCCACCGTGCCGGGCGCCATCATATGGGTGCCGCTGCTGTGGATTATCGTGGCGAGCGGCGGCTCATTCTGGCTACAGATACTGATGATTCGCAAGGCCTTCAAGCTGGAATAGCCGGAACCGAGCCGGCGGGCCGAATGCCCAACGGACGCACATAGGAACCGACCTGAGGGCGCACCTGCTCAAGCGAGCCGTCGGGCAGATGATTGAGCGGGGCGAACACCGTCTCACGATGGCATCCATCTCCGCCGGCCCATCGACCGGACGGATGGTAGGCGAAACGATGATAGGCGATAATCCATTCGTCAGTGCCGGGAATGTTCACGATGTTATGGTGACCGGTGCCGTATAAGTGAAGCCTGGGATTCTGCTCGACCAGCACGCGGGGTTCGCTCCACGGCCCCGCCAACGATTCGGCTACCGCGTACTTCACGCAGTATGCCGGGTCCCTGGTGTCGTTTTCCGACCAGCTCGCGTAATACAGACCGTCATGCCTGTGTACCCAGATCGCCTCTCGAAAGTCACCCGGAATCCAGCCGATCGCCTTGGATTCGTCGAAGCTCAGGCAGTCGTCGGAAAACGGCGCGATCCACGCCTTGCCATTGCCCCACAAAAAATAGCGGGTGCCGTCATCGTCGATGAATACGCCCGGATCGATGGTGTGGCAGCCGAAGGTCCCCTTGCGCACAATCGGTTCGACAGTAGGGATGAAAGGCCCATATGGAGTGTTGGCCACGGCGGTGCCGATCTGCGAATCAGCCACGAACAACAACACATATCGTCCGTCGGCGTTACGCACTATAGACGGCGCCCACGCGCCATCCGAACCCGTCCACCATGGTACGTCGCGCAGGTCGAGCGCCGGGTAACGCTCCCAATCCATCAGATTGTCGGAAACGTACACGCTGAACGCAGTGGAACCCCAGTCATCGACGCCGTCGTCGGTGCAGTACAGAAAGTATCGGCCGTCGAAAATTGCCAGATTCGGGTCGGCACAATAGCGATGCAGTGGATTGGTGGCCAGTGCGACGTTGTTCACGCGACACGGCAGATCATGCCGATCGATGGTTCGAGCGGACGTTTCCACAGCACAAACGGGGGCATCGATTTCAGTCATTGCAACCTCTTCTTTCAAACTATTCGCGTCAATTCACACCGATGCGTCAGTCAGGAGCGGCCGGGTTGAGACGGGACGGACGATCCCACACCGTCAGCACTGATCTGAACGATTTGGCGGCCAAAGCCGTCAACCTGCTGCGCAAGCGCATCGACGAGGACGGTACGGATTTCAAGCCCGAAAAGCTCACAGCCGATTTCCGGCTCGTCCGACGCGAATCCGCCGGAAGGTAGACCGAACGGACACCGTCATCGTTCAGCGGGAACCGGGCCGGTGGTGCCGCGCTGCCGCAACTCATACGGCTCTTCCATGACGTTGCCAACGCGCTCACCGTCGATGAGCTTGAGCAACAGCTCGGCGGCCTTCGTACCGGTGCCCACCACATCACGGCCCATGGCGGTGAGATTCGGATAGGCGGCGGTGCACATGAAGGAATCATCCCAGGACATGATCGACAGGTCATCGGGCACCGTAATGCCTTCGGCCGTCGCCACACCGAGGCCGGACAGCGCCATCACGTCGTTGTCGTAGATGATGGCCGTGGGATGTTCCGGGAACGACAGCAGCCTCTTGGTGGCCTCGGAACCGGTTTCCGGCGTGTAGTCGGTGTGCAGGCAACGGTATCGCATGCCCAACTCGGTGGCCACGTCGGAGAAAGCGGAATCACGGATGTAGGAGTGTGCGAGCATTTCCGGGCCGGCCACGCGTGCGATATGCCGGTGGCCAAGGTCATACAGATACTGTACCGCCTGACGAACGGCGTCGGCGTCGGCGCTCGACAGCGTCGGTAGATTGCCGGATACGGATGCGTCCGCGATGGCAAGCACCGGCATCTCGGTGTGCTCCTCGAGCAAGGTCACGCATGGGTCGCCCAATTCGATGTTGACCAGCAGCATGGCGTCCACATTGCCTGTGGCGATCCAGTCCTTGATGATGGATAGTTTGGCGTGCTCGCCCACGGCCATGCGCACCAGCAGCGAGTAGTCATGCTTTTCAAGCTCGGCGCCAAGACCGGAGATGAGCTCCATCATGTAGGATTCCACCGCAAGCAGTTTCGGATCGTAACCGAGCACCAGACCGATGCGCTGGGTTTTGGATTTGGCCAGCGCCTGCGCCGCCCCATTGGGCTTCCAGCCCAGTTCATGGGCGATTTTCAGCACTTTGGCACGGGTGTCCTCGGAAACCCCGGATTTGCCGTTCAATGCATACGAGACCGCACTGCTGGAGACTCCGGAAGCCTTGGCGACATCGAAAATCGTCACCTTACTTTTCTGCACGGCCATGCTGATGCATCCTTCTTCATCTTTGAACTTAAGCGATTACTTAAACTGTTCTTTAGTTATCATACAGCAAAAGCGCCACCAGACCTACGAATCTAAGTGTTTGCAACACTTTAATCGCTTAAGGTCGGCAACGCTTTCACTTATGCTTCGGCTTAACAAGCGCCATCAACTGAACGTTCAGTGAATCATCACCCGGTGAATCCTCACGTCATCTCGGCCGATGGGCGCTCGACTACCACTCGCGCTTCAGATCATTGGCGCTACGCAACACGTTGGCCGCGGCGAAAGACTGCGGATCGTCGTCGGAACCGGTGTCGATGCGCAACGTGACGCTCTCGCCCGGCAGCAACGAGACCATGCCGGCATCGACGCTGGCCTTGGCGTCAATCTTGTCGGCCATGCAGAACAGGTCGCGCACGTAGCTCGTGGCGGTGACCTTGAGCTCCACCCCGCCGTCGACGCGAGATGCCACGGCCCCAAACGCTTCAGCCGGTGCGGCAAGCTTCTGCCCGATGACTTCGGCCGGGTTGAAGATCACGCGGGCGAAGGCGCCGTCGGACGCAATGGCCACGACAAGCTCGTTGCCGGCGTCGGCGTAGTCCACGATCTCCTCGGCCAATGGCAGACCCACATGCGAAACCGCGTCAAGCTCGACATCGAAGGTCTGGGAGGCAAGCACTTCACCGGCCAAGGTCATGCGTTCCACCTTCCAAGAGCCCTTCCAAGCCTCGCGGGTGTCGTTGAGCACAATCAGCTCATAGTGGTCGTTGGCCGTCCTGACGCCTTCCCAGCTGTGGGTTTCGCGATATTCCTCGGAGACGCGCGGCTGGATAGTAGCCAGACGCGGTGCGAAGAAGTCACGGGAGGCGTACCATAGCGGCTTGCGCTGACCGTTGAAATCCACTGCCGCCCAGGAGACGACCGGCCAGTCGTCATTGAGCTGCCAGATCAGCGCACCGGCATTGACCGGCTCAAGGGAGCGCATGTGCTCCACGCCGAAACGCATGGCCTGCGCCTGCTGCAACTGGCATGCCCAGTGCCAATCCTCGATATCGGCCCAGTTGTCGGTCGGAATGAGCCAGCTGTGCTCGCCGTCGGACGGTTTGCCGTTGACCACGCCACCGAAGCTCACGTCGTCGAGATGGCCGGGAGTGATGTGCGAACGCATGCCTCGGGCCAGCTTATAGTTGCCGCCGGAGGCCTTCTGGTGCACCAGCATCTGCTTGCCGAACGGCTCCAACTCGTCATCGTGCACGGCACCGGTGAGCGTGCTCCACGCCGGCGGTGCCTGGTAGCCAAACTCGTCGGCGAAGCGCGGGGTGTACTGCGCATACACGGTGTAGTCGGCGCGGTTCCAAGCGTCCCAGATGTGCATGGTGCCGTCGGTGTCGAAATTGGCGCCTACGAACTTGGTGAAGCTCATCGGCGAGCTCGGCAGGTAGGCGGAACGGCCCGGATCGAGCTCGGCCAACAGGGCCGGGAACAGCTCGGCATAGTAGTAGTCGCCCCACGGCTTCTCGCCGTAACCGTACTCGTTGGCCGGCAGATCGTCGTCGCGCAGGGCCTGCTTGTAGCCGCCCCATTCGGAGTAGGCCACGTAGTTCTCGTTGGATCCGTTCCACACGATCAGGCTGGCGTGCTCGGACAGACGGGTGATATGCTCACGGGCTTCGGCTTCGACTTCGGCCTTGGTTTCGGCGTCTTCCGGATAGGCGGCGCAGGCAAGCATGAAGTCCTGCCAGACCATGATGCCGTTGCGGTCGCACAGATCGTAGAATTCGTCGGATTCGTAGATGCCGCCGCCCCAGGCACGCACCATGTTGGAGTTGGACTCCACCAGATCACGGATGCCGCGTTCGTAGTCGCGCTCAGCCACGCGGGCGATGAAAGCATCGTCCGGAATCCAGTTGTAGCCGTGCGCGTGCACAGGCACGTCGTTGACGTAGATCTGGAATGGACGACCGACGTTGTCGGCACGGGTGTCGACATGCACGGTACGGAAGCCGACATGGCCGTTCCAAGCCGCTTCGGCGGAATCGCCGGCAGCGACGGCAACATCATACAGTGGCTGATCGCCGTAACCGATCGGCCACCACAGCTTCGCTTCCGGTACGGCGAGCGTCAGCACGGTTTCATTGCGGCCTTCGGCGACCACGCCGTCGGCGGCGACATCGGCACCGAAGCCGGACAAGCCGACATGTACCGGCACCGCGGCACGCACGGAATGGCACTCGTATGGGGACATGATGCGGCCCTTGCCAGCACGTTCGATCTCGACATGCACGTTGAGCAGGCCGGTGCCGTCGGCGGCGACGTCGACCAGCGGACGCACGGAGGCGATGCGCACCCCGGACCAGGAGTCGATGCCGATCTCGCGCCAGATGCCGGCGTTGGCCACGTCGATGCCCCAATCCCAACCGAAGGAGTAGCTCGGCTTGCGAATCTGGTTGAATGCATGATGCTCGGTATGCGGATAGTAGCCGCGGGCCTGCTCCATACGATCGGATTCGCGTACCGGCGAAGTGAAGGTGACGGTCAGTTCGTTGGAGCCCTCGCGAAGCAGGTCACGCACGTCCCAACGGTAGGAGCGGTGGAAGTTGCGGGTGGAGGCGACCGGACGGCCGTTCAGCGCGACATCGGCGATGGTGTCGAGGCCGTAGGCGACCAGATCATGCCGGTCGGCGCCATTGTCATGCCAATCGAAGCGGCAGGTGAAGCGCCAGTCAACGTCGCCGATCCACTGCTGGTCGTTCTCGTTGGCGCCATCGAACGGATCGGCGATGAGTCCCGCGTTCAGCAGGTCCAGCGTGGCCTCTCCCGGCACGGTAGCCGGAATGCCAGCGGCGAGCGCTTCGCGTAGCGATTCAGGGGCGGCTTCGATGTTGACGGCCGTCAGCGTCCATCCGTCCGCAAGCGGGGCGAACGTGCTAGGAGTGTGAGTCATGCGAGGAATCCTTTGTAAGAAAAGAGGGGTAAGGCCGTACCGGCGATGATAGATCTTGGCACGGCCTTGGATGATGAAAAGAGAGTCTTCAGTTATATGTGCGAAGGATTATTCCTTCACGGCACCTGCCGCAACGCCGTTGTAGATCTGCTTCTGGAAGATCAGGAAGGCGATCAGGGCCGGCAGCAGGGTGATGATCACGCCTGCGCAGATCAGGTTGTACTTGGAGCCCTGCGGGCCGGTGAAGGCGTACAGCGAGATGGCCACCGTGCCGAGTTTCTGCTTGTCCTGCAGATATAGGTTGGCTGAGTAGTACTCGTTGTAGATGCCGACGCCCTTCAGGATCAGGCAGGTCACGATTGCCGGCTTCAGCAGCGGCAGGAGGATGCGGCTGTAGATGGTGAAGTAGCTTGCGCCATCCATCAGCGCGGCCTCATCGAGGGAGATCGACAGATTCTCGAAATACTGGATGAAGATGTAGATCGAGATCACGTCGGTGCCCATCGACATGATGATGTAGCCCCACAGCGAGTTGATCAGGTGGAAGGTGCCCATGATCTTGTAGACCGCGACTTGCATGGCGATGCCGGGCAGCAGGGCCGCCATCATGAACGCGGTACGGATCAGGGCGTTGCCCGGGAACTGGAAGCGGGACAGCACATAGGCCAGCTGGGTGCCGATGATGGTGGTCAGGAAGCAGACGCACACGAGCACGATCACCGAGTTGCGGAAGGCGATGCCCATGTTCGACAGCTTGAAGGCCTCGGCATAGTTCTCGAAGTTGAAGATGTTCTTCGGGAAGGTCATCACGGAGGTGGAACGCCACTCGTCGGTGCCCTTGGCCGCGGTGAAGAAGCAGGTGACCAGCGGCAGCAGAATCCAGAAGGTGATGAACACCAGGCTGAAATACTTGAGGAAGCTCAGAACCCACAGCTTGAGATGATAGCCGAAGCTTACCTTCTGTACCTCGGCCTGCGGTGCGACGGTTGCAGTAGTCATCACGCACTCACCTTTCCGTTCTTGAACAATGGAGCTTTGCCGGCCTGGACCTTGTTGGCGGCCTTCATGGCGCGCCTGCGGGCCTTGTCGGCCTTCTTGGCCTGCTTGCGGGCCTTTGCGGTACCGTCGTCGGCATCCCTGAACAGGAAGCCCATGACGATCTTCTGCAGCAGGGTGCAGATGATGATGATGATCAGCAGGATCACGGCCATGGCGGATGCCAGGCCCACCTTCTGGTCGGTGTGTGCGATCTTGTCCATCTGCACCATGTAGGTGCCGGTGCCGTTGGCGCCGGAGGTGATGACGTACGGGCCTTCGAAGGCGGAGAGCGAGCCGGTGATGGACAGGATGATGTTCAGCACCAGGATGGTCTGGATGCCCGGCAGGATGATGTGCTTGAACTGCTGCCATTTGTTGGCGCCGTCGATTTCGGCCGCTTCGTACAGCGAGGAGTCGATGGACATGATCGCGCCGATGAACAGGATCAGGGTTGAGCCGAGGTAGCGCCAGATGGAGGAGGCCACCAGCGACCAGTTGTTGATGGACTGGTCCCTCAGCCAGTACGGCAGCGTGTCCTGGGTGAAACCGCACCACTGAAGCACGGTGTCGAGCACGTAGCCACGGGTGTAGAAGAACTTGAAGATGAAGCCGACTGCGATGCCGTTGATCAGGTAGGGGAAGAACATCGCGCCCTTGAAGAACGAGCCGCCACGGACGTGGAACGCCAGCACGGTCGCCAGATACAGGGCCAGGGCCACCTGAATGAGTGCGCCGGCCATGTAGTAGAGGCTGAGCTTCAGGGTGGCAAGCAACTCCGGTCGGGTGAAGATGTCGATGTAGTTCTTCATGCCGATGAAGCGCGGGGTTCCGATGTACTTCATCTTGTAGAAGGAGTATCCACACATCTGGATGAACGGCCAGTAGGTGAACACCACGAGCAGTGTGACCGGGATGACGCAGAAGGCGACGATGATGCCGGCCTTCTTGTAGTCGCGCTTATGGGGATTGAAAGGGATGTCATCCACGGAGGTGGCCGTGGCACCCGCAATCGCGGTAGTCATGATTCTCTCTTTTCGTTGACGTACCAGTGATATGAAAAGCCGGCGGCCGCAACCGGTTGGGAGCGGTCGCCGGCAGGAGAAAGGGATGGAGGAGAAGTCTTGGCTGGCCTAGGCCGGCCTGCGACGATCAGTACTTGGCTTCCGCGTCGTCGTCCTGCATCGCCTTGTACCAGGCGTCGTTCCAGTCCTTCATGATGTCGTCGAAGGACTTGTCCTTGTTGGCGGCGTGCTCGACGATGGCCTGAACGCGCTTGTTGCCGTTGGAGTTGATGCCCAGCTCGGAGTCGGAGTTGACCTCGGTGAACAGATCCTCTTCGCCTTCGAGGGAGTCTGCGTCAGGCTCCATGGTGACGTCCTTGAAGTCCTCGTAGATGGACGGCAGGTCGGTCTCGCCGTACTTGATCGGGATGCCGCCTTCGTTCATGGCGTAGCCGGATTCCTCGGTGAGCCACTTGACGAAGATCATGGCGGCTTCCTGGTTGTCCTTGGAGGACTTCTTGTTGATGCCCATGGAGTAGTTGCCGCCCATGGAGGCGTACTGCTTGCCCTTGATGGAGATCGGGAACGGCATGTAGCCGATGTCGTCGGCGTTGTCGCCGGCCTGCTGCATCTGGGTCACGGCCCAGGCGCCCAGCACCATGGTGGCGATCTGGCCGTTGTTGATCATGCTCTTGGAGAACTCCCAATCGGTGGTGGAGTAGTCTTCTTCGGTCAGACCGTCGGCAACGGCATCGTAAAGAATCTTGTAGACGTTGTAGGCGTGGGTGCCGTCACCCGGATCCTTGAACGGGGCCTTGGTGTGAACCAGCTTCTGGTTCATGTACTTGGTGTCACCGGTTGCGGTGGTGCCGATGTAGGCATCCCAGGCGCCCATGGTGAAGCCGGCCGCGTAGTTGGTGTACAGCGGGATGGCGTCGGTCTTTTCCTTGATGAGCTTGAGGTCGGCGATGAACTCTTCCGGAGTGGTCGGCAGTTCGGTGATGCCGGCCTTCTTGAAGACGGCCTTGTTGTAGACGACGCCGGAGGTCTGGCCGTCGGTGGCGACGCCGTAGGACTTGCCGTCGTAGGCCTTCTCGGAGGCGAGCTTGACCTGCTTCTGCATGGTATCGAGGGAGCCGTAGGAGATGAAGTAGTTCTCCAGTTCGGACTTGTCGACAGACGGAATCATCATGATGTCGCCCCAGTCGCCGCCCTGCAGGCGGGTCAGCGCGTTATCCGCGTAGTTGGTGTCGGTCTGGGCCTCGACCTTGATGTTCGGATAGATCTTGTTGAAGTCGGCGATGTAGGACTTCCAGTTCTTGCCCGGATAGGAATCCAGGCCCATATCGGTACGGCCGTTGTAGAACTTGATGCTGGCCGTAATGTCCTTGCCGGTCTCGCCGAGCTTGATCTTGTCGTAGGTCAGGTCCGTCACGCCACTGGAGTCGTTGCTGCCACCGCAAGCTGCCATGCTCACCGCGCAGACGGCCGCGACACCGGCTGCGACGATCTTCTTGAGATTCATCTTCTGATCCTTCCTTATGAATCACTTGTTCATCACCGTTGAAGACTCGGCACCGATTCTTCGTTGGTGATGCCTCTCATCTCAGGCCTCTCTGCCTGCCTTTGATGAAGTGGTGATTATTACGATAAGTGAACCCCTTAAGTTTGTCAAGCGCTTAAGTTGTGTCGTGTCGCGCCACAGCCGTGCGATTCTTCAGCCAATCGCACATTCTCAGCATTTTCTCAATTTTCTTTAAACGTTGGAAAATCAGCTATTTCGGCATCCTATCGGAATACCGGCAAGCATTCAGTAAGTTAACATTAATGGCGTTAACGTTAATTTCTTTACCCGAGTGTCGTTAAGCGCTTAAGTACCCTTTGTTTACCCGTCGCCATGCCGTAGTCACACTGGAAATCGGCGCATTGCGCCAATCGGAGGTGTGACGCGTCGGCAGACTTAAGCACGAACGGAATGCGCGACGGCCACACCCATCCACCCACCTCAGTCATGGTGCGGATCACGGATGTCATCGACCCCTCAGCCACGCGAGGCGATGAAGTCGCGGTACCACAGGAAGCTGTCCTTCTTCGTGCGCTCCTGGGTGGCGTAATCGACGTAGGTGATGCCGAATCGCTTGGCATAGCCGAAATACCACTCGAAATTGTCGAGCAGCGACCACACGAAATAACCGCTCAGCGGCACGCCATCGTCCAATGCACGCTTCGCGGCGGCGAAATGTCGCTCAAGATAATCGATGCGATCGGCGTCATGCACCGCCTTGGTACCGTCCTCGTTCACGACCAGCTGGTCCCTGCAGGCCATGCCATTTTCGGTGATGACCAGATCGACCTCCGGATAGCGGTCATGCACACGCATCAACGTGTCGTACAGGCCCTGCGGGTCGATGTTCCATCCCATGTCGGTGTGCGGACCGTCGGTCGGCAGCCAATCGATGTCGGAGGCGCCGGGGCAGGTGGACGGGCCGGTCTCCTGCGGGAACTGCGGACGGTTGCTCATGGCCACACGATTGGTGGAGTAATAGTTGACGCCCAGCACATCGATCGGCTGGTGCGCGTTCTCTAGGTCACCCGGCTGTATGAAGCTCCAGTCACAGATGCCCTTGGTGATGGCGAACAGTTCGTCAGGGTAGCGGCCACGCAGCATCGGATCAAGGAAGGCACGGTTGGCGATCAGGTCGAGACGATGGCAGGCATCGGCATCACCGCGATTGAACGGCATGTTCAGCGTGACCGAATACTTCGACTTGTCGCCGACGATGCCGCGCACCGCCTGCACCATCAGGCCGTGGGCGAGATTCAGATGATGCACCGCCGGAAATGCGCCCGGACCGAGTCCCAGCCCCGGAGCCTGCTCCTTCGCACCATAGCTCAGATATGAGGCGCACCACGGTTCGTTCAGCGTGGTCCATGTGTCGACGCGGTCGCCAAGCCGTTTGGCGATGACGGCCGCATAGTCGCCCAGCGCATAGGAGGTCACACGATTGAGCCAGCCGCCCGCATCCTCCAGATACTGCGGCAAATCCCAGTGGTAGAGCGTCACGACCGGCTTGATGCCGTACTCGAGCAGGGTATCGACGATGCGCTCGTAGAAGTCGAGACCCTTCGCATTCGGGATGCCGTTCGGCGTGGGCATGATGCGCGGCATGGCGATCGAGAAACGGTAGGCATCCACGCTCAAATCGTTGAGCAGCGCCAGATCCTCCCGCCAACGATGGTATGAATCCGTGGCTACGTCGCCGGTATCGCCTGCGAAGGTGGCTCCCGGAGTATGGCTGAAAGTATCCCAGATCGAGGGGCAGCGACCGTCCTCGTTCACCGCGCCTTCGATCTGATAGGCTGCCGTAGCCGTGCCAAAAACGAAATCCTTCGGGAATGTGTTCTCCATTGCACGTCCTTTCCTGAAGCGGTTAAGATAGTGTTTGGTCTTTTATTCTAAAGTACCGCCCTCGGCAACGCGCACGAAAGGGGTGCCATCATCATCACCTGGAATGCGCGCGAGGTAACGGATATCTCTATGATTGCCTCAAAGATGTGAATCAGAAGGTAAGGAAGCTTTCCATGCATACAATCACATTTGACGATCCGGCACTGCGATTCATGGGACGCATCGATGACGATAATCCGAAAGCACCGATCTGGGTGTTCCCATATACGCAGGTCTCGTTCCGCTGCACCGGCTCCCACATACGCGTAAAGCTACGTAACCACTGGAATTACGGCGACATCTTTCTCGGAGCCATCATCGACGGACTGGAAGTGAAAGTGCCGGTGCCGATCGACGCCACGACCATCACCCTAGCCGAGCATCTGCCGGATATCGAGCATGAAGTGACGATCTTCAAGCGTCAGGACGGCGGCATGTGTCATCTTGAGATGCTCGGCATCGAACTGGATGACGGCGCGACCATCCTGCCGCCGGCCGATGCGCGACCGCCACGTCGTATATGGAGGTGTATGGCGATTCCGTCTCCTGCGGCGAACGCAACGAGGCCATACGCTACGTAGGTCAAGCCGATCCGGAAGTCGATCTGAGCGGGTATTCCGACAGCTGGCATTCGTATGCGGCGATTGCCGCGCGGATGCTCGGCGCGGAACTGCACGACATATCGCAGGGCGGCGCTCCCCTGCTCGACGGCATCGGCTGGTTCAATGCACCGCACTATCTGGGCATGGAAAGCATGTGGGACCGCATTGCATACAATCCGGCGCTGGGTGAGACGAAGCCTTGGGAGTTCACACGGTATACGCCGCATGTCGTGCTCGTGGCATTAGGGCAGAACGATGCGCATCCGCATGATTTCATGGCGTCGGATTACGCGGGTGAAGCGGCCCGGCACTGGCGTACGCGCTACGTCGATTTCATACATGCCCTACGTGCGAGGTATCCGAAGGCGCTGATTGTGCTCGCCACCACGATTCTGGTGCACGACCCGGCATGGGACCGTGCGATTGACGAAGTGTGCGAGACGGTACGTTCCGAAGGCGACATCCGCGTAGAGCATTTCCTTTACTCCCGCAACGCCTCCGGCACCCACGGCCATCCACGCATCCCCGAGGACGAGGAGATGGCCGGCGAGCTAGTCGCCTACCTGGAGTCCTTCGGCCCGGATGTATGGGAGTGACGTGCGGGACCGAACACCGATGCGATTCCGGCAGCAATCGGGCGATCGGCTACCGCCCTACCTTCAGTCCTCGCGGTCGGTGAGATCCAAACGGAACGGCTGGGCGGGCAGGTCGTCGCTGTTGAACAGCGGCGCCGGCCCCCAACTGTGCCAGGCGTACCGCAACGCCACCGGCTTGGGGACCTCGGAAGTTGCCAACGTGATCGTACCGATGCTGCGGCTGTTGATCGGGATGCCGAATTCCGTAGCGTTGTAGTCGACCACGTTGATCTTCGCATTGACCAGATCTTCGATATCGCAATCCACGAAAATCGCCGCCGTCGCCGGATGGAACATACCGTCGACACCGGCCAACTCAAAACCGGAACGCTCGGCATTGCGCACCAGGGAAGGCAATTGGTCGACGAAATCATCATCGGTATCATCCGGTGTGACGCCCTCGAAATGCAGACCGTGCGCATACCGGAAGAACAGGCAGACATGGCCGTTCTCACCGCAACGGAATCCCAACACCGTGGGACCGTACACCGGCACGTCGTCAAGGCCGTAGATCTGCCGCAACGCGCACTCCGCCAGGCGTTCGCCCGGCGTGCGTTTGTCGGTCGGATGCACGTTGTCGAATTCTCCGCAGTCAATGGTGCAGATGGCGTACACATTGTCGATGGTCTGCGCCGCATCCCACTGGGCCTCGCGCAACACCGGCCAGAGCATCGGATCGGTGCCCGCGTCAGCATGGCCCTTATCGATCCACTGCGGCAGTTGCACGATGAGGAACGGTAGATTCTCGCTCCACAACGCGCGCCATTCACCGATCATCATGCCAAGCAACTCACGGTAGGATTCGCAGTACGGTTCATCCTCCTCGCCCTGATACCACAGGAATCCCGCCAGCGAATACGGCACGACGCGTTCGAGCATGGCATGGAACGGACCCGTCGGACGCCACTGCGAGGTCGGCGTGACCGGCGGCGGCCATGGGCATTCGCCATATCGTTGGTTCAACGTATCCCAAGTGACATCCGGGTCCGCTTCGCGCGCAGCTGCGATCGAAGCGTTCCAAGTGTCGAAACGTTCCTGCCAGGCGGAAGTCTCCAGATCGAACTGCGCCTGCGTCTTGCCCGCGATCGCTTCGTCGAATCGGGTGAGATAGCCCTGCCCCGCTTCACTGGATCGCAGAGCGTCTTCGCTCATCCAACAGCTGATCGACGTACCGCCGATATAGCAGTCGATGATGCCGATCGGCAGATCGGGATCAAGCTCGTCGCGCAGCTTGCGTGCGAAATAGTAGGCGACGGCACTCATCACACCACTGTTTTCCGGAGAGGACTCCTGCCAGCCGGAGGCATTCTCGGCATTGCGGTCGATCACACCGGTTTTCGGCACATTATAGAAGCGCAGCAGCGGATCGGTGCAGTCCTCGAGCTCCGCATCGGCATCATCGCTGTTACGCAACTCAAGTTCCATATTGCTTTGGCCTCCGGCCAGCCAGACCTCGCCGATAAGCACATCATGGAATTCGATTGAGTCGTTGCCCGCGGTCACACGCAGTGTGTACGGGCCGCCTTCGGACTGGGCCGGCAGCATGATGCGCCAGTAGGAGAAGCCATGCCTGACCTCCATCGAAGCGTAGGCGTGCGCCTGAGCCACAGGGGAACCGTCAGGCGTACAGATCGCCGCCGTAACCTCAAGGCCGGCACAATCGGCATTCAACGCGCCGAACACCACGATCGGCTTATTGCGTTGCAACACCATGTGCGAGGCGAAAATCGGAGCGACGTACAGCACTCCGGATGCGGTACGGTTTTCCGCCGGCTCAGCCGAGGTCATCATGTCGGAACCGGGTGCGGGACCAGTCGCTGTAACCATAGCTTCTCTTCCTATCGAATCGTCCTATGCACAAATCGTAGGCGAAAACTCATAAAAAATCCGGCAATCAATCATCTGGCGAGTGTCCTGCCAACGCGGCGTTACCACCTATCATCCCCTCGAAGTGACCGCGTGCACGCCACCGAATCGTACGCGGCACAACGTTATGCCGCCCCTCCTGCGTCTGCTTCCATTGGCATAGGGTTGGGATGCCATGCAAAAAGGCGACCACTCCGAGTGGGGGTGGTCGCCTTTCATCGATTGCCGGTCAGCCGATTTCAGTCAGCCGATCCGCGGATGCTCACTGCACCTGAGAACGGGCGATCTTGCCGGTGAAGGTAGCCATATCGGCGTCGTCGTCCTGGCCGTTGTTCCAGGAGAACATGGCGCGCAGCTTCGGGCCGACGGTCTCGATGCGAACGTTGCCGTACTCCTCCTGCAGTTCCTTGAACTTCGGAGCGCCGGCATCCTGATCGTCGATGAACTCCTTGGCGAAGGAGCCGTCCTGGATGCGGCCCAGGTGGTACTGCATGCGCTTGCGGCAGTCCTCGTTGATGACGGTGTTGGTGTAATCGCCGTACTGGGCGGTGTCGGAGCAGGACCAACGGGCCTTGTTCAGACCACCCTCGTTCATGAGGTCGACGAGCATCTTGAGCTCGTGGCAGACCTCGAAGTAGGCGATCTCCGGCTGATAGCCGGCGTCGGTGAGGACCTCGAAGCCCATTTCGACAAGCTTGTTCACGCCACCCATGAGCACGTTCTGCTCGCCGAACAGATCGGTCTCGGTCTCTTCCTTGAAGGTGGTCTTGATGGCGCCGGCGCGCAGGGCACCAAGGGCCTTGGCGTAGGCCAGGGTGATGTCCCAAGCGTCGCCGCGCGGATCCTGCTCGACGGCCACCACGACCGGGACGCCACGGCCGTTGGCGTACTCACGGCGCACGATGTGGCCCGGGCCCTTCGGGGCGACCATGAAGACCGGGTGATCCTCGCTCGGCTTGATGTAGCCGTAGTGGATGTTGAAGCCGTGGGCGAAGGCGATGGCCGCGCCCGGCTTGATGTTCGGCTCGATGTCGTTGGCCCAGATGGTGCGCTGGTACTGATCCGGAGCCAGGATCATGATGATGTCGGCCTCAGCGGCGGCTTCCGGAACGGACTTGACTTCCAGGCCCTGCTCCTTGGCCTGCTCGACGGACTTGGAGGTCGGACGCAGGCCGACGACCACGTCGACACCGGAGTCACGCAGGTTCAGCGCATGGGCGTGGCCCTGGGAACCGTAACCGATGATGGCAACCTTCTTGCCATCGAGGACGGAGAGATCGCCGTCGTTCTCGTACCAGATTTGTGCAGCCATTGTATTGGCACTCCTTTTATCGTAGTGGGGTGAACGCCACCAAAGCGTTCGGGTTTCTACCATTCGCAGATATGAAATTCGTGTTTTCGTGCATGGATTTTGTCCTGCAAACTGGGGTCTATCCTACCCGAGCGCACTCCTAAACCGCCACTCAGTCCAAAAGGTGAGCCATAGCACCGAAAAATCACCGAGTCAAGAGCCGAAAATCGAAAAACCGCCACCCGTATCGGAACGGATGGCGGTTTCGTATCTCAGCCGAATCAGGCTGAGAACCAGTCAGCGATCAACTTGCGTCAAGCGGCGCGACGGCTCACTGCACCTGGGTGCGGGCGATCTTACCGTTGAAGGACTCGGCCATATCGGCATCGGCGTCCACTTGGTTGTTCCAGGAGAACATGGCGCGCAGCTTCGGGCCGACGGTCTCCAGATGCGGGTGGCTGTACTCCTCCTGCAGCTGCTTGAACTTCGGCGCACCGGCGGCCTGGTCATCCATGAACTCCTTGGCGAAGGAGCCGTCCTGAATGCGCTTGAGCTGATACTGCATGCGCTTCTTGGTCTCCTCAGTGATCACGGTGGAGGTGTAGTCGCCGTACTGGGCGGTGTCGGAGCAGGACCAACGGGCCTTGTTCAGGCCACCCTCGTTGGCCAGATCGATCAGCATCTTAAGCTCGTGGAACACCTCGAAGTAGGCGATCTCCGGCTGATAGCCGGCCTCGGTCAGCACGTCGAAGCCCATGTCGCACAGGTGGTTGATGCCACCCATGAGCACATCCTGCTCGCCGAACAGATCGGTCTCGGTCTCCTCGGTGAAGGTGGTCTTGATGGCGCCGGCGCGCAGGGCACCGAGGGCCTTGGCATAGGCGAGGCACAGATCCCAGGTCTTGCCATCCGGATCCTGCTCGACGGCCACCACGACCGGGACGCCACGGCCGGCGGCATACTCACGGCGCACGATGTGGCCCGGACCCTTCGGCGCGACCATGAACACCGGGTGATCCTCGCTCGGCTTGATGTAGCCGTAGTGGATGTTGAAGCCGTGGGCGAAGGCGATGGCCGCGCCCGGCTTGATGTTCGGCTCGATGTCGTTGGCCCAGATGGTGCGCTGGTACTGATCCGGAGCCAGGATCATGATGATGTCGGCCTCAGCGGCGGCTTCCGGAACGGACTTGACTTCCAGGCCCTGCTCCTTGGCCTGCTCGACGGACTTGGAGGTCGGACGCAGGCCGACGACCACGTCGACACCGGAGTCACGCAGGTTCAGCGCATGGGCGTGGCCCTGGGAACCGTAACCGAT
>OAUF01000202.1_pt1 | contig 60027 bp, 60 predicted proteins | sample 1495111 | NCBI WGS metagenome assembly OAUF01 (sample SAMEA2580002, study PRJEB22360) | human gut metagenome | reverse complement strand
CGCGCGGTTTTCTTGTTTCGTACGCTCCGCGAACGAAACTGACTAAAGTCATTAATAAAAGGAATCAGCTTCAAGAATAATAAGGAAACTCCGAAATTTGCCAAGAAACACAGTAACGTAGGAGCTAATGTTGAACGGTCCGTACCCGATGTTTTTAAATTTTTTTATGAAATTTCTGCTTATTTCCCGAATAAGCTGCTTCTTAAACATCGTTTGTTCAGAAAAAAGAGCTGTGACAAGAATTTTGTCACAGCTCCTCCCCATTGGTCTCAATTAGTTTTTTATACCAATAGAATGAATCTTTCGGCGATCTAGCTAGATCACCCGTCCCGTCATCATGCTTATTAACATAAATAAAGCCATAGCGTTTCCGCATTTCCCCTGTTGTGGCACTGACCAAATCAATCGGTCCCCACATTAAGTAGCCAAAGCAATCAACTTTGTCCTCTTCTACCGCTTTTTTTAGTTCGCTTAAATGTTTTTGCAAGTAGTCAATCCGATAGTCATCATGAACGGACCCATCTGCTCCAACCTCGTCATAAGCACCTAAGCCATTTTCGCAAATAATGATGGGTAAGCCATATCTCCGATACGTGTAATTTAATAAATATCTCAACCCAATCGGATCAATGCCCCATCCCCATTTGCTTTTTTCGATATAGGGATTCTGCACACCGCCAAACAGTGATTCTTCATCAATTTCTCCGCCTTCATAGCGAGTAACCTCTGTCATATAGTAGTTCATGCCGATGTAATCCAGCTTGCCTTCAGCAAAAGCCTGCTTATCTTCCTCAGTCATCCCTATATCGATATCCATGTCCGCATACTCTCTTAGCTTATACTTAGGAAATTCTCCATTACACATCGCATCAATCTGATAGAAATCACGATCCATATCCTTGAAGGCATTCATAACATTGATTGGATCACAGTTCACTGGGTATTTTGGTGTGATTCCAAATACACAGCCGACGTGACTCGCCGGATCAAGCTGATGGATCAATTTTGTTGCTCTGACACCGGCTAAAGTCATATTGTAGCCGATTACTGCCAGGGTTTCTTTTTTATTTCCTTCTAGCTCACTGTATTTTAGACCTGATAAAATATAGGTGAACATATCCGAAGCTTCTGTTTGCGGATCGATATGGTTCATTTCATTGAAGGTTACCCAATACTTGACTTTGCCCTTCAAAGCATTAACCATCGTTTCGACAAATTTCAAATAGAAATCGATGACTTGACGATTTTTCCATGAGTCATATTTAGTCACCAAATTCATCGGTAATTCAAAATGATACAGAGTGATAATCGGTTCGATGTTGTACCTCAATAATTCATCAACAACGTTTTGGTAAAAGTCGATCCCTGCTTGATTCGGCTCGGCATCATCACCATTTGGATAGATTCGCGACCAATCAATGGATATTCGCAGGCTCTTAAAGCCCATTTCCCCAAACAGCTTGATATCTTCTTTATAGCGATGATAAAAGTCGATTCCCTCGTGAGATGGATAGTGTCTGCCCGCTTCGATTGTTTTGGTATATTCTCGCGGAGTCGTCACTGATCCTGAGGTGGCAAAATCCATAATCGCCGGACCTTTACCATCTTCTTGCCACGCGCCCTCTAGTTGATGAGCAGCGATACTGCCGCCCCATAAAAAATCTTTCGCTAATTTTGTCACTTTTTTTGCCTCCTTTTTTAAACAACAACTGTCAGACAGTCCTCTTTACTGTTTAGATCACTGTCACTTGATGGCAACACATCTAGATAATCAGCCGTATTCGTGATTACTGTAATAACGACCGGATCATAGCCCTCACTGCGAATCCCGGACATATCAGCCTTCAAAATCTTGTCGCCGACTGAAACCTTATCGCCTTGTTTGACGAATGTTTCGAAATATTTTCCATCGAGTTCGACAGTGTTGATTCCAATATGGATCAAGATTTCCACGCCGTATTCGGTTTTGATCCCGATCGCGTGATTGGTTGGAAACAGACTGACGACTTCACCATTTACTGGAGCAGTAATTGTGTCTTCTTCCGGTTCAATCCCTAGTCCTTTTCCTAAAGCAGAAGACGAAAAGGCTTTATCATTCACGTTACTCAATGCAACATTTTTTCCTTTAACAGGGGCTTTGATTAATAATTTTGTCACAGCTTCCGCATCGTTTTCAATCGGCTCCGTTGTTTTTGCTTCGAGCTTGTCATCAGCAGGAATTCCTAGGATAAATCCGGACACAAGAGCACCGATAAAGCCGATAATTACAGCGATCAACATCATATAGAAGTTTCGGTAATTATTTTCGCCAATAAATGACCCTAATCCAAATAATGACACAGGTGCATACCCGACGACCTTCATCAAACCAGCAAACAATCCGCCTAATCCCCCACCAATCATAACTGCGATATATGGCCGGCGATATTTGACGAACACCCCATAAAGAGCTGGCTCAGTTACTCCCATAAACGCGCTAAAGGCGGTCGTTCCAAACAATTGTTTTTGCTTCTTGTCTTTCGAACGGAAGAAATATCCTAATACAGCACCGCAAACGGCGATATCAGAAATGATCCAGGCAGGTGTAAAGACTGGATCGTAGCCCATGGTCGCATAAGAATTCATAAAGATCGGAATAATAAAGTTTCCGGCTCCGATCGTGATCAAAAACGGCTGTAACGCTGCGTATAACATGAGTACCATCCAATTACCGAAAGTATTTCCGATAAATTCGAAAATAAAGTTTAAGCCATCACCGATGTATGTGCCTAAAGGTCCAAAAAGAATCAGCGTAACTGGCAATGTAACAATCAAAATCAATACCGGATTAAAGAAATATTGCAGCGCTTTCGGCATGATTTTCTCTAATGCTTTTGTCACGTATTTCATGAAAATGATGCTTAAAATAATCGGAAAGAACGAATTAGAATACGTCGTTTCGGGCAGATTAAAGCCCAGAAAATCCAAGCCTTTAGCACCATTGATTGTATCAGACATCAAGGTTAAGGCAACCGTAACGGCCAGATATTCATTTACTCCTAATTGACGCGCAAAAGGAATCGCGATCAAGACTGGCAGGAAGAAAAACACTGATTGACGAATCGCATCTAAGATCAAATAGGTTGAACTTTCCGCAGATACAAATCCGGTTAACGAAATCAATGATAAGATACCAGCTAGTAGCCCGGCCGACATGATTGGTACTAGGATCGGTCCCATTGATTCAGACAGAATTCTTAGCGCCATCGTGACAAATTTTTCTTTCTCACCTGATCCGGAGTGCTTGTCCTCGCCACTTAAACCCAAAATCTGATTCATCTCAGGACGAATATCCTGTACTTGGGTGCCAATGATAACTTGATACGCCACGTCATTTGATACCACATCGATCACATCCGGCAGCTCTTTGATTTTCTCAGTTTTAGCTAGGCGGCGATCCTTTAATTTAAAACGTAAACGTGTCATACAATTTGCGACGCTTTGAATATTTTCTTTACCGCCGACCAATTCGATCAGCTGGTTGCAAAATTCTTGATATTTCATATTAATCTCCCTCTTCTCGTTTTGTGACCCGCTGAATGTGAAGCATTAAATAAGCTTCCTCATCCTCGGACAATTCTTTTTCAAATGTGTCTCGGACATAGATACGGATCTTATTGACACAGCTATAAGCTTCTGGATAAAGTTTGCGAATTTGTCGATTGAGCTCAGTCTCATTTGAGGTAAATGCTTCGTTTTTAAACATTCGGACGATGAAATACTGTAAATGAGTCACTAACCGAATATAGTTGATACTGTCTTCTTCAAAACCCAAATGGTAATGATACTTAATAATAGATAGAATATCCCGAACAGCTTCCATCATCTTCATCATGTGGTCATCTTCGCTGCCTTTGGTTTGCAGGTTGATAAAATGCAGTGCAATTGATACCGCTTCTTCGTTCGGGCAGCTCATTCCTGTCACTTTTTCGATCATTTCCACTGCGTGAAGCCCAATCTTATAGTGATCTGGATAAAATTTTCGAACCTCCCAATCCAGCGGACTCTTGACGATTTGATCCTTTTTTAAACGTTTGATAGCAAAATCAATATGATCTAGCAAGGCTAAATACAGATAATCAGAGACATCCTTCTGAATGACTTTCTCCCCATATTCAATCGTTTCAGTGACGATCTGAAGGTATTCTTCTTTGGTATTAGAAAGTAAATAGCTGAAATGCTCTAATTTATCATGGGAATCTAGGACGTAAGTTTTTTGAATATCCTTTTCCTCAATGGTATCCCCGACTTTTCTTTTGAAAGCGACACCCTTTGAATAGACGATCACTTCGTTTCCCCGAGTTTGGTTATTGCTCCCTTTTTTTACAATGGCTACATTATTGTTCAAAATTTGACTGATAATCATGTTTTCCCTCCTTTCAAACAAAAAAACTCAAATTACCTAAGGATAGCGTATTTATCCTAAGGTAATTTGAGTTCTGCCTGCATGATCAGTAACATACTCAAAGCAGCAACTACCACCGTTGCTTTGATTTAAGTTTTCTCATCATCATTGTAAGGGAGATTTTTTTTAATGTCAACGTTTTCTTTGGCTTTGTTTAGCTAATCACTTAAAGAATCTATCGCTTAGTCTGGTATTGCCCCTTAACAAAAAATACCCCTAGCATAACAATGATAATCCCTATAATTTCCTTTAGAGACAAGTGTTCAGAAAAAATAAAAAACGAATATATAGAGGCAATAACCGGTTGGCAAAGACAAACAATTGTCGATAAATTTACATTCAGCTTTCCTTGACAATGAGCCAATAAATTATGGCCAATCACCTGCAGGCAGAGGGTTAGTCCCAACAATGGAGCTATTTCAGCAGCTCCTTTTGGAATTTGAATCCCTTCTGTTACTAAGGCTACGATACCAAGTGTGATCCCACTGCCAATTCCGCTGACCAGCATAATGACACTGCTTTGATAACGATCCCGCAAGCGATAGGAAATCAATAAAAAGCCGGCGTAGAAAATCGAAGCACAAAACGCTAACAGATCGCCTACATAACTTTCCGGCGTTGGATCAAGTTTCCCACCTAAAAGAATAAAGACACCGATCAATGTAATACTAGCTCCGACCAGAAAAAATTTTGATGCTCTTTCCTTAAACAAAAAGTAGGAAGCAGGAATAACCGTAAAAGGTGTCAAATTAGTCAGCAAGTTAGCGTTAGCCACGGACGTATAACTAAATGACAGATTCCAAAGGGCAATATCTCCTGCTAAAAAAACACCTGCTGCACCTAAGATCAAGATATCCTTTTTAGTCAGTGCTTTTAATTGCTTATATGTAAATGGTAATAATATGGGTAGCGAAAAAAGAATTCGATAAAACCCAGTGCTTATTGGCGGCAAACTGCTGAGCTTTACAAAAATCCCTCCGGTTGCTAAAAAAGCAATAGCAATTAGTTCGACAAAAACATCCTTTGTATCATTGGTACGGTCTGTTATACTATCCATTTTCTTCTCCTCCATCATTATCTAAACTGTTAAGGAGTATGATATACTGATATTGGTACCATAAAAAGATCCACTAATCAAAAAAAGAAGAGGTCCACTAAAGGAGAAGCACGATGATTTATTTAGATCGCCAAAGTAAAATACCTTTGTATTCACAGATATACGATCAAATCAAACGGGATATTCTGAACGGAAATCTTAAAGAAGAAGAACTATTGATTGGTAGCAGGGCTTTTGCGGATGTGCTGGGGGTTAGTCGAAATACAGTGAATACTGCATACAGCCAATTGATTGCAGAAGGCTATGTTGTTTCAGTAAAGGGTACCGGCTTACGTGTCAGACAAGTGCCTAGTCTTGCAACTAAAAAAGAGAGCATTAAAAAAAGCAGCCCAGCTTCTATAAATCACGAAAAAACGAACTCCAAGATTGTTTACGATCTGACTAACAGCAGTCAAACCAGCGATCTATTTCCTAAAAAGCTTTGGAAGCGTTACACAGTAGAATGTCTTGACTTTCTTACAGATGAATCAAAATTAGCCTCCTATCAGGAAAAGCAGGGAGATCTTTATTTAAGGAAAAACTTGCTTACTTATTTGAGAAAAATACGAGGAGTTCACTGTGAGGAGCGTCAAATCGTTATTACCTGTGGGCTACAGCAGTCTCTTGACTATTTGTGTAAATTGATTGCTTGTGATCAGCAAACGTTCTTAATGGAAGAACCAGGTTTTGATCGAGCCAGTGCGGTGTTTAAGATGAACAAGGTTAAGATTAAAACTGTTCCGATTGATGAAAATGGCTTGATTGTTGCCGATCTTCCTTATAACAATGATATTCGTGCGATCTATACGACGCCTTCTCATCAATTTCCAACAGGAGCAACTCTGACCATTGATCGTCGCTACAAATTGCTAGAATGGGCAGAAAGAAATGATTCTTTTATTCTTGAGGATGATTTTGATAGCGAATTACGCTATTACTCCAAACCGATCCCTGCTTTGCAATCGATTGATGAAAATAATCGCGTCGTTTATTTGGGTACATTTTCTAAGACTTTGTCTCCTTCAATTCGGATGGGTTACATGATATTGCCGCCGCATTTATGTCAACGATATTTAGAACTATTCGAACCATATAATAGTACGGTCCCTTTACTTAATCAATATGTTGTCGCACGTCTGATTGAAACTGGTCATTATGAACGACACATTCGCCGCCTGAATCAGACCTTCCGAAAGCGTCTGGAACAATTCACAAAAGAACTGGACGATGTCAAAGATAAAATCAAAATATCTAGCAATGGGAGTGGGCAATATTTTCTTCTAACCTTCACACAGCCTGTCGAACAGAGTCAATTGATCGACTCCGCATTAAATCACGGTGTAAAAGTCTATTCAACAATGAAATTTTGGCAGGAAAAAGCAGCTTGTCCGCCTAATACCTTATTTCTAGGCTTTAGTAAAATTGACCTAGTGGATATTCCAGATTGCGTCGCTCGATTAAAGCAAGCCTGGTCAAAATGGCTGTAACTTACTTACTCATTTTCCATTGGAAAAACGCCAATTTTATCACTTACTTTGAAAATTTTTGGTGAAGCACCAGTTGAATTTATTTGAGTTAGGCGAGTGTTTCGTTTATCCGAACCTTGCAGTAGAGGATCATGAGTCAATTCCTTTGATACATTCGTCTGCATCGCATTCTTGTGGTTGACCTGCGTCTCCTTCAATCTTTGAGAAGTTTTCTTTGCGGTTCCAGTCTTTGGCAAAATTTTCCTGCTGACAAAGGTTACTTGAAGCTCTGACTGATAAAAGTGTTGGTAAAGCAGATAGCTTCCGACGCTGCTAAAAAGCAGCAGCACAGAAATTAATAGTGTCACACGACGAATCTTATCTTGTCCCTCGGTAGTTCCTTCCATTTGTAAAGCCTCCATTTTAACAAAAAACAATTAAATGACATTTTATATATTTTAATATTAATATAATCATTGTTATATTGCAAATAATCATTTTTAAACACTCACAAATAAACCCATTCGATAAATTTTCGAATGGGTTTATACATTTTGTTCACTTTATTTATTCAAAGACGAATACATTTCCTGTTAGCCTTAGAAATTACTCGCTAGGCGTTCCTTGGTTTCCGCTATTTTCTTCATTTCCGACTCCCGTGTTCTCACCGTTCGTATTATTTGGAAAACTAGTTGGCGCGGAGCCCAAATTGCCTAAACTAATATCGATGGAAACCGTAAGATTTAGCGGAATATAATCACTGAAATGACTCATTCCCACAACAGTCCCTTTCGGCTGATCGGAGTCAACCCGCCGAATGACATAATTAATGTTGGCACCTTTGGATTGAAACTCATCGTGGAAGTATTTTTGCAGTCCGCCTTCCACCATCGTGCCGCGTAAATCTTTCATGTAAGGTTGCCCTAAGGAGTACAACACCTTGATCGTTAAATTATCCTTCGCACTTAGTACCTTCCCAGCCTCTTCACTTTGGGAGACCAATTGACCATAAGGCAGATTTTCCGTGTAGATGCCTTTTGCTTGAATTTGGACTCCCTCCAACGCAGAGCTTGCATCGTCTAAACTGTATTCTGAAAAATTCGGAACGACATAGCCCTTGCCTAAAGAAACAGTAACTTTCATCTTTTCTTTTTTGGCAATTTTTTCATCCTTGGCAATACTTTGCTCCATGATACTATCGGCTGGAATATCGTTTGAGGTTTTTTCCTCATAAGTCATATCGATTTCATTATTTTTAGCCCAGGTTTCAACTTCACTACGCGGCTTACGCAGAAAATCGGGAACCTTGATGTCCTTTTGATAGGTTTGTTTGCCTTTAGAAAAATAAACCTTTGCAGCATCTTTTCGTTGATAGGTTTCTGGTGTTACCTCAGCATTGGCAATTTCAAAGCGAATCGGCCGTCCCTTTTCAATCGTATCGCTGTATTCCTCAATCAATGAAAGATTATCCGCTTTTTTCTCTTTAATCCATCTTTCCACCTGCTGCTTGTTCATCTGCATAAAATCAGGCAGTGGAATTTTTTCTTTAGGGTCTGCCCCCAGACTGTTCGTGACGTTTAAAATGCCGCCTTTTTTAATCCGTGAACCACTTTTTTGTTTCTGTGCAAGAATAGTATTCGCATCTTTAGCTAGATCATAGGATTCCTTGATTTTGGTTTTGATTTTATTTTCCGAAGCCCAAACCTGTAAATCAGACAAATTTTTTCCGATAAAATTCGGGACCTTGACGTGGGTTTGCTGATAGTAAAATACCCCTAAAGCTAGAACAGCGGCGATTGCTCCCAAAATGACCCAGCGGCGTTTCTTCCTTTTCTGTTTTTTATAGGAAGGATCAATCTCGACAGTAGCTTCATTTGTTTTATTTCTACGTCTAAGCTTTGGTTCAGGAGTCTTCTCTTGTTTTTCTGAAGAGACATCCTGCTTCCCTTTTTTAGGAGCTTCCTTTTTGGGCTCTCGCGGTTCTTTTTCCTGCTTGCGGCGATCGTAATTATCTCCGTTAAAGTTTGATAAAAAATCACTCATACGGCAGCAGCTCACCTTGATTTAAGTAAAAGATCTGATCAGACTGTTCCGCTATTTCTCTAGAATGCGTCACAACGATTACACATTTATGATGAATCGAAGCCAATTCCTTGAAAATCGTCACAATCTCCTCTTCCATCCCGACATCTAGATTTCCCGTTGGTTCATCCGCTAAAATGATGTCTACATTGGTCGCTAAGGCTCGTGCGATTGCGATCCGTTGCTGTTCACCACCTGAAAGCTGATTGACTAATCGATCCGCCTTAACCTTGTTAATTCCAATATAATCCAAAAGATTGTAGGCAATTTCAGTCGTATCTTTAGGCATTTCGTTATCCGTGATGGACATGGCTACCAATACATTTTCTAATCCTGTCAAATAAGGAACCAGATTGTAATTTTGAAAAATAATACTGACATCGTCTCTGCGAAAACGATCGTAACCAATGTGCCTGATATCTTCACCATTATATAAAATTTCACCTGCTGTCGGAGCATCTAAGGCACTGATTAAGGATAAAAAGGTCGTTTTTCCTGACCCTGATTCACCTAAAATCGTATAAAATTGCCCTTTTTCAAATTTCACTGAGGTATCTTGCAGGATCATCCGTCTTTTTTCACCATCTTGATAGAAATAGCTTAAGTCTTTTGCTTCTAAAATCGTCATTGTCCATTCCTCCTACATCATGATTTTCTTCGGATTCAACCGCATCACATACGTTAAAGGTAAAACAGCGGCTAAAAGTATCGTTCCGATACCAGCGATCAGATAGGTCACAATATATGTCATAGAAAAACGTACTTCGTAATTATTTAAGACATCTTGATTTGACAACGAGGAAGCTAAAACCGAAGCATTTCCGCCCATTGAAATCATTTGCGAACCGATATCCTGTGCAGACTGATCCATCGCATCCCCTGCAATCAATGATTCAGAGACCATTTTCCCTAAAACATTTCCTGATACTAAGGAAATCAGTAAAGCAGCTAGACTAATCACTAACAGTTCAGCAATGACCTGCTTCATGATATTCTTTCGATGCTCTCCCAGCGATAAATAAATCCCCCACTCATATCGGCGATCCTTCATAAACAACACGACTACGAGAGTGATGATCAATAAGGAGGCTAGAATCGCCAGCAGTACAACATAACCAGAGATTTTAGAAAGGCGCTTAACACTTGCCCCTACCTTGTCAAACTCATCCGTAGAAGCAACCGCTTTATAGCCATCTGGCAATAACGGCTTCATTTCCTTTTTAAAAGCAGCCACATCATCTGGTGATTTCAAAGTGAAAATCGGCGACACTTCCCCATCAGAATCTTCCTTCAATTCTTCCGGCTGGTTGTCCATCTCAATCTTATTGATTTCCCGTACTAAACCGTTGGAAACAAAAGCGGTGTTGTATTGCTCCAATTCAGTAATCTGCTGGTTCAGAGCGTCTTGCCCGTTTTGTCCTTCTTTTTTCTTTTTCTCCAGCTTGATTGGTTCAAATAAGCCCACGATCTTGATGCCATGTTCTGTGGAATCCTGAGTATCCATTGAGCCGTCCTCTTTCGGAAGCAAAGTGACGGTATCTAAAACCATTTGGTCACCAACGGATAGGCCATTTTCATCGGCCACCTTCTTAGAAATTAACGCTACTGGTTTTTTGCCCGCCAGTTCTTCTTTAGTCAGCATACGGCCATCAACCAGCTTAACTTTTTTATTTTTGAAATCCATTGGTTCGGTGCTATTACTCCCCTTTAAGGTCATTGAATTGTAGGGGGTAGCGAAATGAATGTCTCCTTGATCTTGAAGTTCATAGGTTTTGAACTTCTTCACATACAAATAAGCCATATAGCTATAATCATAATCCTTTACATAGGGTGACGCGCCCATTTTTTTAATGGTTTCTTCCTTTAGTCGTTCGTTCTGGGAGGAAGCCTGCATTTCACCGTTCTCATTTTGCTCCAGGATTTTGTTTAAATCCGGTTCGGCAGAGACCGTTGCTCCTAACTCCTGTTTCATCTTCTTTTCAACATTGGTTGTTGATTGCTGGATCGCGATTGCTCCGGCAATGACATTTCCTAATACAAAAATGACCGCAAATAGGATCAATGATTTCCCTTTTGTTCTTAAGATACTGTTTTTTGCTCGTTTCCAATAATTCATCGTAACATCCTTCCTATCAAAGAACTTAGATGGTTGGAAAGCGAGATCATGCTACAGTTCGACTTGTTCTTTGATGAAGAGTAACTTCCCTCCATTAAGTCCCCATAGCTCATCCGCAAATTTGACCGATTGCGTGGTTTGTGTTGTAAAAATGAAGCATTTCTTTTCCTGCAGACTATGACTTCTAAGCTTATTCATGGCAAAAGATACTCCGCACTCACTAAAAACCTTTTCAGGCTCATCGACTAAAATCAATTGCGCCCGCTTTTTCAGCAATAATTTTGCTAAAGCAACGAGCTGTTGATCTTTCTTACTTAATTTGGTCAAGGGAATGTTTAACTGTTTTTCCGATAGACCTATCGATAACAAGCCGCGTATTAACACGTCCTTATCGACCTTTCTACCGGATAGTAGTGTTTCCATTTCCAGATTGGTCAAGGCTGAGCCCTTCAGGAGACTGCCATCTTGAAATAAGCAAGCGACCTCTTGGCTTCGATAGTGGTTTCGATCAATCTTAGCAATTTCTTGATGATCGTAAGTTAAGGAACCGCTAGAGCAAGTGATTAAACCAGCGAATAAAGCCAAAAGCGTAGACTTGCCACTGCCAGAATCACCAGAAATTTGGTAGCTTTTTCCTGTTTGAAAGCTGCCTCGAATCTTGTCAAATGTCGGGATCTTTGAATGTTTATAACGATAGTTAACCTGATCCAAGTTCCATTTTGTCATGGTTTTGCCACCACCTGTAAGGGAGCACGAACAACCTTAGCAATTCGAAGATTGGTTATTATCAACATCATAAATAGATAGACTCCTAAAAAAAGAACCACTGAATAATTTGTCCAACAGTCCAACCTTTGCTCTAAATGGGGGATTGTCCAGTCAACAAATGGCTCTTGTTCAGTCAAACTCTTTTGCAGCTTGATTAGCCATTCGCCAGTAATCCAGCCGCTCAATTGTCGAGAACTAAAAAATGCGATGACTCCGAGCCCAATTATAAGCAAGCTGTTTTCTAATGAACTGCTCGCCGATAATACCTTGGGATTCATCCCCATCAAATGCAACGTATAAAAATCTTGTCGCTGATTAATCGCTAATGTGGAACAAACAGCAATCACTAAAAGCCCTATAATCAGTGCAACAACTACTCCGTTAAACAACAGATCAAGCGTATCCTTAAACGACTTTAAAATTTCTTGTGCCCAACTTTGATTGATTAGAGAATAATTTTTAAAAGATTTTGTTTTTTTAAAGTCTTTTACAAAATTTTTTAATTCCTTTTTATCGGTCAATTGATACATTACACAAGAAAAATTCGATACCATATTTTGTTCCACCGCTGAACATGTTTCCCAGCTGATTAAGATGCTACTTGGAGCTGATGCCCATTCCATCGTTGAAAATTCAGCTATGCCGACAATCTTGATCTTGTGTTCTTGCCCTTTTGCTCCAAGCATAATTGTATCTCCTAGTTTCAACTTGTTAATCTTAGCCAAAGAACGACTAACCACACAGCTGTTCTTTTTTAAAGGAATATTCCCTTGGAGTTTAGCCTTTTTAGTGGACAACAACGTTTTTAACGCATCGTCCTCCAACATTGACACTGATAAGTAGTCATCTAGATTTTGCTCCGATGAAGAGCTGGAAAAACTGCCGAACATTTGATCTTCCGGTTGCTGTAAACTAGTTGAGATGATCCCCTGTCTTGTTAATTGACTCTTTTTTACATAAGGCTTTGCTTTTAATGTTTCGTAATCGGTCATATTAAATTTGTTTGCTTGTTCGTTTTTTAAATCTTGCACGCCTTTTATTATCGCTGCCGTCTGCTCTTGATAATCTGAAAAATAGGCTGAAGCGGTTAAATAAACCTGCAGCAGCAAAAATACAAACAGCAAGATCATTAAAATGAAGCTGCCATTTTTTAGATGACTGAAGCGGTTGCGTTTAAGATTTAGCCAAGCATGTCGGATGATGATCATCGCTTACTTCTCCTCCTATGAGCGTATCTTAGCAAATCCAGTGTTAACTGAATGTTAACCAATACTAGGGAAACTTAAATAGAATGACGAGCCGTTTTTTTCTTCACTTTCCAAATAGACAAACCCGCGACAAAGATCACAGACATGAGACACCACAGAAAGTCCGATACCATAGCCATCCTGCTTGAGTCCATGCACTCGGTACTGATGAGAAAAAATTGATGCCTGTTTCTTCTGAGGAATGCCGATTCCATGGTCCTTTACTTCTACGATCACACTTCCTTTTTGATTTGAAATAGTGACGGTTACCAGTTTTCCTTCGCCATATTTGATTGCATTGTCGACTAAATTCGAAACCGCCCGATAAATCCAACGATCTCGTCCATGAATCAGGGTTGGTTGATCTTCAGTAAACGCAAACAAAAGATTCGGATAATTCTTTTTGTAGGCATCACAAACTTCCGCACAGATCAGTGAAACATCTACGACTTCCGTGCTAAGATCCTCTGAGTTATTGGATAATGTCAAAATATCGTCAATACTGTCGGTCATCCGATCTAAAAGCATTAAATTTCCTTGATCGGCATCTTGCCGTTCTATTTCCAGATTTGTACGCAAAATAGCGATGGCATTTTTCTGCTCGTGGGTCAGATAACTATTTAACCGTCGATAATCCTCCAAATGACCATCGAACTTATCCTTTAGCTTATTAAAAGCCGCATTTAACGCCTCGTCCTTCACAGTATTTTTAGGAACTTGATCAATAAACGTTAAATCACGCGTAATCGCTAAGATTTGATTACTGTAAATTTTGCGTAAAACCAACCAAAGAATAAACGTTAATAACATGATGGCAGAACAAATAACCAGCACCATCGCTGGTAAATATTTAAACAGTTCGTCCTGATAAGCTTTATCTATCATCGAAATAGTCATAAATTGATTGTTAGAAGATTTCGAAGCTTTCATCTGCGTTTTTGCTTGAACCGTCTTACCCTCTTCCATAAAATAAACATCTTCACCTAAGGTAGATGCGATACTGATTCCCTCCAAATTATTTCTCAGAAAGAAGAAACTCACTAAAATCACGCCTGTCACCAACAGTGAAAAAGCCAGCATCGTTAACGTCATTTTAAAATTTAATCGCATAGCTGGTACCCCTTTGCTCGAATGGTTTTTAAGACCTCTTTTTCAGCTGCTTCGGCCAGTTTCTTTTTTAGACGAGCCAGATGCACTCGCAGAACCGACGAAAAAGGATCAAAATCTTCATCGTAGACATGTTCAGAAATTTCCTCAGACGAAACAACCGCTGGATGACGCTGCGCAATGCACAGTAAGATATCAAATTCCTTGGGTTTCAGGACCACCTCTGTCTTTTGATAGCTGACCCTTCGACCTAATGGATCAATCTTCAAAGCACCAATTGAAATCTGCGGCAGTGCACGTCCATGATAACGACGAATAACCGCGCGTATCCGTGCTTTTAATTCTAGTAACTCAAAGGGTTTGACTAAATAATCATCTGCTCCAAAATCCAAGCCTTTTGCTCGTTCTTCAATCTCATCACGTGCGGTAATAATGATAACTGGACTTTCGACTTCTTCAGCACGGAGACTTTGTAAAACAGATAATCCATCTTTTTTAGGCAGATTTAAATCTAGTAGTATCCCATCGTATGAATTGATGAAGGCCTTCTCTTCTCCTAACTCGCCATCATAAGCTACATCTACAGAAATATTCTCCTGCTCTAGCCCCTTTTTTACGGATAAAGCCAGCTCACGATTGTCCTCAACCACCAGTACACGCATGTATATTCACTCCTCGTATGGATTTAGTAATTCCTCTTATGCTTTTAAGCATAGTACACGCTCTTCTTCAAAGTCCACGCTCTTTTTGTGAAGATTTGAAGAAATTCATACATTCTGTAAAAAAAACATAATTACGAATGATTTTACTGTTTGAAAATACCTAGAATAGAAAAAGACTGGAACCTTTCCTCCAATCTCACTACTTTCTATTTGCTTAGTTTTCTTGTATATACTTTTCAAAGTTCGTTGGTTTATGACCAATAAGCCTCGTTAGAATACTGAAAATTGCCATCAAGCCATTAAGTACCCCATGCAAGAAAACCTCTCTAAAGAAAAGCCCCTTCGTTTTAACTCACTTACTATTTTAGAATTCGTCCCCCTAATAATGCAGCATGATTTTACGCTTTATGTAAAAAAAAGACTGCAAGCAATTGTGCTTCACAGTCTGATTTCTTATGATAAAGAGTTCGTTAACACTTCCACCGGTGTAGCAGTTTCTTTCAATACGGCATTTAATTCTTCAATATTTTTACGCCCTTGCGTATTCATCCACTCCATTGCTGCTTCTTTTCCGTCAACGATATAGCTTTCTACACCATCTGCCCAAGTCGCACGGCCGCAAAGTACACCATTGAAGGTTGAGCCAGCATTTTTCGCGAAGCGCAGTGTTTCTTGGAACAACTCTGCTTTTACACCGGCGCTTAGGAAAATAAATGGCAGGTTAGTGGCTTCAGCCTGTTCCTTGAAGAAGTTAGCCGCTTGTGCCTTTGTGTACACGGCTTCGCCCGTCGCATAGCCTTCTACATAATTCATATTGACGGGTACTTCCACCTTTAACACATCTACACCATAACGTGGATCAGAAAATTCCTTCATCATATCGTTGACTTTATGAGGTTTCTTAATGGCGTATTCTTTCGAAGTCGCATCAGAGATGTTCGCGTCATAAGAAACAAGCTCCAAGAAGAAGGGTAAGTTTTCAGCCTGACATTCTGAGCCGATTCGTTCAATAAAAGCATGTTTTTGATTGTTGATTTCTTCTGCTTCATCGACATCATAGTAAAGTAAGAACTTACAAGCATCGGCGCCTGCTTCTTTTAAACGTTTAACTGACCAGATCGATAATAAATCTGGTAAACGGCCGGGAGTTGACGCATCGTAACCAGTTTTTTCATAAGCTAACAGCAAGCCGGCATTTTTTGCTCTAACGTCAGCTGCTGGCAAGCCATATTCGGGATCTAATAAAATCGATGAGGCATATTTCGTTAATTGTGAAGAAACAATTTCTTTAAATTCAACGATTTCTGATTCTTCTGCTTCGCTGCCCTTGAATTTTGTGATCATCTTCTTCAAAGCCCCGCGTTGATCAATTGCTAAGGCCCCAATCACTCCATCTTCATTGCATAGTTGCTTGATATATTGACGTTTTTCTTCGTTCATTTCCATATCCTCCTACACTTTCTCCACTAAGATTTGATCATATAGTTTTTGATAATTGGCTAATTGGACATAGCCAGTCGTCGCTTCCTGAGCATTCAGCATTCCTAAAACATTGCCCTGTTTTAACACGGCTTCATCCGAAAGACCTTGTTGAATCGCAGCAGTCAATCCGGCAACCGTCGCATCACCAGAGCCAACTGGATTGACTACATCAATCTTTGGAATTGTCACGCGATAAAAAGTCTCGTGATGTTTGGCAAAGGCTCCGTCGCCCCCCATTGAAACCACTATCCATTCAATTTCATCAAACATCGAATCTGACAAGGCGGCTTTTAAATCTGATAATTCTGTTGAGATTTCTCGTCCTAGCAGACCAGCCAGCTCTTCGGTATTGGGTTTTATTAGCTTAGGCTTTACACTGCCTCGCAACACTTCCCTTAATGCTGTCCCTGAACAATCTAAAACGACAGGCTTTGGCTGACAAACTTGCAGCATTTGTCGATAAAAATCAGCAGACAATCCTTCTGGCAAGCTTCCTGAAAAAGAAATGATTTCGGCTTTAACAGCTAATTTTTCGAAATGTTGCAAGAACGCCCTTGCTTCTTGTTCAGTAATAACAGGTCCGTTTTCTAGGATTTCCGTCTGTTTTCCGTCATGTAAAACAGCGATGCAATTACGTGTCTCTCCGCTGATAGGTAAAAAGTCATGAGCAATCTCATTTTGAGTCAGGTCCTTTTTAATCTCTTCACCTAAAAAACCGCCGATTAAACCACTAGCAATCACCTCCGTATCTAATTGCTTCAAGATACGTGTCACATTTAGACCCTTACCGCCAGCTGTTTTGCGAACATTTCTTACTCGATTGACTGTGTCGAGCTTGAAGGTTTCTAATGGATAAGAAATATCAATCGAGGGATTCATCGTTATTGTTAAAATCATTTGTCCACCCGCTTAATCGTGGTATTCGCCACGATCCCATTTCTCGATAAATTCATCGAAGAAATGCGGATCAGACTGCTTGTCACTGGCTTTTTCGACGTGATCGATTTTGGCGATCAATTTTTTGTTTTCTTCAGTTTCTTGATAATCGGCATTGATGAAGGCCTCTAATATGTCACAGATCAAAAATTCTCCCGTAATCCGAGCGCCAAAGCCGATCACATTGGCATTTAGTTGTTCCTTCGCATAGATAGCAGTCGTCATATCGCGAACCAGCGCACTGCGGATACCAGGTACTTTATTGACAGCGTTGTTAATCCCAACACCTGTTCCACACAAACAAACTCCTAGATCTGCTTCTCCGCTAGTCACGGCCTCTCCGACTTTTTTTCCGTAGATCGGATAATGGGTTCTGGTAAAGTCATAGGTCCCCATATCCAACACTTCATGTCCTTTTGATTTTAAGAAATCTGATACTGCCATTTTTGTATCTGTGACGATGTGGTCACAGCCAATTGCGATTTTCATTTCATTCATCCTTCCTAATTACGCCATTTTATTTAACATGTCGACACGTACTTGATGACGACCGCCATCATAATTTGCTTGTAGAAATTCCTTAACAATATTCAATGCCAACTCATCGCCAACAATTTTTGATCCAAGTGTGATCATCCGGGAATTATTATGTTCACGGGTCATATACGCACTGCGTTCATCCGAAACTTCTGCCGCTACCATTCCTTTAACCTTTGTTGCCGTGATAAAACTGCCAGCACCGTAGCCATCAACCGCGATTCCTAAACTACCTTCGTTTTCATTCAAATCATTTGCGATCGCCAAAGTTGATTCCACAAAATCTTCTGAAGCCGTTTCACTCTTATCTACTACTGTTATACCTTTCTTGATCAATTTTTTCTTGATTAATTCCTTTAATTCCATGCCATCACTGTCTGAACCAATTACTACACGCATTTTTGTTTCCTCCTATTTTTTACTGAATGATTTTAGTGAATTGCTGATAATAACTCTTCAGCTCGGCTGAAAGAGTAGAATCCGTAAATAATTTGTCGATCTTGCGCAAATCATAGAAATTATAAAAATCGCTATGGTCGAATTTGTTTGCATCTGAAACCAAACATTTTTCTGCCGCATTATCTAAAACAATTTTTTGCAAGGTACCTTCTTCAATACTGAAATTCGAAACCTCCGAACCCTTCAATCCATTCACTCCGACAAAAGCCTTCTTAATACCGATTTTTTGAACAGCTTCATTGGCAATTGAACCGACAAAGGCGCCAGTCTTTTCCCGATAAAGCCCACCGATCAAATACAATTCAAATCTTTTTATTTCACTTAATAGATTGAAAACCGGCAGACTATTGGTAACGATTCGGAGAGATGACGGCTTGATGTATCGTGTCATTAATTCGATCGTTGTACCCGATCCAAGAAAAATCGTGTCGTCTTCTTGATTGATATGAGCCGCCGCATTTTTAGCGATGTATTCCTTCTCTTTTGTATGCAGCTTCTTTTTTTCAGTATGAGAAAGCTCATTTGCTTCTATAGAAGTCGACATTTCTAGATAATCGATTTTTTGTGCACCGCCATGAACGCGTAAAAGCTTTTTCTTCTGCGCGAGTTCCTCTAGATCTCGGCGGATCGTCATATCTGAAACATTCAGTACTTCCTGAATAAATTTGACTGTGATCGTCCCATAGCGATCACACATCGTTAAGATCGAACGCTGTCGTTCTGTTTTCAGCATATCCCGTACCTCCACGACCCTATAATAAAACATATACAAACATTTTTCAACACATATTGTTTGTTTATTTTCGTTTATGTGTTGACAATGATTTTGTAAGCGATTATACTCAACTTGTAAACAGATAAATAAACATAAACGAACTAATAAAGGAGCTGTTTTGTGTGAATGAATTCTTTTTCAAAGACACTGTCTATGTTTCTGACAAGCAATCGCAGGAAGAAGTGTTCGAGGAAGTCTATCAAGATCTGTTAAAGAAAGAATTGGTAACCGAAGATTTTTTGGAGAACCTTTTAGAACGGGAGCGTAATTATCCGACGGGATTAGATCTCTCACCTGTCTCTAAAATATTGCCAGATATCGCTATCCCTCATACCGAAAGTGAGTTTGTGCGAACCACCCGTATCATTCCAATCAAAGTAAAAAATGAAATCCCTTTCTACAACATGATCTCGCCAAGCGATCAGATTTCCGCTTCATTTCTTTTCATGATCTTGAACGAAAATGGTGAAGCACAGGCTGGCATGTTGGCTAATATCATGGATTTCATTAATTCTGTTGACAAAGAAAAACTGTGTTCGTTTTTCAAATTAGAGGACACAGAAGCGATTTATCATTTTTTAGAAGAACATTTTTATATAGAAGTCTCTGCCTAACCGCAGGATAAAAAATAAACTTATTTTAAGGGGAGAATTATTATGATCAAAATTTTAGCAGCATGTGGAGCAGGAGTTAATTCAAGCCATCAAATCAAAAGCGCTTTAGAAACTGAATTGAAAAATCGTGGCTATCAAGTCACCTGTGACGCCGTTATGATCAAAGATATCAATGAAGAAATGCTGTCTCATTATGACATTTTCGCACAAATTGCCAACACCGACTTGGGTTTTGACATTAACATCCCTGTCGTTGATGCAGGTGCTATTCTTTATCGTATTCCTGCTATGGCTGAGCCTGTTTACCAAAGTATGGAAAGCGCAATCCAATTATTAAACAAATAGGACTAAAGAAAGGAAAAGCATATGAATACAATTATTGATATTGCCAATAAAGTATTTACCCCCCTAATTAATTTAGGGGCGGCACCGTTAATGACCATCGTATTAACTGTTATTGCCTTATTTTTTAAAGTAAAACCGTCACGCGCTCTTGAAGGCGGGATCAAATTAGGGATCGCCCTGACTGGGATCGGAGCTATTATTGGAATTTTAACTACTGCTTTTTCAGACGCTATGACAGCTTTTGTTGAACGCACAGGTATTTCATTAAACATTACAGATGTCGGTTGGGCCCCACTAGCAACCATCACCTGGGGTTCGCCATACACCCTTTACTTTTTACTAATTATGGTGATCGTCAATATTATCATGTTAGCAATGAAAAAAACCAACACATTAGATGTGGATATTTTCGATATTTGGCATTTAGCAATTGTTGGTTTGTTCGCGATCTTCTGCGGTGCTAATCTGTTTATTGCTTCTGCATTAGTTATTTTCATTGGTGTATTAAAAATTTGGAACTCCGACTTAATGAAACCAACCTTCAATGACTTGTTAAATGCACCAGACAGCAACCCGATGACCACGACTCATATGAACTACATGATGAATCCGATCATTATGGTTTTCGATAAAATTTTCGACAAAGTCTTCCCTTGGTTGGATAAATATGATTTCGATGCTGCCAAATTGAATAGTAAAATTGGCTTCTGGGGATCAAAATTCGCGATTGGAATTTATTTGGGGATTTTTGTTGGATTACTAGCAGGACAAACACCAACGCAAATTTTCTCGCTAGCCTTTACTGCTGCCGTCTGTTTGGAATTGTTCTCTTTGATCGGCGCTTGGTTCATCGCAGCCGTAGAACCGTTATCACAAGGGATTACCGATTTTGCCAATAAACGACTAAAAGGACGTACCATCAACATAGGTTTAGACTGGCCTTTCTTAGCAGGCCGCGCTGAAATCTGGGCTGCCGCCAACGTGTTAGCACCAATCATGTTGCTAGAAGCCATCATCTTACCAGGAAATAAATTATTGCCACTAGGCGGAATCATCGCAATGGGTGTTACCCCAGCACTATTGGTCGTAACTCGTGGAAAATTAATCCGTATGATCGTAATCGGCGCGATCGAATTACCATTATTCTTATGGTCAGGTACCTTGATTGCACCATTCGTTACTCAAACAGCTAAAGCAGTCGGAGCCTTTCCAGCCGGCTTGAGCGGGTCCGCCATGATCTCTCATACAACGATGGAAGGCCCGATTGAAAAATTCCTAGGTTATTTAGTCGGTAATGCTTCTCAAGGACAAATCGAATTTGTGATATACGCTGCCTTAGCATTAGGTGCATACCTTTTAATCTTCATTTGGTACGCTCATCAAATGAAAAAACGCAACGCTGCATACGCAGCTGAAAAAGAAGAGAAGACCTCTCCGGCAACGGCGCATAATATGACTTATGCAGCCGAAGCTAAATAAGCTAAAAACACCCCGAATGTCTTTAGACTTCGGGGTATTATTTTACCTATAAAAAATAAATAGATGTAAAATCCATTTCAAAAAGCATAGCCCATCTCTTGCCACACCCAATAAAGAAATTATCAACGTTTATGCTTTTTTTAACTCCTTTAAGCTTGCCTTTGTTGGTATTCCTCAACGATTCTTTTTGTGTTCTTGTTTGTTTTGTGCTTTTTGACTTTTTGTTGTTTAATTGCGAATTCCTTGACTTCTTTTTTCCTGAATCGCTTCGCATCCCGCGGTTATGCGTGCGATTTCATCATTGCTTTTTCTGATCTAACTCGTTTCATGTCAAAGAGCTTCAGCTGACTTAGTGCCCATGGTTGTTTTGATATCCCTTTTCCTCCTTAATAAAGCGGTGATTGATACTGATATTTTTCCCTTCTCATAAACATAATACCCCAAAAAAATCGACTATCTTATTTCAAATGGTGTATTCAAGTATTCGGAGGAATTAGTAATGATGCACCCTAAAAATAACATAATCCGCTTAAAATCAAGGCTACAAAAAAACTACCAAGTTCTAATTATCTAGAGTTTGGCAGTTTCTCATTTACACAACATATTTTTCTTCTTTTTCGATTTTTTCATAGTGCTTTTGTTCATCATCATCCGTTATAACTACGGTTACATCATTCAGATTATAATATACTGAAAAATCTCTTTTCCCAATTTTCGAATGATCAATCAATAAAAAGCGTTCAACAGAATTATTCAGAGCGATCTGTTGAGTTTGGCCCTCTTCAAAAGTCGAAGTCATAATTTTCTGTTCATTTAAAGCATTACAGCTGAAAAATGCTTTATGAAAATTCATATCCTGTAGCGATTTATTCGTGATTTCACCAACAAAGCATTGAGTTGTTTCCCGCATCTCGCCACCTAATAGATAGATTTTTCGATTCCCTTTTCGCTTATTTAATTCTTCAAAAACAGGCAAACAGTTTGTAACAATCCGCAGTGAATCCCCTTGAATGATTTTTGACATGAGCTCGATTGTAGTTCCTGGTCCAAGAAATATCGTATCACCATCATTGATCATTTCATTCGCCTTTTCCACAATCCGCTGCTTTTCTTCTTGCAGCATAATCTGTTTTTCTCTATGAGAAAGCTCCACATGCCGATAAAAATCCTTCAATTTCGCTCCGCCATGGACGCGTTCTAATAATCCTTGTTTCTCCATTTCGTCCAAATCACGTCGGACTGTCATATCCGAAACCGAAAACTTCTCCATAATATCGCTGACTCGTACTGTACCGTTAACCTCTAATAACGACATGATCGCTTGGAATCGATCCGTTTTTAACATTTCATCGCCTCTTTTCTTTTTAAGACTATCAAATTCTTAAGAAAAGTGCTAGAACAAGTTTTCTTAAGAAGCCTTCTGCATGAAGGAAAGCAAAATTTTTCAGAATTTGCAAGCTGCTATTCTAAAAAAATAAAACCGAACGAGCATGACTATCATAGTGACAGCCTTGTTCATTCGACTTTTATCTTTAATAAATCATTTTATTTAATCTGAAGTTATTGTGCAAGTTCAAAAACAAAGTAGTTAATGTCTCCTCGATATTTCGAAATCGAATACTCAACGGGCAGACGTTCTAGCGAAAAACCCTGTGTATGGAAATAGAACATTGGATCTCCTTCTTCCACATCTAACAAATCGCTGATCGTATCATCCGCTTTGATTACTTCTAGTTTTCTGGTGACCGTTTTAATTGGATAACCCATTTCTTCAAAAACTTGATACATTTTTTCTTTTGTAAAATCAACCTTTTGAAACTTTGGAAACAATTCATAAGGAATATAGCTAGTAACTAGTACGACTGGTTTCTCTTCCGCGTACCGTAAACGCGTTAATTTATAGACCAAGTCTCCTTGCTCTAATTCTAAGTTTTCAGCTACTTCTTCACTAGCAGCAACTTGTTGAAAATTCAAAACTTTTGTTTTTGGAATGATTCCTTTTCGGCTCATTTCCGAATCAAAACTCTCGATCACATGTGTAAATTCTTGCTGAATCTTAGTTTTTTTTACAATCGTTCCTCTTTTTTTACGCTTCTCCAAATATCCTTCATTTACCAGCGCCTGAACCGCCTGACGAACTGTAGGCCGACTAACCTTGTACTGTTCCGCCAACTCCATTTCAGTAGGAATTAATTGATTTTCCACATATTCTCCATTTTGAATTTTTTCCAATAAGTCCATTCGAATTTTTTTGTGCAAAGGGATATTCATAAGCTACCTACTCCTTGATTAATTGTATCCATTATAACATAGTTATATTCTCCAATATTTTATTGGTGTAGCTAAGACAGCTTCAACCGTTTCTGGCAATTCAAACATTTCATCTTTTAATAAAACAATACTTTGTCCGACATTGCAAGTACTGCCAGCAATAACAATCGTTCCAGCAATTATTGTAAGTATACTTGCTATGGAAGAATTATTTTCTACTATTTGCTTTCCTTTCAGATGCTGAATCGTAAATTCCCTTTGACAAACTGAGTCTCCCAATGCAAACGAACACCTTTCTACCTCATTTTCTGGTTGAAGTGTTTCGATGGCCTTTTCAACATGTAGTTCCCTTTTCTGTCCTCGCATATCTGTACGATCATAATCATAAAAACGATAAGTGATATCTGTTGCTTGTTGAATTTCATAGACCAATGATCCCTTTGTTAACGCGTGAATCGTTCCAGACGGGATATAAATCACATCATGTTCTGCAACTGGATATTTTTTCAAAATTTTCGTGTATTCATTCTCCTTGGCTGCTGCTAAAATAGCTGATTTTCTAGGGTCTTGCTGTTCAGCATAAATCCAGCCTGTTTCCGGCGGATCAATAAAATACCAGGCTTCACTTTTTCCATAAGGCAGATTCTCAACGGACTGCGCGTATTCATCAGTAGGATGTACCTGAATACTAAGATTCTCATCGCAGGCTGTAAATGAGATAATCAAAGGATAAACCTCACCCGCCTCCAAACCAAATTTTTGAGGATTTTCTGCAACCATTTCTCCAAATGTTTTCTCTTCATTTACTACGTTACAATCAATATCAGCAATCCCACTTGCTGAATAAACGGACCCAATTTTCTCAATCTTATGGTCACCATGATATTCGTGCAATCTAGCTGTGCCCCAAATTCGTTCTCGTGAGGTTGGTTCTAAAATGTACATTTTTCATTCTCCTTTATTTCATTATTCTCTAATAAAGAAGACGTGCTTCATTCGAAACACGTCCACTTCCTTAAAATACTCCGATAACTACACCAATTGCTGAAATAACCGTCAAAACGAGTATGACTTTTGTAGCCGTCATTTGTTTTGAAGTCAATAAATACCAAGCCAGTAAGACCATCATCAAAGGAAGAACATTAGGAAAAATTCCATCTAATACTGTCTGTAGCTTTTGTACCTCATCTCCCATAGGAATTTTAATCGCTGTCGTTAGTGCAATATTAGAAGCAGCCAAGCCACCAACCACCATGATCCCTAAAATATTGAATGCATCAGTGATTCGTTTCGCATTTTCTCCTATTATGACGTCAATCGCATTTACACCTAGCCGATAACCGTTCATAAAGCATAAATATGAAATGAGCGGACCGATAATCCCGTAGCTTATAATATAAAATATCGGACCTAAAGCATTGCCACCTGCTGCTAACCCCATACCAATTGACAGTAAGATTGGTACAATGATTCCTTGAATAATTGAATCCCCTATTCCCGCCAATGGTCCCATTAAGGTCGTTTTAATATTTACGGGCATCTCTTCAGGCACATCTCCACCAATAGCGATTTCTTCTTCTAATGAAGCAACGATACCATTAATCAATTGACCCGTCTGAGGTTCAGTATTATAAAACATCGAATGTCTTAATAATAACCTTCTTTTAGCTTCTTCATCATTTTTATAATACTTTTCAGCAAACGGCAGATAGGAATAGGCCCATGCATGAGCCTGTAGTTTTTCATAGCTCATGGAAGATAAGTGAGTAAAGCCCCAACGTTTCCAAATCTGACGTAATTCTTTTTTCGTTAATCGATTTTCCATCCGTTTTTTCCCTCCTTAGAACAAATCGTCATCTTCATAAGCTGCTTCATTCTGCTCAATTGGCACATTATTTGCGGGAACAAGCTTACTATCTCCATTGCTTTTTCCTGTACTAAGGTAAACAACGTAGGCAACCATTGCTGCCAGAAATACTAAAGCAATCATGTTTAATTTGGCGAAAGCCATCAAAACAAAACCTGCGAAAAAGAAAACCAAATGAACCTTTTCTTTGATTACAATTCCCATCAGCATCGCAATCCCTAAAGCAGGCAAAACACCGCCTAGCACCGAAATAGTATCAGTTACAACCTGCGGAACATTGTTTAATAGCCAATCCACTAAGCCACGTCCAAAGAAAATTGCTGCAAAAATCGGAACTGCTCGAAGTAAGAACGTCGTAATTTGAGGATAAACCACATGATTCAGCAAAATGCCGCGATCATCAATATTTTCAGCCGCACTCTGTGCTCGCGTATTCCAAAATGAATATAGAGCCATTCGTGTATTGTAAAATATGAGTCCAAAGGTCTGACCTATTAAAATCGCCAGAGTAACTGCAACCGCTGGTTCCCTTGTAGTAGCTAAGGCTAAACCAATACCGCCATAGGCTGCATAAGTGATTTCACTATTGGTTGCACCACCAGTTGATAAGTTTGCAATAAACACAGCTTGAACAGCTAGTCCGCATAACACGCCTGCCTTAATATCGCCAAAAGCCATGCCCACTAAAAATCCTGCCACCAGCGGACGACCAACTACATAAAAACCACCACTCATTCCAAATAACCAAGGACTCTCAATTGCACCTAAGTAACAAAAAATTCCAGTTAATAAAGCGGGTAAAAACAAACTGCCATCCATCTTTTTTCCTCCTTTGATTCTTTCATATCTACTAACTCATCAATGAATCATACTTTGCTTTCATAACTTTCCAAGATTTTGGTTCATCATCTGGTAATAGCTGAAATTTAATTTCAATTCCTTGCTGATCCATATAATCGAATGCTTCATAATCTTTTTCGTCAATCGCAACCGTTCTTCCAAGAACTTTCGCTCCTTCGCGAGTGTTCATCGGTCCAACATTCAATAGTTTGCCAAAATCAACTCCCAATCGTACTAACTCAGCAAATGTTTGAGGAGAATTGCTGATTAGAAAGAAATCTTTTGCTGAATCTCTTCCCTTCGGCACACTTTCTATAGCTTGTTCAGTAGTATAAATACCCAATTTTAAATTCCCTGCTGCCGCTTTTAGCACTTTTTTTCGTAAATCATCTTTTGCAATGTCATCTCCTACTACCAAAATTCCTTGAACTGAGCGTGCCTTTGTCCATCGTGTTGTTGTTTGCCCGTGAATTACTCGATCATCAATTCTTGCTAAAGTAATCGTCATAATAAAATCCTCCTAATTAAATATTGAAAATAATTGCTAAATCTTTTTCTTTTGTGATAGCTAAAACTCCAACTCTTCTTCTACGTTTTCTTCCTCTAAAAGTCCCGTTATCCCTTTGCGACCTTGTTCAATCGCTAATTCTTCTAATGCTGCTAACGAACTATTTGATAAACTCAGACCCAACTCAATCACCATTGGCAAGTTCATTCCTGCCACTACTCGTACGCGCTTTTCATTTGATAGGTAATACTTGTATGCCTCGTTATAAGGTGTTCCACCTTTGATATCGGTCAAAATCAACACTTCATCCGAGGCAAACTTCGCTAACTGGTCGGTGAGACGCTCTACAAAATCTTGAATTCCCGCATCAGTCAAACTGACCGCAACCATGTTTTTATTCTCACCTGCAATCATTTGATAACTGTCTAAGATTCCATTACAAAATTCTCCGTGACTCACTATCAATAATTTCAATGATATTTCCTCCTTCGTTTTATGTAATTACAAAATATTTTATGTAATAACTATAATTCCATAAGTAAGCGTTGTCAACTATTTTTTTAACGTTGACAATTCGTTGTTTATGTTTTAACATTCGATATGTAAATACATAAAAAGGAGAGAATACCATGAAAACTTATTCTATTGATCAACTTGCACGCTTTATCGATCATACAAATCTAAAACCAAATGCTACTAAAGAGGCAATTCGTACCTTATGTAAAGAAGCTGAAGACTTTCATTTTAAAATGGTCGCTATTAATCAGGTGCAAGCTAAACTATGCAGCGAACTATTAAAAAATACTGACATTAATATTGGAGCAGCTATCAGCTTTCCATTAGGACAGACAACGATTGAAGCCAAAGTAGCCGAAACAGCAGATGCTATCAACACTGGAGCAACTGAAATTGATTACGTTGTAAATATTACTGAAGTAAAAGAAAAAAATTGGGACTATTTAAAAACTGAAATGGAAAAAATCGTCACTGTTTGCAGACAAAATAGCGTAATCTCAAAGGTTATTTTCGAAAATGCTTATCTTGAAGAGGACGAAAAAATCGCTCTGTGTAAAATTGCCAAAGAAGTAAAACCAGATTTTATCAAAACTTCTACAGGTTTCGCTCCTAGTGGTGCAACTCTCGCAGATGTTAAGTTAATGAAAAAACATGTAGGATCAGAAGTAAAAGTCAAAGCGGCTGGTGGGATTCGAGATGCCGAAACATTTAAGCAAATGATTGCTTGCGGTGCAGAACGCATTGGTACAAGTTCAGGAATTGCTATTATTAATGCGTTAAAAAAAGAAGCCGTCAATGGAACTATTTCGATATAGGAGACACTATGAAAAAAATTGCTATTACAGGGGCTAACGGATACTTAGCATCATTAATCCAAGCTAGCAATGAACACAAGGTTGAATTTGTTCCTGTCACTCGTAGGGATGTGGATTTTTCACAACCTGAAGCAGTCACTCGCTTTTTCGAGAATTTAGAATTTGATGCTGTATTTCATACGGCTGCCCTTTCTCAAACGGCAGACTGTGAAGCGCATCCATTAGTTGCCCATAAGATAAATACGGAGAGCGCCATCAATATCGCAAAAATTTGCCAACAAAAAAAGGCACAATTCATTTTTTTAAGTACTGAGCAGGTTTTCAACAATCGGTCTGACCAAGAACCTTACACAGAGAATACTCCTGTCAACAGTGCATCAGTCTATGGAAAGCAAAAAATAGAAGTTGAAACCTTTCTAATTGAAAATCAAATCAACGCGATAATTCTTCGGCTTTCTTGGATGATGGGACTTTCTTATCCCGGAATTAAAAGTAGCCCGAACCTTATTAAAAATGTAATGAACGCAATGTTGTATCAAAAACCAACAAAATTTACAGTCAATGAAATTCGTGGCATTACCTATGCCAAAAACTTAGCGGAGCAATTTGATAAAATTGTGAATTTGCCAAAAGGTGTTTATCACTTTTCAAGCAAAAATGTGTTCACAACCTATGAAGCAGCCAAACACATTGGTGCAGCATTAGGCTTTGAAAAGGCTGTGATCGAGCAATTTATTTTGCCTGATCATCAGCGTTACACAGATCGCTTCCGAAATTTACGTTTAGCAACTAATAAAATCCAAGCTCAAGGTATCGAAATTTCTACTTTTGAAGAAGATATCGACAACTGCTTAACTGATTTTGACTGGAAAAAATGAAAATCAGAAAAGATCTTTCGCGAATAGCGAGATATCTTTTCTGATTTTTAATCTTCCCAAAACAAAAAACCTCGAACAGAAAAGGATTTCTCCTTTTCCATTCAAGGAATTTCTTTAATAATTTAATCTCCTCCTGCAAATATCTCTTCACGATTGTAAATCGGATTATGATCCTTTAAATCTTCAATCGTTCCAACCTGTTTGCCTTTTGAATAATAACCATCTAATAGACCTAACGATTGGAAAATCGTTTGTTTATAAGCAATTTCTGCGTTCCACTCAGTTGTATCTAGAATCTGCAGGGCTTTATGGATCGCTTCGATGCCCGTTTCTCCTGGCGCACTGATCAAAACACCGTGGCTGTTTAGCAGCAGCATATTAGGCAGCTCAAGCTTTTCTTTTTCCATGTAGTCAGAGACTAACCCGGCTAGTTCGGGGGAACAATTCGGTTCAAAATCTAATACTGGAACGTAACCGATTTTTTGGGTCGCTTCGGTTAAATTCGGCATATCTAATCCAGCTGTTGCCCAAAACATTGAATTTGGTGCATGAGCATGTAAAACTGCTTTAATTTCTGGGTTTGTATCATACACAGCTTCATGTAAATTGATTTCACGTGTCAGTTTCCCTACACCATCAATTATCTTTCGTGTATGTGGTTCAACGACTAGAATTTGCGCTGGTGATACCTCACCTAAATAAGCTTCCGACATCATTGTCGGAGTCATAATAATGTATTCTTTTCCTGTTTGATCCGTTGTTTTGAATGAAAAATTGCCGCCTGCGACATTCGTATTCTTTCGTTCAAAAATCAATTTCACGATCCGCGCTAAATCCTCGCGCTCTCTTTCAAAAATCATTCGTCCATCTGACATATTCGAGACCACCTTTTTCTATTTTTTGAAAATTCGTCTACTCGTAATAGCTGTTTGAGCTGCATCTCTAACCTGCAAAGCTTCTTCATATCTCTTTTTCCGACGTTCGTCATATTCCTTGAAAAGAATCGGATTGCCATATTTATAAACACAGATTGCTAAACTAATAGCGATAGCGTTAAAGATCAGCTTCTGGGTCATGAAGGCTAGGATAAAACTAACGATCGCCAGAAATAATATAAGCAGCCATTTCGTCTTTTCTTTATTCTCTCTTTTAATCATACCTACCCTCCATTCATAGTCATTACCCTGTGACTTTTACACCGTTGACTTTTTTATCTGTCAATTCTTCATATCTTTGGCTCGGAACTTTTGCTTTGGACATATATTTATACAACCAAACAAACATTGCGACAAAAATAATCGTACCAACGATACCTAAAATATTTCCTTTGAAGGCTTCTGCAAATAAAATTCGAAATTCCGGTCCTTCAATGGAAGACCAGGTAATCTGCTGGCCTTTCTTAATTCCTTCAACCGCGCCAGTTTTGTCCGCTAAACCAGTTAGAATCGGTGTCAAATATGTGGCCGCGTACAGATAAATCGGCATGGAGATTACACCCATAATTAGCATTCTGACTAGGTTTCCTCCAGTTAATAGCAAACCACCCACAGCGATTGAATAATTGATAATGCCGGCCAATGGCAGTACAGCATTCCCCGGCAAGATGATTGCATAGCCAATAAAGACTGGTACTAATAAAATTGCAGTAACCCAAATTTCAGAGCGACCTGCTAGGACCGGCCAATCTAAGCCAATGTATACTTCGCGATCCTTAAAGCGCTTTTTCATCATTTCTGACATAGCATCAGCTAATGGCGAAAGCGACTGCATAAACATTTTTGAGATCATTGGGAATAGGGCCATTGCTGTGGCAATTTGAATGGCTAAGTTCAGTGAACCAGATACGCCATAGGCGGCTGCCAGTCCAAGTCCTAAACCAATGATAAAGCCCATCACAGAATTCTCAGAGAAAACACCGATTTTTTTCTTCAATGCCTTCGTATCTGCTCGTTTATTAAAGAAAGGAATCTTATCCATGATCACATTGATCGGTAACAGCAATACCGCAGAGATGTTCATTAAATGCGTAACCGTCACTAATGGAATTCCTGTCAGGTCTTCAATATGTCGTTGGAACATATCTCCCATCTTCAATTCCAAAATCACTTGAGCAATCGCCGTCGCAAATCCCGCTAACAAGCTCCCGCTGATAAAGTAAACAAGGTAGGCGGTTAATGCCTTGCCCCAAACATTCCACATATCAACGTTTAATGTTTTCGTCCAATTCAAAAGCAACATGACGAAATTCACACCAAGTACCACAGCGAAGAAAACAAACGCATAGGACCAAGACCAAGTAATACTAGCAGCACCTGTCCAGCCTAAATCTAAAGCCGGTAAATTAATCCCGGTATTTTTCGCCAACGCTTCTGAAGCCGGGCTTACCGCATTCGACATAAAGCCGATAACCATTGACATCCCAGTAAAGGCAATCCCTAAAGTGATGGCTGACATAAACGCTTTTTTGAATTTCATTCCTGCGACCAACCCTAAAATCAAGATAATCAATGGAACAAAAATGGCTGAACCCAGTCCTAAGATATAATTAATAATGTCTTGAAATATTTTCACGTTTTCCCCTTCTTTCCTTAATTAATTCTATTGCTACTCGACCAACGCTTTGATATCATCATAAATTTGATCTGCACCCATACCTGTCAAAAATGGAATACCAGGAAAAACCTTCACGCCTAATTCCTCAGCCTTTTCTAAAACCTCGTCATCCGGCTGCGCAACATAGACATAAATTCCGGTAGATGGCAGCTCATTTTGAATGGACTTATAATCTACCGCTTCAACCGGAAAATCAATCCCGTCATCTTCTAATAATCCCGCGATTTTACTAGCGATCGTTTGGCTGGTTGCCACTCCGCTTCCACATGCAACAATTAGTCTTCTTTTCATCATGAATTCCTCCAGCTTCTATAATTTAATGAATTGAAACCTTATCTAAATATTTTTGGTAAACAAATGATAGATTTTTTGTTTATCCTCTTCCTGTATAAATGCTCTGACAAACTCTTCGTTCATAAATAATTCCATAAACGCTTGCAGCAATCCGACCTGTCCTTTGGGATCTTTAATACCAAGAAAGAACAAATTTTTCACCTTCATTAACTGACTATCGCCCATTTGCTTGACCCTTACTTCATTTTTCAATCGCGCAATATAAACAAATGGTTTCTCCACATACTCTGGTTCTGAATGCGGTAAGGCAATATTTAAATGCTGTGTAATCAATCCTGTTGGAAATTTTTTCTCTCTGCTCGTAATTCCCTTTAGATACCCTTCATTAACAAAACCCAGATTCTTTAAATGCTCTGCGACCTGTTCAAATACCTGTTCTTCGTTTTCACCATCAATCTCTAGACCGATCAGCTGCTTGTCGAACATCTTTTTATAGTCCACAAATTTTACGCCCCTTTCAAATACAAAAATTGAAATCATTTGTTAATCTTTGTTAACATATGTTTTACAATGTAAATATACAATGCTTCATTCTGTTTGTCAACGCTTACTTAACATTTAATTTCATTCTAAAACATGTCTTCGCAAATTTCATTTCATATTTTTAACAAACTTTAACACAACTGAACATTTTTCTCTTGCTTTTTCCTTCTTTAAATGCTATTAATTAATGTATAAACATAACCGTATATTTCACGGTTTATTGTAAGAGCTTACTATTAGAGGTGATTTCATGTTAAAAAAAGAGCGTCAGGAAAAAATTTTGGATTTGTTAAATAGAAACGACTACTTATCCATTCCAGAAATATCTTCAAGTTTAGACGTCTCCGATATGACGATTCGAAGAGATATCAATGAGCTTGCCGACAAATCGTTGCTAGTAAAAATTTACGGTGGCGCACAAAAACTTGAAAAAATTGAACAAGAATTGTCCACTCAAGAAAAAATCGATACCAATGTACCAGAAAAGAAATTTATCGGAAAAGTTATGAACAGTATTATTTCTGATAATGACACGATCTATATTGGTGCCGGAACGACCATGCTCCATGCACTGCCAGAAATTAAAAAAGCAAACTTATTCGTGATTACAAATAGTCTGCTAGCATTTAATTATTTGATTTATAATACAGCTTATCGTGTCCTATTAACAGGAGGCGAATTTTCAAGGACAACTGAAGAATTTTATGGAGAAATCGCTGAAAAGAGCTTTGATAATCTAAATATCGATATTGCTTTTGCTGCAACGAATGGTGTCTTTGACAATAACGTCACCACCGCAAATTCTATCGAGGGTTCAATCCAACGAGTGGCCTTTGCCCACTCTCGGAAAAAATGCGTGGTGGCTGACAGCTCCAAGTTTAATCGGTCGGATGTTTATACCTTCTACTCCTTATCGGAAGTCGATTATTTAGTCACCGACAATAAATTGCCGGACACACAGTTTGACTACTACAGCTCCTATACGAAAATCATTAAGGAGGAGCAAGAATGATCCTAACAATTACGCTCAACCCCTCAATGGATTACAACTACCTTGTTTCTTCATTGAATTTGGATCAAGTAAATCGGGTCGAAAATCCCCACACGTCGATTGGCGGAAAAGGTATCAATGCTGGCCGAGTCATCGCACAATCAGGTAAAGAAGTAATTTTGACTGGCATCCTAGGTGGTCCTGTCGGAAAAATGATTTTGGATACCTTAATTGCTGAGGAGCGTTACCATCTTGAATTTTTGACTGTTGAAGGGAATTCACGAAATGCAATCACGATCATGCATGACGGAAACACTCACACTGAGCTAGTAGAAAAAGGTCTCTATCTTTCCAAAGAAAATGAGCAGCTTTTTTTCAGACATATTAGTAATCTCTTAAAAACATACGCAATCGATGTAATTTGTATTTCTGGGTCAGTCAATTCGGACGATGCCAATTTCCACTACCATTTGCTTCACTTTATCCGCTCAATCGTTGGAGAGTCTTTCCCAATCTTGATGGATATCTCTGGTGAACAGTTGGAAAATTGTTTAAAACAGAAAACAGTACGACCAAGCTTTATTAAACCCAACACCCATGAATTGGAGGAACTGATTGGCAGAAAGATTCAGTCAATCAAAGAACTAATTACAATCCTGCACGATCCTATTTTTGACAATGTCGAAACCATTATGATCTCTCAAGGTGAAGATGGAGCACTTGTTAAGCATGGGACTACTATTTATGATATTCAAATTCCCAAGGTTGCTGTCGTGAACACAACAGGCTGTGGCGACTCTACAGTTGGAGGAATGGCTTATGCTATCAGTCAAGGTTATTCCATTGAAGATTCTCTCAGATATGCAATGGCCTGTGGTATTTCTAATTCCTTGTTCGAAACAAATGGAACAATTGACAAAAATCAGGTAGATAAATTTATTGATGACATCCAATTAACGAAAATCAAGGAACTAAGTATCAATCGATAATAGCAGAAAAAGGCACACCGATGTATGATTATAGATCGGTGTGCCCTTTGATTCGTTCGATTACTTTTCCCTCACTGCAATCCAAATTTCACTATAGCAGTTCTCCAAGCCTTCATCGAAATTGGTAAAAGAGATTTCTGGCGCCTGAACTAATTCACAGTCTGAAGAGGGCAACCACTCCGAATAGATTTGTTCCCAAGTCTCCTGAAGTACTTGAGGAAATGGCCCTTTGTTAGGAAAAATCGCCCATGTTTGACTGGCAATAGACAATTGCTTTAGGTCATCAAAAGGATTTTCTTGAGTCGAAGCGAAACCAATAAAATGTGTCAGTTCCCCCTTCTCCTCCATTCGCTCTTTAGCAAAATCATAAGATGCGTTGATCACCCGCTTAGGATAAAGGTCTCCTAACTCATGCATCTCTGCCCTTTGTTTTTCTGTAATTGACTGAGCTAATTCTTGGATTGCATTATTCACTCCTGCGAACTGCAGCGGTACCTGCTTTGAAACACCAACTAAATTAAAAGCGGGTTTTTCTTCGATTTTGAAATTCATTGAAGTTCCTCCTTTAACATCAATATAAAATGAGTACCGAGGAAAAGTTTTTTGCTGGTGACTTTTAATGACTTCTGAAGGCAGGTAGCCCGACCAGTCTCGAAACGCTCGAGAAAATCCTTCAACTGATTGATAATGATACTTAAGTGCAACATCCGTTACTGTTTCACCTCGAATCAAATCTTTATTCGCTAGTGCCAGTCGACGCTTTTTAATATATTCCACTAAAGAAATACCTGCAATAAAAGAAAATGTCCGTTTCAAATGATATTCAGAAATCCCGATCGTCTTTGCGGCCTCTGCCAATGAAAGCTCGTCTGTTAACCGCTCCTCAATATAATCCATCAATCGATTCAAATCTTGAATCATTCTTATCCCCTCACTCACACATTGATCATACCTAAAAAATCAGCTTAACACTTGATACACCTCAGTCCAATAATATCGATTGAACATATCAAAATAAAATCCGATCACAAAATAATGATCGGATTTGCTAGCGTAGAGCTGTTAATAGAGCGGTTCTAAATCTGGCTCGCCGTTTTCTAGAATAAGCTGAAACGGCCCTTCATGAACAAATGGTCTGCGTCCGCCGCGATAACCATCATCAGTGAAGGTCATAAAGCTTTTTACATAACTATTCACCGTATCGACAGTATATGAGACACACAATCCGTCTTTCTCTACCCAATCAATCGAAAAAATCCCGCCTGGATACTCTTCAATATGAATTGTCTCGACATCTGTTGCTCCTGCATCTTCCTCTCGGATAGAGGTCCAGCGTAACTGATTATCCGCCAAAAAATCAATACGAAATTGCAGCCCGGAATCAAAGAATATTTTTGCTGTTCTACCCTCTAGTGGATGTTTCTTCATCAATGCACCTTCCTATCTAAACGTTATTTTCTACTATCTCTAACATACAGGTTTTAGGAACAAATTGCACTGTTTTGTCAGAAAACAGCTTTCATTTTTTTCTATTTTTGAGATAATACATGTAAATAGACAAGAAAGGCAGGAAAAGAGATGGACTCTGCTCTGGTATTACGAATGAAAGTGGATCAGAATAAAGAAATCTCTGAGCCATTCGACTATCTTGATCACTCTGACATCATTAAAAACTACGCTAAAATGACTAAGTTGAAACCTTTAGGAAAAATTTTTGCTCTAATTGGCTTAGCTGAAATCCCTTATGCAGAGAAATTACCGATTACTCAAGAATTGCTTGCTTTTGTGAACCAAAACCTGTCCACATCGGAGGGCTTTTCTTTTACTGGTAAATTAGAGGAAATCGTTCCCTGTTATAACGCTATGCTTTTCGAGGCTTACTGTCGGCTGGGCTTAGGAAAATCTAGCGAAGCACAAAACGCGCTTCAATGGATCAAACAATACCAAGTATTTGACCGTCAGCAGAAAACTACTTGGCCCCACAAAGGTATCTGCAAATTTGGCGGTTGTATGATGAAGGTTCCCTGTTACATCGGTATTGGAAAAACCATGCGAGCGCTACTGACTTACCAAGAAAAAGTTGATCCCCACGACGAAAAAGTCAACGCTTTGATCGAGCAAGGTGTCGATTATATGCTACAGCACAATCTCTATCAGCGATTGTCTACTGGTCAACCCATCAGCCCGCATATCACGGAGAGTATGTTCCCTCAAAGCTATGTTCTTTCCTTAACAGATTTGGTGTATATTATTGAAAAAAGCCAGCATACGACTGATCCGCGTGCTCATGACCTATTACAGCTAATCCACCAGAAAAAGACCAAGACTGGTGGTTGGAAAATTGATTATATCTATAAGTACGCTGGTTATTTGCCTTTCGAAAACCGCCGTAAAGATTCTGAATGGATTACCTACCTCTATTCTCCAATCGAAAAAAGCTTGAGAAGTGAATAAAATGCTTCTCAAGCTTTTAATCTGCTAATACTTACTTTCAAAATAGTTGTAGATTTCTTCCCAGCTATCCATTTTCAATTCATAAGACTCATCCACATTGTGATGTGCTGCAAAAAGAATGCCTTGTCCTTTAAATGTCTTTAAGTGCCGCGAATGATCATCAATCAAATAATCTGCAGAAATGATAGATTTGTCACCGCAAAAAACGTAGTGGGTATCTGGAATGAATGGAAAATTCACTCTTAACCACCCATACTTTGCATTAAAGGAAGTCGGAAAATCCATCGCGGCTGTGGTAATGAACAGTTCATGCTTTTCTGATAATTTTTCCAACGCTTCTTTGGCGCCTTCAATCACAGGCAAATCAGAAAAATAGTCCGCATCCAGAATCATTTCTCGAATGTTCTCCGCATGCTCAGGACGTATATCCCGCAAATTTATCCCTGCCAAATCAGATTTAGTATAACTAGCTCCGTATTTTTCATTGTACAGTTGCAAAAGCTTCGCTGTAAAATCAGCAATAACCTCATCCATATCAATTGCGATTCGAACCATTTTATATCCTCCTAGAATTATCTTTTATCAGTATATTTTCTATGCGGATCAGCCCATAATATGACTTAATAAAAGAAAATACAAAAAAATGGGATAACCACCCTCTCAATCAATATCATCTATTTTTCTTTTAGATCACACACTTCGTTTTTTTAAAAGGGTATTTTGCATGAACTATGATAAATCAAAGAAAAATGACTTCAATCGAAAAAGAGTACCCGATTAGACAATAATTCAAAGTTCCTATAGCTTATCCAAAATATCTTTAATATACTGGGGCTCCACACCCGTTCGCTCCGCCGTTTCCTCAATGGTCAAGCCAGAATCAATGAAGCGTTTGACCACCATACTAATTTTCTCAGCGACCTCAATAATATGCTTATCCAAATCATAAAAACGCACTGCTCTTTGTCCCCAGCTATGCTCAATAACAGGATGAAGATAAACGATATCATCTCTTTTTTCCAACAAATCAAGAAAAGCATCAATGTCATCGCTTTCAAAATATAACTCACTAGCATTATTCTCAAGAATAATATCTGATTCCTTCTTATAAATAAAGTCTGCCCAACTACCTGTCGTCTGTAAGGATACCCCGCCGGTCAATTGAACATGGACACCAGCATCCACCATTACTTTCAAACCAAAAACAGAAAGATAAAAATCCTTTGCCTTTTCAATATCTTTCACTGCAATCAACGTTCCTTGATAGTCCATAATCTTCCTCCTAAACCTCTTTAATAAAAAACAGTTCCATCGGCTGTTGATAATCAGGAACTGAAAGCAATAGACCGCCCGCATCTTGATAACCTAATTTGCGATAAAAGTGCTGTGCATTCTCATCCACCTGCGTCGATGTCATCAACATTTTATAACCTAACTGCTGCATTTCATTTTCCCAAAACTCCATTAAAACCTTTCCGAACCCTAGCCCCTGATACTTCTCAGCCACATGAAGCATCGTACAAAACGGATGCTCATCCCAAAATAGATTATATCTCAATAGCCCCGCCGGCACACCACCAACTAATAAAACATATCCTTGTTTATCTCGAATCTTTTGTACGAATTGGTTTTCCGGCAGATGACGATCCAATGTAAACCAAAAATCTCTGTCAATCTCTTGGACATGACGAATCTGCATGAACAACCTCCTCTCACTTTTCCTTCAGTATAACATTTTACCTAGTTGAGACAATGGTGAAAGCTGACACAGGTTTGATAGTTTACGAGAATTCTTTTTTTAGCGAGATGAAATTTCAATGGACGTGGAACCTTAGCAGAATTCACTACCACTATTGATAAGCGGATAGAGTCCTAGCTAATAATATTAGAACAGCTTTTCAAAAAAAATACGCTTCTTTTAACTATTCTTGGAACGCTGTTTTTCTTTACTTTAGAAGCATACAAAATTATTGTATCAACTGCTATGATGGTTTCAAAGAACAGGTTGGTTGAAATACAATCGAATTTTTTTGTTGACCTAAAGTTAACTCGAGGTAGTATGTTAGTTTCATACGAAAATATCTGACTCTCTTTGTCTAAATCCATCAGGAAAGAGGAATAAAATGACTAATTTAAATAAATTAACCATTATTAAAGAGAAATCTAGTAATAGTATCACCACCCAATTAGTTGCTCGCTTTAAAAAGCTTATGGAAAAAGAAACGATTTCCATCCAAATGGACGTCGTCGATTATGATGAAGAAGCGATCCAGCAGTTATCTGGAGATATTCTATTATTAAGCCTCCCGCTTATGCATGAGCTTCGCTACCTAAATCGGCTAAAGACCCGCTTTTACTTTGTTTCCTTCATTGATCCCTATGCATATGCACAAATAGACGCAAGAAGATTATTGAAGCAACTGCGAATGATTCAGCAGTTTGAGAGCGAAAAAATTAGTAAATTTCATCCAAAGAGCAGCTGGACTTATGCGGATTATTTCTTCGCCATGACACAAATGAAAAAAGAAGCAACCGCAATTAAATGCTGAGTCCATTTCCTTGATAGCTTCATCAGCGTCTAGCCTTTAAGAGCACCAGCTATTTCACAGGTTTGAAATTGATTCGATAATAAAATGTGTAAGGCAGTATTTCCTAGAATGGTTCCACCTGTCCATTCATACGCACAAATATTTTCTTTTTACTTAACGCTTTTAAGCGATTGGTCTAACCTTTTCCATCGCACCTTCTATTTGACCTTTCTTCACTTGTGCTGTCGACATCATTGTTTCTCAGCCCCACACAATCCAATTAGACATCGTGCTTTATCGAATCTAATCAAGCTTTTTTCGAATAGTTATTTTCAAGTTTGGCATATTTCTTGTTGACTTAGAGTGTACTCGAAGGCATAAGCTGAATATACAAAAAGAAAAGGGGTGTATATTGTGAAATCATCTTTATCTCAATCGCCAAAAAAAGAGGATTATCTAGGCAAGACTTTTATCATTGAGCAAAATAATACTGCGAAGGAGCGGTTCCTTTCTAATAACATTGAGTTTATTTTACACTTGGCCACCATTTATCTTGTTAAGGAGGAGCAAACTACGGTCTCTGATAGATTGACAGAAGCGCTCATTCGAGATCTTATGGACACTACTTTGAAGGTAAGTATCGATCAAATCAATCAATTAGAGCCAACATCCATATTAAATACGATCAGCCACCCAGACTATTCGTGGAATGCAATGAGCCTACAAGACTACTCCTCTCTTCAAAAGATGTCTAGTGAACTTAGCTACTCTTTTAATATCTCAAAAACAGCGGCATTGAGCATTGTTTGGCCAAATTGGGCACGTATGGTTTATTGTAAGCACGTAGAACGCTTTGTATTGTTCGCTAAAAATATCCTATCTGTCGACTCTCAAAGAGGAGATAAAGAAGCTGCTTTGATGGGGATTCATGAAGTTGAAGCTTTTTTTCAAACTCTTCATTTACCGACGACCTTAGAAGACTTGGGTATTACCTCTACTGATACTGCATTTGACGACCTGGCTAAAAAAAATACTAACTCAGATATTTATACGCTCCTGAAATGTTTGTAGGTTTCCTCAATCTGGTAAAATATAGGAAAGGGAGTGAAAAAGATGGGCTATAAAATCAGTGATATTTCAAAAAAGACTGGACTAAGTGCCTATACATTGCGCTTTTACGATCAAAAGGGACTATTGCCCTTCGTTGCTCGCGATAAACATGGAAGGCGTCATTTTAAGGATGAGGATTTAGCGTTTCTCTCAATTATCACTTGTTTGAAAAATACCGGAATGCAATTAAATGACATCAAAAAATTTGTCGAATGGTCAATGGATGGTGATCCAACCTATGAAAAACGGCTTGATTTTTTTACTAAACATAAAAAAGAAGTTGAAAAACAGTTAGCTCAGACGCAAGCCTATTTGGACAAAATTGATCGTAAAATTGATAAATACACCCGACAACATGAATCGGCAGTAAAGAAAAATTTATAATAAAACAAGTGATGATTGAGAGCACTCAACCATCGCTTTCTTTATTTTTCTAGTGAATAGTAGGTTATTGAAATATTCTTAGTACCTTTGACTACTAATTCCTTCTGATTCTCTTCTGGATAGTAGTTCGCAGTCAGAACCCTCTCCCCATGATTGATAAATATTTCGCAGGTCGACTGGTCTACAAAAATGGAGAGTCTCATCGCTTCACTTGGAGCTACTAAACTTTCTCGGATTTCACCGAACTCGGGATTCAATGGATAGTGAGTGTTTCTGCGATCCAATTGAAGCTTCCCCTCTTCAGTATCATAGCTCAAAATCAGAGCATACATATCTGTTTTATCTGAAAATAAATGAATCTCTCCATGACTATTTTTAGGAATTATTAGCTGTAACTCATAACAATTATTAGTCGTCTTTCGTAACTGCTCTGTCGGTTCTAAAATAAAGGTTTCCTTTGTTTTTCTTAGTTGCTTCGTTTCAGCTACAGGATATTGATAGAGCTTTCCCTTTTTTAGCGTTAGCTCTTTGATCAAACTCAAACTGTGTGCCCAGCCCTCGTTAAAGGTTGGATAGTCCATTTCTGGTAATCCGATCCAGCCAACACTCAAGCAACGTCCATCCGGCGCATTGAACGCTTGCGTCGCATATAAATCAAAACCTTCGTCTAGCAACTGTTGCTGAAGTGGATGTTCTAGTCGATTTTCTTCTATTATATAATCCTCAGCCAAAATATACGTATTTGGATAAACATTTTGATATTCTAATACACTCTTGCCCATGCCTTGTGGACAAAGCAGTATCACCAACTTGCCATCAATAAAAAGCAGATTAGGACATTCTACCATAAAACCTAAATCTTGATTGAGCGCTAGTGGGCCTCGGTATGTCCAATCAATTAAATTTTGACTACGGTAAATCAGAATGTTGCCTTTTTCGTCACTCGTTTGTCCACCAATCACCATCAGATACTCATCTTCGTATGGAACGATCTGAGGGTCGCGAAAATGCGCAGTGTAGCCAATAGGAGGGGCTGAAATCAATGGCATTTCTAGCTTAGTGACCGTTCCATTGTTATTCATCCAAGCACCTAATTGGTAACTATGACGTTCCCAGGTCTCATCTCTAACATTTCCGGTATAGGCTAAAAAAAGTTTTTCTTCTACCGGAATGGCACTTCCTGAATAAACACCATGAGAATCGTACACCGAATCCGGCTCTAACGCCGGACCTTCTACTTCCCAGTGAACCAAATCTTTTGAGGTGATATGAAACCAAGATTTTAACCCATGGATGGCACCGAAGGGAAACGATTGATAAAACAAATGCCATTTCCCATTAGAATAACTAAATCCATTAGGGTCATTTAATAATCCTGTCTCTGGCTGAACATGATAGTTCAATCGCCATTTTGAAGCAGTGACCTTCCTTTTTAAATCCTTGACATATTCCTCAGACCATTCTTGATATGGGCGATAACGTGCCGCTTGTGTCCATTTCATCGTATTCACCTATGATCCTAAAATTGGTAACACATAATCCTGATTGTATTCCAATCCTGAAATGGCTTCTTTTGAATCGGTGATAATCACCATCACAGTTGCATCTTTTCCTTTAACTTCGATCTGGTTTAGATCAATTGTTCCGATTACTTGTCCTTGTTGCAGTGTTTCTCCTTCTTTAATAGTCAATGTGAAGGGTTCGCCATTTAAATCAACCGTATCGATTCCTAAATGAAGCAGCAGTTCCATCCCATCATCGGCAACTATTCCGATCGCATGTTTTGTTGGTGCAATCATTTTTACTACACCAGATATAGGTGCCTTGATGGTTCCATCACTTGGTAAGACCGCAAAGCCTTCCCCCATCATTTTACTGGCGAAAACCTGATCATCCACTTCAGAAATTGGAATAATTTCACCTTCGATGGGTGAATAAACTTTTCCATTCGTCTTTTTAGCTTGTGCGTTTGAAGCAACAGCGTCCTTCTCTTTTTTAATAACAAATAAGTTCGTTAACGCAAAGGCCAGAATAAAGGTACCGATGCCTACTAACACATATGTGATCACTTGGTAAGGCTCATAGATATACATCAGTGGTGACAATAGAACCGCTAATCCATAGCTATTGGCTTGAATCCCCAATAAAGATAGCACCATGCCACCGACTGCGGAGCTTCCTAACATGACTAATATCGCTTTCATCCCTGTTCGCATCACCACACCGAACAGCGCAGGTTCACTGACACCCAGCATTTGAGTAACCGTGGCCGAAATCCCAGCCGTTTTCACAGAAGTATTACGCGTTCTTAAGGCAATTGCTAAACAAACCGCCGCATTGGCAAAACCATACATCGCACAAACCGTAATCAATGGATTGAAGCCGGTTGTCGCTATTAAAGAAGTTTCGATCATGATAAACATATGGTGCATCCCCGTCATGACGGCAATCGGATATAAGAAACCAATGATCAAACCGCCGATTCCTAATGGCAGATGCAGGAACATTTCAATTACTTTTACCGCCTGTCCTTCAAACGCATGAACGATTGGACCTAGGACGAATAAAGCAACAAAGACAGATACAAGGATTACGACAAACGGTGTAAAAATCAAATCCATCGCATTGGGCATGATTTTCCGTAATTTCTTCTCAAGCGTGGCACCGATCATCCCAGTGATCAGCGCAGTCAGGATCGAGCCTTGGTATCCGACTAATGGAATTATTCCGAAGGCCATAATTGGTTCAGCGGTTCCACCTGCAACTGCATAAGCATTTGGTAAAGCCGGAGAAACCAGCATCAACCCGATCAAAAAGCCGATAATCGGTAATCCGCCTAATTTCTTAAACGCAGACCAACAGATAAAAGCGGTTAAAAAGCCGAAAGCCGTATCGGTTAGAACCGTCACTGAGGCACTCAACCATTCGGGAATACTATTCGGCGTCAGTCCCATTGCACGAAGAACGGTTTCATTGAATAACACGCCCTTTAGTCCTAAGAAGAGACCTGTCGCTCCCAGAATCGGGATGATTGGAACAAAGATATCGGCAATATTCCGAACAGCTCGCTGCAACGGCGAAGCTTCGTCTTTTGCTATTTGATCTTTCGAAACTTCATTGAAAGAGTAAGTCTTTTGCAGCGCAGCATAAACCTTATTGACAATCCCTGTACCTAAAATAATTTGATATTGTCCCGCATTATAGAAAACCCCTTTGACCTCTTCCACCTGCTCTATTTGACTGTCATCGATTGCTTTACGGTCTTTTACTTGCAGGCGCAAACGGGTCGCGCAGTGTGTAGCAGAGACGATATTATCCTCTCCTACAACTGCGACAAGTTTTTCAGCTATTTCTTGATAATTTGTTTTAGTCATGATTGCCACCCTTTCTGATTACAACGGCTTGATAAGGTTTTAAAATTTTTGCATGATTCTGTTCTGTCAATTCTGGATAATTGTTTAATAAAACTTCACCAACGGCTTCAATTATTTGTTCTTGATTGCTTAGATTGACAAAAATTTGAAGCGTCTCTTCTCCTGATCGCTCATAACCAATAACGGCATCGGCGGTTTCCAGTGGCGTAAATTGGCCATAGATCAATGCATTACGATAGACTGAACAGTTTCGCAATTGAATCATTTGTTGATAATAGGAGAAGATTGACTCTGGTCGTTGTACCTGATCCGCTGCGTTCACTTCGATCTGATCCCCTGTCAGCTTCAACCAAGTTTTGTTCGATTTACTAAAACCAGCATTTTCTGAAGCGTCCCATTGAAACGGCGTACGCGTATTATCTCTAGAACGATGATTTACAAAATTCATGGCCTCCTCTTCGGAAAAGCCTTCCATAATCGAACGATGATAATTATCAATACTAGAGACATCATTGAAGTCTTCAATTGATTCTCGTTGAAAATTCTTCATCCCGATTTCCTGCCCTTGATAGATAAACGGGGTTCCTCGTAAAAAGAAGAAAAGAGTCCCTAAGGCTTTCGCCCCAATCTCATTTTGATACGTTTCATCGGTAATGTATTTTGATAATGAACGGGGCTGGTCATGATTTTCTAAAAAGTTCGCGCCCCATCCGCTATTTTGAATCGCTGTTTGACTTTTGAACAATAATTCCTTCAAATCCTTCGGCTCCCAATTTGTGCGACGGAACCATTCGCTGCCGTTTTCTACATCAATGTCGGCATAATGGAAATCAAAGATCATATTGAAGTAGCCATCTTCACCAATATATTGATCGTATTGGTCATAAGGCACACCGGGAGCTTCCCCAACACTGACGCATTCGTACTTTTGGAAAGTCTCGCGGTTCAATTCCGCTAAGAACGTTTCAATTCCGGGACGATTTCGTGTTTTGTGCTTCACACTGCTTAAGCCATCGTTGCCGTCAATCGGCGCATTTCCGTAATCCTGATCCTTCTTAATGAACGTGATCGAATCAATTCGAAAACCGGCAATCCCCTTTCCCAACCACCAGTTGATCATTTCGTAGATTTCTTGTCTCAGCGCTGGATTTTCCCAGTTCAGATCCGGCTGCTTCTTATCAAAGGTGTGGAAATAGTACATATTCTCCTCGTTTTGCACAGGCTCCCAGACGCTGCCACCGAAGATTGAGCGCCAGTTGTTTGGCGGATTCCCCGCTTTACCTGATTTGAAAATATAGTAATCACGATAAGGACTGCTAAAATCCGTCAAAGCTGCCTTAAACCATGCATGTTCATCTGAAGAATGATTCACAACTAGATCAAGAATTAACTTGATGCCTTTTCCTTTTGCGGCTTCAATCAATTCCGTTAGATCCTCCATCGTACCAAATTCTGCTTGTATACCTTTATAATCAGCTATATCGTAGCCATTATCAACCATTGGCGAAGTAAAAATCGGACAAATCCACAGCATGGTCACCCCAAGGTTCGATAAATAGTCTAGCTTCTGCGTAATTCCTTTGATATCACCAATCCCATCGCCGTCACTATCGTAAAAACTTTTCGGGTAAATCTGATAGACCACTTCTTCTTTCCAAAAGCTTTGTTCTTCGGATAATATCTTTTCTTTGTTCAAAACGGTTTCCATCTTACGTTGCTCCTTTTGTGGTATCGATACCATATTTATTTTAAGAAAAACCTGCTTATGCAGATTTTCGTTCGATTAATTTTAATACTAATTCAGATGTATCCACTCGATAATCTTTTTCTTCCATTCGAGCAATCAACCAATTCGTTGCTTCACGCCCCAAAGCCTCAATCGGCTGTGCGATGGTTGTCAAAGGTACCGCCAGCATCCCAGTGAATGGTTGATTATCAAAACCCATGATTGCCAAATCCTCTGGTACCTGTTTTCCCTGTTCCAAATACCGCTGCAAAATACCGCTGGCTACTTCATCACTACTGGTGAATACCGCATTAGGACGGTTTTCCTCAGGCAAAGCCAACAGCTTATCCGCCACCTGCTTACCATCTTCAATCGTGTGCACTTGCTTAAAAATCCAGTCAATTTTCATCGGTAGTTGGTGCTCATTTAAAGCCCGTTCAAATCCTTCAGTCCGAGAATTCCCATGTCCCCCGCGGGTTAATGTACCTCCCGTACAATAAGCGATTTTTTTATAGCCTTTATTAATCAAATACTCAGTCGCTTCAAAACTCGCTGCTTCTTGGTTCGTGAATACCTGAGGCAGATCAGATCCTGGTATCTCCTCATTACATAAAACAATCGGACCATATTCGCGATACGCTTCAATATTTTTTGGATCGCCTTCGATCGAGCACATAATCAAACCAGCGATCACTTGCTGTTTCAGCATTTCCAGCATATTTGTTTCAGCTTTCTTATCATCATAGGTCTGCATAACCAGAACGTTATACCCGTGTGATCGCGCACTCTTTTCGATCGAATCAACCAAGTGTGAAAAGAACGGGTTAGCAATCCGTGACACAAGGATACCAATCATTGTCCCTTTTTTTGATCTCAGTTGAGTCGCTACTGAACTAGGAGTATAATCCAATTCCGCCATCGCTGCTTGAATTCGTTTGCGTTTGTCTTCAGAAATGTAGGGATGGTGATTCAAATAGCGAGAAACGGTTGAGACTGATAAGCCTGCTTTTTTTGCGACATCTTTGATAGTTGCCAATATTTCACCGCCTTGTGGTATCGATTTCATATACAGCATACGATGATTCTCATGCTTTGTCAACAATATTTTAAAAAAGAATAATTTAACTCTATTTATGACAGCAAAATTATTTTTTTAATATTAAAAGAAAACTGAGAAATAAATAAGCCAAGCGATGACAAACCTACCATCACTTGGCTTGATATTTGTGTCAACTTCACTGTCGATCAAATAATTTTTTGAGCAACTTCACTAAGCAGACCTGGATGAATATACTCTTTGTTTGCAATTAGCATTTCTTCCAGCATGGGTTTAGCAATGTCATAGTCACCAACTAAAGGATGAGCAACCATCGCCTGCAAAGCTTTTCCATAATCCCCTTCGACTGCCGCTTTCACCACAAGGCTCTCGTAGTTTTTAACGGCTGAAACCAGGCCATAAACCCCTTCAGGAACATTATTTTGGACTAGCGGGGTTATACCGTTTTTATTCAGAATACATGGTGTTTCAACGGAAGTATCATATGGCAAGAAACTGATTGCTCGCTCATTTTTCACATTGGCTACAACCCACATGTCCTCATCATTATAGATAGCAGATAAGGCTTCAAGAGCTAATTCACTGTAGCCTCCCCCGCCACGATTCTTCAATATTTCGGGTTTGTCATGCTGATCCGAATTCTTTAAAGCTGCATAGATATCTTTTTCTAAGCCTAGAACCACCTCGCCACGAGTCAACTCTGCATTCTTCAGTTCTTCAAGCTTTTTATCTCTGTGGAAGTAATACTGACAGTAAAGACTTGGTAGTGCATTGATCCGTTTGATCAGGTCGGGGGCGACCGTTTCATGAATATCAGCCACTTTGTCGAATTCTTCTTTCGATAGCTTTTTGCCATTCACACGAATATTATAGGCAAAGTTCATATGATTCAGTCCAACAAAATCATACTTCACATCTTTATATTTCACTCCAAGTGCCCAATCCACCCAAGTTCTTGGCCGCATTCCTCCAGCACACAAAGCAATAAATTTAGTTTTTGTGTAATTTCTAACGGCTTCGGCTAGAATTCCTGTTGGGTTGGCATAGTTGATTAACCATGCATTCGGGTTATACTCTTCGATCGCTCGGGCGATCTCCAAAATTGCTGGGATCGTTCGTAAGGCTTTCATGTATCCCCCTGGACCTGTGGTTTCTTGACCGATCACTCCATATTTCAAGGGAATTTTTTCGTCGTTGATCCGCGCCTGATTTCCTCCGACTCGAATCTGAGTCAAAATGAAATCCTGATCTTTGACTGCTTCTACCAAATCGGTCGTTTGCCGAATTTCAAATGATAGATGATGATAGGCCTTGTAACGATTCAAGAAATCATACATAATTTCCAATCGCTCTTCATTAATATCCATTAGTGTCAACGCTGTAACTGGTAATTTTTCTTTGTTTTGGGCTAGTCCTTCGATAATTTCCGGTGTATAAACACTTCCAGCGCCAATAATCGCAATTTTAAGTGACATTGTCTACAACTCCTAATCTTTCGTTCCTACAAATTTGAAAAAATTCTCATGAACCTTACTGTCTGGATTGAATCCAGTTTGCAACGCCCATTCATTAGCCAATACTTGGAATACTAAGGTGAATAGAAACTCTATTCCAAGCGTTTCTTCTCTTAATACTAGATCGATATCAGAATTATTTACTGAAAGATATAACGTATTTTCAGTAAAATATTTTGCATAATTAGTCACCCTGCTCGTTAATTCGGTTGCTCCACCAGTACCGATAAAAATATGATGACTATTGTCTTTGATCAATCGATGAGGTCCGTGGGTAAATTCTCCAATTTCGTATGACATCGCCGGTACCCGCAACGTTTCCAGTAATTTTAAGGCCCCTTCATCGATCAATGCTTTGAATCGACCTTCAGCAGCAACAGTTACGTAATTCAGATCTGACCAATGATCATTTTTTACGAGCCAATTTTCGATATTTTCCTTAACTCGCGGCATACACCCAATAGCTGAAAATAGCTGTTCAAAAACTTGGGCGTGTTTTTTCTCATCTACTTTTCCTAAGTGAGTCCCAATGGTCAGTCCCAGTTGAATCAAGCGCAGAAAAGTTGCTGAATAACCAACTGTCTTTGGACCGATCAATTCATTCGAGCAATAAAGATCGATAAAAATATCTGCTAATGCTCGCTTTTCACTGTTTTCCACCGCACTAATAAATATGGTGAGGTACCCTGCGGACCTTGCTTTACGAAGACAATCTAACGTCGCAAGACTGGTTCCGGTTTGAGAAACGGCTACTAATATATGACCTTCTAAATTTTCGATTCTTTCCAAATAGGCGGCTGGGGTAACGGTTAAAATCTTTTTGTCTGTGTATTCTTTTAGATATGCCTCCGCCATGGCAATGGCGTTTAATGAACTGCCTGAGCCAACAAACACCAGCGATCCTCCGTGAATAACTTGATCAACGGTAAGCTTGATTTGAGATTCAAGAAGCTTTGGAAGCAATGAAAATTGTTCTTCTATAAAGTGATTCATTTCGTTGTTCAGGGTCATTTTAAGTCGTTCCTTCTTCGATGATTTTTTGATTGTTTTCTGATGCTGCTTCTTCCATCTCGGCAATTTCTAATCGTTGCTTTTCAAGCATCTTAAAGAATGGATAGTAGATCATACCGCTGACCACTAATGCGCCTGCACCATAAACGGCGGCTCGCCAATCTCCACCAGAAGTCAAATACTGCATCAAAATCGGCGGAGTCGTCCACGGAACAGAGACAACCGGTCGGTTCATCAGATCAAAATTCATCAGTAGATAAGTAATAAGGGTCAAAATTAAATTGCACAACGTGTAAGGAATCATCAAAATCGGATTCAAGACTACTGGAGCTCCATAAACGATCGGCTCGTTGATCTCAAATAGACTAGCTGGGAACGACAATCTTCCTAATGTTCGTAAGCCTTTTTCTTTAGAAAACATCATAAAGACAACCAGCATAAAGGTAGCTCCGCCCCCGCCTAAGAACAAGAAATTAACAAAACCTGCTGCCGTAACATAAGGCAAAGGATCTCCAGCAGCAAAAGCCTCCGCATTGGCTCCCAACATCGTTAAGAAAATCGGATCTGCAACTGAAAGTACCGCCCCACCATGAATTCCGACACACCAAAGCATTGAACGCAGAAACATAAATAACATAATCCCAGGAAGGGTGTTCAAGCCTACAACTAACGGACTGAATAAAGAGTTTAAGGCCTCATTAATATCAAAATTAAATAGAATACGAATGATCCAAAATAGTGTCAATGAAATCAACAACGGCAGTAAAATCTCAAATGACTTTGAAATTGCCGGAGGTACACTTTCAGGCATTTTAATCGTCAACTTCTTTTTCATACAGAACCGATAGATTTCAACCACGACAAACGAAATTATAATTGCAGAAAAAACACCTAACGTACCAAAATTCGCAGTATTTAATGCGTACATTCCGTCTTCACCAATTGTGGTTTGAACTAACAAAAAACAAGATAATGCCATCAAAACATTACGAACCGTATCAATCTTGTAAACCTTTGCCAAGCTATAGCTGATTCCAACCACAGCGATTAAGCCAATGATACTGAACGTTACTGAGGGCGGAACCATCAAAACATTTTTATACGGTTCAATAAATTTTTGATACCCTTCTGAGGGAAATTGCGCCAAAATCATGAAAATCGAACCAATAATTGTAAAAGGTACCGTCAAGATCATCCCATTTTTAATAGCAATCATATAACGATTCTCCCCTAGTTTAATCAAGGGCGGGGAAAGCTTCTGATCTACAAAGTTCACCAATTTATTCATTTTTTTCCTCCTTTTTTGCCAGAAAAGACAGACAATACTAAAAATTTTTTCTACTCTAATAAACGATTAAATTGAATTTCTCTAAAAACCAGACTCATACCTTTCACATCTGGCTTAGCAGTCACCAACACGTAAATCTTGTCAACTCGACTCAGCTCATTATTCTCTCTCCACTTAATCTGAACTGGTAATCTGAATTTCAACAAATGATTCTTCGAACTATAGTCAATGGAACAAATAATCAAGGCTGCTTTTTTTGATCGCCAAAATATTGGGTTCACATTGTCTTCCATTAATGCTTGTTCAATAAAAGCCTCTTTTGCTAACTCTTTCGTCGATAAGAACGCTTCAATCTGTCGGAGGGCATCTTCTTTTCTCTTACTAGCAAATGGGTCGATAAAAATCGTCTCTCTCCGGAAGCACTTATTGAGTTTTATTAAGAGCTTCTGACTCCTGATCGTTCCCATTTCATGTTTTAACGCAGCGATATGTCCTGCGTTCAACACATCCATCGAGAGGATCTTGCCTTCTTGAACAGATAGATCTTCATTCTGAATAAACACGACTCGCTTATCGACTTTGGGTTCTTCTGAGCGATCCTGATCGGTAGAATAAATGGAAATTTTCGATAAAGGAAGTTCCTTTTCCAACATTTTCTGTACATATTTCTTGCTCTCACTACTGTGATTCATCTGGATACAAACCGTTAATTCTCTCTTTTCAGACATTTGACTATTTGCCAAAATGATCAGAAAGAAACAAAGCTCATCGTCACTGATTTTTGGGAGCTGATCCTTCAATACATAAGTACTCAGCTTTAGTGCGATAAAGTCGGTTCCATGTTCATTCATCAGATTGTTCAAAAAAGGATGGAAAATCCCGATTCGATACTCCGCTCGTTTGTCTAATTGCTCAATTTGCTTCGCCAGCTTTGCGATCAACTGCTGTTCCTCAAAAAAAGCAGCATTTCTAATTTGACAATAAGCAATGAGCAGCTCTTTTGCTGCAGAATACTTAGGGAGAAACCCATTTTCCTCTATTGTCATTTCTTCAAAGGCATCACAATATTCACGGAAACGCTCTGGATTGTATTGATCATTGAAATAGAAGTTCAAGCGCTGTTCTAATCTGCTTTGAAAATACAAACCAATATCCTCTCTGCTCCTGCCTTTTTTAGCTGCACCTATTTCACCAAAAAGCAAAATGTCCACCATGATGTGAATAACAAGCGTTTTAAAAAAGTCGTAATTAAAGGAATAAGCAAACTGCTCTTCCAACTCTTTGATTGAAAATTGGATTTCCTCTTCAAAATCCTCCACTAAGATCAGCGTAGCGACATATTCATCATCAGATAGTAATTTTCGATTATCAAATATGACGGACGTTCCAAACTTATGAACCGCATCAATGATCGCTACTTTGATATTTTTCCTCTCACCGATCACTTCAGTTCCTTGATAATCCTTTTTGATCTTCAGATCATATAAATACAGCTCCCGCTCGATCGATTTCAAATCAGAGATGACCGCATTTTTAGTTAGGAAAAGCATTTCGCTAAGCTTATTAATGGAGGTCTTTTTTCTAAAATTGAACAACAGAATTAGCTTCATTACCTCTCGTCGATAAGTCAAAGAAGTATCAACACTTTTGATTAGGTTCTTTTCATTCGTCAATTGAGAGACCAGCTTTACACCAAAACCATATTTTTTAACCAATTCAAGATTGTTTTGTTCAAAATAAGGCTGAAGTTTTGCCAAAAGATTTCTGATCGAACGGACAGATAATCTCAAGGACTGAGCCAGTTCTTCGTAGGTTTGATAATCCTCCTTTATTAAAAGTTGTTCTAATAAATAATGTTCATTTGATGTCAACATCTTAATCACCTTCACAAGTAAGCGCTATCTTGTGCCTTTAATATATTATAGTTAGAATGTCTTCGATACACTAAAATCTTTCCTAACTTTAGGAAAAATCTAGCACACTGTCATCATATAATAAATTCTTTGAAAGAATCACAAATAATCGTAAAACTTAATTATGTAGATGAAAGTGACTAATCTCTTTTGAAAAATTAATGACAGCTGGGAGAAAGATTTTCTTATCACCTTTATCAGAACCGCATAAAAGATATTCAGTACTATCCGTTATTTTTAACCGAGTATTTATTTTGAACTTTTCCACGCTTCGATGCTATTTCTACAATGTAAAACAGCAAAAGAACCGTTGAAATAATCAACGGTTCTCTGTCATTCGTTCAGCTAATTCAACTAAAAATGGTTCATAGTCAACTTTTGAAAAATCGGTCACATCAAACTCGATCAAGCTGCCTAATTGAAAATTGTTATAGTCTCGAGTTTTAATGATTTCATAGAAAGCATCTTTCGTAATCAAATTATCTGCCTTGCTTCGATCCACCAACTGGTCACCAAAATGATAATGCGTCATAATGTGGCTCAAATGACGATCAGGCTCAATATCACGAAGCTTTCTGCGTTCCCAAAGTACATCAAAATCAGCAACCAATCGGATAGTGATTGGTTCATAGTTGTATTGATTGGCTAAAGCACTCAGCTGATCCTTTTGCTTCTCGCTAAAGGGATATTCGGAAACAACGATCCGTTTCCCAGCACCCATATACAAGGCCAAAGCACTGTAATAAAATGCCCAAACCTTTTTTTCTAGTTCCTTCTTCTCATCCAGATTATCAAAACCGATTTGATCCGCGAAAATTTCTTTTCCTTCATCTGGTGTGATCAGAAAAAAATCTCCTAGTGCATGCCGCATTTCATTAATTAAATAAGATTTTCCAGTTGCTGGACTTCCTGCGATCAAAATCAAATACTTCTTCATGTTATTTTTGCATCGCCAAGGGACTATCAACGTTCATGAATAGTCCGATTTTATGCTTAACGATTTCTTTGACCGCTTGATTTGCAGGAATGACGTTATGGCGCAGTGATTTGTTTACTTCGGTTTCGCCAAAGGACTCTTTTGCGACTTTTGTCCAATTAACTAGCAATTCGGTTCCTACATTGAATTTTCGGATTCCGTTATTGATTAATTCTGGATAATCTTCCTCTTTTACACCTGTACCGCCATGAATCACCAACGGAATATCAACTACTGCATGGATCTCTTTTAACAATGGAATATTGACCTCTGTTTTAGATTTAAATTGTCCATGATTGGTACCGATAGCAATTGCAAGGGCGTCGATGTCTGTTTGCTTAACAAATTCCACCGCATCTGCTGGTTTCGTATAGACCTTGTCATTTTCAGCTACAGAGATTCCTTCCTCTGTTCCGCCGATGGTCCCTAACTCGCCTTCAACAGAAACGCCATTAGCATGAGCGTACTCCACAACTGCTTTTGTTTTGGCGATGTTTTCTTTAAATGGTAGATGTGAGCCATCGTACATGACACTTGAGTATCCTGCATCGATCGCTGCCTTGATCTCGTTGAAATCTCTGGCATGATCCAAGTGCAAAGCAACATCCACCATTTCAGTATTGGCAATTTCTTTTACTACTGCCACCATCACATCGTAACCAATATATTTTGCTGTATCAATGCTGGTTTGAATGATAATAGGTGAACCCATCTCCTTCGCTGCGCGGATCATTTCCGGCAGCATTTCCAAGTTATGGGTATTAAATGCCCCAATGGTCATATTTAAATCTTCTGCAATCTGTGTAACTTCTTTTAGTGTTTTGTACATTTATCGAATACCTTCTTTTCTTTTGATTGATTAGCCGCTAATCGTGACTTTTTTAGCAATTTGACGCATTTCATCCATCTTATTCATGTATTTATCGATGCCCGCATCATCCCCATTTCGCGCGGCTTCCGCCCGTTTTGCGTTATAAAGACTCATTAATTTTTTATACCCGTCACCAATGGACAGCTTATAGTCTAAACTTTTTTCTAAACTTTCGATGGCTGAATCCACCTCTTCTAATTTGGCATAATTCAAGCCGAGTTTTTCATATAGTTTAGCTAAATCATCTGTTTGTTTTGCTTCTGCGATTTTTGCCATTAATTGCTGGTTTTCCTCGGTTATACTGTCCATTTCTTGAAGTGAAAGCTCAATCTTTTGTTCCGTCTTTTCAAGTTTGTCTTTTTTCTTAAAGAAACTAAACATAAATCCACCTCCTATTTTTTATGCTTTATATTTCTGCCGCTACTGAGATAACGACTCATTACTGGTAAACTAATTAAAACATTTTCAAAATCGGGCTAAGAATCCAAGCATAAAGTAATGCTGCCGCAACGGTATCTACGTCGGTTGCAGTCGCGTTGACAAAGCCCATTTGATTGAAGATTGTTACTAAAAGTGCTGGTAGTAAGGTAATGAAGAAGCCATGGGCGATCCCGCCAATAATCGCTCCTCGACGTCCACCAGCCGCATTTCCGAAAATCCCCGCCGTGCCTCCAGCAAAGAAGTTAGTCAGCATACCTGGTAAAATCATAGCTAAACCAAATGTCGGCAAAACAAACATGGCGATAATTGTTCCGATTGTTGTCGTGATAAATCCTAAAATTACTGCATTCGGTGAATACGGGAAAAATACTGGACAATCCAGAGCCGGGATCGCATTCGGTACCAATTTCATCGCAATTCCGCGGAAGGCTGGAACAATTTCTCCTAATAGCAAACGAACACCTGATAGCAAAACATAGACTCCGACAACAAATTGAATTGCTTGTAAGAAGGCAAACATTAAATAATGTTGTGCGCCATGATCACCAATGCCCGGTCCAGCAAAGGCTGCTGTGATGATGTATAGCGGAACCATCACAACCATTACTGACAAATACGTATCTTGTAAAAACTCAAAAGATTTTGGCAAATTGATATCTTCGATTGATTTTTTATTTTCACCACGTTCACCAAAGATATACGCCACACCTGCTTCAAACATGTAACCGATCGTACAGAAATGTCCTAATGCGATATCATTTGATCCTGTGATTTTACGAATAATTGGTTGAGCGATTGCTGGCATTGCTACTGCAAAGATTGCTCCGACGATACTTCCAACAATGATCAGGACCAACCCTCTCAAACCAGCGAAGTACCCAAAAACCGTAGTCATCGTCGCCATCCATAAAATCGCTTGTCCAGTTAAGAAAATATATTTCCATTTTGTAAAGCGGGCAATCAAGATATTCACGATAAAAATACCTAGAAAGGTTAAGGCAATATCGCGGCCCAAGCCTAACTCATTCATCGCTTGCCCGTTAATAGCTTCAATAGATGGAATGATTCCCTGCATATGAAAGCCCGCAGTAAAAATTTCTCCAAAATAAGTCAAACTGCCAACAATAATACTGGAACCAGCACTCAATACTTGGAATCCAAGCAAGGTTTTTAGAGTTCCTGAAACCACTTGACCCGCAGATTTTTTCTGCAAACATAGCCCTAACATCGCGATCAAAGCAATTGTGATTGATGCCTGCGTCAAGATATTCTCGATGATAAAATTAATAACTCCCATTTGTTTCGCTCCTTATTCATATTAATGTATTCATTTTTCAAAAACCGAAAAATGAGTTTGATCTTCATGCCGTATACCATTCCACTAGCTCTCTGAACTTGAATTGTGTGTGCTATTTTTTTGTTTGTTCCACTTTATTAACTGCTAATAGGGGAACTGGCATCCTTATTCATATTAATGTATTCATTTTTCAAAAACCGAAAAATGAGTTTGATCTTCATGCCGTATACCATTCCACTAGTTCCCTGAACTTGAATTGTGTGTGCTATTTTTTATTTGTTCCACTTTATCAACTGCTAAGAGTGGAACTGGCATCCTTATTCATATTAATGTATTCATTTTTTCAAAAACTGAAAAACTGTTTTATTAACTTACGTAAATAAGCAAACCGACATCCTTAAAATTTCTTTATAACGCTCCTTTTGCTTCTAAAATCGGCAGCAGTTTTTCTTCGATTTCTGGTTTTGATACAATATTTTTCAAATAAACAATGGCGGTCTTCTCTTCATCAATTGAAAATTTTTCAAACTGTGACTTAAAATTTTGAGCGGTAATAATAATGTCTGACTGTGATGAAGCTGCTGTTGAAATATCCACATGATCTAATTTTGCGTCAACACCATGAGCATTTAATACATCCTCTGCCGCCATTTGAGCAGCAAAACTACTCCCTAAACCTGCACCGCACACGAACAAAATTGATACTTGTTTTCCCATATTTTTCTCTCCATTCTTTCTCTATTTATCGAACTATGCATAATTCCTTAACTAAATAAAATCTCCTTGAATCGTTCAATATTTGTCTCGCGACTTAAACGATTCACTTTTTCCTCATCGTTGATCAATTCAATTAGACTCTTCATAATATTTAAGTGCGAATAAGAATCAACTGCCGCTAAGCAAAAAATGATTTTTACCGGGTCATTCTCTTCATTGCCAAATTCAATCGGTTCTTTGATTGTTGCGACACTTATTCCTAACTGATTGACGCCATCCTCAGGCCGAGCATGAGCCAACGCAATGTATTTTCCGATCACGATATACGGACCGTATTCCTTCACCGAGTCGATCATAGCAGCCACATAACTTGGTTCAATCACCTGATCATGTATCAAAGGTTCAGAAACTCGACGAATCGATTCCTCCCAATTACTTACCTTCTGATTTAATAAAATATCGCTATCCTTCAACACATCTTCTAACATCGGCTGAATCTCCTTTTTATTTATCTCTAAATGATTTTGGTCAAAGAGCCTTTCCAATTCCTGATAGATGGCTCCAGACACTTCTCCCCCGCTTTTTTTAATAGTATCGATCAGGGAATAAAACAATTGCGTGGAATCTTGATTGTTAACTAAACGTTTCAATTTATGATTTTCATTTAAAAAGCTGGTAATTCTCTTTTTGCTCTCTTCTTTAATGATCGGCTCTAGCTCCAACACTGGTTTTTGTGAATATTGGATTGTTACCGTACTGAAAACCAAATCGACATCCAGCTTTTCGATCAATTCTAATTCCCGCGAGCTTAACACTGCTAACACTTCGATATTAAAGAGCTCCTTCAAATTTTCAGATAATAGCTTGCCGGTCGCGACCCCATGATTACAAATAACCACTGCCTTATAGACATAATGCAGCTCTTGATTGATCGCACTGACGGATGTTGAAAAATGAATGGTTAAAAAAGCGATTTCATCTTCACTTAATCGATTGCCAGTTACCTGTTCGATCGAGGGGGTAAATTGACGAATGGCAGAATAAATAGTGCCATAATTCTTTTTTATGTTTTCCTTCAACGGATTTACGATTTGAATATCGCTTTTCACCCGATTTATCAGACCGACCAAATGCTTGTACAGTCCTTCTTGTAAAGACTCTTCTTTTCTGGAAAACGGAATTTTGGTTTTTTTCTCGACAAATTGCATCAGTTGAATCGAAAGCAACTGCGCCTGAACCCATTCGATCGAATTATTCATGTCTCTCGAATTGAAGGTGTTCAACATAAAAACAATGTATTTGATTTCGACTTCTGGCGGTGAGAGTTGAAAGGCTTCGCAAAACGCTGTGACAAAATCACGAATGTCGCTTTGAGGTGTATCGGCAGCTTCCCACACCGAGCTTGCGATGAGATCTTCTCGTAAATAGCGACTCAACCAGACCGCTGTGAACATCAACAATTGATTGCGATAAATTGTCTCCTCCAGCGAGGTCATCGATCGAACATACAAATCATCTAATTTTTTCAACCAATGTAATGAGATATAACGATTCAGAATTGTTAAATTAACAGAAGCTTTCTGTTCCTCCTGAGGTGAAATCACTCCAACAGCATTGTTGATCACATCATAAACCATCGTTCGGATGGAGCGTTCAGCTCCTTGCAGCACAATTCCTTGCTTTGGCACACTCAACACCTCGATGCCGTATTCTGCCAAAATATTTCTGACGCGACGCATGTCTTCATCCAACGAACTTTTAGAAATTTGGTATTCCTCTTCTTTTTGATACAAAAATGTTGCTTTCTTTCCTAGTGCAAAAGAAAGAATCAGGTCAAAGATCCGGCTTTCACGATCCAGGTATTGCTCCACATCCGCTAAATCAAGCTGCTCAAGCAAGGAATCTTTTTGCTCCTGAGTTAAAATTAGTTGATACCCTTTTTTTCTAAGATTTTTGATTTCAGGAAGTGACCTCTCATTTAAAAATTGGTTGATTTCTCTTAATTCATTTCGGATCGTTCGGGCACTGGTATGAAATTCCTCTTCTAGCTTTTCAAGTGTTACAGGATAGTCAGAAGTTATAAAAATCCGTAATATTTTTACTGTGCGATCTTTCATTCCAATCTTCCTTTCGTCTAAGGTGAGTATATAACCCTTTATTTTTCTTGATAAGTAGAGATTCTTGCAATCTTTTTTGGCAACAATGTAAGCGCAACCTAAAAAATGTTTATTTCAGCACTCGATATCTCTTCGGATTATCCGTTATTTTATGTTCCATTTCAAAATTATTTCAGTCTGCCCTTACATATATTTCTAATGAGTTATCGTCACCTTTCTAGCTTGAAAAACATTATGCTTTTCTTTATTTAAACATCCTCAAAATGAAACAAAAAACTCCCACCAAAGTGGAAGTTTTTTCTATTTTTATTGCTCTGTTTATTATAACTTAATCTATTTGATCCAACGTAATTGATTTTACAATCTTTGCTGCGGAAAAATTAGGAGTAAAAAAATCTGGCTATCTATTAATCACCGATGGAAACATGTATACTAAAATTTAATAGAACAAAAAAGTCTAGTGGTAATAAGTCAAGATAATTTTTCAAAAGATTTTTAAAGGTAGTTAA